>Ga0080013_1000965_pt1 | contig 39193 bp, 50 predicted proteins | sample ETNvirenome_6_85_FD_69236 | JGI IMG/M metagenome (GOLD analysis project Ga0080013, IMG submission 69236) | Marine viral communities from the Pacific Ocean - ETNP_6_85 (SPADES assembly) (version 2) | ecosystem: Environmental > Aquatic > Marine > Oceanic | place: Pacific Ocean | collected 2013-06-19 | reverse complement strand
CAAGACGGAGACACAGCAGAATGTGAGACCCAGGTGTCTAAGATGTCGATCACTATGGCAGTGCAGAACGCGATCACATGCCAGTGCAAGACAGGTTGCCGCCGTGTCATGGATGCTCGGACTGCGTCTCTCTTTTCGTTCGGAGAGGATGCGGAGCACGGAATGATCGCCGTTTGCGGCTCATGCTCACCGCGGTGGATCCAGTTTTCCCAAGACCTTTCAGAGGACAAGGGGATCGGATCCAAGGTCGAGACGTGGTTAGGTGTTCAGAGCATTGGACCAAGCACGCCAGCGTCTGACGATGGACAGATGGACATATTCACAAACTAACAGCCCGACAGGGCAGGAGGATCGAGAGATGAAGACGACACACAGAGCAGCACATAAAGGGGTCGAGTTCTGTTTCCAAGTCACAACGGACAGCAAGTGGAAGCCAGTACGTACAGCGGAGAAGATGCCGAAGTGGCACCGCGAGCAACAGGGATTTGAGAAGGGGGATCCGCGCCTAGGGGTACGAGACTGGGCTCTCTATAGCGGGGAATGGCGATTCCTTGATCACATGCTCGCCCCTGCCACGCCGCTACGCGATCTAGGTTGGGATATGTCAGACGAGGGGATATTTTGGGCCTCCTCTGGAGACGTCCTCGACGGGCTTGTGTTCAAACAATCCCCATGCGGCCAGTTCTACATGGCCGGAACGGTGGGGCCTGTACTCTAACCCGAAACGCCTTCGGGCGTCGTCCCGGCGTGGTTGCCGGGGCCTGACGATGGGAGCCAACGTCAGAGAGAATAACAGCCCGACAGGGCAGGAGGGCAGAGCATGATCGACTTTGAAGACAGGACATGGGGACCGAAGGAAGGCCTAGAAGGACCTCTCCACTACCCAGGAAGACGGGTGCTCTATTGGAGCCCGACAGAGGGGCAGTACTACGATCCACTCACGGACATGTACATAACGACAGACGAGCACGAGCGGATCTATAGTAAACCATAACAGCCGAAGGGCAAAGGAGAGAGAGATGGACTTCATAACAGCAGAACACTACGAAACCCGAGACGAGGCCATACGGCACTACCAGTACGTGCTGCCTATGCCCTACCAACTGATGATCTACGAGGTGGATCGAATGATCGCGAACGGATCGATCACTGTAGGCACTAAGAAGTCTTGATCACCGTCCGGCTCCCTCTCTTCGGAGGGGAGGGGGAGCCCTGCGGGAGATTAAGAAAGTTTGAAATCGAAACCATACCTAGGTCCTTAAGGAAGGACAGGAGGACAAGATGGACAGAGAGATCACATGCATGACGAAGGACCAGGTGAGGCTGACGTACACGATCCTATTCGAGAAGTGGTTCGAGGGCTTGAGCGAGTACAAAAAGGTCATGTTCTCGCTCGGCAAGGTAACGTGTCCGGCTCGTCACCGATACGTGGACTACTACAGTGGGTTTTCGGAGTGGCCGGGACTCACGGCGGCGAGTATTGAGGTAATCGAGCAGGCCGTGTGGGCCAAAAGACTAGCAAACTAACAGCCGGAAGGCGAAGGAGCGGGAGCAATGGAGATCAAGCAGATCAAGTTCATGGGAACGATGAAGGACGAGCGAATTGAAACAGAGAACAGCCGGATCGGGCTCTATGCAGTGCAGGTCACTGGTCACGGGGGATACCAGGCGGAGTTCTTTGTCTTGGCCGATAGCCTTGGGGAGGCCGGGGAACTGTGGCAGGAGAACGGATCCAAGATCCGCACGCGCGAAGCAGAAGCAATTTTCAACTAACAGCCGGGAGGCGAAGGAGAGAGCGATGGAAAGTTACGCAGATCGATACATCGAGCGAAGGGACAACGGAGGCAGCCTACACCCTTCCAAAGGAAGGATCCGTCTAGAGACGGTAGACCCTGACGAAGTCGTCGAGGTCCGCCATGACGGATGGGTGTGGCTATACCATGTGCCGGAAGACGACTTCGACCGCTTCTGTGAGTGGGTATGGGTCGAGTTTGGAGAGTTGGAAAACGTTGAGCCGGGGCGGATCGACGTAGAATAGCAGCCCGAAGGGCGGGGGAGCTTACGGACAAAAAGGAGGTGCCTTAGCCAAATGTTTTGACTAGCCATGGTGCCTATGATATTTAACTTAAACAACAACTAGATAAGGAGAAGGACATGCGGGATGTTCTAGATTATATCGTACACGTAACACTATTCACACTCTGCTGGTATGCGGCCACAGTCGCTGCTTTAGCGGTATAGGAGGGAGACATGGAAGGGCTATACCTAACACATATCGAGATGCAGGTCGGTGAAGAGTACGTGGAAATAGATGCGTACATGGATTTGCTCTACAACGACACCTTTTCTGAACTGCTTCACGTGGGCCTGGGCTACGTCTGCTTTCCAAGCCACGTTACGGCTTCAGGTAAGCAAATAGACGGGCCGAAGCTGGACAGGTCACACCTTGGAGACAAGTTCGTAAAGGCCGTCGAGCAGGAAATGTGGAAACAGTACCACGAAGGAGACATGTAATGGATGACTGGTACGAATCCACAGACCCAAGCGACTGGCAGGTGAGGTGACATGAAGACCAAACTGGTAGAGAGACAGGTGGCCGAGGTCACTGTGAGCGTAGAGGACCTGCTGGCCCTCTTGAGGAAGCCCTGCGAGGACCTCAAGGAGGCGGCAGGGCATGAAGTCATAGGCCTCAGTGTGGAGGCCCTAGACGAGGATGGTTATTTGCTTGGAGAGGTTCATGAATTGCTTGTGACCCTTTCTACGAGGAGGACGACATGAAAGAGAGCGTGGAGATTAGGATTAGTTTTTCGAGCCTAGCAGAATGGCAGTTAGGAATGTTGAGCGGACTGCTAGGCATGATGGAATCGGAGCCAGGTAAGGCCGGTATCACAGCCATGGAGGAGGGCAACATCAAGTACGAGGTTACTCGGGTGGAGGCTCCATGGGGTGAGGCTATAGAGGTTCTGTATGGCCAATGGGTTGGGAGCAAACGCACGGCCATCGTCCTCAAGCCCAGGGATTCCGACTCCCCTATCATCAATTTCGAACCCGTACTGGACAAGGACCGCGACGAACTACGTCGCATCTGGAGAGACTTCACAGCCATCAAGCCACGGCTTGTTCACTAAAAGGAGGGCGAAATGGAATTGCCAGAATGGATGAAGGAACACCGACAGCAGGGCTCTGGGAGAATCACTGGGAAGGAACTGAAGAAGTGGCGCATGGCCAAGGGCTTAACCCGGTCACAGCTAGCCGTCGCAATAGACTTCCACATCTCAACCATCGACCGTGCGGAGCAACGGTCTGACAAGCCCATAAGTCGAGCGCTTCAAAGGACTCTACAGTCAGATCGAGAAGTGAAGTGTGAGATTGTTTTCAACGCAGACTTAGGTCTTTAAAAAAAGGAGGAGCGATGAACCAGTCAGAAGGCAATTCAGAGTTTGAGCGAGCGATGCGGGACCTTGGTGAGAGCGAAGGGAAACGCATTTACGACCAGGCATTTGCATCAGCAAGGAAGGATGGCATCTCTGACAAGGGAGCCAAGAATTTCGCTGAAGATGTGGTGATTGGCCAAGCAAATTGGGTGATGGCATGAAGCGGATTAACCTAGAGCCAGAGTACGTTGTATCCAAGGTGCTCGAACAAGAGGGGTACGATGCTCCGGTGGAGCTGGTGAAGGACTGGATTTCGGGGGATGCAATTCCCCCTCCAGACATCCTGCCGGTCATCACGGCTGTATTGAACAATCTTCCTCACCACATACGTTCACTCCAGGCGAGGGCATTGTTCAACGGGAAGGACATTGCTGAACAGGCTGCTGCAAAGGCATTCCAGACCCCTGCACATGACATTCGCAGAGTCACAAACGACCGCGATGCGAAGCTTTATGGACAGGAGTCTTGGAAGCCTACGACCATTTACCTACCCAAGAGAAGTCATGATGCATTCATTTCGATGGCAAGGGCGATGAAGGTTCCTCGAACCCATCTCCTCCAAGAGATACTCAAGAATGCCATCGAGATGACAATGGAGGCAGCACACCAAGACCCTACGGAGGAGAGCGAAGAAGGGTGCAAGGTGACCTTTAACAAGTACAAGAAAGCCAAGAACAAACAGGCTGTTATCAACCGTACTATACGTCACGTCAAGAAACTCAAAAAAGAGGTTGCAAGAGATGAATAGGTTGGAGTAGCATTTCAAGTGTCCAAGTCTCCCGCCTTGGTCCTTCTTTTAAACGCCTCTGGGTCGCTCCCACGGGGCGTTTTTTTTTAAACGAAGATGCCCGACTCATGATACATTGCAAGTGAACCCATTGGAGGCCAAGGTGAACGAAGAAGTGATTCTAAAGCTGGTACAATCTGTAAGCGCTCTCGAAGCCCGAGTTGAAGGTCTCCAAGACTCAATGTCAGAAATCAAGTCTGAACTCAGTGAGGTCAAGGCTTCTGTTAATTCAGATGTCCACGCCAACGAGCGGCTGATGAAGATAACCTGGGCTGCTCTCGGTGCGTGCATCGGAGCCGGTGGCACTGAAGCCATCAAGTCTGCCCTAACAGTCCTTGGAGGATAAGTCATGGCAAGTACAGTCACCCCGGCTACCCTAACGGTCACTCTCACAGAGGCGATTACTCTTAACGGTGCCGCAGCGAACACGTCTAACGTGCTTTCGATTGCAAGCGTTGGAACCGTCACTCGTAAAATCTACACCGCATCCACAACAGCATACGATGCCATCCTGACTTTCGCCGCTCGAGCTTCCGGCTCTGCATACGTTCGCGCCGACACAAAGTATGTGCGGATAACGAATCTGGACAACGCGAACTGGGTGTCAGTGCGAATCAAGAACGCAGCGGGCAGTCCAGAGTATGGTGCCGTTCGACTCCAACCCGGCCAGAGCTTTATCCTTGGCCCGGATTATCAATTTAGCGTGAACAGTGGCAGCACTGTGGCGGGCTTCAACGATATAGATGAGGTTCAAGTCATCGCCAATTCCGCAGACGTGGACGTTGAACTCTACGTTGCCGGAGCCTAGATAGTCAGGCTACAGAGTTTCCCGCCAGCCATCCAGTTCTTGTCGCATCGGCCCTTCACTCCCAGAGTGTTTCCAGAGCCAGTCCACTGCCAGATGTCCCACTTCTCGAAAGGGGTCATGTCTTTGTATGGGTTCGTTGTGTCGGAACTGCGATACTCAGCCCACCATAGAGGATATGAGGCGAGGGCATCAATCGCCTCTCCATCCTGGGCTCGACGCACATACCCGTTGAGATACCAATTCGCTGTGTAAATCATGGGCTTGATGCTTGTCTGCTTCTCAATGTGAGAGAGCCAGGTCAATGCCCAGTCCACGTTGTACCCATCGTCAGACTTCACCCCAGCCTCCAAGTCTAGGCATGGGATAAGGTCACCGCATCTCGGGTCGTATGCTTTGAGGAAGGCCTCGGCCTCTCGGATGGCGTCTCCCATTCCCTCTTGAGTGTCTGGCCTCGAGTAATGGTATGCTCCAACAATCAGACCAGCCTCTCTAGCGCCTTCCATCTGGTCGCAGAATGGCTTAGACACATACGTCTGGCCTTCAGTTGCCTTAACATACGCGAACTTTACGTTGTCGATGGAAACCATGTCCCAGTCCACTTCACCCTGGTGCTTCGACACATCGATTCCAGCAATGACCGGGATGTCCATGTGAGTGAGCGTATTCGTCCCAGCAATGCCGTCTACGGCCAGCCCGGTGGCCTCTTGGTACTTTCGGACGGCTGCTTCCGTTGCAGGGCCAAACGAGCCATCTGTGTCCGTATCAATCTTTGACTGTAGGCGTTCAACCTCTTGGCCCTTGTCGCCTTTTCTTAGGGTGTAGTTTTTCATTGCTTCCTTGGGAGAAGTGGGTCTTCACTTTGCTCTACAGAGTCCATAACGCTGCCTCTGGCTGCCTCAACCACTCGGATGATTTCCTTCATCAGCTCCCTTCTCTTCGTCGCCCTAGTAAACAGTTCTCGGGCGCGAAGCCTTGCCCTGGCTTCAACTTTGTCAAACGCAGCCATTGTCTTCTCGTTAGCCCTTTGGACATCCTTTTCCCATTCGGCTCGAAAATACTTCTTCTTGTTTTTGGCTGCCCTTGTCTGGGGAGTCTTGTTCTTTTTAATTTCCCATGCTCTTCTTCGTTGGGTTATCGAGTTCTTGTCAATGTCGGTTGTTCTTCCGCCCACAATGTCCCATAGCGCTGTGTTTACAGTGTAAGCCTTGCCGCGAGCGCCGTATGGCCTTCCCTCGATGGCGCTCTGTAGCTTGTCCCAGGAACGCCCTCCAAAAAGCGGAGGAAGGAGTGTTCTTCTCATCAGGGCAAGAGACGGTTCAATCTGGTCCCATGAATCAACGCCTGTTCCAACGGGGTATAACTGGCCATGGTGGTTGTTGTGGTCGCCCCTGTTAAACATGATCTTCAAGGGCGTTGTTATTAGCGGGTTGGAAAGCTGCATAAAGTCAGGAAGTACGCTCAGTTTGAAACCGCTTCCATCCAACTCGTCTGTTGGGTGTAGCACCCCGGCCATAGGAGTCCAAAGCGCAATGTCTCCCCATGCATACATTGGTATGTCGCCATCTGCGGTGGGAACCATTTTGGTGCCAAAAGGAACGGAGCCGAACTTGGCATACTTTGGAAGTTCCTCATATGCCAAGGCCATGTCTTCAAAGTCTCCCAGCGTAGGCTCTCCATCTATTAGGCGAGTGTACTCATTCATCGAGCGGAACATTTCTCGATATGCCAGGGCTTTGATCGGGTTCCTGGCTTGGTTTTCAAGAAACTTGGGCAGCATCTCTGCGGTAAAAGTAATGAATGGAGCCCATCCTTTTCGCGCCCAATTCACCGCCTTGGATGTCCGAGAATAATCAACGAACCCGTCCTTGAACACCCTTTGTACGGCGGCCCTCTTTGCTAGGGCTGGATCGGCAATGCTCAAGATGTCTAATGCCTCCTGAGTTCCGCCAAGAGCCTTCCTCATTCCTTTTGTAAGGTTGCCCGTTTTGAGAAACTCCGCTTGGAGTTTTCTGATTTGAACATACCTAATCAACTTGTACGCCTCATCCCCAAGACGATAGCTGTGTTGTGCTATTTCAGAAAAGCGCCCCGGAGCGGCCTTGGCCTTGGCAAAAAGGTCCGCAAGGAGCATGGCGGATCCTATCGGCTGTTCCCTGCTGGCCTCTCGAAGTCTTTTCGCAAAGTCTTTAGGAAGTCCATTCCGTCCTCCCCGAACGCCCTGCATCTCCGCAGCAACCATGTCGGTTCCAAATAGGCCATTGGCCATAGCCTCTTCCGCCCACTTCCCGGTGTGCGTTGATGCCTGTCTCCAGATGTCTGGGTCGAAAATAATTGACCTGGCATTCCCCTCCCCGTACCACATGTTCTGCATGTCCATAATGAAATGGTTCGAGACGTGGTTTCTCATTTGAGTAACAGGGTTATACACCGTCTGCCCCATTTTCCATCCACGCAAGAGCTTGTTCCAGTAATACGCGGCCTTGTTGGACGAGTCGGCGGTGTTAATAATGTCGTCAAACACTTCCTCTGGAATATACATTCCTGAAAGCTCTCCATACTTCTGCTGTAGCCTTCTTTTAAAGACACCGCCCTTTAAGTATGCATCCTTCCCTGGGATTTGCCTGAACATGGCTTGGGTGCTTTTACTCATTTGAGAAATAGTGTCCGCGTCCAAGGCCAAACTCTTGCCTCTGAGTTCAGGAATGGCGTAGTCGTCAGCAAATTTTGCGTTGCGAAGGTCTTTAAACATCTTTGCGGTCAATATGTCGTTGTAAATTCTATTAAGGCCCGTCACAAAAGTTACTGCGGCGTCATCAATGAGCCCCATCTCTCTCTTCTCTTTCAATGATCGGTCTTTGTACTTGGCGCGACGAAAGTTGTTTCCTTCAACTTGGTAATTATTCATGCCTTCTGAGTTCAGGAACCTAACATCCCCCAAGTCTAGCGCCTCTGCCGCCGCCGCGCCGGATGGGGCTCTGGTTCCCTTTACTCCCATGAACGTCTCGTACTGTCGGTACAGGTCGGGGAAATAGGTGGCAATACGCATTCGGCCCACCCTTTCTGACAACAGCCCCTCATCGATTGCGGCTGCCATTGCCCTGAACATCTCTGTCCGCAAGTCTCCGGCCAGAGTGACCGACATTCTCCGGACAGCATCCTCCAAGTCCTTGGGTATGGCCTTGCCCTCGTCCTTTAGCTTTTGGTACCTTTCCAGCATCTTTGCTGCGCCACCAGGCGGCTTTGCCCCCCCTGCCGCCCGTTCGTACATCTCTGCCAACATAGCTTCCACGTCAAGCCTTTGGGATACGGGGCGCTGGGCAGCATTGCGAAGCTGGACCACATCAACCTTCTCTCCAATGTGGAGAGGGTCTACGGAGTAGACGGCAACAGCATTCTTTAGAGCGGGCGTAGAATAGTTCTGAGAAACAAACCGCAGGTATGACTGAACATCATCTCCAAGACTCAGCGCTGCCGCCACGTCAAGCCCATTCTGCTTCATTGCGTGAGCCACAGTAGCCGCCGCGTGCTCGTCGGCAGCGCGAAGCGCATCAGGCAAACTCTGCCCTTCGTCCAAAAGCTTACTAACAACGTCCGAGTTCTCAAGCAACTCATTGACAACTCCAACCGCCTCGGCAAGAGCTATGTGTTTGGCGGGAACGGCCTTTGGGGCAATGCCAGCGGCCATCATGCGCCCCATTTCCATAAGAGACCCGTCCCCGCCAGTGGCCATTGCCTTCTTCAGCACTTGAGCAGAAGCCTCCCGGCCAGCCCTTGTTTGGCGAATCGTCTTTAACGCATCGTTCCTTTTGCTTAACTGCGTTAATGCCTCCAGAATCTCATTCCTGACAAGAACCATCTCTTGTCTGGCCTGACCAACCAAGTCATCAATGGCTGTTGATGCCTGTTGCGATCCAACCTCTAGTTCCTCACGGGCCTTTGCAGCAGCCTTTTCCCTGCGTGTCTTAGCCTTGCTTAGAGTTTTCTTCCGCTGCCGCTTACGCCCCTTTGTGTTTCGCGCAGCAGCCTCAACAAGTTTGGACTGGGACTCATACACATTGATGGCATCGGCAATCATCCCAGCGGCAGACCCGCTGACCTTCTGCGAAAGAAGCATCCCCTCTAAGACTCCTCTCAAGTCATCCGCCGACCGGCCTAATATGCTGCTATCGGGATCTAATAAAAACTCATTGCGATAAAAGTCGTCTAAAACGCCAACCGCATGGGCGTCAATGTCAAGAATGGCCGCGTCCGCGTCCAAGATTTTCTGGATCTGCCGGGTCGCCATGTTTAAGCGCTGCCCGCTACCGAGCCCAGCCAACTTCGTCTCAATGCTTTGCCGAGCAGCAGCCATGTCTGCCTTTGCCACATCCAACATGCCGCGACCGCGCCTTGCCCCCCACTCATGACTAACTGTTGAAAGCTCATCAAGAATCGAGCTTAAAAGAATAACGTCTTGGCCATGCAGGCCTTCTGGCTTTTCCAAAAGATCTTCAAGCCACTTTCGCGCCTCCTTCCTTCGCGCAGACCTTGCCCTTCGCGTCGAAAAAGACTTAGCCAGCGCATTCTTGTCGGCTTGCTTCATGGAGGCAAGCGTCTGCGGAAGGGATTCAAACTGGCGCAAATAATCAGCATAATCCAACATGGAGAAGAAATGTGCGGACTCGCTTTCCAAAAGCCCCAGCTCCTGACCGGCCTTCACGCGGTCCTTAATCACCGCATCTACACTCTTCCTGGCCTGCGCCGAGTTCTCTCTAATTTTCTGATGAACCACCTCTGGTCGATTGACCAACAATTCCTTTTCCGCTGCATCGACAGTGCGACCGAAAATGGAAGAAAGCTCTGGCTCGGCCACAGCCGGTGGAAGCATCCACTCTGTGCCATCAGGCAATATAACCCAAGCATCAACACCGGCAAACTCATCCGACTGCCGCAACACATCGTCTACTTTTCTAGCCAACTCCTCTGGAATTGTTTGAGCAGTCGCACGAACATGAGCCCATTGGTCTGCCAATTCGCTGTCAAATTTTGCAATCACATCAAATACGGCTGTTTCAGTGCCATCGGCAGTCACTATCTTAAGGTCCTCAAGCTGCGAATCTCGCCTCCGAAACCAGCGAACAATGCCTGGAGAGAGCGATTTTGCAGCCAACCCAAGGCCGTAGCTTATCGGGTCCATGTTTTTCTGCCATGCAGCAAGCGTTTTATACTTCGTGCGAAGCGCCTCTACCTTTAGTCTATCAGCCGTGGCGTTGATAAAGGCTTCTCTGAGAGCCGGGTCTGCTGGGAGCTTGTCGGCGGCTTTAACCGCTTCCGTAAGGGATTCCACAGACACGCCTCGGTTAAAGATCTGCGAAATGGAAGGAGCGACAGGCTCCAAAATTCCCTGCGGAGAGACAACTTGCTGTACCGGAATCCCCCCTTCACCTATAACCTCCGCTGTCTCTTTCCCAGCAGTTCGCGCTGCTCTCCCTATCATCGCCCCAGTCTGCGCCTCTGTTGCGGCAGCAGAAGGCGCTGGCCTGATGAAAGGGGCTTTGGCGCGACTGGCCATAGAACCAGCCAAGGCCCTGTATTTGGCCGCAGAAACAGAAGCGTTTCTCATGGCCCCAACCAATGCGGCCCCAGATGCGGCTTTTGCCACACCAACTCCTGCCGCTCCCATCATGGCAACATCAGCGGGCCTCTGAACAACCCAGTTCGCGAAGGTTTTGTACGCCTCCTCCTCACCTGACGCCATTCCGTGCAAAACATCTCCGGCCATGCCAACGCCAGTGACGAGGCCGGTGCCTCCCATCCAAAGGCCTTTATAGATATCTTCAACATCCCGCCAGCCCTCCTCTGCGGCCTGGGACGTGTTAGACCAGTCGCCATCGCCCTCGTAGAAAACGCGCTCCCCCACATCTTCAAGAGCGCTGTAGCCCAACTTCAAAACAGCCTTCGGAAGGTCAACAACAGTCTCTTTCCCCATCAAGACGAAAAAGCCTGCGAACTCCACGCCGCCTTTCAGAAGATTGGCTGGCATTTTGGGAATGTCTTCGGCAATCTCTCCCCAGGTCTTATCTGCACCTGCCTTTTCAATAATCCCCGCCTGCGCCTCAGACAGACCTTCCAGAGTCAAGCCACGCGCCATCTCGTTGGCCTGCCGCCACCCGTAGAGGTCCTTCATCTCCTCCATGGACATCTTCCCAGGCGACTGCACCCCTACGTTCATGGCAATCTGGTACTGCTCAATAAGGTACATCTGGGCAAGCTCTGCCTTGGCAAGGGCCTGCATTCGCTGGCCAACCTCCGCTTCCAAAACATCTTCTGGGTCACCAGCCATTGTGGTTTCGTCACCAATGCTTGCAACAATCCTTTTGTATGGCTCAAGCTCGGCGTCACTTTTCGCCAACTCCTTTCGCTTGCTTTTCAGCATAGCCAGCTTTTCTTTTGCGCGACCAATCGCATCCTGAAGCGTAGACTGGCTTAGTGAGATTTTAGACCACTCGCCTCTGTGCTTCTCAAAATACTCCTCACCAGCTTCATCAAGGTCAGACCAGTCTTTGTCCGACACCTTCTCAGACGGAGAACTAAAGCCTCCCACCTCCCACATCCACTCAGGAAGGGTCCCTTCGTGAACGCCGTAACCTTTCTCAAGAACCTTTTCGCCGCCATGCATCGACAGGTACACCATTTTCTTTAGTGCATCTTCGTCTGGCCTTTGATCATAGGCCTTTTGCATGTCTTCATATTCTTCAGGTGTATAATCAACGAGTTCTTGTGGGACAAAACCTCCCCACGCATCGCTGTACTTAAAGCCATCGGAAGCGTTATCTCGGATTTCCTCAAGAGTGGCCCCCGCCTTCAATGCCGGATAATTGTCATCTCCAATCTCCGTGTATTCCCGTGGGGCAAAACCTTCGTACAAAGGGTGGTAGATAAACCCATCCCTGGCATTCTCTTCTATTTCTTCCGGCGAAGCGCCAGCGGCTATAGCTTGGTCATAATAAGGCTCTTGAAAAGCCCAATCCAACGACACATCCTCCGTGGCGTCTTCGATGTCAGGCGATGCTGGCTCAGGAGTCTCTGTATACAAGCGGTCATAGTTAAGAAGCGGTGAGGGAATCTCCTCAGAAACCGAAGCCGCTGGGGCGTCGTATGCGGGGACTTCAGCGCTTGCCGCTGGAGGGGCTGCGGGAGCCTGAGCGCCAGACTCTTCAAAATACACTTCTCTCGTAGTGGGGTCGTATTGCATCCCCTGGCTAACAATCCCAGAAAGAACCTCTTCAGAAGGGTCGTCTTCCAATACGTCGATTACTTCTCGACTGGGCTGAAACCACCTAGTGTCATCCGACATAACCATTTGGAAAACTCCCGTTTAGCCACAATTTAATTACTTTCCCCGGACTTTACGCACTGGAGGCATGGGCGCATAAGTCGGATGTGAGGCTCGTGTGTAGGCAGCTGAGTAAGCCTTGTCCATATCCGCCTTTGCAACCGCCATTTTGCCTTTAAGTTCTTTTACTTTTTCCCCGGCGGCATTCATGGCTGCCTGGTTATAGCTTCCATATGCATTGGCCACAATCCGGTTCTGGGCTGCTAGTTCTGTGTCAAGTTCATCATAAACCCCCTTCGCTTCCATGTAATCCGGGTGATTCTTTGCTTGCGACACCCGTGTCTGTTGAGTTTTATGGATGTCCCCAGGCGTTGGCCTCTTTACTTCTTTTCTCGGCTCTTCAACGGGGAAAGGTTTGACTGTAAAGCCCCCTTCTTCATTTTGGATAAGCCCAGCCTCCGCTTGAAACCTAAGAGTAAGCTCCGAATTCTTTGCTTGCAGATCCCGGTACTCTTTTGCTTGGCCCAGCTTGCCTTCCGCTTCCGCCGTGTCTGCCATTGCCCCGTACCTAAACGCTAGTTTTTGAAAGCGGTCTGCATTCTTAATGGCACGACCCCGTTTGCCGGAGCCTCGGCCTTTTCTTTTTGTTTTCCACTCATTCAAAACCTGTTGCTGACTACGAAGGTCGTTCATGAAGGCGTCTTGTCTTTCCTTGTCGGCCAACTCAAGCTTTAGCCGCTCCAGCAGTCCAGCCTCTTGCATTTCGCGCCGCTCGGTCTGGCCTCCCTGAGCCATGGCTTCGCCCCCAAGCCTTGCTCGGGCTTGAGTCTGGGCCACAACGGCTGGACTAAGGGCGGTAAGCTTGTCCAGTCTCTGCTGTTCAGCTTGCTGGGCTTTAACTCGGTCGGAAACAAGAGCGTCTTGCAAAGCGCTTCCCTTTCCCATCCCAGCTTCAATAAGCTTAGTCCCAGCCGTCGCACCAAGGCCCATAAGAGTCTTGCCGCCGTACTCCGCAAGTTCTCCAGCAATACTTCTGCGTCGAGGGGGAGCAGGGCGACCGGCTGTCGTTTGAATTCCCAATGGATTAAGAAGCGACATCTCGACCTCCTACTTTCGGTTTCGGTAAATTGTCTGTTGGTTTTGAGACGCCCAAGCATACGGGTAGTTCATTAGCATCACAGCCGCTTGCCCAGGGTCCATCTCCCCCGCCATAACCTCTTGCTCGAGAATTCTGGAATACTCGCTCAAGTCGCTCATCAGTTCCTCTCGGACAACTTGGCTCCCATCCGCAACACCCGGCGATGCAAATAAGCTATTTATTGAATCTTGATACCCTTGTCGAACCGTGTTCGAGACTTGCGCCTGTTGCGCTCGCAAATCACTGGCCTGCGTCATGTAATTCTGAAGCGCCTGCTGCTCCAGTTGAGCCCCTGCTGCCATGGCCTGCTGCTCCGCTAGAGCGCCTTGAACGGCTTGGCCGCTTAACATTCCAGCCTGACCACCCAAAGCCCCAAGCCCCATCTGAGCAAGCTGCCCCTGCGCCCCTTGCAGCCCTGCAAGGTTGGCCTGCTGCGCCGCCGCAAGCATAGCTTGCTTCTGCGCCTGAATCTGCTGGGGATTATACATTTGATTGAGCATTGCCTGCTGCTGGCCAAACAAAGCCCCCCTGTCACCGGGCTGGTAGCTGTATTGGGTGAATTGAGTGGGATCGCTTGTGGAACTACTCGGCGCATACCCAAACAGCCCTCCGATGGGTGAGCCTTGCGAAGTCGTTGTTGTTTGGCCATAAAATGTTTGGCCCCCGGTCGGGTCAAAATTTGAACCAAGTCCCGGCGCAACAAACGTGGGAGAGCCTCCGTATTGAGCGCTGCCTTGCATCTGATTCGTGTAGTACGAATCGTTAGTCCCAGGAGCCGCATTCGACTGCTGCTGGTTCTGGTCTGCCGGTTGATTAGACATTTTGACTCCTATGATTCAAGTAACGCCGCAAAGCGCAAGTTGACGGTGACTCCCTGCCAGCCTCGATAATTGCTAGAGCCATCATGGTCAATGCCTTGCAACTCTAACTGCCAATACTCGTCTTTGCCAATATACTGCGAATCAGCCGGAAGTTCTATTGACAAATTAGCCCCAGTGCTTCCGCCTTGCGAATTTGAGCACACCCTGGGTCGAACTAACCACTCAACATTGTCTCGGTCGTCTACTTTAGACGCCTTTTCGTTAAGTATTTGCAAAGAAAAATTGCCGTTTTCGTCAGTGTAAGGAGGGGCGACAATAGGCATTCCTGCATAAACAGAGACTGGAAGCGCAGGCCCGTTCAAAATATCAGCACTATCGGTTCTAAACATAGATACAATAACTTGGTCTTCGCTATCTCCGCCTTGCTCGGTCTCAATCGTATCGAACCCAGAACTAGATGCCTGAGCCCCCGCGTCCGGGTTCACAACGCACCAAGACTTTGTAACAAAAATATTGCCGCCCAGAAACCGCCTTCCATGGTTTTCAGTCACCTTCTCTCTGAGGGCAGGGAATCGAATGAAAAAGCCTACGTCAAGGCCACCTTGGCCGGTCACAGCGGACCAAGCTGGGACATGGTACGTTTGCGTCCAGACTTGATACGGTGACACTTTGTCGCGATGGTTAATCCCGTGCTCACTCTTAACAATGTAATCTTTGACCTGAGTGTCGTTTGAATGCACTTTTGCAGCCGTAGCCAGATCAAATATTGGCAAATCGTTTAGCTTACTCATAGGTGCTCCTCCTGCAACATAACCTGTACGTGCAATCTTTGTCTGTACGGCACTGTAAGCTGTTGAAACGCCTGCACCTCATTAGTAATACTTTCTGGCCAAACAACTTGAGCGGCTACAAACAGATACTCTCCTCTTGCAACAGACACGTTAGGAGAGCCCAATTCGTGCAAAGGGGTGTTGGCGCTTGATTGCACGTTATCTGCGCCGTTAGCAGAAAAATCAAAAGCATTGCCAGTCGTTAGCTTATCTCCAATCGAATAAAAGTCTGTGGGCGCATTTTTATCATCAAACTTTGGCGCTTCTTTGCTTTTAAAAAGAGCTATTTTAACTGTAATTCCATTTCCGCCTGGCTTAAAAACTTCAGTGAATTGCAACAAGTACTTTGAAAGAGTGCATGGCCGCTCACACCGATATTGCCAAATTATGCCGTTCCGCAAAGCTTCTGCTGTCACAGGGGTAGCAGGGTCGCCAACAGGGCCAATGCTGGTCTCGAGCCACAGCCAGCGCACAGAAGCTGTAATAGAGTGAGTCGTCTTGTACTGCTTTATGTTAACATTTTTTGCACAATTCCCCTGTAGCTCTGCCATTATGGCGGCGTCATTTGTCTGGACCTGCGGGCCAGAGCAAAAAGAATTGTTTGGAAAATTTCTAATTGTCGGACGACCCATTTCCATTCTCCTAGTGCGATGAATCTTTAAAGCGCACTGTTACGCAAACAAACACCGGGTTAGACCAGTCCGAAGTGCCTCCGTAGCCTCCTGAGCTTGCCTCAAGGTACACCCTGTAATACTTCTTGGTTGCGTCATACGTTTGTCCAGACAAATCAAGCGTTGCTATTGTCTCTAAGTTTGGAGCTGAAACCGTCAAGGCGCTGCCAACATCTGTCCAGGTGGGCGATGTGTACACGTCTGACGGGGCAACCGCTCTCTTTAAAGTTGCTGACACGGTGGCTGGTTGTGTTCCTTGCTCCACTTTCAAGTTAGTTCCTGCGCCAGTTCCCAGGTGAGGATATGGCAGCGCATACAAAGACATGTCTACAAACTTGACGCTACTTCCGGTTCCAAGTGCCTCGTCGTAAAACGCAATAAAGTTGTTTACAGTCCGAGGATACAGTTCCGCTTTGGGATGCGATGGCTTGTTTGCCGGATTCACAGTGTCAATAAGAAGCCCGCATCCAGTATAAACGCGATACCCATTGTACTGCACAACGTTAGTGGAAATGTCTAAGTCAGTTGCTGCTGCTGCATTTGCATTGTCATTGGCAACAACCACAGACGGGTCGTTCGTAACGCTTGATGCCGGATCTGTAATTGTCGGAGTGCTCATTATGTTTTCTCATCTAGCACTGCGGCATTTCCAGCCACATGGTTTCCTAAGTTTCCTGGCGCGGCAAAGTTCTGTCCGCCTCCTGTGTTATGGAACTCAATCTCTTTGTTAGAAACATTTCCAACCACACTCGTGTAAGACACGGAACTTCCTAAAACAATCCCTTGGCCAGATGCGCCGGACACCTGAATGTTGTTTCCGTTAATTCGATTGCTACTGCTGGTTCCGCTAATGGAAACCCCTGTTGTTGTGCATGAAATGTAGCAATTAGAGACAAGAGCCCCATGCCCGCCATCCACATTAACGCCAGACTGAAGCCCTTCAATCTTACATCCAGCAACACTAAGTCCATTCCATGTGCTTTTTACCGCTGCCGCTGATGCGCCATTCCCGTCAAACGACACGTCTTTTATAACAACATTTTCGGCATCCACATCAAAGAGAGCAGCCCCGGTGAACGAGGCACCGGCCTTGATCTTTGTTCCAAGCCCTGAGCCTATAATGGTGCAACTTCGCCTGATTGGAATTGGCGCTCCAACTTCCCATGTGTCGGGTGCCAGCATAACAACCTGGCCCGGTTCAATGGCCGCAATAGTGCTTGGAATGCTTTCGGGCGCTCTGGTTTGAAACACGCCCTCAAGGCGGTCAAGCCATGTCCTAAGAATGGGACCAAGAGTCCAACTGTCTTTTCTGAATGGGGAAGTGAAGCGTTTCATGTGATGTCCCTCTTTGGCTGGACCTCAACATCGTACCCGTGAATCTCTGAAAACACTTTGCTTCGGGACAACACCTCTTTAAAGCCAATCCGAATCGTGTGCCCTGTAATAATTGACCGAACAGGATATCGCCCCTTCCAAACGTCGCGACCTGCCCATCTAAACTGGCCCCAAGTCCCCTGGCCCCAATAGTGGTCTGGAATCTTAGGGTCTGGGGGGCCGACGTCTGGAGAGCCGTCCAAAGTCCCAGAGGCAGAAAGCTCTGAGCCCACCTGATCAAAAGACCGCTCGCTTTCCACATAAAACGCAACCTTGTCAGCGTGCTCTTGATACCCCACAGCCCTTTGTCGAACTCGTAAACTCTTGACGCTCACAGCGGTGTTTCCAGAAGCCTGCATTCGAGGGGACATCCAAAACCAAGTAATTGAATCGTAATGGCTGTCTGCGCCCGTTGTTACCTTTCCGCTGTAAGCATTTCCAGTTGCAGGGTTTGTCATCTCGGGAACCATATCCACAGTCCCGTGCCCCCACACGCACACCTGTCCGTCTTCGTTCCCAAACATCATGTACTGCTTGGTCCCTTCCATCACGCTGGCATACGCTGTCGGGTAAAAGCTGCTCGTCGCGCTTGGAGACCACATGTCCCAACTCCCAGTAGATGGGTAGAAGACCAGCGTCATGTTGTTTACCCGAGGCGGACGACCGCCCATCGTAGCGTCTGCGTCAAAGTACTCTTTTGGAGAAAGCATAGGAACAGACCAGAAGAAAGCCCCTCGCTGATAATCAAAGCCACCACACGCTTGCCACAAATTCGCCCGGTCAAGAGCAAGCGGATACTGTAACTCAGAGGCAACCGAGCCAAGCTCCCTCATTGGAGTTTCTCTCCACCCCTCCATCCGAAACATGTCACTAATGTCGTGCGATATCTTTTGAACCCCGCCCCCGCCATAAGTGTACCACCCATCATGAGAAAGCCAGCACACGCTGCCTGCTGCCTGCACAATCGTTCGTTGATTCACACACCCAACACCATCAACAAGCGTTGAAATGGTCATTCCTCGCTCGTCAAATCCGCGAATAACGCTCACAGATTGTTCCGAGAACACCAACAACTCGTTGTTGATGCTGCACATCCCGGTGACCTTAAAGCCCTTGGGTGTGCCCATCATATTTAGTGTGTTCCAAGAGGCAGGATCATCAAAATCTGAGAACACAATAGAATTTATTTGAAGCGTTACACTTCCTCGGCTCTCATCAATAGCGCTTTCTGGGATCAGATTTTGGTCTTGAGGAATAGGAGTGCTGACTGACAGCCTTCCCTCTCCACTAAACCCCGCCATAAACAAGCGGCGGCCATGAGCTTCCATCACTGTTCCAGTGGGAATTGAATCAAAGTGCGGAACAAGGGCTCTGTTTGGGCTTGCGAGCGGTCGAACTTTCTTAAGAGTGTCTTCCATGCTGTTGTACCGATACAAGCTTGCCTTTGGAAAAAGCACAAAGGTTTCGCCCATAAAGTCTTCAAACAATGGGAATTCGTATGGCCCAGGAGCAACATCATAAGGGAGCGCGTTTAGCTGAATAGCAGTCTCTTCATCACCATTAACCGTCATTCGACGGAGCATGATGTCTCCCCAATTAGTTGACTCATTCGGGCGGAAGTACGCCACCAACAGCGTGGCATTCCCTTCAAAATCCAAAGAGGAATGCATCCCGAGAATACGATTGGAGGCATGTTGGTTCACAACATTGAACCCTGGACGGCAGCGTAGAATGCCCTGGCTGGTGTCGCAATTCACCGCAAGCGGGCTAAAACCACCTTGAGCCAATCGGCCAGGAAGTGTTGAAACGCCACGAAAGGGTCCATTAAATGGAAGAAATGCTTCGTTAGTAGCCATCCGTCACAACCCTTGTATATCCAGTTTTAGACCTGCTGGCCAGCCACTGGTGCAGATAATCCAGTCTCCGCAGGTATGCTTGGACAACAGGGTCTGTGGCTTCATCTGAGCGGCCCTTAGCCTTAATCACTGTATTGTATTCGATCAAGTCAACGAAGCGGTCAAACTCGTTATTGAGGACAATGTCGTTGTCTTGGTCTAGCGAGCTGAATGGCAACAGCACTTGGATTCGCAATCGAATCTGATTAGCCGGAACAGGGCTCATAAAGAGATTGATGCCATCGTTGTCATCACTCGATTGAATCGCCCAACGGAACAGGCCTCGATTGACAGTGCTGCGAAAAACTCCAGCCGCATAGGTCTGACCACCATCGTTGCTAAACTGGAAGTCATCGTAAAACCGAGAGGAGTACACGTTGTGGCGGTACAATTCCTCGTAGTTTGTGCGAGTCAAAGGAACCGGGTAGTTTGTCGGATTGGACGAATCGAATGTGTTGTCGCTATCGACGTACTGACTAATCAAATAGATGTCGAACTCTTTGCCAAGGCCGTGACCGGCTTTCGCAGACACAAGAGTCGTTAGATTCGCAGAGACTTGGTTGGCAGGCCATGTGTAGTCATCTAGGGTCGTGACAGGCAACACATACCGGTTGCGAGTGTATACTTCATCCCAGAAGTCTCGAATAGACTCGTTAATGTAGTCGTTTAGTTCGTCGTTGGACCAGTGAGGATTGACAGAAGAAACGTCTTCAAGCCGCCGCCGAACCCGTGTTCTTATTTCTCCACGGCTAATGCTTGGCATCGTTTACTCCTTGGTTTGGTTCATTCCTCCACTAGGAGTGTAAACCGGGGCGATGGATCCGGCAACGCCGCTTTTCCGCATTTCCCATGCCCCACGCATCATGCCTTCTTTGGCCGGAGCAAGTTTGGCTTCGAGCTTATCGTTCTCTGCCTTCTTAAGAGCCTCTACGCGCCGTTTAGCCCGCTGCATACGTTCAGCCTTATCCAAGGCCCTCTTTTCATACAGCTTGGCCAATACGCGCCTGTCAGGCTCTCGCATTCCGTGAAGCCACAACACAGGGGCGTCGTAGTTACGAACTTCAAACAACGAAGATTCGTTCCACTCCCCACAGTTGCGGTTTCGACGAACCGTCTGGTAGACGACCCATGCCTGGTCAGGATTGCTCCATTTGATCTTCAGGTCCGGGTCGAATGCCTTTAGGTCAGCAACAAAACCGGGTGAGGGAGTTCTATCCCCCACCCTGATTAGTTCCATCTCAGGCATTAGATAGCGCCATTGTCCTTATTGACCCACTTGAGGCGAACCCAAATGTCCCCACCAAACGTGCCAATCGTGCCCGTCGCAGAGGTTAGTTCATACGCAATGACCGTTCCAGCGCCAAACTGATTGTTCACGGCTGTCGAGTCGCTGTCGAATGACATCGTGGAGGACCGACTAATGCTCTCTGTCACCCCAACGGTTCCGTTTGTAAGGGCAGTTGGAGCAAGGATGTCCTTGTCACGGGTGAAGGTTGGGGAACTCCCATCGTTTGCCCAAGTAATGGTAGTGATGCCGAGGGAAATCGTATTACTACCGTCGATGGTTTCTGCTGACGAACACGTCACACCAGCATCCACAACCTCCACGGTCATGCCATCGGGCACCGTGAACATGATTGATGCGGCGCTGAGTGCCACGTTCGCACCGAGGTTCGTTGATCCGGTTTGGATATAACCAGGAAGCGCAAGCCCCGGCATAAAATCGTCATTCTGAACCAATTTTGTGGGCTGTAACATGCCCGATCCTGTACCTGCCATTTCTCTTTTCCTTTACGCCGGAGGCGCTCCAAATTCTTCTAGTTGCATGTAAGCGATGAAATCATCGTTCGCATTCCCAGCCGAGTTGCCCTGTTGAGCCACAGAAAACTTCGTTCCTTTAGGAAACACTCGGTCGGATGCGTTTTGATACGCCGTAACAAACTTCAAACTTCCATCGCGTGTCGTATATTCAGTTCCAACCGAAGCGCCAGCAGCAACTTCTCCGCCAGAACCAAGAGTTCCGTCAATAGACGCAACCAAAGCAGCGCCTGCGCCCGGAATCTGCGCGTAAAGTTGTGGGCGAATAGTGCCTACAGTAATTACGTTCGTCCCTGCACCACCGCCAGTAACAATAGTTACCCCGGCCTCTTTCAACAAAAGGCTGGTTCGCAAGGAAGCAAAAATTGCACTTGCCGCAGTCGCATTACCTGCATACTGAGCGCTAGTCTTCTGGTTTAGCAAACCACTTGCATTTCTTCCACGAATTGCCATGTCAATCTCCTTTAAAAGATTGGGGGGCCGAAGCCCCCCTCACTTACTACATGGTCTTGTGAATCACAGAGACGTAATCCGTGTCAACCTGAATACCATCCATACGAGCGAAGTGGTTCAACGACTTGGCTGCAATAGCCCAGTAGTACTTCAAGAAGGCGTATACTGCATCCTTACCTTGAAGGTTCTTCACAATCGCACCATCCGTGTCGTCCCAATCCATTGGAGACAACTCGAATCGCTCAAGCTCGTCAGTGTTCAAGCACACAATCTCTTGGAATCCCATGTGTACCGAATCTCGAACAGGAATCTGCTTTCCGAGAACAGAGAACACTGGAACTTCGAGACCTTTGTTCAACTGGAAGTCAGTTGGCTGGTATCGAAGGTCTGGGTCCACAAGGCGCTGGTGCTCTTCGAGCATTGCTGGGTGCATAAGCAGAACCAAGTTCGCAGGAGAGCTTGAGCCCTTATACATCGAACCAGAAACCAATCGCGTAACGTGCGTCCAGTCGTAAGGAACAGGAGCGGCAGTCTTGTCAACAATGATGGACTTCCATCGATTGTAGGCATCGCAAGAGATGCCTTGAACATCTCCTGTGTTCTTGATGATTCCGCGAAGGCCGTTTGCCTCGGAACCGTGAGAGTTACCAAACGCATCACCGAGAACGATAAGGTCGCCATCAACAAGATTGACATTGTCCGCCAAATAGATTTGCTGATTGTCCCAATCAATAGCGCTTCCGCCAACCGCCCTAGAAATTCGGGTTGTCGCCTTAACAGTAGTTCCAGCGGCATTGAGGATTGCAATAGAATCCCCTTCCTCAAGGAACTGACAAGCGCCGAAGCTATAGCCATTAACGTGCTTAATGGTCACTGGGCTTCCTGCTGCAACAGCAGCCGTAGCACCAATCTTCGCCAACACACCGCTTCCGTCTCCGTGGGAGATTCGATTCAGCTGGTTAGTGGCGTCCCGTACAGCGTTTTTCATTCGCAAGTCGAGATAATCCGCGAATGATCCGTCGCCTTTTTTGAACATTTCAACGGCGAAACCGTCTACACTAATAGTCCAGTACCATCGGTTAAGAGTAACCTCGGACTGCTTGAAGCTTTCCGGGTAGTCAACTGGAAGAAATGCTCCAGCCCCACGACCACCACCACCATGAGAGCGAGTAAGCTCCACAGCATGATTGACCGTTGAACCTCGGACATCTCCGTTGTACTTCTTGAGCAAGTCAAACAACATTGTGTCTTGGTAGATCGTATCTACAAAAACAGGACGATAATTCGTCTTAAGCAGCGCTGAGATATCAGCTTGAGCGGTAACTGACACTTTTTCCTCCTACGGATTTAGCCTTTCATGGCTCTAATAAATGCAAGAGACGCTGCTTTTGCGTCGTCCCACGTCTTTGGTGTTTCGTTCGGCACACCAGCCGATTTTATAACAGACGCTATAGACCGAGGCTTCTTAGCTTCTTCAGCTCGACGCTTAAAAGCACCATCAGTGTATTTGCCTACCTGTTGCATATAATTACGCACCATTGTGTCCGCGTCTATATTTTTTCCGTCACTGGTGTGCATTAAAGCAAACACAGTTGTTCGGGCAAGGTCTTTTAGCTCCTCTGGGACCTTGTGCTTATTCATCGCAGTCTCAACATTACTGTTCAAATCTCGTCGATGAGACTCCATCAACTGGTCGTCAACTTGGCTTCGTAAAGATTTTACAGTGTGCGTCAATTCCGCATTCTGTGTTGCCATGTGCTGCGCGAGCGCCGCCAGTGGCTTAACGTATGGATCATCCATATCCAGGTTCTCAAACCCTGGAGGCAGAACTGGCTGCGGAGGCGCTGCGGGCTGCATGGTCTGTGCCGCGCCCTGGCCTCGAACCATTGCACCAATAGACTCCATCATTTGATTCATTTGAACCTGATGGGCTTGTTGCTGTTGCTGCATCATCGCTTGCGCTTGAGTTAGCTGGCTTTGAAGCGCACTAATAGATGGTGTTTCTGTCTGACCTGACTGTGGCAACTCTCCGCCCATTGCTTCGATATTTGCCATTTCGACTGCTGCTTGCTCTTCTGACATCTTATGCTCCCATTAGAATCTCTTGGCCCGGATTAACTCCAGGCGAAGTTGCCTGCCCCTCGGCGTTCATTGATGGGGCCAAGTTTAGACCGCCTCCTCTTCCCGGCGCAACCATTTCGGGTTGCAAACCTGGCATTTGGCTACGGCCTGCCAAAACTGGATTCTGCACATTGTCGCCAGACAAGATGGCCTGGTGCTGTGCAACGTGCATTCGGAACGCTGATTTTGCCTTCTCTGGCAGCTTGTACCATTCAGGACTTCGCATTCTTTCTAGGTGCTCGTCAATGTGTGACATGTGGTCTTCATGCATTTCAACCGGCATGTTCCGGCCCATTTCCATCTGCGTCATCTCTACACGAGCTTGAGCGCGACTAGGCTCATCGTTTCCTAGCAACCGACCCATTTCACCGTGACGCTGCAACTTCCAGTACATCCCAACGTCTTTGATTGCGCCAAGCTGCCAAGCCTCGTTGACTTGCTGGCGACGAATCTCTTCGTTGTACGGCATCATTGTAGAGGTCTCAATGTGAACCTTTACTTGGTCAGGAAGAAAATCCCTGTAAAAAATCATTACGTCTTCTGGAGTTCCAACCTGGCCAAACACCTGAATAGAGCGCTCCGGTGGCCCAAACTCACGCCACAAGCTCAATCCCAGCTCACTTGCAACCTCGATTGCTTTGACCAAGTTCTTAATGGTTGGACCCCATTTAGCTCGGTCAGCAGCCATAACCACACTGGCCTGACGACCCGACATGAGACCTTTCTGGTTTCCCTTTGTCACTCCGTGAGCACCAGCAATGTCCTCAATCGCCTTCTGATATCGCTCTGGAGCATACTCAATAAAGCGAGGCAAAGGAGGGGCCACAAGAAACGATGGGCGCATCTTCGCTGTAGGACGCACACTTAGAATCGCACCAGGCTGATTCGGAACTCGCGTAAGACCATCCACCAGGGAGTTCTGCTCCGCAAGCAATCGCGGCTGTGCGTGCATTCGTCGAGACATCCAAAGGTCTGTTTCGGCGCTGTTTAGATTTCGCTGCACCTCGAGGGCCTGTCGAATCGCAGACTCTCCCCACATTGTGGATGGGTGCTCCATGTCATAAATAGGGTAGATCGGGAGTTCGCGTCCGGGCAGTTCTTCCTCGTGCAATATCATTTGGTTCGCGACAACAACTCTACGACCCTCTGGGTGTTCCAGAGTCGGGCGTTCGTAGTAGTTAAGCACAAGTACTAAATCCCCATCCCGATCTACAGCCTGTTGCCCAGAGTATTCATCGAATCGCACAAAGTCCTTGGAGTCTGAATCAGAAACAAGGTTCTTAGCCTTATCTCCGTAGACATCAACAAGCGTCTGCTTTTCTTCATACTGGCGAATAATAACCGACTTGACCTGAGACCAAGTAGGACCGCCCTGGGGAAATACGTCGAATGGGCTTGGTGCAAAGAATCGCAAGTCACCCATTTTCTTATACGAACCTTTGGGAGCCAAGACCTCTTCAGTCAACGGCGTACCAAACTCAGAGAGAACCATCTCTCCATTCTCACCCGTCATAAGCTCTTTTCGAGTCTCATAGACTAAGTTTCCATTGCTATCTACGTCTTGAACCCATTCAGGAGGAGAGCCTTCAGAATCCCACATAGATCCCAGGAACCCGGTTCCGCAAGTAAAAGTCCACCCCAGGGCAGACTTAACCGCTTCCTCATACTCTTTATCGACATAGAAATACTTGAGAAGACGCTCAATCGCACGCGCCATTGCCCGAGCATCTTTGCCGGGTCGCAGCAACGAAACAATAGGAGCAGGCTCGTTTTGAAGAGCCACAGCAATCATAGAGCGGAACGTCTGGAACAAGTAGTTGTGCGTAACACGAAAGCTAGATGGGTCATCCTGACGCAACTGACTCAAATCGACCAGCCGACCGCCTTGGACAATCTTGTACTGGTCACCATGAATGGCGTGCAAGGTTTCAAGCCACTCGATATGCTTCTTATGCATACTTCGTTCGAGCGTCTTGTACCGAGAGCGAATCTGCTGCGCGGTATTTAAATTTTTCACCGACTCTGCGTAGCGTGACATTTTATACTCTCCTTACCGCGACCTTAATTCTTTCTGCCCGCCATGTACCGTTCATGATTATACATCCTTTTGGCTATGCCGGTGGTCGCATACTTTCCCTCGTTCTTTTTACGCCATTCATCAAACGAGGGAAAGTCGCTGGTCGCCCCCCCGCGAAGTATCGAACTATTCCCAAGCTCCTCTAAAACAGGGCTCACAGCATCGCCTTCCGGCACTGTTGTCATATCTTCTTTAAAGCCTGGAGAATGAAAGCCCGCATTAGGAGTCACGGGCTGATTGGCTAAATCAGAAACACTATATTGAGATGGAGGAGGCGCTATTTCAACCGGAAACGACCGAGGCCCTACTGGGGGATAAATATTTAAATCAGTAGAGCCCGGATCTTTCGGAACGAATTGTGGCTCTGGCGCAAGCATCTGTGAAACCGGTTGGAAACCGCCGCCATACACCCCGCCTAAAAACTCTTCTCGCTGTTTCGGGGTTTGCGTAGAAAGAAACTCGTTTAATTCCCCGCGCCGACTTGGATCGTTTCGCAGATTAGCCAATTCCTGATTTACGCGAACAGTATCAGCAGCTAACCGCTGCCTAGACAAGTCCACCGCAGCCTCTTGCCTAAGAGCCTCGGCATAATGCCTGCCTTGCTCGCCTGCAATAAACTCATCTGTAAGACCAGCAACCTGGCCAGGGCCAAGAGGAACACCTCTCGCACTTGTTGGAACAGCAGGCTGTGGCGTAGGAGAAGGTGTTGGAGTTCCTGCCAATCCACCTTGAGTCATTCGGGCGTCAAGGGCTTCAGTTGCCGCTTCAGCCTCGTCAAAGCCCTCGTACATCCCTTCAGACCGAAGCGCTCCTCCTACAGCGGCAGAGGCCAGTTCGGTGTAGGGAGTTCTTTCTACCTTCCCCTCAAGGCCAGCGGCTTTATTTGCCGCAATGCCTCCCATTTGCCCCCCTTTCATCCCGACACCAGCGCCAATGGAAGCGCCCACCGGACCTCCCACAGCAAACCCAAGACCAGCCCCAGCAGCGCCACCGGCAATCTCCGCAGCCAAGCCTAGCCAGTCCGTTTTCTTCTCTTTTTCTTTCTTACGAATTTTGGGAGTCGCGACCTTTAGCCCGCCTGTGAGCGAGCCCGATCCTGCATTAGACTGTGAGTTGTATGTTGCCATTATAAAAACAGTAAGAGCTGATCGTCGTCTTTTTGAGACTCGATTTTGTCGTCTATTTTAGGAGGAGACCTTCTCCAACCCCTGGCTTGCCGGGGGACTTCCTTTACCGGAACATCGTCCGCACTGACTTGATTATGCACGAATAAAGCGATCATTGCAGCGAAAAGAACGTCATCATGGCATCCTGCTAGATGGTCGGCCCGGTTGCGTTTTTCGTCAAGTACAAAGGTCAGCGCCTCATCGAGAATAGCCTTGATGGGCACGTCCACGCTCTCGTTTTCCAACGCAACATCGAACCTGTCGATGATCATATCTCGCGTCCGACTGTCCGTGTGAAAACCCGGATGATCTGTAAAGCTCTGCTGCAACGTGTTGTATCTCTGGGTATAATACATCCTCGGATATCCCGATTCCACAATCGTATGCGTCGTCAACATTCCAGGCCCATTGTATTCAGGCGCTAGCCAGGCATTGTTGTAGTGCCATCCCGTAAAAAGCATCTGTCTCGCCAGTTTATCTGGCTTAAGCCAAGGGTCTTTTCCATAGGCCACAAAACGTCTTTCTGTCCGGTCAAAGACCACAAACGCCGCAGAATCCTGCCCAACTCCGTGGCTGGCATCGGCACCAATAATATAGGAATGGTCCTCCCTGGGAGGCTCAATTATGTGGATCCACCCCTTATTGTCGGGCTCAAACTTCAATTCCTTCGGTGCCTGAAATGCTTCTCTCTGCCAGTCGTAATGCTCATCTGTTGTTGTCAAAACTCCAGTTTCCGGGCTTTGCACCTTGTCTATAAAGACCCGAATCTTCTCGTTATTGAATCGAGGACGACCCGACGCAATAAACGCCTCTTCAGGCGTAGATGGGTACTCGACGTGAAAGATATCCGTCTTTCCACCGCAACGGGCTCGAATGCACCACCTTCTCCACTTTAAACTATCCCAACCAATTCCCTGGTTGCGAACAAGGCGCTCTTCTTCATCGTCGATTCCAAGCATCGACCCAATTTTTGCCGCCTGGGAATCCTCATTAAGAAGGAGATGGCCTTGATAATCTTGAAACCGTTTAAACTCATCGTCAGTTGGCAACCACTCGGATCGATTCCGACCAACATAAGAAGAGCAATAATGAGGATGCTCGTACCAAGGAATAAAGATTGGGGTGTAGTCAACTTCTCCATGAACAGCCTGCCACCAGGTGTCATAGAAAAACCCTCCTTGGCCATTTGCCGTAGATTCGATGACAACCATAGTATCGGGTTCATCTGGAACAGCTTGAGCGAAACCTCGAAAAGTCTCCTCTCCTCGAGGCCAAAACGCCACCTCAGAGCCATGAAGCATGTCGATACGGTCTCCACGCCCAACACCAGCCGCTCCTTGAGAGCCAGATATCTTCTTGGCCCCCGAGCTTGCGGAACGAACTGTAATGGAAGAACCAAGCCCTGGAGTCACCCTTCTAGTCTCAGCGTCCGGGTTCTCAAACAGCATTTCTTTTCGGTTAGAGAAACGCTTCATTGGGCGGACCATAGCGTCTAGGTTCTCATAGAACACTGAGTGCATACGGAAAAGAGTCTGCGTAGTGTCCACATCATGAGCAACAACGTACCCTCTTCGATTTTCATAAAATGTGCAGGCGTGAAATATGTTCGCGGCGACTAAGGTTGAAATTCTATGACGACGGCTCTTCAATACAATCAATCTCGTGGGTCGGCCCTCCTCCCTGTCCGAATCGATCTGATCTTGAATCTTCGCTTGAGTTGGAAAGAGTTGTCCGAACGGGACCAATTTCGACTGCTCGCTCACCACCTTCAGGTGTGCTGCGTAGTAATACCTCCTGTCCAGCAGGCATCTCGCTATGTGAGCCTCCATCTCCCTTTTTAAATTGTCTTCCCGCGCTTTCGATACCCTTGTGTGCCGCATCTCGAATCCTCGCTAATACAGTTTCGACGTGCTTTTCGTCTGTGTTTGCTCTTACTAGATCTCGGTCCAGCCCAAGCGTCTTAGCTGTATTGAGAATGGCACCTGACCTAGCTCTGACTTGTTTTTCATCAATACGTGGATCTATGGCGAGACGAAGAGAGACCCGAGCCAGCATACGCCGAACCGGGTCGTTCCCTGCATCGCAATACCCCAGAGCCAGGTCGAACTTGTCGAGTTCTGAATTGACAAAAGAATCAACCTGTTCCTCTGGGGCGTCCCTTAGATTTGCTGGAAGGAGAGCGTCCGCGCCTGTCTCTTGGGAACTTCGCTGGCGGGTTTGCAACTTTCTCTCGGAAGACCTCGACTGCGATGTAGAGTCCTTCTGTGATTTCCCTTTGCGAGACGGTGTTGAGCGCTTCTGTGAAGACATCGAGATACTCCTCTCCAGTAAAATCATAATCGAGCGCTCTTTTACTGTAACACACTGGACAGTCGTTACAGTCACACCATTTTTTTGAGAGCACTTTGCGATGATTGTCAGCCATTTTCACCATCTCCTCCAGACACCATCTAAGCAGGGCGGTGTACTGAATCCGGTCTTTCATGGCTATCTCCTAGAATGGAATTTCATCTGATGGCTTTTTTGCTGCCGGGGCAGGCGTTTCCATTGTTCCAGGCTCCAATAAGCCCTTCTCCCCTGCAATCCACTCCGAGAGCTTGATAACACCGCTTTGCCCCTCAGATGAGACCTCGGAGTCCTCCGCAATCTGGGATTTAGGAACCCAAAACGTCTGATTGTTAATCACAACCTGCAATGCCTTTTCAGTTTCTTTTTCCACATGCATACATTCAAATTCAAGATATTTCTTTTCCCATCCCATTACTCACCTTCCCAACTGACTTTTTGACGGAAGTCTCCGCCTTTAATTTCAATGACGTTTTCACGCGCCATCCCTTTAAGCCGAGACCACACCCGTGAACCTCGGCGCGTTTCTATGTCCTCTGGACGCATATTGGTCGTTATAATCATGGGCTTCCCAGCATCATACCGAACCATGATCAACTCTTCTAGTGCATCCAGAGCACCATCGCTAGTTCTTCTACTCGCCCCAAAATCGTCGATGAGTAGATAATCAACAATTCGCGCCTTCCCTAAAAGAGAGCAGCCCCAGGCAGAAGTCGCCTGATGGTCTTTGCTCTGCGAGAATCTCCACGCATGTAACAGCGTGTGCTCTTGAACGTACAGACATGGCTTTCGATGCTTGGCCATAATGGCCTTTATCGTGTGCTGGGCCAAAAACGTCTTCCCAGTCCCCACAGGACCCATCAGAATCGCGCTCTTTTGCTTGTCTGGGCGCATCATGATGTCTTTGAGCACCGTTATGGCCTGCTCGTTCCACTTGTTGCGCTCAGGACGAACCTTGAGGCGAGCCAAAATCCCATTCTCAACAGCCATAGACTGCTCGGGACGACTGTCCAGCATCCCAAAGCAGTAATGAAGCATCCGAGGAACATCGCACTTAATGCACGGGACAGCAAACGTATACTCTGGTTCATGCTCAGAAGGGGTCCTCCTCTTGGCCCATCGATTCGTTCCGTCGCATGTCAGACCATTCGGCAAGGTCGTGTCGCATGGGGCTTCGTCCAGAATCAACAACTCCGGGTAATCCTGGTCTATTCGGGTGGGCGTATCCAACTGTCCCATTGGCGCTCCCATATTGAGATGCTCCAGCACTTGCGCGATTGACTGCATGTCTCCCTCCGTTGTCATACAGGTCGAGTCCCGCCTCAACCTGCTCATCGTTTCTAAGTAATGTCTTGAGTTCGTGTCGGACTAGCTCTTCATGCCGCCAAGGGTCCAGTGAAAAGCCTTCAATCGCTTTGAGGACTTCCTCCTTACCCCGGCCCTTAAGGCGAGCAATGATCTTGCGATCTCGCTCGGACCCAGACTTAAAGCGGACTCTTGCCTTGTGAAACTTGTCCGCCCAAAACTGGAAGACCTCTTTTCTTTCGTCCAGCGACGGAGCGCCGGATGCGGCTTGATACGCAGTCCCATCTCCCAATAACCCCTTCAGTCTTTTGGCAAGCTCAGGGTATTCCCGCCCCAAAGCGTCCAATTCTAACTGTAGCGTCGTTGCCATAGTTGTGTCCTTCTATTTTTCGTGAGACAGTCACATTTGACTGACATTTGCTCTGTCTGTCTGTCTGACTTAGTGGGGAGGGGACTTCATTGACCCCTCCCCACGACTTTATTCGCCAGCCACCACTTCCCCCGTCATCTCATCATAAGAAGCGTCAATCAATTCGCCCTCATCCGAGATGGTGCCTCCATCGCTTTGCAATGAAGAGATGGCCGCCTGAACCCGTTCCCCGTGAGTCAAAGGATCTACCGGCAAACGCTTGAACAAGCGCTTCATAGGAGCCTTGGCAAACATCTCATCCGGCCATCGGTTGTATGGGTTTGACGCATCGCCTTCCTTGAAGTTCTTCGACGAAGACCGAATGCCCATCAAGTCATCGTGCGAACACTTGTATAGGTGCTGAGTGCCGTCCTTCATTACCGCCAATGCATACGAACAACGCACGTTCCCACGCTTTCGGTCAGCCTTTTCAAACTCCACCGAGACCTCAGACCCCTGCTTGCACGAGGGAAAATGGTCGTTTTCACGGACGGTTTCGTACTCAATTCGAGAAAACATCCCGGTTCGATACAAAATCTTTGCAATACCTGGCGCTCCCAAAATGAACTGGGCGCTCTTCCCGTAAGGAACCAAGTAGCAATCCCGGTTAGAAAACGACAGTCCGTGTCGAACCGCCTCCATCACTCCGCTCATCAAAGACATGGGAGAGCAGTCGGCAAGCCGTGTGTTCTGCTTGCAAAGCATTGAGGCCTCGATGGCGATCTTTGTAAGGAACTTGTCCTCATCCCGAATTCCATCTGGCATCAAAGTCACCAGCTTGTCCTTTCTCTCCCGAATCAACATTTCCATTGAACTAGCCATTAGTCCTCCAAGTTCGTAACGCGCAGACCACCTCGGTAGCCCTTGCCAGTTTTGTAGTATGGGTCCAAATCAATCTCAGGATGCACCGCCCGAAACGCATCCATATCAAACTTCTTCCTCCCCGCAATTCGTGGCCAGGAAACCATAAACTTGTCATTGCTTGATTTCGCGGCACCGCTAATCTTTGTTCCCAGTTTGTAGCGATGCTCGTTCAATTCGCTCTGTTTTTCGTCGATTTCCCGCTTTAATCGCAAAATAGCGTAAGCGTGCTCGTTCGCAGAGTCTGGCATGGGTGCGCTATCCACATCCGACTCGCCTACCACAGAAAGCGCATCATCACTGTGGACTTCATCGAACATGAACCTCTCAGGGTCCTGGCTCCTGACCGCATCCATAAACTCTAGCGCTTTAGCCTTCGCATCCTCGTACCACTCTTTGTCAAAGAGGATAAACCGCACTTCAATGCTGCGATTTTCGAGGAACCCAACCAAGTACCCATGGTCAAACTTTGGCTTGTCCGGTGTGACGCCAGCAGCGTCCGCGAAGCAATCATTGAGAATGCCCATATACCACTGTAATTGTGCTTCGTGGTAAGCAGCGTGCTTTCCGTCTTTCCATTCTTTAGACGTGTAGCGACCTTGTGTTTTAATCTCCACGACAGCGGGACCGTATTTGTCCTCAACAATCCAGTCAGGGCTTGCTGCGAAGTCCTTTTGAGTCGGATGCTCGATGGTGCCATATTCACCCCAGGGCTTGAAATCACTCCGAATCTCCATCAGTATCCCTTTTACAAGAGATTCCATGTGAGAACCGGCTCGGACAACATAGTTGTCTTTGGGAAGGGGAGGGGGAACGGGGCCGCACATTTCGGTTGCCAACCGGAACTTGCTGCCTCCGTACTTGTTCACTCCCATAATAATGGGGATTCGAGTCCCCGTAATCTTCTGGTGGCGATACTCAGCCCGGTTCTCCATAGGAACGCTTGGGCCAAACACCTCGCCTCCCTTTAAAACACTAACGTCATTAGCCCAGTCGCTAATAGCGGATACCTTCTTTTTCTCCTCAGACTTCGACATTCTCCCGCTCCTTCCACTTCACCTTGGCCGGGTCACCAGCCAAGAGCCACACATAGTCCACGTCCAACACTTCAGCCAGCCTCGCCAAAGACAACATGGTGGGATTGGTTCCCTCCCAAAAACGCATCACCCTCCACATCAAGTGTGGATTCTCACCTGCCTCCCGCGAAGCATCCGAAATAGTGTACGTCTCATAGTCTTCAATCATGGCCTTAGCGTGCAACGCAGCCTTTGCTCTACGATTCACATTCATAATCAGGGTTCCAACGTCCCGAGATAAGAGAACTTGTTTCTTTTCTTCATCCATTACTTACCTGACCTTCAAACAAACTCATCTGATCAACCTCCTCGCGATGCATTATCAATTCCCTGCGCTCGCGCTTTATGACGATCTCCAAGCACTCAGCAGGCGTCAACCAAGGCAATCTCTTCCTTATGCCGAATGAATCGCGAAACCAGTTCGTAGAATCAACCGAACCAAATCTGTGACTCCTCCTGTACTCTCGCAACGCAAACCCATGAACATGAATGTCATCTGGTATTCTTTCTAAAGCTCTCCTCAAGAACTCGCCCTTTCCAGACCTGGGCGGCACAAGCCCCACGCCAATCCAGCCACCCCTCTCCCTTGCCATCGGAATAAGATCGTCCAACAATTCCGTTGGGTCGGAATCGTGTATAGTAGGGAAGCCACCATGCTTGTAATTGCTCAAGCTCTTCCGCCAGTCACCGGAAATGTCATCAAGCCCCGCATACGCATCAATCTCAGGAAACATCTGGACCCAATCAATGTACTCAAGCACATCAATAGTCTTTCCAGAATTAAAAGCCCCAAAAGCCCCAGAATCCAACAACACGCTTCCAAAACTCTGAACGTAACTTTTCAAAAACTTCTCATAAGACCCAAAAGAAAGAAGCACATTCATTCCACTCAGCATGGTGGCATGTAGCTGGTTTGAGGGGCTGGCAAGGTACACCTTAGTCATCCAAAGCCCTCGCCAAAAGGTCGCAGCTCGCGCAAGCCCCGCAACCAGTGCCCAGGTAACAAGTGACAACCCTCGCCAGGTCAACCCCATATTCTTTTGCCCTGCAAACAATTTCGGATTTTGTCATCTCTTGGAGAGGTGACTTGACCCTTACGCCCAAAACAAATGAAAGCGTGGCAAGGTATTCGGGGCGGCAATCGTAATAATCTCCATAATCGTCCTTGTTGCATCCAAGAAAAATCACATCGCTAAAAGCCGATACGGCTGTTACAAAAATTGCATTCCTGTTCTTCACCACTGTTTCTTTAGGAACAGAAAGATCTGCGGACCCCAAGAGCAAACCGCTTGGGTTTACTTGAAACACGTCCCTTAAGGAAATAAGACGCCACTCTACACCATTTTCTTCGCACAGCGCCCTAGCGGCATCGACCTCGGCCACATGCGGCTGCCCATAGTCAACAGAGACCGCACAGAAGCCTTTAGCCCCGTAAATCTCAAGGAGCATGTGGAAAAGAACTGTAGAATCAAGACCGCCAGAAAAAAGAAGTGTCTTCACGCCATCCCCCAATACACATGATCTTGCCTTGACAAAGACCAGTTTGGGTTCTCCCCAATAAACCGCTTGCAAACCTCAAGGCTTTTGTAATCCTCGACGCCATCAACGCTCAGTGGCTGCACATATCTGTAGAAAAAATCGGTCTCACTATCTGGAAACATTTCTAAAAATCGAAACGGGTCTAGGCCATTCATCCCAACAATAAGCTTTATTTCAGATCCATATTTTTGCAGAAACTGCTCTTGGCCGTGGTAAGAGACAGAAATCCAATCTACAGGAGCAATAGCCCTGTGCTTCCCAGAAGTCGCGACGGCAATAGAAAAACCCTTCTTTCTCAACTCCCTATACAGCGGGCGCAAATCGTAACCTAAAGGCTCACCGCCAGTAATCCAGGCCCATCGGTCACGACTCTCCCTGGGCGTAACCCTGTCCGCCCAATCCGCAAGCTGCCCTGGACTCATCTTGACGCTGTTTTCAACACTGTAATCAGTGTCGCACTCATCGCAGTTTACCGAACAACCTGCAAGTCTTAAAAAGGTCATCTGAAACCCTCTAAGATGCCCCTCTCCCTGAACACTCCAAAAAACACCGTCTTTCATAACTGGATACATTGCTTACCTGACCTCCTCGCAGTACAGTAGGACTGTAAAAAACGAATGTCAACACTTATGAAACAACTGAGTTAAATTAAATGGCAAGCATAGATTCTATATTTGAAGTCCCGATGCCCCCAAGAGGGAAAGGAAGACCCCGTCACACCGTCAGAAATGGCCGGGTTCTTGTCTACACTCCGAAAGAAACTAAGAACTGGGAGTCTCAAGTTGGAATCGCGAGCCTGGTTTGCCGCCCTGCAATGGTAATGGAGGGGCCGGTACGGGTTGATATTCTAGCTGTGATGCCAAGACCGAAGCGTTTGTTAAGGAAAAAAGACCCGAATGGCCTAATATGGTGTCTAACCAAGCCAGATAGCGACAATATCCGCAAATCTGTGTTAGATGCGTTAAAGACATGGTGGCGAGACGACAGCCAGGTAGTTGATGGCAGAACTCTCAAGGTGTACGCAGAGCGCAGCGGCCACCCCAGGGTGATTGTACGGGTGCGGAGTTGGAATGAGAGCCCTGACGGGGAAGCCTGGGGCCTTGAGATGGCGCATCAGCCGGAAGACCTGGAAGGAAGTCTGGCAGAAGCAATGCAAGGGTTAGAGTAAGACAAAGGAGCAAAGCATGAACTACAGACACAGAGCATACTACTACCTCAATCGGCTTAAGGGTCGTGGATGGACGAACAGTCAAATATGCGACCAGACTCGAATCACATCAGTCCGCCTTAAGACGCTATGGCTGCCTGCTGCGGTGTGTACGCGCAAGGAAATGAAGAAAATCTACAGCTTATTCCGCCTAACTCCCCCAGGAGAGCTGAATAACGCGCTAGATGTCTGGAAAGTGGAGAATCAAACCCCAGAAGTGGAATATGAAGGCCCTAAAATCACCGAGAAACAGGTCCTTATTTTGCAGAAATTGCGCGATAGCGGCCATAAAGAGGTGATGCTGGCATCTACAGAGGCGCAAATTGCCGGAAGACTGGTCAAACCTGGTCTAGTTAAGCGCAGGGTGGACGAAGACGGGGATTTAAACCTTCGGTTTTACTCGATTACGCCGCTTGGGCTTCGGGCTCTCTTGGTCCGCAACGGGTAATTGTGGCTTCGTATCTTTAGACGGAGGCCATCCTTCGTTCCACTTCCCTTTAATTCCCTCGTCCCAAAGTGTTCTGGGCTCATTTGGCTTTGCCATAAGTCACCTCTACGTGTTTATAGACCGGCATTCTGCGGGCCTCGTCGAACACTAACACACATGAAGGGGCGGTTGCAGGCCCAGACTTCCCATTCCTAGAGAATCGAATGCGACCCTTAACGAATCTTATCTCTGCGGCTTTCTGCGCCCAGGTGTGCCACCAATTCGTATCGGGGCGTGCAAATACCAGGCAGACAACGACGCAGCCTTTGAGGCTTTCTTTGTACGCTTTCTCCAGCCACACATCAATGCCTCGTCCATAAGGCGGGTTAAGCCATACGGACGTAGCAATCTTTGACCAATCAATAGCCAGGGAGTTATCTTGTTGTGTGAGATACCGCTTGCACTTCGCATTGTGGTCGGACGCCGCTGCATCAAGCCCAAAGTCAAACTCTTCATTCAGCCACCCAAAGACCTCTTGTGGGGTCTCCCAGTCGTGCTTCTCGCTAGAGAACAGCTCGGTGAAGCTCATTACTTACACTTTCTCTTGGTCGTCTTCTTGGACTTCTTTTTCTTCATGGCAGACTTTGCTTTCTTAGCAGCAGCCTTTCCCTTGGCAGTATACGAGTACTTCTTTCCACCGACTTTTGGCATTAGGACTTCTTCCTTCGGGTGATGAGCTTGGCACCCTTCTTTCGGTTCGCAGAGCGCGAGACTACTCTAAGATTCTTTTTGCTATTCGTGCCGCCTTTACTAAGCGGCTTTTTGTGGTCAACTTCTTTGCCCGGTCCAGGGCTAAGTGCCCGGTTAGCTGCATTGCGAAGAGCGCGAGTCTTCTTCGCTTTAGTCGAGGAATGGTCTCGTGCGTATTCTTTTTTATAGTCACGCTTTTTTCTTGGCACTGGCCTTCTTCTTTGCCGGAGCTTTCTTCACCGGCTTTTTGGGTGCAGGCTTCTTCGCTTCGGGCTCTGGAGCAGGCTCAGGCGCAGGCTCAGGAGCGGGAGGCGGTGTGTAAGGAATCCCCCGCCGACGACAGTATTCTTCGTGTGTTGCCATTTTACTTCTCCTCCATGCAAACTTTTCTAGTGCAGTATGCCACAGCTTGTACGGCCTCTGCTTCAGTTTCCATCTCTGCGTCTTTCACGCACGTTCTGATTTCATCTACATTTTCTTGCCCGGAACAGCCAACGCCACCACCAGCGAATATCCCACCAGCGACGTTCGCCATGCCCCCCAGGAGGCACATAGACAAGCCCTTTCCGGCACAAGAAGTAGAACGGGTCACTAAACAATCTCCAAACTCCTTGTAGCTCCCACCAGGGGAATCCACACGGTCACACCCAGACATGGCTTGAGAAGCACACGCCAACGAGGTGTGGAACGAGCAGTCAGCAGCGCTGACAAAGCTGTCCTTAAATAGTTGCTTTTGATACGGAGTACACCCAGATTCGCACTGGGTAAGGGCCAGCATGAAGTACAGCACAACAACCGCGCCGCCCATGAACTTAAACACGACCTCCATCTCTGGATCTTCGTGAAGCCGCTTCTTCATGGCTAGACCAACTCCGTCACAATATACAGATTCGAAATAGAAGTGTCGGCATCTCCCTCAAAGAAGATCTCAAAAGAGCCGCTAGAGCCATTACCAGAAACGTAAATAGACTGGTTAATCGCTGCGGTCGTCCCAGCAAAGTTCCCCAGTTGAGGTTGAACGAGGTAATCGGTCGTTCCACCAGCATCAACCGCAGGGGCAGCATAAGCCTTCAAAGGATAAGCAGTAGGGTCTATGTCAGACCAAAACATCGTAGGCAACACATTACCAACCCAACCAATCGTTCCTGTAGAAGAAGCGGTTCCCTTCACATAAACTCGCAATCGACGACCGTCGAGCTTAACTTGAATACGACCATACTTCTCCGACACATCTTGGCCAGGAGACAAAGACCCATTGGTGACGTGCTCTTTAATGATTGGACCCTGCATCCGGCTCTCCTTTATGGCAGCAACCAACAACTTCTTAAGCGACAACAACAACCGAACAACAGACGATACAATACTCAACGCCCGTCGCAACAAACGCGAACTGGCCATCGCTATACAAGCTCCGTAAGGATGTAAAGACCAGAAACGGTTGTGTCAGCATCGCAAGTGAACTCCAGGTCGTACTCAGAAGAACAACCGTCATCCAATACATACAATGCATGGTTGTTTGCGCCAGTAGCAGTCGTCGTCACAGTACCGCCGTTAGGCTGAACCAGGTAGTTCGTCGTCCCAGCACTGTCAGTTGGAAAACTCACGGCAACATCACCATCAGAAAAGTGCGCCACCGGCTTCACTGTAGAAGTAACACCAACAGTACCAGTAGTGGCAGCAGTACACTTGATGTAAACACGAAGGTCACGTCCGTCAGCTTTAACCCGAAGCTTCCCACCAACACCGTAAGTAGTAGCCGCGCTGCCGTTGTTACCCAACGAACCGTTCGTGACATGCTCAACAATTATCGGACCTCTCATCCGAACCTCCTAAAGTTCATATACAAACGAAGTGTAGAACCAAAGGTGCCCCCCGGCAAGCACCTTCGTAAAAGGATGGAAAAAGCGGCAGGAGTTAAGAGGTCTAACCGAACTCCGAGGTTAAGAAGAACTAATAAACAAAACTACCCAGAAACACAGTCAGGACTTCTGCGAAGCAAGTCCGAAGAGATGGAGGCGAACGCCGGAATCGAATTGCTAAGGTTAAAACTTCAGTAGACTAACCAAAGTAAAAATATTGTAGCACATTTTTTAGAAAAAATCAAACGGGTCAATGATGATAACGGTTCCATAGAATGGGTCCCTCGAAAAATGGGGGGGCTTTGAAAAGAAAATTGAATCGTGTGTGTGAGGGAGAGGCAGTATGTAGAAGAATATATATAAGGATACGGAACGGCCCAGGGTAGCCCCCCTCCACCCCTCCCCCCCTCCTATGTCTTTTTCCATTTGTTGCCATATATGTTGCCATACATTGTGCCATATATGTTGCCCTATGTTTTCCCTCTCTTCTCCCCTCCATTTTCCAGCCGGCTTCTCCCCTCCTCTCTTCCCCCCCTCCTCCTCTCCTCGTCTCCGCCATCCATGCCACACGCTAGGGGTCAGGGGTCAGGGGTCAGTGTGGAAAGCCTAGAATCCTCCATTTTAAGCGATTCAGGAAAAGGGGTTCAAAGGGTCCAGGGGTCAATGGTGGTAAGGGTTTGCGGCATGTTTGGGACGGTTTAAGGGT
>Ga0080013_1000964_pt1 | contig 39203 bp, 44 predicted proteins | sample ETNvirenome_6_85_FD_69236 | JGI IMG/M metagenome (GOLD analysis project Ga0080013, IMG submission 69236) | Marine viral communities from the Pacific Ocean - ETNP_6_85 (SPADES assembly) (version 2) | ecosystem: Environmental > Aquatic > Marine > Oceanic | place: Pacific Ocean | collected 2013-06-19 | reverse complement strand
CGGAAAACTTGATGCCCAGAGGAATTATGAAATAGCGGAAAGGAATTATTATAAAGACATGTACAAAAGATCACAGAATCCAACAACTGCCTTTCAAGGACAAAGGGCAGGTGGTGCAGTTGGCGGCTCTACCGCTATGTCCAGTAGAGCGTCCAATGACCCTGATATAAATGCCGCTTTAAATGATGAGCATGTTCAGGCTTATATGAAGCGCAGAAAAAAAGATGAGAGTTTTGTTAAAAAAGCGATGGCTAATAAAGCTCCAATGTCGGGGACTATGAAGTTATGAGAGTATCGAGACGACAACCAAAAGCACGAAAACCTAGACGGCCAAGAGATAGTCGTACACTACCTGTTATAGATGAAACAAAACAGGATAATGGCCGCTACTATCACTGCTTTAATTGTGGTTTTACATGTAATGACAAGAGGGACACGTTAGGAGATGAATCGACATCTAATGGTGTTGTATTGCAAGACTTTGCCGTAGAAGTAACACAGACACAACAAGCCAGGGAAGCTCTGGCGGGTACTGGAACTATATTCAAGGATAGCTCTGACGGTGGTTGGACTGATACCGCAGATACTACCTGGGAAGAGATAGGAACGACCCTTGCGGTATATCCTGAGCCTGGAGTAAATGGCGCGGATAGTCCGAGTGAGTATAGAGGGGGAGGTCAGCCAGCTGCCAGTCTGATGCTTGGAGGTATAACTCTTAGACAAAAAACACCTATTATAAGGTCTGATTCAAGTGGGAATCCTGTTGAGCCCGTTCATTACCACACGGTGTCAGTACGTGGGGGTTGCCCTTTTTGTGGCAGTCTTAACTGGCGAGGTGATTATTAATTAAACACTATGTTTGGGGAGAAGAACTATGGAAGTCGTAGATTTAAAAGATGAACAGTGTTCGTGGTTTCCTATTTCAGGGAATGCAGATACTGTATATGTTGGACAATTAGTAAAATGGAGCCAAGATGGTGGCGTGGAAAATGCTGGTCAGGCTAGTGGTGCTTTTGATACCACTGGTAATGTTGTATTGGCTGGTATTATTGTTGGCGTTAATGACATAGATCAGACTTATGATTCTACTTATCAGAGAATTAGTATAAGTGGATTAGCTGACGGATCAGACACACAGTCAACCCAGAATGCCAGAAAGTATTTTGGCCAAGAAGGTATGTGGAACAAGGGAGATAAGCAGCCATTGGTATTGGTGGCTTTAATAGATAACACTACAAGAATCAAGGCTCCTATTTGTAGCGGGTCATATGGTAGTGCTCTTACCTTACAGACTGTAACCACGGGTTCTACTACTGGCCTTGGTTATACAGCAAATGCTTCTGATATGACAGGTATGGCTAATAACTGTACTTCTTATTGTCGTACAGGTGCAAATGCAGGCTTGTATAGGGTGTCTGATGATACCAGTACAACTGCAGTTACGGTTGACCATTCATTCCCGCATGACATTGCAGTTGATGACACATTTGCAAGGGTTAATATAACTCCAGGTCATTGTGCAATGCAGACAGGTACAGAAGCTATATACATCGAAAATGATGATGCATGTACTACTGATGGATGGGGTATTGTGGTTGAGCATCTAGACCTTAGAGACGCAGGCAGCGAGCACGCTGTATTCAGGTTTATACCAAGACACTTTGGTGGCGTAGACTGATTTTAACATTGATTAGATAGGAGAAAGAAGATGGCGAATCCATTAACAAGTCCTGCGTTTGTAAAGATGCTGCAGGAAGATTTGCGTGAAGTTGAAGATGACGCAAGGAAGTATAATGATTTAAGCAGTAAGAAGGAACAGATATTTGATATCATCACTGATTCTACGAGAGCGTGGGAAGAGTGGACATCTGTATCTGCACTTGGTGATATACCTAGTTTTAATGGTAGGTTGACAACATTAGGTATTACTCCAGGGTACTCTACTAAGATTGAATCTAAAGAGTATGCAGCTAAAACAGTTGCAAGTAGAAAGTTGTTTGATGACTTGAAGTATGATATCCTTACTAACCTTTCAAAGCAGTTAATCAATTCTGCTTACAGGGTTAGAGACAAAAATGCTGTAGCTATTTTTGGTAATGCTACATCTACGGCATTTGATTTCATGCCTAGTCAGGAAGAGGGTGTTGCCCTTGCAAGTAACAGTCATACAACGAAAGTTCCAGGCGTTTCCACTTCAAGTGGATTTGATAACCTCGGTGCTTCTTCGTTCTCTGCAACTGCAGTGGCGGCAACAAGAATCCTTATGAGGAAGTTTAAACAGGCTAACGGTGAAAGAATTGACACTGGAGATAGTTACTGCCTGTTGGTTCCTGATGACTTGAACTTTAAGGCTCAGGAATTAGTCAAGACAAGGTTTGAGCTCGACAGCGAGAATAATAATGTTAACATGCAACATGGATTGTATCAGATTATTAACTGGCTACGTCTGAGTGATTACAGTACTTCAAGCTGGGGTATGTTGGATATGTCTACTATGAAGGATAACTTCAAGTGGATACAACGTGCTGATGCTGAAACCAACAACACAGTGGACTTTGATACATTTGCACTAATGACAAGTGTATATGAACGACACGCTGGTGGTTTCATTGATTGGAGAAGTTATTTCCATCACAATGTATAAGTTTTAATTCTAACGGGAACTGGGGGCAGGGCTATCCTGCCCCCACTCATCCGCTACTATTTAAGGAGAAGTGAAATGCCAAAAGCAAAGATTAAAAAAACAGTAACTAAAAAAGTATCAGTTGATATTAATGAATTTGAAGACCTGAAGAAATGTAAAGAAATTGTAACAGAAGCAGAGAACCAGATAGATGGTGCTCCTGCAGGGAAAGTAGCAGATAGTGATTATAAATATTTTGCTGACTTTGATACGGGAAGCGCTATACCAGCATGGTCACTACCAAGGAATATTGATTTACTAGAAGATGATGTACGTAAACTAGGAAGTATGTTGGATAACAAGCAGGTTCCTATTGAAGAAATACCATATCAAACAGCAGATTATGAGCAGAAAAAGAAGAGGCTCGAAGATATAAAGGAGTCCAGGCCTAAGCTTACTGGAAACCAGAAGGATTTATTAAGGCAAAAAAGAGATAAGCTTGCTGCTGAAATAAACAGCGCACAGTTTACCAGAATAGAGATGGAAAAAGGACTGGCTGATCCGCATGAAGAGGCACGTAGAATGACAGAGCCGTGTATACAGGTGGATAAAGAAGAGGCCAGGCGAATGGGAATAAAAACAGATGCAAAGGGGTATGTGTCGCGAAGTAAAGGAGAGGCTATGTGGAAAAATATGTCATCTTTACTGGGAGACACACAGCAGAACCCAAATGTAGAGGCATTGAGAAGCGACAGGGGTAGGTCTAAAAGTAGTATGATGACAGTTCCTGTTAATATAGAAAACGGCAAGGTAATATATGAGGGCTAATTATGGATGGAAGAGAGATGAAGTACAGGGTGCAGTTAGCCCTGGATGAAGAAACTGATGGAGGCTTTCTTGATGAGAAAACCGTATATGATTATATAAATGAAGGTGCATTAGAGGTAGCAAGGAAGACTAATGCGTTAACATCTACTCAATCAATAACAACGGTTGCAGACCAGACTGGTTATACACTTAATGCAGACTTCCTCTCTTTGTATTTAAGGGATAGAGGTGGTGATTTCTTTATTAAGTATAATGACGGAACAAGTAATCATTTCATAAAGTGGCTGCCATACGAAGATATCATTCTTTATGATAATACTGATTCTATTCTTATTCCAAGCAAGTTTAGTATTACAGATGATCCTAACCTTGATTCTATGGTTTCAGGGACCGAGACATCTGGCGGTACAAAGAGTTCTAGTAGTGGAGAGGCAACTCTCACAGATAGTGCAGCTGATTTTAGTGACGTAAGCCCTGGTGATATTGTTCATAATACCACAGACAGTTCTTCTGGTGTGGTAGTGAGTAAAACATCATCTACCGTACTGGTTACTGCACTCTTCCCAGATGATCCTAGTGCTACTACAGACAGTGATTGGGATGCAAGCGATGCTTACGTCATACAGCCACAGGGAAGGTTTAGGGTAGTCCTAGACCCTCCCCCAAGTACGGCAGGGCACACAATAACTTTTTATTACGTGCAAAAGCCATCTCCTGTATATTCTAACTTTGGTACGTTTAGATATCCACAGCACCTTGATTTAGCTACGGTTAAATATGCTGCGTGGTTGCTTAAATACAAAGACAGGGAACCTAGTTTTGCTGACAGGCTGTATCAGTTGGCTGAGATGGAAATGAGAAGAGGCAAGCATGGTGTTGATAGGGCGCTTGTTAGAAATAAGGTTAGAGTTAACATGTTAGCTAGGGATTAATAATGGCAAAGACAACATCAAGGGGAACAAAGAAAAACACAGACAAAGAACTAAAACCATTTGAAGTTGGACTAACAGGGAGGCTTCTTACCTCTGTAAATTCAGCACGTATTGTAACTGGTACAAAAAGTGGCAAGATAGGACAGGCTGAAGCTGTTATAGATAACTATAAGAGCTTAAAAAATATTCGTTATACAGATAATGGTATTCGCGGTATAAGGGGAATGACCAAGATAAACTCAACTGCCCTGTCTTCCCATCCAAAGATAAAACATATACATCAATTTGAAAAATCACAACCAGCCGAGAACCATGTATTGGTACAGGCTTATAATAGCGGCGGAACAGAATCTAAGGTGTTTAGAAACGACACAGCCATTCCAGGTACTGGCGATTTTAATGGAACAGCACTACATACAGATGCGTCTGGTGCTGGTAAGGGCCAGTTCTCTAATTGTTATCTTGGGAGACTTGTTTATTGTAATGGTGCAGAGACGATGGTATGGGGTGGTGATAAGGCAAGGATATCAAACTTTACTGTTTATGATCCTAATGGTACGTTCTTGTATGATTATACCGAACAAGTCCAGAATACATTGTCAGATTCAGCTAATGTGGCCACGTTAAAACAGGTATCTGGTATAGGTAGCGAGACTAAATTGCTATTACATTGTGACGGAACAGATGAATCCACAACAATAACAGACAGCTCTCCGACTACAGCCCATACAATGACGGCGGCTGGTAATGCAAAACTTGACACAACTATAAAGAAGTTTGGCACGGCAAGTCTTCAGCTGGACGGAACTGGTGATTGGGTTACAGCCCCAGATGATGCCGATTTTGTTTTATCTGGGGGCACTTGGACATGGGAGGGATGGGTCTATTTAAACAATCTAAGCGCGGATCATGGCCTTTATTCTCAAGCAAAAAGCGGGGCAACTTCAGACTACATACGTGCATATATAGATACGAATGGGGCTGTTAATCTTGAGGTAAAAGAGACAACGGCTGCAACAGGAACAGTTACACTTAATTCAGGAGCGGCTGGTTCTGTAGATGACATAACAGTTAATAGTGTATCTGTAATGTCTGGCGCTGAGGCTTTCGATACAGACCTTAGTACTACAGCTACGAATGTGGCAGCTAATATAACAGCAAACACATCAACTCCTAATTATACGGCAACTGCAGAAAATTCTACCATAACAATCACGGCGGTTACAAAGGGCACAGCTACTAATGAATATGTGGTTTCAAGTACAACGACGACAATAGCATCTACTGATGTGGATATGAGCGGTGCTACGGATAACAATGTAGTAGACCTGTCTACGCCTGATAGCGTTGTATCTGCAACGACATGGACACATATACGTGTACTTGAAAACGGAAATGATTATTATATATTTGTTGGAGGTATTTCAAAGGCCCATGTAAGTACTGCGAGCAGAACAGAAACTGAAGCTACTTATAATTCAACTGTATTTATAGGAGCAGTACATGATGGTACAAGTACAACTAAGCCGTTTAATGGATACTTAGACGAAGTAAGGCTGACTAATACAGCACTATCTACTACAGATTTTGACGTACCAGCTAGTGCATATACAACATCAACAGCTGATGTTAATATAAGGGTTGGTGGTATATTACCTGTATCTGGTTTTGACTTTACAATATCAAATGCTAATACGTCCACGGGGACGTTAAGTGTTTATTATTGGAGTTCTACTAATGAGTGGACAGCGGTTACTAACCTTACTGATAATACTGCTTCTGGCGGTATTCCTCTGGCCCAAACAGGAACCATTACATTTGACTCAACAGAAGATGTTGCCAGGCAGAAGATAGTAGATGGTGTCTTAGGGTACTGGTTTAAGATGGAAATTACAGATGCTGATGCTGCTACTGCAATTTCCAGTGTAACAGTAATTGAGCCATTTCAGAAGTTAAGAGATTTTTGGGACGGAGATTTTAGGCCAGCTTTTTCAACCCAGTTATATGAAGATGGTATATATAAGGACAACACAACAAATGTTGTTATGGATTCATATACATATGACGACACCACGGGTGGGGATGAATCTTCTTATGTGATTATGGATAGCCTTGCATCTACTGAGTTTATATTAAGCGGCTTTATAGAAAGGCAACAGGGTCTTCATTGTAAGTTAATACCTAGCCATACTAATGCTACTGCAAGTACGGTTATTACGGTTTCGTATTGGAACGGAGCAAGTTGGGTATCAGTTGGGACTGTTAATGACGGTACGTCTTCTGATTCTAAGTCGTTTGCTAAATCAGGATATATAACCTGGAATCCAGTTGCTGAAAATACAGAGTTTAAAAAGGAAGTAAACAAGGAAGATCCATTGTATTATTATAAACTATCATGGAGTCAGGCTTTTAGCGGAGATGTTTTACTTCATTTTCTGGCAGGTATTCCAGTACAGAAGCCTATTGGTAATTACACCTTCCCTTTGTATGCACAAGGAAGGACATTCCTTTTTGGTGACCAGGCAGACAGGAAGAACGCTTGTATTGCCTCTGCGGTAGGGACTCTTAACAGTTTTGCTGGCATAGGTTCTGGAGACGGACTTACCTTTGGAGATGATACTGCGGTTGTGGCAGCGGCTGAGATATATATTAACCTTAATGTTGGTGCAACGAGCAATGTGTTAGTGGCAAAGGCTGGCTCTGTATATGTATTATCTGGCTCAAGCCCAGATACATGGATTATTACACAGGTAGACAATAGTATTGGGTGTTCTGCCCCATATACACTTAAGGCAAGTCCTATTGGGTTAGAGTATTCACCCTTACAATCACAACAGGTTATTATATGGCAGTCAGCAAACTCTATAATGATGTATAATGCAGAATCTGTATATCCTATTTCTGATTCTATTAGTAATTATTTTGACCAGACAAAGTCGGAATCTATAAACCTTAGTAAGGTGGCAGATAGTTATGGTTTCTGGGATAATACAAATGGTGGATATGAATATCATTGGTTATTTGCGTCAGGTTCTTCTGTTACACTTGACAAAGAATTAGTATTTGATTTAAGAAGGCAGAAGTGGTTTGAGATTGACAGGGGTAGTGGTAATAAGTTGCAGTGTGGTCTTGACGTGTCTGATACAAATGGTGCTCATTATAGTTATGGTGCAACTAATTCTGGGTATATACAGAGACTGGAAAACGGAACTGCATTTACAGGAGACGGTAGTTCCGTAACATATGAATTTGAGCTTGGAGACTTACCTGTTGGTGGTTCTTTAAGCATGGAAACAATACTTAGGTATATCAGGTTGATTATGGTTGCCAAGGGCACAACTTCTAGTACGGTTACGGTAACTCATTACGGCGATATGAACCAGACAGGAAAGACTATTACTCTCTCTCCGTCTAAATCAGGGTATGATGTGGCGATGCCAGCTCATGGTGTGTCTGGGTCTATATGGGGAAGTCATGTATTCCATAGGCTAAAGTTTACAATTAGTACCAATGATGAAACGATAGGATTTGAACCGCTTTGGATTAGTGGGCTTTATGAATTAAGTAGGCTAAGATTAAAAGATTAAGGAGGGAATAAAATGCCAGGATTATTAGATGAATCAGGGACAATTACATCAGGTGGATTAAGTGATACAGCGCTGAGAAGACTCCAAGACAGGGACGATGTTAAGGGGTTTGCCACTCAGAACAAGAACTATGGACAGTCGGCTCGTAATGAAAGATTTAAAGCACTTGCAGAATCAGCAGCTAAAGAAAAAACGAATAGACTTTTAAGTGTCAAGCAAATCAACCTCGAAAAACAAAGAACCGAAGAAGCTGCTGCTCAGTTTAAAGCAGCGCAGGCACAACAACAATCTCAGTTTGCGGAAACTATGGCAATGAGACGCAAGGAACAAAGGGACTCTGAGCCAGGATTTATTGGCAGCCTTTTTGGTAAATAATGAAAGACCTTGTTATAAAGAAAGTATCTGATTTTAATATATCATGGTGTCATGCTTTACATAGTGAGGTGTTTGGCGAAGAAGATTCAACGCAGGTACCCTCTCATATATATATTGTTCATAAAGGGAAGAAATATGTAGGGTATGTTTCGGTGTATATGCATAATGTTGATTGTGTTTATATACAGTATGCAGGTGTTGTTGATGAGTTTAAAGGCTACTTAGCCCCTATTATATTTAAGAAGGTGGTTGAGTATATCCATGAAGAATATAAAGGAATTATATTTAGAATAAAGAATATAAACATTAAGGCTATTAAGGTGGCCCTTAATGCTGGGTTTTTAATAATAGGGACTAGATTTGATGGTGGTCTATTTGTTGAATTAATGAAGGTTAGAGAGGAGAAATAAAATGCGGTTATTTGGAAAGAGAACTGGAGCTGCAGAGTTAGGCATGATGACTAGATCACTTGGAACAGGAGCATTGGCTGCCCTTACAGCTGAAGGATCTGGGCAAGACCCTTACACTCAATCAGGAGGGCTTACTGAAGGTGGAGAGGCTCCTGGAGGTGCTGGTGGTGGCCCTACTGGGATGGATAGACTTAGTGCTTTTGCTGCAGGAATGGGATCAAAAGGCTATATGGATTATTTAGGGAAATCAGCGGATACAGAGGCAAAAAGTGCTCGTTCAAGATATCTAAATGAAACTGCAGCTAAGCTGAAATTAGAAAGGGAGCAAGAAATGCAGCCGTTTGATATTGCACAGGCAACTGGACAGTTAGATAGCACTGGGGTTTTAACTACAGAAATAACCAATCTTGCTAATATGGGTGGTTTTAATGCTAATGGTGGTGCGTTTACAAGGAAAGAATGGTCCGCGGCAATACAGACACCAGGTTTCGCTGCTGATATAGGAGGTATATTAAAGAAGGTTAACGCACCATTAGCAGAGCTAATACAATCTCAAGGCAAGCAACTAACGGAAGGGTTAGCTAACTATAAAAACCCGACTACAGGGAAAGTTGATATAGAGCAAATTATGTCAAACCCAGACGTGCTTAGTGAAAATCCAAAGCTTGCCAAGATGTTTGAAAGCTGGCAAGCAAATAAGGGGAGATACAAGAAGTCGCAAGAAGGTATGGCTTATTTTGAGACATTAGCTGCTAGGGCCGCACCTATAACTACAAAACAAATGGAAACAAACGCAAATCTTAATGGTGTAGCGCAATTAATAAACGCAAATGAAGGTATGACAAAGGAAGATGCTACTACTATGTTTTTTGCAAAAAGAGGGTTTCCAGCTTTACAAGCGCTACTTTCTACTTGGGGACCGCTTCCAACAAGAGAAGAAGTTTTAAATGGTGAAATAGAAGATGCTACTTGGGAAATGGTTGGGGCTGACCTGTTCAAGGGGACGGGTCAGATGGTAGACGGCGGAGCTATAAAGAAAGCATACCTTCAAGGACTTGAGGGAACTGGATATGAGAGAGGTTATGGGGGTTATGGTAATTCACGGCCATCACCTGGGCAGGGTGGTGGAATGTCCCCTGAAGAATATAAAGAACAGATGGGCGCCAAGGTATAATTAGAGAGGAATATATATGTCACTGACAAATGCTGATGTAATACAGGATGCAATAAATACAGATACTGTTGCTCAACTCAATCAAAAACAACTGGATTTATATAGGGAAGGAGTGAGGCGTGGTGATCTACGGCCTTCACCTACGCAACAGGCGGCAATAGATCGCATACCTGTACCAGTTCCTAAATTTGATTCGATGGGCACTGGCTATGATTATGAAACTGCAGCTAAGTATGGTATTAATCCCAGCCCTATTGACGGTCACTGGCAAAGTCGTGTACCAGAAACAGGACAAATTTTAAAAGGTGCAAACCATCCTACCTTCCACAAGACTGTAGCGGCAGAAAGAAAGATGGGCAATAATATAGTATATGATGAGACGGGTCGTCTCTTTTCTATGAATAGGGGTGCCTTACGGGCTGATGGCACTGAGAAGGGGGCTGGATTCCTTGGTAGCCGTAAGATGACAGATGGCTCAGGCCGTACTGTTACTGATATGACTATAAGAGGTGGGCTCAGGATTGATGGTATTGAGCAGAGGTATCCTTTGTTGGTTTCAACTCTGAACGAAGCTGAAGTTGCAGCCCTTATGAGAGGTGGCGATATACCTGACAGTATAAGGAACAAAGCTATTAAACACGCAAAAGACCGTATAGAAGAAGGACTCTCTCCTTTTTCTGCACACGCCCCTGCAACCTCTAAGAAATTTGCACCATTTTACGCATACGAAGAACTCTCTAATGATAAACCCAAAACAGATGGTTTATTATCTGCGCTTTTCAGAGGCCTTGGAGAGGGTATAACAACTGAGTTCCCTTCTATGGGAGGTAGAGCCCTACAGATGCTTGGGCTTAAGAAAGTTGGTAAGGCGGTAGTAGACTGGGCAGAAGATATGTCTGATGAGTTATGGGGTACAAAGCCTGAATATGAAGGGTTTGCTAACTGGTTATATCTAGCAGGAACAATGATACCTACATCTATTATTCCTATGACCTGGAGTATGCAAGGTGCAAAGGTAATAATGAAGATGGGTAGGTTGAAAAAAGCACTTGATGTAGCAAGGGCTGAGAAGATACTCAGGACACAGAGAATCTCCAGACTTGTTGGTGGTGGCAGGGTTGTTGGTGCTACAAAATCAGCAATGGCTGCAGATAAATTAGCCCGTGCCCAAAGAAACTTTGATAAGGCAAGTAAGGCTGTCAACTGGATAACAGGGACATCAGTCGGTACCTTCTTTGGATTATCACAAGCACAGAGTACTAAAGATACTATGTGGGAGAGAATAAAGATACTGGAAGAACAGGGCGATATAGACGGTGCAAATGCCCTGAGAAGTAAACTATGGTGGGCACCCATAGCAACAGGTATGGTTGAAGGTATCGGTGAGACTATTGGGGCAAGATATCTGTCTAAAATATTTAGGATTAGAGCTGGACTGATAACTCAAAGAACAGCTGGAAAGTTTGTGCAAGACTTCCTATTAGGCATAGGCAAGACAATGGGAGCCGAAATTGCCACAGAAGTAGGACAGGCAGGTGGCCAGGCGGCAATAGAAAAGTATTCAGGTGTAAGACCAGAAGCACGTATAATAGCAGAAATGGTTGATGTTATAGGACCTACCGCAGTGATGACGCTTCTTCTTGGTGGCGCAAGTGGTGCTATAAATATACCAGGAGCAGCAAGGCAGATCAGAAGTAATAATCTAGCCGAACTCTATAACACTGATAAGACTAATCATCTGATAAATATAGATAGATACAAGGGCTATGAAAATGATATGTCGGGTATTGTAGATGGATTGAAAGTGGCGAAGAAGGGCACCGCCACTATCCAAAAGCGGTCAGCGGCAGAAGCTGTTAGTAATGTGATAAGTAGCGTATCTGCTCTTATAGAAACCAGTGAAACAGAAGACATGGGGTCATATAGGGACCGCTTGAAGCGTACTGACGGCAGCGCTACCGACACGCCAACCAACATTGAAACAGGGCTAAATAATGTTAAAGAAGCTATAAATGCACTTAAGGGGGAGACTGTAACTGAAGAACAAAAGGCAGAAATAGTTGATGCATTAAGCGAGGTTTCAGCGGTTATAGATAAGTTTGATGTGGATATAGAATCACAACTTGTTAAAGAGTTTAAAGAAACCCTGACTGGAGAGGGAGGGGTAATTAGCACAATAAAGAAGGCTTTCGGTAAAGGTAAGAAGGTTCAACCGTCAGACATAACAACAGATGAGACAAAAATTAAAGCGGCACAAGAAACCGTTGACAGTCTTGAAATATTTAAATCAGAAGGCCAAACATTAACCCATGATGAGTTTGTAGAGCGAGGCATAGAGGGTCTAAAATCTGATGATAAAATAACACTGAAGGCCTCTTTAGCCATGCTAGAGATACAACTTGAGAGAATAGACAATACGGTTAGTGGTATGAGTGTATCAAGGGCCCAGCAAGACAGAATAGAAAAGATGCGTTCTGATATTAAAGATGTGATTCAGCAACATAAAGAAAAGATTAAGACGATAGATAAAAAGGAAGAGAAGCCCACAGAGGAAGGAGCTGGCAAAGGAGAGACGCCCCCAGAGGAAAAAGCTGGCAAAGGAAAGACGCCCACAAAGAAGGAGACCGTTAAACCTCCACTTCTTGACCTGCCACGTATTGAATCACTTCCAATGGAAGCTAACGAGGGGACTAAATTTCCTGGTAAAAAAGTACTGGCAAAAAAATACGCAGAAATCGCTAATAAAAAGATAACTAAAGATGGTTTTGTAATAATTGGCCATAAGGATACGGAGCAAAAAAATCATGGGATTGAAATTACTGGTAAAGAAACAGAGCAGGCGCTTAATGATAAAATATACGCTTCAAGCCTCATTATGGCAACATACACACCTGTGGCAAAAAGACTGTTGGGTAAGGCATTTGAAGCCAAGAAGATAAAACTAAAGGAAACAGATGCGTTTAGCGATAAACATATAAAACTTATAATAGATGCTCTAAAGCCTGGAGCTAAAGGGAGTAAGCTTCTTGCAACTAATTATGATGGCACTCTTCATGTAGCTTTAATGAAGACGAGTCTATGGAATGAAACCAACAGACCAGAGGCGGAAGTAACAACTGAGGGTCTACAGAAAAATACAGATTTAAATCTAAAAGATGATACTAAGGTAGATGAAGTTAATTATCTTAAAGCTATAGATGAAGTAAAGAAGTCAGTTAAAGAAGGAGGTGTGCCTGTTGATTTAAAAACCATCCTTACAATACTGGAAAAGTGGAACCAGATAGACAACTGGGAAAATTTTATGGCCAGTTACAATAGTTATACGAAGGGGACAAAAAATCTTATAACAGGTAAAAGGCCAAAAAATGTGTTACTAAAATTAGAAAATGAGATTGTTAATACTTTTAGAACACATATCAAGAAAAAAGCCCTGGTTATGAGCAGTCAAGACATATCACCTAGACCAAAGGCATCATCTGGCAAGGATGGTGTTGTTAAATTAGAAGCGAAGGAATTACATCTGTTTTCAGAACCATTTGTTGGTTATTTAAATAATTGGATTAAAGTAGGTGGGGTAACGAAAGCTACACAACTAGCGAGACGAAGATATATTCGTCACTTTCATAACTACATGAAAAATTATCCAGATATGGTGGCCATGAACCCTGATATGAATAATGATCTTGATATAGGTACTAGGGTTCTCTATCTACGGGAGAGCGATAATATATCCGATGAGACGGATAAGCTGAATTTTAATCAATTCGTTCACGGTTACATACAGTCACTTATATATAAGGCCGATGGGAAGGAGAGGAAAAATACAGACATCCGTGGTAGAGCGGATCTTATGAGGCCGATTGGTCTGTCTTTAGGAATAACCGATGAAGAGGCTAAAAAGATGATGGCAAAGAAAGGTAAAAGCGGTGGAGCAACTATTAAAGACGCCGAAAAAATGCCACCAAATATAGTTACTAAAAGGATGATTCTGAACCTGTTTAATAAAGTTAATGCCGCTAAAAAAAACCTACATGAAAATACTGAGGGCAAAAATGATAGGAGTGTAAAAAGAAAAAAGGCCTTCTTGGAATTGATAAACATATTAAGGGATAGGTTTTATGTTAGTCTAAATATTTCGTCCATGGGAAGACCCAATGAACTGAGACATTTTGAGGATATATCATTTGACGTCGGCCCTGAGAGAGATAAAATACGAGTGCTATCTTCTAAATTTGAACCCAGGGATATTCGTGGAAGATTTGGCAAGAAAGAGAAAACTCATATGAAAGCCTATAGGGATGCATTGAGTGATTATTTTAGATTATGGCCAGAATCACTTGAAAAAGCAAAGGGCAAAGGGCTTCAAATGGACAAGAAGAAGCACTTGCCCGCTATAATATTTCTAGCGTTTGACGAGAATGGCGATATTGAATTAACGATAGATGAAAATAAAGAGGAGAAGGCTAATAGTCTTACGGATAAAGAGGCAAAAAATAGGATGGACAGTAGCGTACAAGAGCGAACGTGGCAATCACACACTAATAAGCACGTGAAGGACAATATTCTTCGTGGACATTTATTTGAAGCCTTTAAAGAGGTTTACCCAAAGCTTTCCAACGACGAAATACTAGAAATATATTATGATCGTAATGCAGATGGCGAGATAGAAAGTGGTAAAGGTGTACAGCTAAACGCATTCCGTCATACTGGAATAACCAAATCCATGTCTACGAGAGAAGAAGATGGGCTGACAGAGCAGCAGGTTGCGAATCAGGCGGGGCATCAAGATAAAACACCATTAGATGACTATATATCAGACTGGCAGACGTGGTATAATGTTCATCCCTCGATAGAAAGACAGTTTGAGCGTGCTGATCTTTTATCTTCCATTGGCGGCCAGGCAGATACTAGCCTTAAAAAAGGCAAGTCAGAAACATTACATCCAGAGGAGCATCTAGATGATGAAAATATTATTACTTCCGAGTTAATTAGAGATGGCAAAGGGAATGTTAAAGGCATAGCTCATAGTGAAACCCCAGGCTATTGGCTTTATAAAAAAGGAAAAGATTGGTTTGTTATGCGGGAAGAGGGCAAGATTGCTCTACCTCTCAAACAGTTAGTGGACCAGCAAGTCCAGGAAGACGTAAGTTATAAAGGAAGCGAGGTTTCTCTATGGGTTGAAATGGCAGGTATTTTAGATGGAAAGGAAACTAAAAGAACCACCGTATCGCCTGTCGATCCAAGCACACTACCTACCCCTCCTGCCGACCTAGACACAGAACTTACCCCTGAACAGGAAGGCTTACGAGAGGTTTACGAAGGAGTAGGGGGACATATAACAAATCTGGTAGCTTCTTTAAGCGATAAAGTTGAATGGAAAGACAAGAAACTGGCTAATACTGATAAGCGGAAGGAAAAAGCAGCTAACGACAAGGCAGAAATAGAAGGGATTATAACTGAAATTACTAATGCCGTTGTAGCGGGTAATATAACCCTAAAAAAGGCCAAGACACTGACCAAGAGGATAGAAAATATAGCAAAGAAAAGTTGGTCTGATATAGTTGATATGGGGATAACAAAATCGCTTGATGAATTAACTGATCTAATAACCCATCATATAGATAGTATTGGCCAGTCTGAATCTTCACCTTCTCATGGAAAACCAATAGATGAAAAGTTCAACCTCCAGATGAGAAAAAAACAAAGAAAGCACAACCTCCAATGGATAAAGCAAGGGTATAGTGAGAGAACAATAAGAGAGCTTGGTCTGGAACCCGTGACAGTTCCTGATGATATAAATAAATATACAGAAAGAGACTTAGGCTATAGTCATTCACAATATTATGCTTTAATGAAAGAAAAAAAGACCTTTACTAAAGAAACATTTAGAAATTACATGCCTAAGCTTCTGAGGCTGGCAACAGATCTTGGTACTAGAATATCTTATATTAATTTTGTGGATGCCCCTATATCTCTCAGGCAATATATAAAAGACATAAATCCTGGTATCAGTGATTACGAAGTAAATGCTAAGATGAGGGAAACAATGGAGGACCAGGGGCTAGAGAAAGGAAAGATAGATGAAGCAATCAAAGAAAAACACGACATCATCATCACGGGGAAGTACGAAGCTTTGGATAGCGGACAGGCAGTTATCACCCTTGGGCACGGCGCTACAATCAAAACTGCTTTTGAGGAAATCTTCCACGCAGCCCTCCAGCAAGGCCTGGAAGTCGAAGGGATAACTGAGGATATGACACTGGGTCTTGCCGCCTCAGAAGAATATACAGCCAAGACACTGGCAGACTGGATGTATAATAAGATGACGGTGGGCAAGACTCCATATAAACAAATGATGAATAAGGTTACAAAGAAGGCAACTGGAAGGGTATTAGAACGGGAAAATATGATTAGGGTTCTCTTTGAACTCGAAGACTTAAATGAGTACAATAAGTACAAGGGTCTTGTTCCAGAGGTAGACACTTCCCTGACAGATGTTGACAGAAAAAAGGTTAAGCCCGTCAAGGAAATAGAAGAGGCATTAGGTACTATAATTTTAGACGAAGGGCATGATGAACTTTCAGAAAAGGCAAAGGAACTAAAAAGGGAATACGAAAAACTATGGGAGCTGTTTGAGAAGAATCAAATGAAAAACAGTACCCTTGCTTCCAGGCTGGGGAAAAAATGGAAGCCGCTTCAAGTATTCTTAGAGTTCTGGCAGACATTAACATCGTTAAGCGATTATGATTATGTTGTGATGGCCAGGATGGAGAGAAACGGACAGATAACTCAGGCTAATAGGATGGTCAGGCGAGTTATATCACAGATAAATAAGTTTGATAAAAAATACAGCAAAACAATAAAGAATTGGCCAGAGATAAAGAAGGATATAATGAGTTACTTACGAACTAAGAAGGGCTCAATATTTGAGACTCAGGATATAAAAGACATAGACACTAACATACAGGCAGAAATACTATGGAGAGATCGTCTGGAAACCCCTTATGAAGAATTGGAAAAAATTAGAAAAGGGATAAAGGCAGATAAGAGAAGGTTAGAGAAGGAAACAAACCAGGAAGAAAAATTAGGTATTAGGGATAAAATAAGTAAAACGGAAGAAGCAGAATTGGAAAAGATACAAGAAATAAAAGCTTTAGCGGAAGAAAGTATCGCTGATATCGGTATAGCTGTAAACCCTGAGAGGAAGAATGATGATGGGGTAGGGGTGGAATCATTTAAGAGTATTAAGAAAAAACACTATGAGCAAAAAATGAAAAGGCTTGCAACACTACGCAGGAAAGCAGACCAGGACGCACTTAAACAATCTGGTCCTGATCAATGGCCTACTGAAGTAAAGAGGTTTGCGTTTAAGGTTAAGGTGTTTCAGGCAGATCTGGGCAAAATGCTTTTAGATAGAGATATTATATCAGATGAAACATATTGGGCTATGCATGGTATGTATATACACTATATGTATAAGAAAAATATACTTAAAGAGGGCCTAACGAAGATCACAGAGCAACATGTTCAAGACACTGGCTTAAAAAAGGGCTGGTTAGAACAAAGAAAAGATATGGATGAGAAGTTAATGACCTCGCATGGGTTTATAGAAGATTGGGCTGCCCCTCTTGGCAAAACGATGGCAAGTTCACTGGAAACCCTGGCCCATCATGACTATTATGAGGCCCTTAAAAAAAGCAAGGATACGGTGCTTGATTTCAAAGGACATAAAGGGATAAAGAAAGCCGCTAAAGGATGGGTTGCTACACAAAAAATACCAGATGGATATAATGAAAAGTGGGTAAAAGCTATATACGAACCAAATTCCTGGATTAGTAAGAGTTACCAGAGACGGTCTGATCCCTTAATGGATGAGAATGAAACGGAAAATGCCGATGTGATAACCACCATTACGACTCCTAAGTTTAAACAGGTAGAGTGGGTACTGGAAGACCTTAATAAGGAAATAAAGGTTATGGGGGATTTGATAGCATCGGAAAAAAAGAATGGAGTAGACACAGCGGAAATGGAGGTGTATTTAAAATCCCTGGAAGATGCATATGCACCAGTTGCTAGTGCCCTTGGAGATAAAAACCTCAGTGATTACAAATTGTTCCCTGCAAATTATGGTAAATTATCAGGTGAATATGTAGCAAAGCCTATATGGAACGATGTTAACCCTATCTTGATGCAGAGAGAACTTGATTCTGGTGTTTCATATGGGATGGCATTAAGGGGAGTTACTCAGTCTATTGTGCTGTTTAAGATAGGCAAGGCTACTCTTAATTTTCCTACGGCATTTAGAAACGTAATATCTAATATACTTCAAAACAACCTGAGAGGAAGGCCGCTTGCTGTTATACCAGATGATTTTAGAAAAGGCGTACAGGGAATGGCAAGGATGAATCCTTACACCCGTGAACGTGGGTGGGATGTAGCACCAGTACTAAAAGAGGACGGGACGCTTGAAGAAGTTGATATATTTGAAGAGTTTTTACAACGTGGCGGTGAACATGGAACACAGGTTAGCGAAGAAATAGTAGCTATACTTTCGGAATTAGATAACTTTTATAAAGGGCGTATGGGAAAGGGATGGTTTCAGTTTTTAAATACTCTTGGTAAATTATCCAAGTATTACGGGCTTATAGATGTACTGGCTAAGTACTCAATATACAGGCAGTTGAGAACATCTGGTACATTAAATAAATGGGGCGCGGGCTCAATGAAATATATAGACCCAGTAATGGCAATGGCAGAAGCCCAGAAATGGGGAATGGATTACAGTTTAACATCAAGAAGTATCAAGAATTTTAGAAAATTCCTTGTGCCATTTATAACTTATCAATATAAAGTAACTTCACTTATTGCGGAATCAATAGTAAAAAGACCATGGGTGATGGGTAAATGGGCATTATTAATGGGAGTAGGTGCTGGCAGTTGGAGTTTTGCCCGTGAAATGGCCCAATTCTTCACAGGAATGGACGATGATGAATGGGAAAGAACGGTTAAAAAGCTGGCTTATTTTGTAAAGAATGAAAAAACCTTTTTGCCATTGCCGTTTAGAAACAAACAAGGAGAGGTTATGTTCTTTGACGGCTCATACTTTATGCCGTGGGGAACCTGGTATAATGCGTTATCTGACTTGTCAGATGGTGAGCTTGCTATGGCGTATCAAAAACTTGGAGTGGGCAATCCTTTCCTTACAAGTTATACAGCACTGTCATCGGTTGCAAAAGGACAGCCAGCGATTGATCCGTTCACACATAAACCTCTATGGAATATTACAGACTCAACACCACGAAAGTGGCATAAAGTAATGTCATATATGCATAATATAGTAACCCCTGGTATGTTCCAAAACATTACATTACCTGATGCTGATAAATACGGAGTAATCCCTCTTTCTGCTAGGGTTATTACGAGTAAAATAAAAGGCAAAGAGATGAAGGATACATGGGGAAGGGTAAAAGGATGGGAACAGTTTGGTAGATACTTTGGTGTTAATACGGTGACAGGAAGCAGAAGGCAGGTTATTGCTATAAAGCAGGCAAGAATAAAGAGGATACGAGCATCAGCATATAAGGAACTACGCAATCCTAGTTATCGTGGAAACCCAGATAAAAAACGGGCTGTTCTTAAAAGAATGAAATATAAAATAAAAAAGATTATGGCGGAATGAAATTTAAAATGACTTTATGAGACGGTTAGGATGCCCAAAATAGCCGAAGGTATGTCTAGACATGCATTCCAATATCCATCGGCCTCTAGCCCTTATATAGTAAGGGTGTTTTTATTCGTAACCGTCTCACTTAGACCCCCTAAATTTAATGAAGATCAAACTACACGACAAGCTACTACTAGGGATAATCATAGTACCAATATGCCTAGCAGTAGCTTTAAAGGTATTAGCGAAGAGGCTTGGAGTTAGGATACCTTTTCTTTATCGCTTAAATAATCACTAAAGTGTTCAGTGTTAACTTCTACAGGCAGTTCCATATTCTGCATGTTAAGCTGTACAAAGGCATCAATATCTACCTGGTCAATTCTCTTACCTTCTTTAAGTCTCTGCGCTGATCGCTCTTCATACTTAACTCCTTGTAAATCATATGCGTGCTTTAAATCAATACACGCAGGACAACCATTTGCTGTATAAATATATTTCACACTAATTCTCCTTTCCTATGTATATCTAATAAAATAAAACAAGGCGTATGTTCGCCCACCCATGCTCCGAGTTGGTTGAAATGGAAGTATTCAATAGCATCATCATGGTCCATCCCATCCCTACTCATAAGCGTTTCTATAACCTTAGCATAATCATATGCAACCACATCTTCCTGCCCACACCTCATACATATACCAAGTATACAGTCATCAAACCCATCCATTGTAACCATCTCATCGTTCTCAGAATCAAACATTATAATCCTCCTTTTATATAAAATGAGACATGCCATGGTTTTTAAACCTTAACATATTCTTCAGAAACTTAAGATTAATCTTACCAGTTGGCCCATTTCTCTGCTTTACTATGTTTAATTCTACCAGCCCTGGGTTTTTCATTGGATCGTAATAGTCTTCTCTATGCAGCAGCATAACAACATCGGCATCCTGTTCAATAGCGCCTGACTCACGCAGGTCAGACATCCTTGGTTTATGCCCTTCTCTCTGCTCTACTGATCTGTTTAGCTGAGAGATAGCAACCACTGGTATGTTTAATTCCCTTGCTAATGACTTTAACCCTCTTGATATACTGGTGATCTCTTGCTGTCTACTCTCCGCACTATTCCCTTCCATTAACTGTAGGTAGTCAATGATTATTAACTGTATATTCTTTTGTGATTTAAACCTTCTTGCCTTTGCCCTTATCTCTAGCAGGCCCAACCCAGGCGTATCATCAATAGATATAGGTGATTCTGAAAGATTTGCCATTGCCATTGGCAGCTTTACCCAGTCTTGATCGCTTATCATACCTGTTCTCATTAAATGAGCATCAACTTCTGCTGTTGAGCATAGCATATTCTTTGCTATTTGAAGTGCTGACATCTCCATTGAGAACATAAGAACAGGCATCTTATTACCCATACCTACATTTTCTGCTACATTTAACATAAAACTTGTCTTTCCCATACTTGGTCTTGCCGCTATAACTATCAGCTCGCCCTTCTGGAGGCCACATGTTATCTCGTCTAGGTCTGTAAATCCTGTTGGCACACCAGTTAACATGCCTGTCCGTCCCTGCAGACTCTCTATATAGTTCCATGCTTCCTGGAGTAGCTTATCTATGTCTGTGGCCGCCCTGTTAAACTTGCGCTGTGTTATGTCATACACCTTCTTCTCTGCTAAGTTAAGAAGGGTATCTGCTTTAACTGAATCACTGTACGCCTCTCTTTGTATTACAACCGCAGCAGCTATTAAATCCCTTTTAACCTTCTTCTCTTTTATTATCCCTGCATGGTGTATGGCATTTACAGCAATAGGAACCGCCTCACATAGCTCTAATAGATATGTAGCTCCTCCACATTTCTCTAATATAGACTGCCTAGATAACTCTTCCTTTAATATAACAAGGTCAACAGTACTATTATCATTATAAACACTTATAATAGCTGAGTATATATTCTGATGCGCCGTGTTATAGAAGTCTTCTTTAGTTAGTAATTCAGATACAGGATCAATCATATCATTATCCACCAACATAGACCCTATAACACTAACTTCCGCATCTATACTAGAAGGTGGGGTTAGCTGTACATCTGTCACTCGGTATCCTCACTGAGGGAATGCTTAATAGCATTCAGTAGTTCTATTTTACCTACCTTGTCATAGCCTTTTTGTCTCACATCATATAAGATTTTTTCTAAACAATAATCACTGTCTTGCCTCCCATCCACATACCCATCGTTATACCCATTATCATACGCTTCTTTTCCATTTACAAATTGATCTGGATTTTCTCTATATTTCAATGTTTTTCCTCCTTCTGTGACCATAGCCACTCTTTTCCTATAACATTATAAGGCCCACATTTCAAGCATAAGTACCCCCACTTATGCTCACTGTTCTCGTACCCTGCTGTATATACATATCTCTCGCCTTTTCCACCACAATTAACACACTTCTTATCCCTCTTTATGTTCATGTTCCTTTTTATGGCACTCCACACAAAGAACCTCCTGTTTGCTTGAATCCACCAGTAGTTCTTTGTATATAAACTTCATAATTTTATCCCATTTAATACCATTTTTATGATGAACACACGTCTTTATCTCTCTACCCTTAGCCTTACTACCCTTCTTCCCGCACGCCTGACATATATTCCTATCCCTTTTTACTGCTGCTGCCCTCTCTCTACTTCTTAAAGATAACTGCCTGAGTGCTGCCTTTATCCGTGACTTTGGCGTTTTGTTTTTATTCAATATATCCCCTTAGCATATTAAGCTCCCTGTCGTGATATAAATAAAAATAGCCACATCTCTTACTGCCCTTAAAAGAAACAGGCATGTCTATATACTCAACATTAGGTATTTTCTTATGCCGACTCCCCTTATTCTCTCTTCCCATATAAGCCCTTTCGGTTTTAGTAAAGAGGTTAACTGCGTAAGTCTTTGTGACATGGCTATTTGCACTCAAACTATACCCTTTGTTACGTATAACCAGATCAATACCGTCTTTTATATCCGTGTCATAGTTATATATCACGCTGTCAAACCCACTTCTTTCTTTGACAACCAAGGCAAAATGTATATCCCTAACTATAGATGGATAAGACCTGTAGGCCCTTGCCTTTATACCCTTTAGAATACTCTCAGAATCATCTCGTTTTTCAAACCATTCCTTATTGTCGTTGACATACCGACCATAAAACTCCTCTTGGGAGGGAATATGGCTATTCTTTGTCACGTATTTATAGAAGGAAGGTACAAACATCGGTAGCTTCATGCCCCACTCTACCATATTGTTCCTGTCTTTTAAAAACACAAGGCTATATCCCTTTACTTGCTGCTCTACCTGCCTGGAAGACAGGTTTATATAGTCTAAGTGGTTTACCATTATGTGCCACTCACCTTATCTGCCAAGTCTTTAATCTTACCCTTAAGCTCTTCCTTTTCTTTAGCACTCTTACAGGCCATCAGCTGCCTTGTCAGCCTCATTACTTCACTTAAGACATCCTTAGACCCCTCCTTTGAGACTGGCTTAGTAGGCGCCTCTCTTATGGGAGCGCTATCAAGGGGATGCATACATATATTCTTGTCAATAATTTCATCTTCCCATTTTCTCCCCCTTATAAATGTAGCAGGAAGAGGGATGAATTGCTTACTTCTTATCCATTGTTCTGAATTAAAAGTATGTGCCACTACAGACATCACTATCTCAGCGCTCATCTCTTCTGTAGCATCAAGAGAAAGCCATGCCTTAATAGCATCTTTCTTGCCTGCTTTTTTTGGATAACATTCCCAGAATTTAACAAAGCTATCCATAATCCCTTTGTCGTATGCATCTCTATTTATCTGTACATGGTAAGCAGAGCACCCCCTGTCAATACACCTTACTTTTTTCTTAGACTGAAGCGTAGATAACTGCAATGGAGACTTACAAAGAGAACAAAGAATAGGTGTTGTCATTTTTCAGCCTCCTGTATTGCCCAAAAATCACTAATATTAATAAGTGCAGTTATTAGACAATCAACATCTTTGGTTGCATTGTAATCATCTAGTCCGTCCTGCGCTATCTCTTGAAGCGCAGTATAAGCATTACTATTACCATCCTTAACACCATCATTATATCCCTGGTCATATAGTGAATGAGCCACATTATCATCAATATCATCTATTATAGATTCTCTTTCCATCTACCACCCCTTCTATGATTTTTTGTTTTTAATAGGAGCCATTCTGTAAGTATGGCATTCAACTCCTTCATTAATAACAGAGCACCTTTCACATATCCTGTTGTTCTTGCTCATACTGTTAAACTTTCTGTCGCACTTCAAACACACAACCTTTTCTTTTTTTTCTATTCTAGGTAAAGCCTTTGTAAGTTTAGTGTCTTTTCTTTTTAGGAGGCGCTTCTTTTTTTTAGCCCCTTCTTTTGCACACTCCGAATATTGCCCTTTTACACCAGTAGAACAGTATTTGAGATTCCCCTTCTGTGAGACTGGTATTTCCTTGCCACAATGTAAACACTCTCGCACTTTAATTGGTACTGGGTTTAAGTTTATGACTTCCCAATGCGTTTTAGAATTCTTCTTCTCTCCTTTTTTTATAAACTTCTCTGTCCTGTATACTTCAAGCATACACATAAATACAGTAAGTTGGGAATCTAAATTGTCCCACTTCTTAATAGCAAAATCTTCTGTTTCTGCTCTTGGTATGTTAAGTATCATGGCATAGTCAACAGGATACCCATTTTCTTCTAGCAGGTTTTTATAAGCGGCAATTTGATATGCCATATCATTATAGATAGCCTTCCCTGTTTTAAAATCAACCAGAACCCTCTCTCTATTGATAAGAGCATAACAGTCGACACTGCCACCATACTGCCATTTCTCTGATACTAGCTTCTCTTCAAGTAACAAAGGCTTTATCTCCACGCCATCATACCAACTATTAAAACTTTTTAACGAGTTTAAGGCTGATAATATCTGGTTCTGTGAATAATCAGATGTGTCAGCCTCTTCCCCTTTTAATAAGCAGTGTACCATCTCATGTGCAAGTGTACCTATCTCCGCCTTGTCATCTACATACTTACCCACTGCCACTCCTTCCAAGCCAAGCTTATTGGCCCATGGAACAAGAGCAGGCTTACTTAGCCTATTAAGAACAGTAGTGGTACCTACCACTATATCTCCATCAGCATTCTTATACCTTGTATGTGCCATTACCTTCTTTGTTTTTTGTGTCATTTATTACCTCTCTTTCTTTTAAAAGGGGGGAGGACGTAAAGAGCCCACACTCCTTACGCCCCAGAAACCACTGAAAAGGAGAACAGTGGCGTGATTACATATTAGAACGGTGCATCATCGTCTGCTAATTCCTCTTCAAGCCGCACTCTTATACAAGGAACTGTACTTCCTTGAAACTCGCAAGTTGTTGGATACATTATTATTGTCTTTCCTTCCCATGCCTCTTCGTCATCCCCAAGCCCATCTGCCAGAATCCCTGCGTTAGTCTTGTTTAACAATAATGATCTTTCTTTTCTCTCAAAAGATAGACATATTTTATAGTTTACCTTCCCTTTGTCATCTACCATCTCTTCTTGTGAGGTTCCTGAAATAACTACCTTATGTGTCTTTCCTTCTAAGTCACTTGCCCTTAACCATTTACCGTCTCCACTGCTATATGTTCTTGCTACGCTCATTTTACTCCTCCTTATAAAATCCAATTAACCTTCTGTCTATAAAATGTACTGGGTCACCCAACCTGCCTGCCCTCCTTCCTAATAACTTCCTGGCCACAATATAACTACGCGTACCCTTCTTGCTGAACTCCGATATGCCCAACACCACGAACATGTCTGTTTTATCCTCTCTTTCATATGTTATAAGGTTAAATTTCTCCGCCATATTCATTGCCATCTTATGAGTAACAGGATTAGAAACCTGTACTACATACTTCCCTACTAAGGGATGCTTAGCCGTTACTCTTCTTGTTGTAACTTCCTTGGATATATACAATTCGCCAGCCTTTGCTTCAGAATAAAACTCTTTTACTGATATTTTTTTCATTAGCATTCTCCTTTTATAAACAAGTATACGAAATAAAATAACACTGTCAAGGTTTTTTTGAATAATAATAATATTTTTATTAGCATTCATTAATATTCATTAGCATTCATTAGCATTTTATCTAAATATCGCTTGACTTCCCTGTGATATCCAGTATAATCTTTGTTGTGTAGGAGGACATAGGAAAGTTTCCAAGAATACAGTGTATTTCTTATGGTCATAGGCACGTTAAAATACTATGAAAAGCAACCGAGCTATACTGCGACAGGTTCAAGCTATTATCTAATGCATGCTGCCCACATGCCCATTAGCATTAACCAGAGCGGACAGATAGTTGGTTCTTGTAATAATTATTGGTATGTATTATTACAGGAGGTAGCAATCCGTCTGTCTGCTCTTGGTTAAGCTATTAACTATTTGCTACTGTTACTATGCCTACCAAGTGAGTCCTCTAGCGTATATACGTGTTCAGTAAGCCAAGCCATAGCAGTGCATATATCACTCCACTCGTCATCATTTTTCTCGTTACCTTCTGGTATACAATCTTCTCTATAATTTTCAAGAGCATTCCAGATTGTTTCTAGCCATGAGTCGTAATTATTATATGTTAGTTTCATTAGCATTCTCCTTTTTTTAGTTTCATTAGCATTCTGCCTCAAAATGGCATTGCCCAGTTTTTCTTATACTATCACGGATTTCTTTTCCTAACTGTAGACGTGCATACCACTCAAGGTTATTGTCCGTTTCCTGTTTAGTCCACTCAAATTTCGCCATTAGCATTTCTTCATTATAGCCAGTGTTGTCTTTAAAAAAATCATCCAGTTTATCAAGTGCCTCACCTAGCATATCTTCGCACTTGTTAACACCTTGAACAACCCCTTCCAGATCTTCCTTTTCATAATAATAATATAAAGTATTGTTTGTATCGCCTGTAACTCCAAAGTAATCAGCATCATCTGAACCTTGAACCGAGTACCAGAATTGGCCTATAATATCACCGTCATAATATCTACCCATACCCAACCACCCTTCTTTCATAAAGAATGCCACCAGAGCCAATACATGCGCTCTAGTGGCCAATTAGATTAATAACCATACTTATTAAAATCATAATCATTTACCAAGTGCTGGCTTTTATAACTTCCTGCATAAGATATCGGAAATATAGCTTTCTTTTTTCTTATATTATCCAGACCAACGACTTCCATGCTCTCGTTTGAAAATGTATGAATATCGCCATAACCCAGTTCTACCCTGATATCATAGCCCTTTTGCGGAGTTTCTAAAACGACATGCGCCCTGATAATTTCGTTTAGGCCATTAGCTAATAAGCTTATTGGAAAATTAGTATTGATGTATTCCATGTCATCTTTACTGAACCATCCGTCCTTATTCTTGGTGAATGGATGTGAATGCAAGACCACATTAAACCCTTGCTGTTCCCGTAAGATACCCAGTGGTTCATCATAGTCCACGCTACCGCCTGATATCGTTTGCTTTGGAATGTAATACTCTTCTGAAATTACAATACCTGTATCAGTCCAGTAGCCTTTAAAGAGTATACTGTACTCGTCCTCACCAGCGATATCGGCAGCTGCTCTCATCACGTTGTACACCTTCTGGTCAACTAGGATTTCAAGATCATTAACCTTGTAGCCACTACTCATTATCTCGTCATCAATCGTTGCTATTTTTTTCCAAGCTTTTTTTGTTTTTTTCATTAAACGCTCCCCGTCATTACATGTGTAGATAATAGGCCTTCCTTCAGCCCTGTATCGTTATAAAATAAGTCTCTATGGTCATCTGTTGCATCACTTAATAATGGTGAGTCTAAATTGCCTACGGTCAGTACATTTGGCAACTTCTTTAATATATCCAGTATTGGTTTTCCTTCCAGATCACCTATACATATGCTGGTACCCGAACAATTAGGATGGTACGTATCTTCTGCCACCTGTACGTCTAGTGCATGAACAGCTTGACGCACTTTTACCTTTAATCCTTTTACAATATGTCTTCTATAAAGAGGATGTGTAGTAGGAATATCGTCAATCATCACCTTCTTACCGTGGTAATGGAGTTCGGTAACATATATATCCCTTGGCGCGCTCTTGTACATATCCCAATATTCGAGATATCCAAAAAACGGCGACGTGTTATCGGCGTTCATCTTCCAGCTCAGATATGTTCCTTTTGAAAATGTAAGTCCAAGCAAAAAACCATCATGTTGAGATTTAGCAACAGCCTTCTCTCTTCCGTCTCTCTCGTCTCTTAATGTGGTTTTAAGGGATACTATTGTTGATTCATGTAATGTTCGCTGTAGCTCTATCTCTTTTTGTAGTTTCTGCTCACATGAACTTATAAATACTTCCTTATCAAATCCAGCTTTAACCTCAACCTCTTTTATGACGATACAATCTATGCGGCTTAATTCTTGTTTAAAATCACTTAAAAGATTAATAGTGCGGCTTTCTTTCCAGTCCTCCACTACCCAATTAAATATTTCAAGAAACTTCCACTTTCCACTACGATTGCCATTGATTTGTGGAAAGTCCATGAAATGCAAATTGCCATAGCTATCTCCCTGTGCAATGACGGTGTAATTGTATCTATACTCCCTTGTAACTATATCACCAAGTGCAGATATAGTTGATTGGTAATATGCGCCGAGCTGAGTGTGCCCTCCAGTTGCCAGCTTTATAATATCCACTGGTATTTGTACGGTGGTCTTAGTTCGGCCTATGATTGGCGCATCGTTTATATACACTTCAGACGGCTGGCTATAAACCGTGATACAGAAACCATTGTCTTTACTCCTCCTTGTGTTTAACCTCCACCCATGTAAAAAAATTGTCGCACCTAAAAAAGAACATAAAGAATTATAATAGCTATTACATACATCATTATTTAGTCCGTCATTGCCACTGCCTGTCATTGCTGTATAAAAATTCCGCAGTTCCCCATTAGTGTTTTCATTAGGTATTATTTTGTTCATACCGTTCATACTCCCACCCCCTCATCTACTGGTGACTCTTTGATGCCCTCATAAAGTTCTGGACAGTCCAGAAACCTGGCAATTAGATTATTTAAATTCACCGTTTTCACCCATTCTTTTTTGCGCCTTCTACTGCTTAAAATATACGTACAGATCAAACTAGCAATTACCACTGGTGGTATAATCCACGACGGTGTGATGGTGTAGCCTGTTGGTGATTGTCCCATGATGCTGTCCGTAGGGTTAATGTGCATGCTCATTTGCATTCCATTATACCCTCCTGTTATTAGCATCTTTGACGCCAACTCCACTGGCAATGGCTTGCTTGTGTCTCTACAATCAACTATAAGCCCGTAGGCTTCAAAAAAAGATAATGGTAATTTCTCATAATTAATCTTTACTGGTGTTATGTTACACTCACGCCTTGCCATTATCCATTCAGCTACAGCTTGTACCTTTGGACGTGCGTCCTGTGCATCCTGTAGCGTAAAGAATGTCCTGTTTAGGTTGGTGGCCTCAACTACATCATTATCAATAATAGCTATCTTCGTTACTCCTGACAATGCTAAGAAGCCAGCAACCCAGCTCCCAACCCCACCCACTCCGATAATAGCCACGCTCTCAATCTCGCGCAACTTCAGATCTTTTTGGCGATTTAAAACATCTTTGTACGTATAAGCCATAATTACCCTCCCAAAATTTTAACAAGTAAAATTATCACGATTAATGCGCTAATTCCTATTGAAAGAACTCCAATTATGTGATCGGTCATATTATCCCCTTTGTATTAATTTTTTCATTAGCATAAAAAAAGAGACAAGCCGATGTTCTGGCTTGCCTCCTCCTCCCCGAATTACGACTTAGCAACATTAACTTCCTCGATTATCATGGTACCATCCGTGATTGGGTAGTCATCGTTGCTAATTACTGTTCCATCAGGCCTTTTACCCACAAAATTACCTATCTTTTTGGCCTCAATAATAGCATTGATAAGCGTTTTGCTAACTTCGTGATACTCGGACTCGGCACCATTAATAATAAGCTTTACCGTCATAACTTGCCCACCTTCCCTAAAAAATTAAACAGCTAAAATAATATAGCCCGCTTGTGCGAGCCCTTAACTACCGATTAACTTGATCAACAAACATCATCATTTACATTCCAACGCCTATTTTGAGACGGACTCAATGTTACAGTGTTCATCTCTCGGTGTGGTATATCGCCATCATTATAAAACCATCCACTGTTAGTCAGCTGGTCACTGCTTCCGTGCTTGTCGTAGTAGCGGAATGCATAGGCGTGATAATCCGTATCAACATCACAGGCACAAGTTAAACATAATCCTTGATCATGTGTTAATTCTTCCCTATAGTTAAACTTGTCGCACCTTGCACACCTCATAAATGTATTATTATTTTTACGCTTTCCGTCTTTACCGAAAACATTCGATGTACCAAAATACCTATAAGTTTTCCTGTTCTTACGCTTGCTGTATTTTCTACCCATTGCCACCCCCATTCAAGCAAAATACCATACCATCATAAAAGTCGTATGTTCTACCGTTGTGCTTAACATACCATTTAAAATCGCGTTGCCATACCCCAAACCCCAGAGATAGTTGGCGTGAAGTTTGATTCATTCTGGCCTTGGTTGTCACCGTCCGCCATCCTCCGCTGTCAAGGGTTATTGTTTCACGACTACGATTAACAACAACAACATCCGTATTATGATAAGTAACGGTTGTTTTGCCTTCCCTTATGCCTGATGTGCTAACCGTTGTTGCGTGTTTTCCAATTTCGTCTAATCTAGACATTATCATTCTCCTTTCTGTATCGAGTTTCACAAATATTGTCACAAAAGATATAGCCTCCTCTATAATCAGACTCCACGTATTGCTTCAAATTATCCTTGAAACAATACTCACAATAATACTCGCTTTTGTTAATATTGACGATACTTCTTCGTCTTTCATTTTTCATTTTTTTATACCTATCTCCAATTGTTAACGGTTTCTCGTCAACAATCTTATCTCTTAAATCTTTTAAATTTGAATAAATCGAAAACCACGGATCTGAAATATCTTCCCTTCCTTCCATTTCACTTTCTAAGATATAATCAATAACAATATTTATTGCTTCCAAATTTTCCATTAATTCCCCCCGTCCTGGCTTTTATCTCCACAACTACACCTAACAGGATTGTAACAGTAAAAGCAAATCCTCCCAGATGTTCTGCTTGCAATATCTGATGGTGTGTAATAATTTTCACACACTGTACACCTTTCGCTTCTGCTCTGGGTTTCTTCGTGGTATTCATTTCTCATTTTATTAAGATCTCTTTCTAACTTCTCCAATCTCTGGTTTATAATATAGATTAGGTCAGTTCTTTCACCAGCTCTAGGCATTGTCTACCTCCGCTCTTGAAGCCTTAATTAACTGGCTCAACTGAGATACTAAGCTGTTACTTGTTTCTTTCTGTTTCTGCTTATGTGCAAAGTGATCATCTTCGAGATAGTAAAGATCATCTCGCATTCTTTTAAGATCAAACTCTAGCTTGTCTAATCTTTCATTAATACGATAATGCTCATCAACTAGCTTGTTTTCCTTCTTTAATAATACAGGTTTTTTTGCGGATAATTTAGTTACACCTATCATGATCAATCTCCTTCAATCAAATGTTATAAAGATAATAAATAATAAAACGCTGAGACTAACCCATACACAATTACAAGCCTAAAGTACCATTTAGTTATGTTCCACGCCATTTCATTCCCCTTCAAATAAAACTATAAATATAAAACAACACAACTAGACTACACTAACAATATAAACTTGTCAAGGACAAAATTATAGGTACAATTACACCACACAGCCCAGCCACCACAGCTTGTGCTTGTCTCACCCGTTTGTGACAGCCCTAGCAGTTAATTAATATTATTTTTTCCATTAGCGACAGGCCACGCATGGAAAAAAGACAAATCAGATTTGAATATATGAGGGCCTGTGGTCGGTTCCTCAGTTTTGCTTTTTTTTATTATATATTAAGCCCCTCAACACACGGGCCGTTTTACACAGCCAGGGCAAGGGCAGCTAAGGAAATCAGAAAGGAGAAAGTAACAAAAGGCTACACTAAAGGCTTGAGCATTGTCAGCTTGCGGCCCAAATAACAGGGTTTATACACTTTTATTCATAAAGATAAGTCATTGTCTTGTAGTAAGTTATGATGTATTTTTGCTAAAAACACGAATATTGTTTGATTTTTTGTTATTTTTATGGTATAATTAGTTATAAGCTTTATTAATTATCCTTAACACTAATACTGTCTCTAGCTTAGGGCTGGTAATCACTCGCTTCGCTCGTTCACTTCACGCTGCGCGTGAATAGTGTGTATTATATTAATTAGTATTAGTTATAACATATGTATATTAACTAATATTATCAGTAAAGATAGGCAAATACTTTAATGACTAAGTTTAATTCTGATTTTTCGGCTAATTCTGAATTTTTTAACTGCGAGGATGTTATTAATGACAATTACTGGGATTATGATGAGTTGATTGGTGGGTATACTGATACAGAAAAAAATAAAGATGGTATACCACCACTTAACTTAGCTAATTATCGGTATATGGATTCTGAGCGTGGATTAACAGATGATGAATTTAAGGAATGGGAGGGAGGTAATGAACCAATTACTTTCAAATAAGTCTAAGAGTTCTAAGCCGTTGTCTGATATGGCGGTTAGGGCTGATGTTATAGCTCGCAGGGGAACAGGTGAGAGTTGTGAGTCTATAGGTAAGAGCTATGGTGTTAGTCGTACGTCTATACATAGGTTTATAAAGAACCATGAGGATACGGTTAATGAGATAAAAGAGAAGATATTTGCTGATAATATAGATAATTATACAAGTGCACTTGAAATGGATGTTAAAAACAGTAAAGCTATTGCCGCTAAATATGCTGAGGATGGTACTATAACTCCAAGTGAGGTGGCTTATAAGGCCACTATTAACAAGGCTATGCATCCTGTATTAATGGATAAGGGCGTACACCCTTCTCCTGCGTTGGCTCAGATCAATATAAATAACAGTAAGACTGTTAATGTTGATCCTGATATATTTAAGGCCCTATCCACTGGGTTTGGTATGGGCTATTTAGAAATGCACGAAAGTGCGACACCTGATAAGGTAATTGAAGGAGAGATAAAAGATGCCTAAGAAAGACAAAGCAACAGGACACGCAAGTCGTAAGAACAAAGGTGCTGCCTCTGCAAGGACTGGCAGTAATGCATCTAAGGCTAAAACAAGGAGGGGAATATAATGGGAAACACTAATAGGCGCGACTTGGGTTCTGGTGCAATTCAAGGAAGCGGAGGAAAGGGTAGGCCGAATCCTGTAGTAAAACCACCGAAGAAGAAGAAGGATTTAACTGCTGCGGAAAAACACAGAGCAAAGACTGAAAAATATGGCAGTAATAGGGCTGAATGGGGTTCTGGTGCAATTCGTGGTGAGGGTGGAAAGGGTCCTCTTTCTGTAGGGCCATACGGAAAAAATAGTGGCAAGAGTAGTGATAAGAGTAGTGATAAGAGTAGTGATAAGGGTGTACATGACACGATTGGTGACGCCGCTGCGAGGTTTAAGTCTATTGGTGACTCTGGGAAAACAGAAATTGGGAAAAAGAAAGATGAAAAGAAAAAGAAAAAGAAAAGTCTTATAGATAAAGTAAAGGGTGCTTTAACTAAAGGAAAACACGGTGTAAGTGCACGGGAAGCATACAGGCGGAAGCGTAAAAGTGGTAAAGCCGTTACAACTACCTCCCTTACAACAGGCAAAAACAAAAAGAAGAAAAAGACTAACAAATCAACATATAAACAGAAAGTAGCCGCAGAGGTAAAACGCCTGGAAGCAGGAGGAAAACCATTCCAGTCTAAGGTTGATAAGAGCGATTGGACAGCTGCAGACTATACTGCGGATTATCAGGACAAGGCAGACCGAAAAGCCAAAATAAACTCAGGCGGGGGCGCAAAACCAACCAGTAGTTATATGACAAACATTAAAAAATTTCAAGCAAGAGCAAGCAAATTAGGAAAATCAGGGAAGATAACCTTATAGAAGGAGAAATAAAATGGCATGGCAAGCAATAGCTTCATTTTTAGGTAAAGAAGGTTTAAAGGAGATGAGTAAGAAAGCAGCCGCAAAAGCTGGCAAGGAGTTTGTTAAAGATAAAGCAATAAAATATGCAAAGAAGGAAGCCCTTAGAAGAGGTGGGGCTGCATTAAAAAATGTCGCACGTAATTCCAGTGGTGGGGATGGTAGGGGCACTGACAGGAAGACCCTTCAAAGAGGTTATGTCAATCCTACTATAGGCGCAGACGGTTCTTTTTATTAAGGTAATATATGGCGGGTACAACAGAATCAATAAGAAGGTCTACCTCTCCTGTTTCAGGTGGCGGTGCGACATTCCTTTCTGGCAGGGAAAGACAACTCCAGGCAAGGTTTAGGACCAGTATGTTACCCACTGCTATTCCGTATGCTTATGGCAATATACCAAGGGAGGTCCGAGCTGGTAATCCAGCTACAGGTTCAGTAAGCAGAGGTATATCTGGTTATCTTGCCCAGAAAGCGGCCGTGTCGTTAACATCATATGGTCTGGGATCTCTAGGGTCGGCTTCATTATCTGGGGCAAGTGGGGCAATAGCACAACAAACAGCTTCGAAGTTAGCAGCAACAGGAGCAGCAAAGTCGGGACTTAGTAAGTTAGTGGGTGGTAAAGCATTTGGGCCAGTTGCAACGGCTATTTCTACTTTCGCTCTTACTGATGGGAGTATGAGTGATCGTGCTGCTAATGCAGCCGCGGCTACTGCAGGAGCAATAATCGGACAGGCCTTGATTCCGATTCCTTACGTTGGCGCAGCTATAGGCAGTACTCTTGCCAGTATGGGACTTGGTAAGTTAATGGGTGGTGGTCATCATGTATTTAATATACGCGGTATTAAGCTACCAGAGAATGCGCCACAGATATTAAAAGACCAGGGCATAGAGAGAGAGCCAAGGACGATATCTCGTTATCGTTATTTTGATACAGCATGGCATGAAACTATTGATCCTATGACAAGGGCTGGGGATCTTACACAGCAAAGAGTTGCTGCTTTGAGCAGGATATTTCCTGGCATGAGGAATATCGGCAAGGAACTTGCTGATTCAAGGGCTGATATGTTAAAAGTGGCAAGTAGTACATCGCATGCAATGAGTAAGGCGCAGGACTATACTAATGCTCTTTATAAAACGGAGGGTTTCATAGAAGAGCTTTTTGGTGATAAAGCGGCACAGAGTTATATATCTCGCAAGGCCAATATGCCATTTGAAGAATTTGAAAAAGGATTTAAGTTTGCATCTGATAAGGTAATTACACAGAATATACATTTACCTGCGGCGCAAAAGGCTTTAGATACTACATGGAATAAGGCGAATAGAGGGATGAGGTATAAGAGCGGTAAGAATAAGGGATGGAAAGGGACTACTCCATATGAACAAATGGTTCAGAGCAATATGGGTGGTATATATAAAGAGATGACTAGTGGTGGAGGTAGGGCTCGTAATAAAAAAACCATAGGATATCAAAAGCTGATCAAAAAGGGCGGCCGTGGTCGCAGGCCTCAATATGGCCCAATGATAAATACGGGTGTATATAATACAATGTTAACGGCAGCTCAGGATAAAGCAAGGACGACAATTCGTGGACCTGGCGAGGCTACAATTAAAAAGCATCAGGACTTTATATCAAGTACTCCTGAGTTTGGAAGTTACACTCAGTTCAGGCCATTCCAGCCTAACTGGACACCAGGCCAGGCTCAGTTAGGATTACCAGCAGATGCTCCAGGTCCTGATCTTGATTCATTAAAGCCTGTATTAAGCATAGATGATGGGTATTATGGAGGCATGAGGAATAGTGGATATTATACAACGGGATACAGCTTTGTGCCATTAAGAAGTTCTCAGAGAACAATGTCGCAGCAGGCGTAATTTATATTTATATTTAGAAAGGAAAGGGGATTATTTATATGACAGAAGCGGTAATTGAGGCAAGGGGAGAGAAACTTGAGGCATTCTGTAATGCATTAGGTAACGATGAAAGATTTAATATTGTAGCGCTAGTAAAAGATAACACCGTATTTGTAATTGAAGACTCTGAAAAAGAGAAAAACACATTAGGACATCAGATTGAAATTGATGTTGATGAAGTAGCAGTAGCCCCTTTGGATTCGATTATTGCAGTTCTTAATGGCAGAAGTGATGTTGTTGTTAAGGGCTACACGCGTATTGTAGGATATTATTCAGGTGTAAGTAATTGGAATAAGTCTAAGATTGGTGAACTAAGAGATAGGGCAAATGGTCAATATGGTACAGGTAAGTTTGATGATGTAAACCACGATGAGCGATTAGGCTATATTGATAAACATTAATTAATTGAGAGGGATAGGATGATATCTCCGAAAGCTGCCTCCGACAGTTTCCCTCTCTACTATTTCGGAGTTTACTACGGAGGTAAAAGAAGATGGCGAAAAAAGGTTTTAAGGCAATTATATTGCCAGATGTTCATATAAATGATAAGGGATATGATAGCGTATATAACGCTGTTAAGTTATTTATAAAAGATTTTAAACCAGACAAAACTTATTTGTTAGGTGACTTTGCTGAGTGTGCAAGCCTTAGTCATTGGGAACTAGACAATAAGCGTAAGATGGAAGGCAAGAGACACTTTAATGAAATAAAGGCATTAAAGCAGGAACTTGATTACTTACAGAAGTATAGTAAAGAGGTAGTATGGTTTGAGGGAAATCATGAAAATTGGGTTGAGCAGTATATTGATAAGCACCCAGAGGTAGAAGGGTTAATTGAATATCACGTTCTTTTAGATTTAAAAAACCGTGGCATAAAGTGGATTGAGCATAACGGTTTATATAAAGTAGGCCAGTTGTATATGGCCCATGGGATGTGGGTTGGAGAGCACCATGCCAAGCTACACCTATCTAAGTTGGGTTGTAATATTGTATATGGACACACGCATAGGAGTCAGGTTTATGGGATTAACATGGTTATGCAAAAAACTATCAAGGCTTGGGGCCTCGGTTGTTTGTGCAATAAGAAACCATCTTTCTTGAGAGGTAAAGCTGGAAGTTGGGATCACCAGTTCGCAGTGTTATACGTAGCGGGTAATGGTGAGTTTAATTTGTATCCAATAGACATTATAAATAATAGATTTTATTTTAATGGGAAAAGCTATGAATCAAAGCCAAAGAGAAACAGCAATACAGTATAAGAGATATATGGATGGGCATGCAAAAAAACTTGCAGGTCTAACAGTATCTATTATGAGCATAGTTGAAGAGTGTGGTGGTGATAGTTATGAGCAGGGCGGATATGGATATAGGGTTTATATTGAAAAACAACCAGTAATTGACAATCCTTTTGAAGATTACAACGATACAGATTATTTAGATTTAGAGTAGAGGAGAATATAAAAATGGCTAGACAGCTATTTGAAAGTACATTGACAGACCAACAGGGACATGTAGTTGTAGGCGGCAGTATTACGGTTTACCTTACAGGTACATTAACAGCAGCTACTATATATTCTGCCAGTTCTGGTGGTAGTGCGGTTACTGGTAGTAAGGTTACTTCGGGAAGTGATGGTTCTTACAGTTTTTGGATAGATGAAAGCGACTATGGTGTAGACCAGCTTTTCAGGGTGACGCTAAACGGAGGTTCCGCTTTTACTACAAGAACTATAGATAATATATCTATTGTAAAGAGCACAACGGTATCATTACAGGCTTTAGTTATTGCGCCTGCCACTGATAATACAACAGGTAATGGTAAACATTACTGGCATATACCTGCTTCAATGAACGGGATGGATTTAGTCGGAGTTCATGCAGAAGTGATAACAGCAGGTATTACAGGGACTTTAACCGTACAGATAGCAAATGTTACGGATTCCGTTGATATGTTATCTACTGCTATTACCATTGATACAACAGAGACAGGTTCTGATACAGCAGCAACAGCTGCAGTGATTAACACATCAAATGATGATGTGGCAACAAATGATGTTATAAGGGTTGATGTGGATGCTATTCATAGCGGCACAGCAGCCAAAGGCTTAATAGTTACATTAGACTTTAGAATACCTAATTCATAATCTGGAGATATAGATGGCTAATAAATTTTATCCAGCAGTTGCTTTGACAGGTGGTGGTACTGGTGCGCTTGACAAGATAGATGGAGATAGCCTGTCAGATTTAGATGCAGCTATTGTGGTAACAAGTAATAAAGCATATTTTTATACATTAGATGCTAGTTCTGGTGCAAGTGAAAGCTCTCCTGGTGTTATATCCCCTGATAGCAATGCAGGTAATAAGAGATGGGTATTACAGGGAAATTCCTTAATAGGAGACTATACTGGTAACTGGGCAACTTCTACAGTTTACGCAAAGAGGGAGCTTGTAAAAGACACATCTAATAATAATGTTTATTTATGTAATACAGCACATACATCAAGTGGTTCTCAGCCTATAAGTACTAACACTGATGTTGCTAAATGGGATTTAATTGTTAATGCGGCAGCGGCAAGTACATCTGCTACCAATGCGGCTGCAAGTGAAACGGCAGCGGCGGCAAGTGAGACAGCAGCTGAGACAGCCGAGACAAATGCAGAGACAGCAGAAACAAATGCTGAAACAGCAAAGACGGCGGCAGAGACTGCACAGACATCAGCAGAAACTGCCAAGTCGGCAGCAGATACGGCACAGGCTGCAGCTGAAACAGCAGAGACTAATGCGGAAACATCAGAAACAAATGCATCTACATCTGCTTCTGCGGCATCTACATCTGCAAGTGCTGCAAGTACATCAGCAAGTTCGGCATCTACATCAGCAAGTGCTGCAAGTACATCAGCAAGTTCGGCATCTACATCAGCAAGTTCGGCATCTACATCTGCAAGTAATGCAAGTGCATCTGAAACATCTGCAATTTCAGCAGTAGGAGCTTTGGCCTGGAAATATACCTTTGATAGTACTACTTCAATGGCTGACCCTGGTGCAGGGGAAATAAGGTTTGACAATGCCACTGTAGCTTCAGTTACTAATCTGGCCATGGATGCAACTTCAGCAGATAGTGGAAATCCTGATATATCTGATTTAATCGCAAGTATAGATGATGGCAGTAACGATGCACATGAAGGTTTTATAACTATACGGAAATCTGGCGCACCTGATACTTTTGCCTGTTATAGTGTTACAGGGGCTATAACGGATAACACAGGATGGTTGCAAGTACCAGTAACCCATGTTGCTTCTAACAGTACAATATCAAATACCGACACACTTTATATATCCTTTATTCGTACTGGTGCCAAAGGGGACACTGGACCAACAGGACCAGCAGGTGCAGGTAGCGATACTCCTCCCGATAATGTATTTAGAATACAAGATCAGACTGATACAACTAAACAAATAGCGTTTGAAGCTTCTGGTATAACAACGAGCACTACAA
>Ga0080013_1000963_pt1 | contig 39209 bp, 63 predicted proteins | sample ETNvirenome_6_85_FD_69236 | JGI IMG/M metagenome (GOLD analysis project Ga0080013, IMG submission 69236) | Marine viral communities from the Pacific Ocean - ETNP_6_85 (SPADES assembly) (version 2) | ecosystem: Environmental > Aquatic > Marine > Oceanic | place: Pacific Ocean | collected 2013-06-19 | reverse complement strand
ATCTCATGGACCGATGCTATGGAGATTGGTACTGGTGGATTTGTCGGGATTGGAACGGCACCAGCTACACACGCCCTTACAGTAAGTCAGAATCTTGAGGGTAATTTTGCGGCTAAGATAGTTAATACATTCGGAGCCGCGAATGGGTTTGGTCTTAAAATTACCTCTGGTGCCAATGGTGGAGCGGCCAGTGGTCACATCGGCTTCTATCAACCAGACGGAACGAATGATGGGATGATCTCAGGTTCAGGTGGAACGATTACCTACGGTGCATTTACCGGCAATCACCCCGCGAGTCTTCCAGATGGCGTGGACGAATACGCGTACGGCACGGTGATGGCGATCACTGGAACGTCATCCAATTCCAATTCGCCCAAGGCGGTGATTTACGAAGTTGCCCCGACCACCGCAGCAGATAACCAAGCTGTTTTAGGCGTCTACTCTAATGATGCTGACTTTCAACTGGACGATAAAGACCAGCACAACATTTTCGCCGTTGGCGATGGACATATTCTCGTCTGTAACGGAAACGGCGACATTGCTGTTGGTGACTACATTTCATCGTCGGCTGTTACCGGACACGGCCAGAAACAGGCAGATAACATCATGCGAAGCATCACGATTGCCAAGGCGACTGAGGCAGTCAGTTGGTCGGATGAGTCTGGCACCACGAAACTGATTTCATGCACGTACCACACAGGATAAGGAGTAAAAAATGCCAGACCTGACACTAACTGTAACTGATGACCAGAAAACCCGCATCGACGCGGCCTTTGGGAGCAATTACCCCAATGATACGCTGAACGATGCTTTCTATTCTAATTGGATCAAGGAGAAGATCCGACGCGAGGTTACGGTTTACGAGAGCAAGAGACGTAACCCAGACGCAGCCATCGCATCGGATCTCGATGGCGAAGGCTGGAACTCTTAAAGGAGGCATATCGTGCCCAAGGTAGGCGGTAAGCATTATTCGTATACAAAGGCAGGGAAAGCTGCGGCGAAGAAAGAGGCCAAGCGGTCGGGTCGTAAAGTGACCAACACACGTAAACCGAAGAAATAACCATTCCTGCACCTATCATGCAGGATAACTGGAGCGGCAAAATGGCAGAGGCAAAGAAGGAAGAAAAGGTTGTACCTTTGAAGGAGGGGATTGACGAGGAAATCGCCGATCTCGAAAGGCAGTTGAATGAGCGCATGAGCTATATCGCTCAACAAGACCCTGTGTGCAACCAGCTCTTCGGCGCCAAAAACGCGCTATTGAAGCTAAAAGACAAGGAATAGCCCTATGTGGCAGACCCTGATCCCCATCGGCCTTGAGCTTGCAGACCGTACTGGCCTTATGGACGCTATCGGTCTTGGCGGCGGGCGAGACTACTCGCCGCAGGAAAAGCGCAACATGCAGACGCAGGAGGAGTATAATCGTCTGTCGATGGACATCGCCAAGGATCGATACGGCAGGGAGCAGCAGTACATGGCCCCTGCGACGGACGCGATCTTTGACTATGCCAACCGCATGTCGAACAAAGAGCGGCCCATGCTCTACGGCAGGGGGATCTTTGAGCCGAAGTTCGGCCAGGGCCAGGCCCAGCAGACTATTCAGCCAGGGGGGCCGATGAAGTATACGCCAGTCGAAGAACTGCCGGACCTGGAGGCCCCCTTTAGGCCCTCGGAAGAGGCCGAGGTGACGTTTGATGAGGGTCGTGCGCCTGGCTCCTATGGCGAATGGGATGTAGGGCCGTATGGTCAGACGCAAACGGTCGCCGATGACTCCGATCTCTTCCGCGAAGAGTGGGATCCAGAGACGGGAGGTTTCTACCGCCTTGTCGATCAGAGAGAGCGCATGAAACCGGATTACGTAGACCAGTATGGCCGCACACGACCAGAGCCACCAGAAGATCAGTCTGACCGCGATAGACTCCAGCAGCGGTGGGGGCCTGGCGACTATATGACTGACGATCTCTATGCTCGCACCGACACTGAGTCTGGAGATCCTAACGCCTGGGCCTATGTCGGAGCCGACACGCAGCGGATCAGCCAACGAGATGCCAATATACTCTCGGAAGGCGGGGCCGTGATGGGGCCTGGCGACATGCCGATCAACACGCCGCTGCAAGGCTTCGACCCGACAGGGGAGCATATCTGGAATCCGATAGACTACGACCCGATGTACGACGCTTATGGAGGAGCTCGAGCAGGTGGAAATTGGGTGGGTTACTACCCGGAGGATCCGAACGCTCCGATCAATGCGCCGAGAGAGATCGTTGAAAACGCCACATCTGTTTCAGACCCAGCGATCGCCGAAGATCTTTTACAGGCCACTTCCGTAGATCGGGACACGCAACTGCGGGAGACTGGATTGGCTCGCGAGTTGGTGCCGATGGGTGGCGATTACTTCGTTATCCGCATTACGGACGCCGAGGGCAACGTGATCGACGAAATCTCCTTTGGCAAAGACGATACCGGATCGTCAACGTATGATCCACAATCGGGTAGGGAGGTTAGCCAGCAGCCTGACTTTACGCCCCCTCCTCGCGGCTTAACCGGACTCGATGAGATTTTTGCAAACTACGTAGATCAGTATGGCCGCACACAGCCAGAGCCAGATCCAATTGACGCCGCCGAAGCTGCTTCTGAGTGGCAAGGTCCAGTAAAGGGAGGTAGGGTAATCTAATGGCATCCTACTACAACCCCCAGGCGGCTCGAGGCGCACCAGCGTATCAGACCTATACGCAGGGAGCAGCGACACCCCCACCAGCGACATCCCCGCCTGCGTATCAGGAATACACGCAGGGAGATGTCAATGCCCCTGACTTGGGTCTTCCTCCGTGGCTTCTTAGCGGCGGTGGCCCTCCCGGTGGGGGCACTAATCCATACCACGGCGTGTCTGATCCTGGCCCCGACCCGCGACAGGTCGCTTTCGATACATGGGCCAACAGCCTGCCAGGTCTAACAGGGTCTCAACGGGAAGCTCTGCAGAACAACTTCAATACGGGTGGTCTGGAGGCGGCACAGGGCATTTACACCAAGCACTTTGCCCCCCGTCCACCTGTGGATCAAAGCGTGCGCCAGCCTCCACCTCCGTCCTCACCTGTGGATCAAAGCGTGCGCCAGGGGCAAGGGCACGGCGGCTTCAACCCGATGGCGACGACGCAGACGACATGGGGTGGCGAAGGACAGGCCGGAAGGCCTGATCAGAAGAGCCCGACCGCCACGTTCCAAGGCCAAGGAGTGAAGGATACCAATCCGCAGGCAAATACAGGGATCAAGGATCCAGGTGCGAGCTTCACTGGGCAGGGAACTACCCCTCCACCTTCGCCCCCGCCGAGTCAACTCGGAATAGGGATTCAGGACACGGGCGCCAGCTTCACTGGGCAGGGGCTTCAACCTGAAGCCTCGGGAGAGTCTTCTACCTACACAGGCCAAGGGGGAGGTTTTTTATCCCCCGATTTAACTGGTGACGATATCAATGTGCCCACAGGGGTGGGGGAATACACCCAAGGCGATATCAATGTGCCCACAGGGGTGGGGGAATACACCCAAGGCGATATCAATGTGCCCACAGGGGTGGGGGAATACACCCAAGGCGATATCAATGTGCCCACAGGGGTAGGGGAATACACCCAAGGCGATAACAATGCAATACCCACAGGGGTAGGGGAATACACGAACCAAGGCCCGACGAGGAACGAATCCGCTGCCTACACTGGTCAGGGCGGCGGCTTCCCGGCTCCAGAGGAAAAGCCGATGTGGGACGATCAGGCTATGTGGAAGATGGTTCAGGAAGGGACATACGACCCCACCCAGTTTAATGCGGCAGACTACGCAGATCCAGAAAAGGCGCAGGCTGGAATCGACCAGTTTAACAAGCAGATGAACGAGATCTGGAATCAGCAAGATCAAGAGTATTGGGATGCTTACGATGTAGAGCAAAGGCAAAATGCAGTTGCTGACTACATCGCCTCGCAAGAGCCGTATGTGGATCCCACGGAAGTGATTGACCCCAACGTCTACGACGCTCAAGGCAACCTCATTTCAGGCCCCGGCCACACGGTGGGCCCTGATGTATTGGGCAACACCGCCGCTACGGGTGAAGCAGCACCCGAGTCTGCAGGGGATGTGTTTGAGTATGCCCCGCCAGAGAACCGCCTGATGCCGCAGTTGGAGGGGATGTACCAGAACATCATTGATATGTATCAGGGCAACGCTGAAATCCCCTACCTGAAGGAGTTGGCCGCTCAACAGCGCGAAGACCAGCGGTTAGAAAGGGACGAGCAGCTTTCTCGGCTCTACTCAAGGGGGATTCAGAACTCCACCCTTGGGGATCGATCCATCGCTGACCTCGGCGTCACGCAGCGGGCTGGTGCCGCCAATCTGGCGTTGGACACAATGCAGAGGTCCATCCAGCCGCAGTTGCAGACGATGCAGCAGATCTACGGTCAGGGTGCCGATGCGAGAACCCGCTCGACGCAGGAGTTCATGGACTTCTACGATCGCCAATTCAGAAGCGACAGAGCCATGTCGGATGACGAGTATCGAGCTCTTGCCTTGATGGCCCAGACCGCAGGGATGAACACGGCGCCGGCGTACCAGCCCAACTTCGGCTCTCAGCAGGGCGAACCGGGACTCGCACAATCTACCGGGGCATGGGCCATGGACATGCTACCGTATTGGCTACGAGACGGTGACGATGGTGTCCCTGGCGCATCTGGCCCGCCACTGTCAGGCACACCCAGTGGAGGAGGCACTGTCGCATGAGCGTCCTCTCTGACATCATGCGCGGTGCGGCCTCTCGATCCGGTGCAGCTGTAGGACGGCTGTTGCAGCAAGATCAAGCACGGACCATGCGCCAGCAGGAGTTGGCTGACGCCGAAACATTTCGGCAGCAGAAATTGGCTGACGCCGAAACGCTTCGGAAGCAGCAGATCAAGTTGGCCCTCGCCAAGATGGGCCTAGACCCGTCTTCTGGGACGCCATACGAGGATATCTCCAGAGAGATACAACGACAGAACGAGCAGCCGACAACTGTCTACGGCGCAGTCCCGTCAGGCTACGAAAGAACTGATGGACAGTTGTCGCAAACCCCCGGTGCGCCTGCCGCCCCACTTCCACAGCCGATTTTTTCCGAAGACAAAACGCATACTCTGACTCCTGATCTTTCTACCGATGATCCTAACGACTACATCGCCACGCCGATTTCAGGACTTCCCGAACCCGAAATAACGATCGAGTCCATCAATGCTACTACAGGGTTAACAAAATTAAGCGATGGAACCTTCATAAGAACTTCGGATGAACATCAAGACATAATTGATGAAGCGGCTTCTAGGAGGGACGCGGCACGCGAAGCGCGACAAGAGAATGAGTGGAATAGGCGAGAGCAAGGGCGAGTCCTTGCCAGAGATCGGGAACGATACGACAAAGCCATCAGCACCGCCCAACACGTTATTGAACAGGTGGCGACAAAAAAATATGATGGCGCATGGGCGATGCAGCAGATCGGCATGGCCACATCTCAATTGGAGCCCTCGCTATCACAGGCGATTGTCGATCAGGTTAAGCTGGCGACCGACGGAAATGAGTTGAGCATAGCCGGGAACTATATGGAGTCGGATCAGAAAAGGCTAAACAATGATCGTCGCATCTTGATTGGGCACATGAAAGCAATCATCAATCTTGCTGACGATCCTGATGTCGTGGCGGGGATGGGCAACCTTTCCAACGCTTGGGTGAAGATGGATGAGTATCTGGGCGGCACGTTTATGAACGAGAAGACTCGCCGCTTTATGCAGTCTCTGCGACGGTTGCGCGATGACCACCAGCGTGCTCAAACGGGTGCAGCTATGTCCTTAAGCGAGGAGTCTTTCTACAACAGTTTGAGCGGTTTTGAGTTTACCGAGGCTTTCATTATTCAAGAGCGCATGGAACAGGGCATTAATCATTCTCAACGCGCAATGGATGAGGCGTGGCGGCAGGCGATTTATACTCAGTATGCTGGCCGTCGAGATGCTTACAACAAAGCGGTCAAGCAATACAATTCTTTTGAAGGAAGATCTGCGTTGGAGGAAAAGGACGAAGGAAGTGTTGCGGACGCGGACGAGATCAATGACGCCCGCATTCTTAGCGACATCGGAGAAAATCGATGAGTGAGTTCTTCCAAGCAGGCATGGGGCCATCTACAAAGCGTGATGAGAACGCCTTTACTACTTACGCTGATCTGGGCGAGCACATAAAAAGGCAGAACCTCTCGATCACCCTTAGTGATGAGCAAGTGGGGCGCTGGGCCGCTCAGAAGTTCGATTACACCGTCCTTGAGCAGACAGCAGGACAGATCCTTGAGCCTGCGGCAAAGATCGCAGATGCCGTATCTGGCTTTAGTAGAGATGTGTTGAGAACAGGGACTGATATTTCGCGTCAATCGGGATCTGGCATTGTTTCTGGAGCCTCCCTTGGCTTGGGTGGTGTGTTAAGCAAAACCATCGATCCTGAAGGGGCGTCGAGAGACCAGGCCTCCTTTGCCTACGGCGCAGGCGAGTTGGCAGGTGAAGTCGCAGGGCCTTACAGGACAGTCGCCGGTCTATTCGGCAACACCATTCGTAGAGGCAGGGGGGTTGTGCCTCGCATGGTGGCTGGAGGAACAGAAGCCGCGGTTGTCGAGGGTGGGAAGGCGTCTCTTCAGCAAGAGGGAGACGTTATTTCTGCTACATGGGATGGGTTTCTTATGGGAGGCTTAAGCGAAGGCGTTATCGGTGGCGCGATGAAGGGTGGCCGCAAAGGTCTTGAATGGCTAATCCAACCCCGCAAAGGCGAGGAGTTGGCGACGGAGACTATCGAATGGTATGCGAGTCGCGGTATGCCTGTGCCGCCAACAGTTGCCCGTCCGTATTCCAACACTATGGCACTGATGCAGCAGAAGGCATCAAGGTCTGCTGCTGCGATGTCTATAGTGAAAAACATTAGAGGCGAGTTGGCCGAGGGGCTGACGAAGGCCAAAACTGACTTTATTAATGCGGTGGGAGAAAACGCTGCCCTGAAGCCTCCCTTAGAAGCGGGCAGGGCTTTATATGACCGAGTCACCGATGTGTCTAAATTTCTACGCGAAAAAATGCGCGAGCACTACAAGGGGGTTGCCGAATCTGAGGTCGGTTCCAAGGTGTATATCGATCCGAATATGAAGTTTACCCCTGTCCGTGATGGAGTTCCTGCTGAGGAGCCCTTAGATCTATGGGGCATTTTTAGGGGTGCTCTGGGTACATACGCTGACAAATACCCAAAAAATCAGCCAGCTCCTCTAAGAGCTCTGCATGATCTTTTTCAAGAGGCTCGAGAAAAGCACACTATGCAGACTCGCACCGTCAGGGGAGAAACTGCCCCTGGTCCGATGGTCCACCTTCGACCTGGCGCCGACGATTTCCAGACCATCTACCAGACGGAGTCAGGGCCAGCTTCGCAGTGGTCGCGGGAAGAAGAGTTCCTTCCCAGGCAAGACTACAACTATTGGTGGGGCGTCATCAAGGAAATTGGCAACCTGATGGACACCACGCAGTACAAGAAGAACGCGACAGTCAGACGTCATGTGTTGGAGGCTTATCATGGCCTGCAAAACGCCATCGATTATCAGGCGATCAAGTTTAACCCAGGATTTGAGGGCCGGATTACACATGCCCGTGAAGCCGCGAAGTTGTCGTTTGAATATGATGACTTGCCAATGGTTAATAAGGTTCTCGCGGCGCCGGACGATTTCCGATCCGAAGAGATGATCGACGTCCTCTTTCGCAACACAGAGTCAGTCCAAGCAACTAAGCGAATGCTGGGTCCAGACGACTATGACATCGCTCGCCAAGCTTGGTTGCGAACGGTGCTGAATCGCACTCTGGACATAGGCGAAGAGGTTCTTGAGGATCGCCCCAGATTCAGGAAGCTGTGGCAGGAGATCTCCAAAAAGAGCGGCTTGGGCATGGATTCTCAGTTTATTGATGAGGTCTTCAATGAGAAGAACTTCGTTGCGATGTACAGTGGGAAACCGCTGTTGAACGTAACAACGGCGGGCGCCGAAAAGCGGGAGTTGATGCAGGAGTTTTGGGATCAGTTTAGGAGTGTTGACTCAATGATGTCCCAGCTTCATGGTGGAGCCGAAGACTTCGGCGGTGCCGGACTGGAGCGCGGTGGTTTGGGGTCGTTTGTCAACGTCGATGCCATCGCTGCATCCTTTGGCACGATGAAACGCTTGGCTTTCCAGTTATTGGCCACCACGCGATTGGGCAAGGAATACTTCAAGCGCAATCCAGAAGACAACTACTTCATCTTCAAGAAAATCCCTGAATGGGAGGGCGGCATCGATTTGCCTGAGTTTGTACAGCAAAAAATGCGGGATTATATCCCTGGTGCGTCAGGCGGGCCGACAGCTTTTCCTTCGCAATTCCCAGGGATTCCATCACAGATCTCTTCGTCCACTCGACAGGCTGCCACGTCAGCAGCATTGAATAGGATTCTTCCTAGTGACTGAGGACTGCCCCATCGTCAAGTGCATGGAGAAGGAGTATCTCCTTCCCGACACGGGCAAGCCCATCCAGCTGCAGCCTCACCAGAGAGAGGTTCTGAACTGGATGTTCACGCCGACGGAAGACGGCAGTCTGAGATACAGGACGTACGTCTACTCGACGCCGAAGAAGGAAGGCAAGACCGAGTTGGGTGGCGCCATTGCCTACTCCTACGCCAGAACCTACGGCGGTGATTGTCTGTCGGTAGCCAACGACAGAGAGCAGGCGCAGTTGCGGATGTACGATCGAGTGCTGAACTCCATGGCCTACGCCAAGGAGAAGCGCCCGCAGCAGTATCGGAAGGTGATCGATGACGACTGCTGGGAGAAGGGGTATGTGGGATCGAAGTCTGAGGCCAACATCATCTTCAAGGATGTCGGCCAAGCGAACCCCGGCCCGCATCAACTCCGGTTCATCCCCACAGACTATGCCGGGGAGGCTGGGGCATTAAATGCGTTGGTGGTGTTCGACGAGTTGTGGGCCTACTCAGGAGAGTCGATGGCGCGGCTCTACACCGAGTTACAGCCCATCCAGGCGATCCCCTACTCGATCCGGGTCATTACGACCTACGCAGGGTTCTATGGAGAGTCTGAGTTGCTGTGGAACATCTACGAAGATGTGGTCGATCCAGACCCGCAGACCGACGAGGCCAGGGGCCAGAAGATCCCCGGCCTCGAGCATCTGCCACTGTATGAGAAAGGTCCGACGTGCGTCTACTGGAGCCATGAGAACCTCATGCCCTGGAACACGCCAGAGTTCATTGAGGACGCACGGCAGGATCCTGCATTGAAGACAAGGCCGGGGGAGTTTGCTCGGCTGTGGGAAAACAGGTGGAGCACAGGCGCATCGCCCTACCTGGACCCCAAGTTGATCGACGAGCTCATGGAGCGTGGCGATCAAATGGGATTGGTCAATAACCTTGCGCCGGAACGCTTCACCATATAGGAGAACATCATGCCACCAGGGAACTTCCAGCCCAGGCCCCGCAGAAGGCCCCCGGCTCCATATCAGGCCCAGCAGGCGCCACCTCCACAGCAAACATATACGCAAGGCGCACCTACTCCGCGTCCGCAGGTCCGCAATGCGCCTTACACGCAAGGCGCACCTCCTCCGCAAACATATACACAGGGGGCACCTACTCAGCAGCCGCGGCAACCGCCTGGCGGTTTCCAGGAGTACGGACCGGATCAGCGTCCAAGGCAACCTGCTCCGCAGCCAACGCGCCCAGCACCGGGGGTGCCGATAGGCCCGGCGCCGCAGGACACGCGCCCAATACCGCCGCCGGCACCAATGCGTCCCGCACCGCCGCCGCCAATGAGGCTTCCGCAGGAGACGCTCCCAGCGCCACCGCCGCCAATGAGGCCTCCGCAAGACACGCGCCCCATCCCGCAAGACACGCGCCCCATCCCGCAGGAGACGCGCCCCATCCCGCAGCCAACGCGCCCCGCACCGCCGCCGCCAATGCGTCCCGCAGACGATTACTGGACGGATCCGGCACGCAATACGGGCCCAATGATACCGCCAGCGGACCTTGAGCGTATGCGATCTCAACTGCAGGCTATGGCAGCCGCGGAGCAGGCTATGGCAGCCGGGCAGAATCCCCAAGCTCCCATGACTCCCCAGCTACCGGCACCGCAGGACGTTGGCCGTTTCGATCAGCCGATGCGGGGATATCAGTCTCCCGGCAGCTATGAGCCGATGCGGGGAAGAGAAGGAATCGTCGCCGGCGCACCAACGCCGCCGCCAGGTCCGGCCATTCCGGTAGGACCGCCGACTTCTCCTGCCGATAGTAAAAATCCCCAATCGGCCCGTGGTGCTACCCGCAGAAAAGCCCGTCCTCAAGAATCAACACTCCGGCCCGTTCCAAGGCCGAAGCCAAAGAGTAGAAACCCCCAGGCGGCTCGTGGCAAGGCGAACTCAAGGCCAAAGAGCAGGAATCCCCAGGCGGCTCGTGGTAAGGCAACCCCAAGGCCGAAGCCAAAGAGCGGATCTGGCCAGCAAAGAGCGAGATCGCGGCAGACGGCCCGCGGCGGTTATCGCCCGCCATCGTCCCTTGAACGTCGCTAAAGGATAAAAGGAGAACATTATGGGAGATCTATTGGGTTTTGCGAAAGAACGTGTCGGGTCACTCGTCTCGAAGAAGGTCGCCGGTGGTGCCACGAGCGTGGTACTGGCAACGGGAGGCTCCACGGAAGGGGCCATGTACGCCCTCGGATACACCGCTCTCCAGACCCTCTATGACGCATGGACGTATTACTGCGACACCGTCGTGGCAGACAAGGAATAGGGGTGTTTGAGCAAGGCGCGAGACAGGGCCTGGTAGTCTGCCAAAGTACGTCGAGCGTTCAAGGTTGTCCGAGAGGGGGGTATACCGCCTCTCGTGGTGGACTCGTGTGCGGAATTGGCTACGGCGCAGGTCGAGGCCTAATCGGCGCACCATGCAACGGTTGTTGCGGCAAGGTAAGTTTCGTCTGACGGATCGAAGGAAATAGAAAATGCCGCACTACCCAGACTCTAAAAATGTCGCCTCGTTCGGCGATCTGAGGCGGCATTATGATGCAATTAAAAAAGAGTTGGAGCAGACCCAGCAAGAGGTAAAAAATGAGCGTTACGGAATCCGACAAGCAGTCAAGGGTGAACGTGAAACTCAGGCAGAGTTAAAACAATCCAGGGGCAAAACCGCCAAGCTACAAAAACAAGTTTCCGCTCAGGAGCGAGCCAAGGAAGACTCGAATCGTGCAGGAGCGTGGAGTGCCGGGGCCGCAACAGCGGTGACCATATTCTATGAAATTTGTAAAGCAACAAACCAATGGCCAGGTGGGTACGGTTGGCAGGCAGTGTGGGAGCACCCAGCCACAAACGGAGCTCTAATTTGCGTCCTCACGTTTTTATTCTCACAGGCCTACGCCGCAAGCCAGGATACTTAGGAGATCGTTAATACACCCATAAAGAAGGCCTTGGGGCCGTCTCGCGGCCCTGCAGGTCATCCAGGTGGACGAACTGCTTTCCTGCCCCTATCCCTGTGAATCCCATCTTCATGGCCGCTTCGATCAGCCTGAAGCGGTCTGAGCCGTTGTTCACCTGAATATCCACTGCATGGCCCATGGCATGGGAGCCGGGAGAAGGCTTGGCCGCTTCGATTGAGTGATCGGGGGATCGGTACCCGGAGGTCACCCTCATGGGTCTGCTGATCTCTCGTCTGAGGCCCTGCAGTCGGTTCATAAAGTGGACGTCCATCTTGCACTCTCCGGTCTCAGAACACTTCATCTCTCGCTCTGAAAAGTTCGGCCACTGACTCCAGTCAAGTTCGCTCATCGGTCTCTCCGTAGATGGATGGTTGCGCCTTGTTTGGTGCCCCAATCGATATGGAGGCGGCAGGCGTCACACTTCTTCTGGGCGTATCTGCGTTTGCGGACCCCCGTAAGGAGGGCCTTCTTGATGCGGGGGAACTCACACTGGCACCTCTTCGGGGCCTTCTTTACTTGCCATGGGTAAGGGCCTGAATCGTTGGAAACTCCAGCAGGGCCTCTCTTCGCTTTGCCGTTTGCTCCAGGTAGTACCGAAGGTGCAGGTCTCTTAAATGATAATACCATTCGGCCAACTCTTGCTTGAGTCGATTCTCGTTGTAGGATCTGCCCCTGGGGGCATGGTCCTGCTGCATGTGTAGCTCATGGAGTAGAGGATACACCCAATAGTCCGATCCTCCTGCTCCCTTGGAGCGAAGATGGCAGGCGTCCGCAGTTGCGGAGCCGGTGATCAGGCAGCGGAACTCGGGCTGTTGGTGGATCCACTTCAGGTATTGCGGGTCTTTCTCCCTCATTTGAGTCGCCACAGCCGGATAACGGCGCCATGGTTTCTCTTGATGGTGGAGGCGACAAACTCCCCGGTAGGCTCGAATCGAGAGTCCTTGAAGATGCTGCCGATCCAGTTCTGCTGATTGGCCCCCACAGGCGGCAGATTGACGGCCCGCCGCACGTCATCGGTGGAGATGGTGCCCCTCACCTTCAGGAGCATCACGGCCACCTTCCGGCAATGCTCAAGCAACTCTTCCTTGTTCATGCGAGCAAGTGCCATCCCCTTGGCTTTCTCTTCCAGGCCCCCAAGGAGATCCATCTGTAGCTCTTTGTCGAGTTCAGTTTGCACCTTTATCATTCGCCGCCTCCCATAATGGACGAGAGGCTCTCAGGGCCGTTTCTGGCGTTCCTGCTGGGCATCCCAAGCTTCTTTGCCGCCTTGTCGAGCTGGAGGCCCTGCTGATGCTCTCCCGGCTTTGTGACCTGTTTGTTGTGTTCCTCCTTGAGTTTGGCCATCAACTCTTCTCGTCGCTTTTGGATTGCAAAGAAGGCGATGGTGGCCTTCACGGCCTTAACGGGGTCACCGGAGGCGTCCAGGGCAATGGGCCACCCTTGGCCCATGAGGACGCCCCTGCATTCCTCCACATCAGTACAGCTTTGAAGAGACTCGAGCAGCTGGTCGTGAATGCGCTGGATCGCAGAATCCTGTTTCTCGCCCCAGATCACGTTCGCCTCCCTTTGAAGTCCATGCCGTCCTCCGATAAGTGACACTTAGAAGTCTGAAAGTGGCTAAATAAAGTCCGATCTGTCACCTGTTTCCCCTTTTTTCTTCTGTTGCCATGATAGCAGGGCGAGCCCCCTTCCTCTGGATATCTCCCATGCAGGATTCGCACCGAATCTCATTGGTCTCGTAGTCCATCCATACGGTCCCAGCCGTCAGATAGCCGCATGTGCCACACTTGCCTGATGGCTTCCATGTCTTGTTCCTCATATTGGCCACCCGTATCCATCGGCCATCGTAGATCGATTTGGGACTACTCATTTACGGGCCTCCCTTTGACTTGACATATCACGATCTCCTTGGGTAAGTTTGCTTCTGAGCAACCATGGGAGTGGCTGCCAAAAGACATTGAGCGAGTGTGGCCCAGCCTCGTTCGCTCTCTCGGAACCCCCTCGACCCCCGCCACTCCCGGTTGCTCGTTGAGGGGGTTCTTCTTTTGGTGCAGTTGATGCCCGATAGGCCGGGGCGAAATACGAGATGCCTTGCGGGGGCCAGACCCGCCACTGGAGCAGGCCAGTATCCAGCCTGTGGGTAAACGAGACAGCGCACCCATAGCTACAACGAGCCGCTGGTCAGGGGAATGCATCATTGGGATCTGCCGTGAGGACGAGCAGACGAGGCGCAAGCCGTAGGGTCGGGTGAGACCCTGTGTGGAGAGGGGGGTTTTTGGCATTGTACGCAGAATCCCATTGAGGTAAAGCCGCTCATATATACGCCACTTCGATTCATAGACAAAAGCATCGCAGGGGTTTTAGGCATTGTATCTATCCAATGCGTCTTGAGCGCGGGCGAGGTTATTCGCCGTTTGCAGCCGCAGCTTAAGCTTTTCCCTCTCGGCTTTCTTGTTCACTGAATTGGGGCCAAAACTCTTCTCCACCTGTTTATGGCCGCACCAGGCTTTGAAGCGTTTGAACGCTGTCGGGGTCAGGCCCATTTTCTTCTGGACATCAAACCATGAAGATGAGTTGAGCAGGATCTCTTCGTACCCCTCCGGGGGGGAGTATGGTTTTGTCTTTTCCGGTTCATACTTTTTGACCAACCCCCAATTCTCCACCTCGGCATCGGAAGGCTCAGATGACTCTTTGCCGGAATGTGTGGTGGCAAAAGGGTTGACATAGTTGTCGTTGATGAGATGCCGGTCTTCACGCTGACAGCGGCTCACCTCATCGGCCCTCAGCGTCTCTACCCACTCAGGATCGAGCGTGACCTTTGGGTATCTACGACTGCTGACGAACTTGTTGTCGTCACCATCGTACCATACGCCGAATCCCATGTTCACGACTCGCCAATCTCCTTGGCCTTCTGCATGGCCTCTTCCCACCCATCCAGGCTCAGTCGCATCCCCATGAGGGCTGTCTGCCCTATGACGGCACGGATGGCGGCTTTAAAGGACTCTGGGGCATCCTCTCGATGTTCGTACAACGATGCCAGGCCAAATAATGTGGAACTGAGGTTCGCCTCGCCCTCGTTCCCGAAGGTTGTCGCAATACACTGCAGCAGTCCAATCTTCTCTTCGTCAGTCATAGCCGCTGTCCTCTGTTGGTGATGCGTGTGCCCCTGGCGATCCCGTGCGCTCGCTCGATGTAGCCTTTCTTCTCGATGGCCATCATCTGCTGACGGGCCGCGTTGGTTGAGCTCATGCCGAAGTGATGAATGATCTCACGGACGGTGGGCGGCATCCCGCTTCTGACCCGTCTGCGGATGTACAGAAACATCTTCTCCTGTGCTTCGGTGAGGGGGTCGCCTTCTTTCGATTCTCTCATTTGGGTTCCTCTATGATTTCGACGATGATGCGTGGGTTCTTTTTGTCTACAGAGAACGTGTCCTCCAGGCCGGTGATCACCCGCCAGCCGTCGTCCTCCAGAACGCCGGCCATCACCAGCCCGTCTAAGATGAACTTCGATCCAGACCTAATGTTGTCGAGGTCTCTGCGTCTGTTGGGTTCATACCACCGATACCGGATCCTGCACCGTCCGACGGGTTTGATCCCCGCGGCCAAGGCCGCTACCACCGCGGTCCACTTCTTCTTCTGACTCGATCCAGCATAACGGTGGCTCCGGTTGGCCTGTGTCATATCGTTCTGACCAGGCAACCTGCCGGGGATCTCAAATGACTGCATTGTGATCCTCCGCAAACATGAGTCGCATACCCTCAAACAAGGCTCGTTCACAGGTGCGGATGTGTCGGCACTTCACTCGAGCAGGACAGTCGCACTGCCAATCCTCTTCGCTATCTTTCGCCTCCATCGTCACCCGATAGTGATCCTCGCACTCTGGGCGGGACGATCTCACGATCCAGATAAGCATTCTATATCCTACCCCGCACCCCGACGTCCTGCGCCTCTGTGTCATGGAGCGGCGGCTCTTTTTCCTCCTGTAACAGACCTGTAACAGTTTCCGCATTTCGATTGTCTATGGCCTGCTGGATCACTGCCCTGACCAGATCGACCACTTCCAGGGCATGGACGTCACACAGATCCACGTTCTCCCGGCTCCGCTCCACGACCAGTTGAACGAAAGCAGGGTGGGATTGCTCAACGCCATCCTCGTCTGCGGATGGATACAACTCACCGAAACACTCCCGTAGATCGAAGGGTAGCTTCCGCATACGGGCCGGGGTGATGACGCCGCTCTTCTGGCAGACATCACAGATGTTCATGTGCATGATTCCTCCGTGTGGACCAGTGTGCCGACGTTGTCGGTGCGGTAGTTGCTCTCGTTGTCGAGGTAGTGGTTCTCGATCTTGGCGATGTCGCGCTTCTCGATCTCATCCTCGACCTCCTTCAGCAGGGGGCCGGTGGTGTACGCCTGTAGGCAATCGAGGTCGCCGTCCTCCAGGTCGCAGCAGTCGATGAGCAGTTGCATCAGATCCTTTGGTGTGGTCATGTGGTCTTCCTTGTGTGTGAAAAGCGGGGCGTCAGGTGGGGGTCACCTGGCGCCCCGCTCCGTGGCCTGCCCGTGAGGAAGAGGGCAGGTTTCAAAACGGGAGGTCGTCGTCTCCCTCGCTGTCTGCGTGGGGTGGGCCTTGTGGCTTTTGTTCTGTGGGATCGGCAGGCGCACCAGGGCCCTCGTAGTCGGCCATCGGAGCCGCCGGCGGTAGGACAGTCCGGTCGTTGGTGGAGGCGATGAACAGGCTCTGGGAGAGCCGCTGCACGAGATCTACGATTTCGACAATACCCTCGTTCATCACCAGATCCATCAAAGCCGCCCAACTCCCGTAGCCGTAGCAGATCGCCGCTTGGTTCAGGCACTCAGCCATCACCGGAGACAACAGGTCAGGCCTCACGCCCTGTTTGGGGGCCGCAGGAGCCTTCTGAGGCCCAGAAGGCGCAGACGGGGCCTTGGGGGCCACAGGAGCGGTCTCAGGCGCCCTGGAGGGGGCGTCACGGGCATCTACCTCGATCCACTCGCCCTCATGCGCCCTCCACAACTTCCATCGAGGGTGCTTTTGACCGGCGGGTTGGTCCTTGCGGATCGCCAACTCAACCCCACGAGCCGGTGAGGCGGCATCGATCAACATCTGGAGGCTGTCCGCATCTGCAAACAACGCGTGGTCCTCGCCGTCGATCTCGACGGTATGGATGTAGTACTGGCCGTACTGACCGTCCTTGGGGCCGAAGCCTGAATCAAACTTCATGGTCACGCTCACCGTCTCGTTGACGGCAAACACCGCTTTGGGGTTCTGTTCAGCCATTGATGCTCTCCAGTAAAAGGGGGATGAATACGCGGATCGTGAGGTAGGTGATGCCGATGACACCCAGCCATCTGGCAATGCGGTCTGTCATCGGGAGTCCTTCAGGCCTTGGAGGTTCTCGTTGTAACTCCATAAAACGTGGATGTCCTGCAAAGTTACCTCCATCACTTTCTTCCTGAAGATGGCCTGGATAGCCTCTTCGACGTCGAAGATGGCGTCCTCCAGATCCTCGTTCTCTCTCTGGAGGTCGTGTCGCTCGATGGGGTCAATCATAGCAGGTCACTCGCCTCCTCGGCGTCCGGTCCAGAGAGGTAGACGATCACCGACGAGCGACCGTAGGGGATCAGCACGGTGCGTACTTCGAGTCCGTTCTCGAGGATCTGCTGGATTGCTGAGACCGCCCTGCTCACCGGCACGGTGCAGGATCCCATCTCCGTGAGGTCGAGGGTTGCGGCGTCCAGGGATTTCATTCTATCTCTCCAAACCATTGGCGGTTCAATGCGCTGGTGGCGACATCGAGTGCGGACGAGATCGCATTCGCCTCGCGGACGGTGCGTCCGAAGTTCCCCGCGCCCGCCTTGATGGCGTCTGCGGTGAGTTGCTCGACGGCCCCCCTGATCTCCTCAAGATCCCCGACGATGGCATCGCGCCGGCGTCTGAGTTTGAGTTTGGTGGCTTCCATGGTTTCCTCCGTGTGTGTGAAGTGCTGTTCAAATGGTAATGTATTGTGCAGTATGTGTCAAGGAATGTGTTGACCGTATCTCCTCCTGTGGGGTATAGTTACATCCACCCCCAACGCGGAGTGCTGAAACGTGGACATTACCCGCAGTGATTTCCAGTATTTGGAGGAGGAGCTCAACGCCATCCTCGTCGAACGGGCGTTCCAGGCCCGATCCCTCAAGTTGATGACGATGCACGAACTGGGCCTCGCGGTGCTGACCAGCCCCCTCTATGAGGGCAATCGTGCCGCCCTGCTGCGAGATCTGGCACACGTCCTGCCCATAGGCAGGACGGAGTTCTACGCCTGTATTCAATTCGCAGAACAACACCCAGACCTTGAGGCCTTCATGTCCGCTCATGCGGACAAACGGCTCTCGTGGGCCCAGGTAAAGCGGTCCCTGCTCCCTGCCAATCCCGCGCCACGTATGCCCATCGACCGACGGGCCGCGGCAGGATTCAGCAAGGCCGCGATTGGTACTGTATGGACAGAGAAAGACCATGCCCACATCAAGGAGTTGCTGGGATACGAGTGATGCCATAGGTTTAGGGTGTGGCAAGCGTCCCGCCCTTTTGGGCGACTCTTGTGTGTGTGTGGCCCCCCGACGTCTCCCCGACGTCGGGGGGCATTTTTTATCGTGCCCAGATCTCCAGTGCCTCATCCCATGGCCCATCGGCATCGCGCACTCTCAGGTCGATCTCTTCGGTGTTGTTCGCTCCGTTGTAGGAGTCCTCGACGCAGACGATCTCGACGGAGGTGAGCCCCTGGAGGACGCTGCAAAACGAGCGCAACTCAGCGACCCCTCCCTCGCCCAGCATTGCGGAGTCAACTTCGTAGCGCACCCCACAATGGCAATCCACCGTCTCGGTGTAGACCCTCCCGCAGTGCTCGCAGGAGACCAGCCTCGCCGCCTCGCGGATCCGTCTGGCGACCTCTCGCGGATCGGTGGCACAGGTGCCGATCCCATTGGGCGAGGGTCGTGGCACCAACAACTTCAGCGCCTCGCTTGCTTCTGCGATCAGCCGATGGTCAGCTGAGTCCGCAACCCGTGGTCCCTCGTCGGCGTAGGTGCCGTCCCGCAGGCCCTGTTTCTGTCGTGCTGCCGCCTCGTACTGTTCTTGGATGGTCATTCGGCGTCCTCCTCGATCAATACAGGTTCAGCGTCGGCGGCTTCCAAGCCGTTGATATGCTCACTGTTGTGGACGTCTTCCCATGCCTCTTCGAGCGTATTCCCGCGACCAACCGCCTTGATGGTAAATTCGTAGGTCTTCATCGTAGTGTCCTCCAGTTGTTGCCCAGTCGTTGCTGGGCGGTGCGTGTGATTTGTTCCTGCCGCAACGTCGAGGGTTTCAGATGGCCCTCCCGCCACCTCCATACCGATACGGGCGAGACCTCCAACGCTCGCCCTACTTCCGCTTGTGAAGAGGTCTGAATCAGCAAATCCAGGGCGTCGGGCCAATCCCGATCAGGCCGGTCCTGTGCGGTCGATTGCGAGGCCACCGCCAAAGCAAGGGCAAACTCTCGACAGATCGGACAGCCGACGATGTGGGCGTTGAGGCCCCTCTCGCTGGCTTCTATGTCGCATGGATATCGCATTCGATCCTCTCTCCGATCCACCGGATGACGGGCACCGCCATCGAGTTGCCGATGGCCTTGTATCGTGGCGTGTCTGCGGCGGGTTTGCCATGGGCCCACGGGATCAGCGTCCAATCGTCTGGAAACCCCTGTAACCTCTCACACTCGCGAGGGGTCAGGCGTCGGATGTTGGTAGGGTTGGGTGCCACGGTGGCCTGTAGGCCACCATCACGAAAGCTGGCCGGTCCCTTGTGGTCGCGGTTCATGCAAGGCATCGCCACCTCCGGCCAGCACAGGTGCCGCCCTGCTTGCGTCAACGGTGGGGCGTGGTCTTCGGTGGGCTGGGTTCGATTGGCCTTCGAGGTGACCTGTTGCTCGTCGATCACGCAATTCCGCAGCCGGAAGTTGTTCTTGCCCTCGTGGGTATAGGTGGCCCCCTCACGAGCGACGAGGGGGTCGGCCACCATCGGGGTGTAATCGGTGGGCCGGTTCAGGTGATCCCCCACCAAGGTGGGCACGACCTGCCCATCGCCGTTGCCCCGCATGTCTGTCACGATCATCTGGTGATCAGACTGCCCCTTGACGGGCCGCAGAACCTGTTCCTCGCCCTCCTTCCAACCAAGGGTGCCTCTGCCCGTCATGCTGTTCTGTTCAAACGACCCTGTCACGTAGGTGTCGTTGTCGAGGTCTTGGCGACTGCCTCCAGTGCGACCCGCAAGCGGTCGGGCAAGACCTTCCCCCTCCTCTCTGCACGGCGCAGGATCCCCTGACAGGCCCTCGCGGAGAGCGAGTATTTCGGCAGGGTCTCCGTCTCCAGTACATCCGACAACGAACACGCGCTTCCGTCTCTGGGCCACGCCGAAGTACTGAGCGTCCAGCACTCTGTAGGCGAGACGATACCCGACGTCTGCCAGCGCCCCGATGAAGGCACCAAAGTCCCGTCCTCCTCCCGAACTAAGCACACCGGGGACGTTTTCCCAGATGACATATCGTGGGCGTAGTCGATTAACGATCTCCACGAACGCGAGGGAGAGTTGTCCTCTGGGGTCATCGAGTCCTCCCCGTGTCCCTGCGATGCTGAACGATTGGCAGGGGGTGCCGCCGATGAGCACGTCGATAGGTCCAGCCGAAGTTGCTCTGTCACAGAAGTCCTCCTGTGTGATGTCTCCCAGATTGGGCACCGCCGGATAGCGGTGCTGTAGGACGGCAGAGGCGAACGGCTCCACCTCTGCCACGAACGCACACTCCCAGTCAGGCCACGCCACCGACGCGGCCTCGATCCCTGAACAGACCGACCCGTATCTCATGTGATGAAGCCTCCCCCTACCTCGATTTCAAACCAGCACCCGCCGTACTCGACGGGGTCGCATCCACGCTCACGGATATGCATATCCCAGCACCAGCCGTCGGATTGGTGCTGGAAGGCCCGATCATAGACCTTTCTCACGGCCACCTTGGCCGATTCGAGGTCGTCGCCTAACGCGTAGAACGTGTCCTTTGGTGCGTCGATTCGTACGAGTATCATTCCGATGCCCACCCGAAGAAGATGTGTGTGCCGTCCTCGATGATGTGTCCAGCCGGACCCCACTTGTCAGAGACCCAGTGGCCGTCATCGTCCAACATGCAATTGATTGCAGACCTGACGTTCAAGTGCCTTGGGCACTCGATGGTTCGGAAGGAGCTCTTTTCGGCGATGCTGCCGGTGTACCCCTCGTCGCCTAACGCCGCCAGGGCGTCGGCCACCAGCCCGTCAAAGGCCTCTTGTGCGGTCGGTGCGTGTCTTTTCGATACAAACGTCGTAGCACCCATTATATACGCCCCTCTGTATAGGCTTCGATCAGAATCGTCACCTCATGTTTGCCTGCCGTATCGGCGTTGAGCCACAAATTGTTCAGCCGTCGCGTACGTGCCGGTGTTGGGTCGGCGTCGTGGTCCCACTCGTCATGGGTCAATCGGGGATGCCATGGATATCCTCTCATCAGGCGCTCTCTTTCCATAGCTTGAGGGCGTCATCCTCGCTCAGGGTGTTGAGGATGACATAGTCGGGGTGCTTCTGAGCGATGTGCGTGAGGTTCTCTGGGGTTGGCTTAAACGAGGCCTTGAAGGTGCAGATGCCTTCAGGCGTCTGCACGGTGATCTTCTTCAGGCACCGCTTCAGATCCTTCAGGTGCAGGGCCTCATCCACTGCGAGGGAGACGGCGAAGTCCAGCGACATCGGCAAATCTCCGTACTGGCTTGGTTCAGGAGGCAGGGAGGCGAAATAGGTCTGAGCGCGGTCTATGATGCCCCTATCCTTCAGCGGCTCCAGCATGTTCTCGCCACCGGTACCGTGGTTGCAAGCGGTGAAGGCCCTTTTGCCGTCGATGTAGACTGTCGCGGTGAAGGCCACGGTCTCTTCGCTGAGGTGCTCGCTTACCTTGAGGTTCTTCAGGGTGAGTTTCACGGTAGTTCTCCTGTGTGTGTGTGTACTATCTGCCGCCCATGACATAGGCGTAGAGGGTGAAGTTTGTGCCATGTTGGTAGATGGCTTGCCTCATGTACTTGCGTCGATCTTTTCGCGGGATGCCCATCCATGTGTCGTGGCCGTGTTTCAGACCGTTGACCACGGCACGGATCACGGCACGGTTCGACCTTGACACGTGTTGACGATCTACAATCTGGGCAACAATCGGGTGTACGTGCACGGGGTTCTCCTGTGTGTGTGTTTACAGCGTGGCGAGGAACGTCTGGACCTCGTCGTAGTCGTCGGTGGCGAGCAAGGGGTTGCCTTGGCCGTATTCACGGTAGACGTGATAGGTCTTTGCGTCTCCGGTCTCCTTCATGGGGTGATCATGTGGGTAGTCTACAAAGAGGATCACGCCTGAATCGTGCGTCCATGACGGACAGGCGTCGTTGCCGTACGATGATCCTGTGAATCCCTCTGGAGGCGTGAATCCCTCCGGTGGAGTCCAGTCTGGAAAGATAGGTGGCATGGGGTCTCCTGTGTGTTTACTGTGAGGCAGAGATTGAGCATAGACCGACGAGAACGGCTATCAACAAGGGGTAGATCACAAGGCGTGCCATTATAGCGATTGCACGAAAGCGGGAAACGAACCCGATATAGCCGAACCCTTAGCACGTAGGCCGACGACGACGTTGTCGGGGTCCATGTATCGTAGGTCCGTCTTGTCGCCGTCTATGACAGGTCTATCCATGTACGTGGACGGTAGGTTGTCGTCTTTCTTCGTGGCGAAGACGACGACGACGTTGACGCCAAGAGATTGTGCCTCTTTGGCGTCGTCGTCATTCAGGCCTGAATAGGAGAAGGAGAGGTGATAATTGTGGGGGAGGCTTCGCCTGTGTCGGATCGGAACCTTTGTGTAGTCGTACCACTGGACGTCAGGGTACTTGGCGAAAATGTTGGGAAAATCTCCGATGGGCATGCGCTCCCAGAGTAGATCTGAAGTGCCGTTCAATCTTATGACAGGTTTCACGCCTCTTTTGAGCGCGCGTGCACGCAATCGCTCAACATCGGCACAGAGCAAGGCAAGGAACGCCTCTCTATCGTCAAACAAGAGGCGTGTACGTGCTATCCTCGCCTCTTGGACGCCTTTCATTGTACCACGGCCCGCAGTGTTCAAACAGGCCTGTGCACACTCTTCTGTAGCGTGTGCACATACGTTACCACGACCAGCAAGACTCACGGGCGCGAGGTGGAGGATAGCCGATTCCACGACGTCGGCAGTCTTGGCCGTTTTGGCGTTACTCTTGGCCTGTGTCAGGAGGGTCTTCATTATAGGTGGCCCTCCATGCCGTTGTGAGACCATACTTGGACGTACCACGTGTCAGAACCTGCGTACGTGACGGGACGATAGGTCCAGCCTTCATCATCCTCCACAGTGTTAATCGAGGCGAGATACTCTGCCTTCTCTTGTGTCAATCTCGTCTTCTCTGTGTGTGCGTCGATACGTAAGGTGAGCATTACTTTACTCCTGTGTGTGAAGTGTGTGTGATAGAGTATATACTACACACTGCGTAACGCAATAGCAAGGATAAAATGCACACAGGCACAAGACACAGGAGAACGGAGGCAAGCCGAAGGGGGCAGGGGGGGAGCGATTGCCATGCCATCGGGCCAACCAGCTGGTGCTCGAGTGTGTAGGGGTGCACACCTGTGCACCTGGGGCCGGCGCCTGGTGCTCGAGTGTGCACCGGTGAACGGATGTGCAGGGCTGCACAAGCGGGCACCGGTGAACATTTGTTCACCCCCCGCCCCCCAAAAGGCCTAGGCTTTGCAAAAAGTTTTGCAATTTCGGGGCCCCCTCTTGCTTTTTGCGGAACCTCGGCAGTTGCTATACACGATTTGGCCATAGGCCAGTCAGAGGATAGGCTGTGGAAGGGGTGCACTTAGGTGCGATTTGGTGAAGTTACCCCGCCGGTGCTGGGGGGGCATATTTAGTCAGAGGATCGCGGGAATCTGTCTTCAGCCCAGACTGGCGTAAGTGTTTTCTTGCGGGTGGGTGCACAAATGTATAGACTTGCTATACAGGCCTGCTGCCGTGACCAGGTAGTTAGAGTGTGACTGAATCCCGTAATTCCGGCAGCAGTTATTCTGGGTAGATCCCGGTGAGCAGGGTGGGTAGGAAAGCACCGGCCCTGGTAGCAGCAGGCCACCAACAAAGGAGCGACGAATGAACATATGCGGCTGGACGAAGCGGTGTGATGGAAAGTGGTGCCACCCGAACGTTGGATACAATGCAAAGGAGCAGGGGCAAGTGCGGCCAGAGGTTATGAAGACGCGCCATGGTCTCAATCTGGATGATATTGGAGAGATCATGGACGCCAATTTCAAGGGAGTTGGAGATTGCCTGAACGCCATCGAGAAGCGGCTTGATGCAGTTGAATCTCAGGGTTGACCCTTCTATAGCTGAGTTGTTCAGGAAGGCCTGCAAGGCTCATTCCCTGACCCAGGCCCAGGGCTTTGAGCAAGCCGTGAAAGGATGGGCCGGGGATTTCGAGACGTTGGAGCAGAGAATAGAGAGACTTGAGAAGAGCATATCTCACAATAAGGGAGGCCAATGAACCTTAAAATGATCCGCAACCGTATCCTCTTCAGGCGTTTATCGGAGGATACCGAGACCGAGGGAGGCCTGCTCATACCGGATGTTGCCCGCCGGCCTTCTGTCGAAGCCGAAGTCGTTTCTGTCGGGCCCCAGGCCGTGGAGTTGAAGGTTGGCGATATTGTCATGGTGGATCTTTGGAAGGGCACCCAGTTCACCTACGATGGGAAATCTTACTGGATGGTCGATGAAGACCGCGTCAGTGCCACTGCATGAAGCTTTTAACCCGCTCCGTCACCAGAGAATCCCAATTGGAGGTCGGAGCATGGTACAAGATCGTCGGTACCACCTCTTCGGGGTTTGAGCTCCCGCCTCAAGCGTTTCTTTTGGAGGAAAAGTACCTTCCTCTCACTACCGTGGGGGATCGGTGGGTCAAGGGTTATATGGTTTGGGGATCGGCAGGGAAGATGTTTCACGTCGAGGATCACAAGATCCAACTCCATGAAGTGAACGTCCCTGAACATGGACTGCATGACATCCATTTGGAGCGGGTGGATGACGAGATCGTTCGCAGCCTGGGCTGGAAGGTGAAGCGATACTCAGAAATCGAACAGGACAAGTGGCGATGATTGAAGATCCCCTTCTATACCTGGGGTTGGATATCGGCATCAGAAGGGACTCCACCGCCCTTTCAGCTGTGTATCGAGACTTTACCGAAGAGAAGTATTTCAAGATGTGGGGATGTCGAATCTGGACTCCCACCATTGGAAACCCCGTAAACATGGTCACCCAGGTCCAGCCTGTTCTGCTTAAGTTGTTGCAGGAGCAGCGCATAGCGGCATTGGCCTATGACCCTTATCAGATGGAGACTACCCAACAATGGCTGACGGAAAAGGGATTTTCGGACGTTCTGGTGCCGATCAATCAGCAGACGGAGATGACGAGAGCGGCGAACACGCTCCACAGCCAGTGCGTGGAGAAGACGTTTCTGATGTTCAAGGATCCGACACTGAGATCCCATTTCCACTCGATGGTGGCGCAGCATACGGAGAGGGGTTACAGGATCATCAAGCAGAAACAGTCGAAGCCCATCGACGCGGGGATCGCGACAGCGATGGCAGTGACGGCAGCGACGGGGGAGACGGGCCATATCCACCATCCGACCCTATCGACCAACCATTCGAGGTCAGCCGTGATGCTGCCATAGAGCAACTCCAGAGGGATGTGGCCCAGCTTACTTCCATGTTTGCCCAGTTGACCGGGATTGTGCAGGCCAAACAACAACCCCCTCCCGAAGACAGAAACATCCATTCTTATATGGGGTATACGATCGTCTGGGACGATTCCTACAAACCCTCCAATCCCTACAAAGTCCTCGATGAGAATGGTCGATGTGGCGCTACATCCGACTCTGAGGAACATGCCAGGCATCTTTTAGAGAGGCTGATCCAGATCAGAACCCGCAATGAGCCTGGGTGGCCATGATCCACCTGACCTCGGAGATCTCCGATCAAGGGATCTCCATGAAGTTTCTCAAGGAAAAAGACATCTTCGAGATGCATTTCTCTCGAGTGGTCATCGGAGTATCCTTTGAGGAAGGTCTTCATGCAGTCACGGTGGGAGAACGGGCCATGTGGTTCGATTCCCGCTCCGAAAGAGAGAAACGAGACGGGGTAAAGGGGAAGAAGATCCTCTCCAGATACTATGTAGTGCTGGATGAGGCCAATCATCTGAACCCAGATCCGGTATTTAGAGAACTCATCAAAATGAAGGACAAATATGAGGTCCAAACCGTCCATTCTCCCGATCGACCCCTCCAGTTAGCCGAATCGCTGCAGAATCTCGAGGGTCTCACCTTCTACCGAGAGATTCGACCGCATGTTGCGGCCCAAAAATGGCCGTCTTTTCGGAGATTTGAACTGCGAGCCGGGATTTTTGCTCGAAACCCCCCTGATGAAACCACCATTCACCGGGAATTGGAGGCCCTCTCCACTTCCCCCGTCCTCGATCCCGAATCTGGCAAGCCTTTGATGGGGCTGGATCAAGAACCCGTCACCCAGATCAACATGCCAGGGGATTTCCCCAATCAAAACTCCTTCGCCGGGATGCGAAACGGCAGAATCGGGCCCTGTACGGCCCTGTGGTTCGCCTGTACCGGCTTGGAGACCTCTCGCCCGCCCGATCCATACCGGAAAATCATTCCCAAAGAGCTCAAAGGCCTTGGAACAGGACAAAACAGCATCACAGGGTATTAAGACCGTCGGAGATCTCTACGACGCCCTCGATTGGTCCTACGCCGATGTCCAAGCCGCTAAAGCGGCCCAGATTAACCCCGATTTACCCCTGGAACCGCAGGATTTACGCGCTGTCAGGCTCGAGATGATCGATAAGGCCCTCGGGTGGTGCGATCATCCCAAGGCAATCGAGATGGCACAGCTGTATCTCAACGAAATGAAGGTCTGGGAGCAGATTCAGGCATACATCGCCAGTCGCACATAAGCATTTTCTGCAACCCGGAGAAAAGTCACGCAAAATGTCACGGTTTCTCCGGGTTGTTAACTTCCGTCCGTCCGTTCGCCTTAAGGCGAACGGACGGACGGAAGCTGTGGCCTCTGTCGTTTGATCGCTGTCGCAAACCCGACAGGCCTGTCGTAGCAGCACCAGACACGGCTGTCACATCACCTACGACAAGTATGTCGCCGGACCTACGACACGGGCGTCGTGGGGATCATAAAAGAGTTCTAAAAGAACCTGAAAAGAGGACTGCGAATGAAAGGTTTATAGATGCGTACATGATTATCTCAAGCTCTTCGTTCTCTTGCTCTTCGTTCTTCTGAGTGGCTATCTGCTGGTCATTCGCTGGCGAAGTGCTGGCGAAGTGCTGGCGATCTGCTGGCGAAATCGCTGGTCTTTTTCGGCAGGGGGTGCCACGTATGTGTCATAATACACTACGGTTATGACCATACCTCGGCTGGTCGTTTTGATGGCTAACTCTCCCCACTCTTCCAGTTTGTTCAGAACGGAAAGGCTGACATCGAAGTCGCTGAGCGACGGGTAACCGTCGTTCAGCGACGGGTATCCGTCGCCAGCGACGGGTATCCGTCGCTGGCCCGTCGCTAATCCGACGGACGACGTCGCAAAAGCGACGGTACCCCCCTCAGATTTCTGAGACTACCCTCAGAAATCTGAGGGTTTTTCCTTGACAAGTCGGTTAATTCGCTGGTATACTCGTCCCAAAGTGCAGATTTTGCACAAAAGGGACGAGTGTGACCCAAATACCCAGTCCAGAGACCGACACCCCTGGTCCGCAGGCACGGAGGGATCCTTACGAGTTCCCCCAAGCCGAGCAAATTGAGTTCGACTCGGACGAGCAGGAGGAGATCGTTGATACGATCCTTCAGCTTTACCAAAAGCGAGTTCAAGACCGCGTAGCGTGGGAATCTGCCCACAAGGTCTACGATCAGCAGTGGAGGGGCCAATACGACACCCCCCGAGAAGGTCCGTGGGAAGGTGCCGCCGATCTTCATATCCAGCTACCCTATTGGCTGGTAGATGCGATCAATGTCAGGTTGATCACCGGGATCTGGTCTCAGAACCCCCTCGTTATGGCCATCGCAGAAGAAGACGACGACCAGGAGGCCGCTCGAGATGCGGCTCGCTTTGTCGATTGGATTCTTCAGCCTGGACGGATGAAGGCCCGCTCCGCATGGGCCGAGACCTCCAAAACGCGATGTATCCACGGCACAGGATATGCCGAGATCCACTATGTGATCTCCGAAATGATGTTCAGGGAGTCCCAGCCCGATGGACTGCCTCAGTGGATGAAGAACTCTGACGAGTCCTTCCAGTTGGATGAAGAAGACAAACCCATCATCAGCCAACCCACTAAAAACGTCTACAACAAGCAGATCAAGTATCAGGGCACGATCCTGACCTGTCTGGGGTATGACGATGTCATCACCCCCCAGGATTTCACCAACGTCCAACCGGTTCGATTGGATAACCCCACAGGCTGCGATTATCTGGGGATTCGATCATGGGAGCCGCTTTCGCTGATCTTCCAGAAGGAAGCCGCTGGCACGTATGTATTCCCTGACGAATACAAGGACAAGAAGAAATGGATCGACGAAGCCCCTTCTCAAGATCGTTCCTCCACTGTAAGCACAGCGGAAAACCAGGGACGTTCCAAGCAGCACGACAACTACGAAGGCCGACAAAGGTCTCAGTTGGCTGCCGAAACACCAAAGGCAAAGCCAAATCCTGAATACGAGACCCTGAAGTGGTACATGCCGTGGGAGGTCAATGGAGAGATGATGGAGTTGGTCTTCTTCGTCTGTATCCAGCCCAAGATCTTCCTCGGGTGTTTCCCGCTTTCAGACATCGTGTGGACCGGCGATCGACCCATCGTCAAGCTGGATTATCAGAAAGTCCCGACCCGCGGTAACTCCATGGGGGTCATGGAGATCGCCAAGCACCTGTCCGCAGAACTGGATACGATCCACAACATGCGGCTCGATGTCGGCTTCGCCACCAACCTTCCGTTCTTCTTCTACAGATCCTCTTCATCGTTTGATCCCGACCAGATCGAGATCAAGCCTTTGAAGGGGATTCCTCTTGATAACATCCAAGACGTCCAGTTCCCGCCCACCCAGAACGTCACCTCTTTCTACCATCAAGAAGAGACGCTCATCTACTCCTTGGTTGAGAGGATCTTCGGCATTACCGACCTCTTCCTGGGGATCTCGCCCACCCGTGGCGCTGCCGCGCGCCATGCGACAGGCTTTGTAGGTACCCAACAGGAAGCTATGGCGAGAATGTCGGAGATCCTCCAGCAGGACGCCGACGAATTTGGCTTTATGTGCAACGTCGTCCACAAGATGGAACTGCAATTCGGACCCGAAGGCAGGGTCTATCGATTATTGGGTAGAACCGGCCCAGAGTCGGTCAGGGTATCGAGAGAACAGCTGTGGATGCACGGCACCCATGATTTCCGTCTGGGCGCCAATGCGGGGATGTTCTCTTCACAACTGGCACAGCAAAGTGCCCAGGCCGTGCTGGAGTTGGCCGCGACCTCGCCGTTTATCAACGGCGACCTGGGCCGAAGGTGGGAGGCAGAGCTCGACTATCTGCAGGCGATCGGCAAACCCGACCCAGAGAGGTTCATCGGTCCCAAGGATGCCGTGGCCGGGAACTCGCCGAAGACACAGGACGAGGAAAACGCCCAGATGGTGCAGTATCAGTTTGGCGAAGGTTCTCCTGCTCCGACCCATCCAAACGACAACGACAACGATCATCTCGCAGAGTTGGTCTCGTATACCTCGTCCTCAGAGTATCAGGCCGCAGGGATGCCGAACCACGACGCCTTCATGGCCCACGCTCAGTTACATCAGAGGCAGATCCAGCAGAAGATGCAGATGCAGCAGCAACAGGCTCTGCAAGCCCAGCAGGGGCCGGGACAACCGCAGCAGGCTCAACCGCAACCGGCGACCGGTGCCGCAGGCCCGATGAACGCAGGTTCAGCAGGGAACGGGATCGAATCCAACGCCGCCCCGCCTCCTACGGGTAATGGTCAGCCAAACCTCGAAGGGGTGATGTAATGTCGAAATATAGGACGCCTCCGTCTTTGGACTCAGGTGTAGCAAAAGCAGATGCAACTCGCAGTTCAAATGCTGGAAGACGATCCACCTCCAAGGTGCGAAAGGCCAAAGCTAAAGAGAAACGCTCGACAGAAGAGCTAAAAAGACGGGTGGGATCTGACTCAGATCTGCGTAAGAGAACGGGTGCTGCTCTTTCTCAAGCTGAACACGAGCGCAACGAGCGCAATCGATTTGAGTCATTTCTCCGTAGGAAAACGGGTGCTGCTGTTTCTCCAACGGAAAAGGCGACTGGGAAATAAGAGTGGCATCCAGAGCGGAGATGGACTTCTTCAGCAACCCCTACTATGGGGCGTTGATGAGCAAGATACAGGAGCAGATGCGTAAAGAGACCGAATCCCTCAAGGCCACTGGAAGAGGGGAGTCGGAATTGTCGTTTCAGCATCAGACAGGCGTAGTGGACGGCATTGAGCGCAACTTGACGTTGATCGAGAACGAGCGAAAGAGGGTGCAGGATGCTTCAGCGGATGACGCCTGAAGTTGAAAAGACGGTCGCCAAGAACCTCGTAGATCAAGGACGGCATGTGACGCTGGGGTTCGTTGATGGAGACTGTATCCCCCTGATGGGGGTCGTGACACCCGATGAGATCCTCGAGGCCTATTCCACGCTGGGAAGGTTCCTGGGGTTGAGCAGACAGAGAATCCGCAATGCGGAGATGGCAGTAACGGCGTCATAGGGCTCGCCGCAGAATGGCCCTCATTACCCTTCATGCGGAGCATAATCATGCAGAAGGATTGGACAGGCAATAAGAGTTCTGGCTCCTCGGCGCCGAAGAAGGCATCCAAGGGAGACAACGGTAACTCTAATGCCAAAGCCAAAGGCGGCAAGAAGATGACGTACAAGTCGCCTGCAAAGCAGTACTGAGGTGATGTATGTCTGAAGAGGTTACCCCTGTAGAGGGAGACGGAAGCCAGACCCCGACAGCGTCTGAGGCGGCACCGCCGCAATCGGAAAAGACTCCCGCAGAGTCTCAAGCACCGGCAGTTCACCCTGCAAGGCTTCGTCAAGAGGCTCGAGCAAGGCGACAAGCCGAGACAGTTGCACAACAGACCCAACAGCAGTTAGCCGAGGCGCAGGCAAAGATTGCTGCCCTTGAGGTACAGCACCAGGCAGATCCACAGCCGAACTCTCAGGCAGAAGTCGCACGGCGTAATCTCCGAGCCCAAGTGGGATCGGATGAGGCGGGCGACAAAGCCATGGAGATGTTCGACGCTTATGGCGAGGTGATCCGGGCCGAAACATCTGGCACGGCCATTTCGCAAGAAGACGTGGATCGCATGATCAACGAACGAGCAACACAGATCGTTGATCAGAGGATGGGCCAGCACACTCAGCAGGAGCGAGCGACAATGAATGTCGTGCAGCGTCTTCATGGGTGGGTTGAGAAAGGGTCGTTAACAGGCCCGCAGGCCGCACAGATGCGTCAGAGGTTTGACGAGATCGCCGCGGAATCGCCGCATGTGTTGACACCAACCAACTCTCATGCGGTGCTGTCGAATTTGTTCACGGAAGCATTGGACAACGGTGAGGTGGCTGCATTCGCCCCGTCCGCGCCCAAGCCTCCGGTAGCACCGTCTCCGAACGGTTCGGGTCCACCCCCGGCTCCTGAAGAGGAACCCGAGGTTGTTGATCCCTCCAGGCATCCGATGCAAGCACTTCGGAATGCCAAACCCGAAGAGATTCGCCGTATTCGCGAGCAGTCGATTGCACGTCACCAAGCCGCGCAGGGGAGCTAATGATGGCTGACCAGGACGAAGTAGATCTGCTGGACAAAGCAGTGACTTGGGCTGTCACCAATAACTTCACTGAAGGTGGGGTGAAATGCCCGTTCTGCTCAAAAGATTTCAGACTCAACGAGGATACAAACCCTTCTCCACAGAAGGTCCGAGACCACATTCAAGAGGAGCATCCCGTCAGGGTTGTTTTCGCGATGCAGGCCAACGACATCAATGTGGATATGCGAGATGATGAAGAAGAAAGTGTAGGCCTTATCGAAGGTCTCTCCATGGTAGACGAGTACGACAAGACCGACTACCTCTATATCGACCCACAACTCAGGGAAGAGTGCCGACGCACAGGTGATGCGTTACGGTGGGTCGCTCCACGCAACGTGACCCGGAATAAAGCTATGGGCGCCGATATGGTGACCGTAAAATCCGGTGACGATGCAATCTCCATGCAGACTGGTGGAGATGGGGTTGCACAGGCAAACGAGATGAAGCTCATGCGATTTCCAGCTGCACTGGCGCATAAGCGCCAGGAAATACGGGATCGCAGAGCCGAAAATTCGTTGTCCTCACGCAAGGAGGAAGCCGAGATCCAAGCCGACGAACATCAGAAACAGCTGTATGACCGTCTGATTAAGGAAGGCACGGACCCGTCGAAGGCTCGTCAGGTTGCCCAAGCGATCGCAGGACGCGATGACCAGGGCGATTGGAGAGGTCGCGATTCACAGGCTCACACTGGAATCAACATCAGTTAGCAGGGGGCTGTTCCCGTTTAGAAGGACAACCCAATGGCTAATGCCGATACCCCCCGTGGCTTTTCTGCCACAGGATGTCAGTATGGTTTGGAGCCGGTGTCCGTCGATTCCGGTAACGGCACTGCGTTTTTTCGCGGTGATGTTACTTCGGCTCAAAATGACGGGAGCTGCACTCCATCCACCGCAGGCGATGTCGTAATTATTGGAATCGCCAATTCTTCCACTACCGCTACCACTGCGGCTAAGACCATTTTAGCTGCATCTACTGCTGGCACGATCATGGTTCACCAGGATCCGATGCAGCAGTTTATCGTCCAGGGTGCCTCGGGCACTGCTGGTGATCAAGACTATATGTTCAACGCTATGAATCATGTCGCTGGTGCTGGATCCACTGTCACTGGTCTTTCTGGCCATGAGTTGGATCTGTCTGACGCGGGCGCCTCGACGGGTGGATTCGTGCTTCTCGATTATGTCCTTCGCGATGACAACGAAGAGGATGCAGCCAATGTTGACTGCGTCGTTCGCTTGAACGTCGGCGAAGGCATCCTCTCACTTCCTGCGGGTGTGTAATGGCTAACGTACATACAGTATCCGGTTGGCCGTTTCTCTCGGCCCTACGCGGCGTTGATGACGTCGTGTTTCTCAAGTGGAACGAGCGTGAGGGCAAGGGTCGCTCCTTGTTCAACGTCCGTGACAGCACTCAGTATCAGGAAGACAACTTCACGGTTGGCGGTGGTGGGATCATGCCGCAGAAGCTCGAAGGTCAGCCTCTGACCTACGACAGCCTGAACGAAGGCTTCCGTTCGACGTTTACTCACCTGGATTACGGTCTGGCGAAGCGCATCACGCGGAACCTTCTGCGTGACGAACTTCACCCGATCCTCGAGCGGATTGGTACCGAGACTGCTCGCCAGGCCCGCGCCACAGAGGAAACTCTGTTGGCCAACCATTACAATCGGGCGTTCAATGCGTCCTATACCGGCCCCGATGGTCAGGTGCTGTGTGCAACAGCGCATGTCCGCGAGGACGGCTCTACGTACGCGAACCGCCCGACGTCGGACGCTGATTTGTCTCAGACGTCCCTCGAGCAGGGGTTTATCGACTTCTCTGACTTCCGCGATGGCGGTGGTAAGCGAATTTCGATCGAGCCTGCTCATCTGGTCGTTGCCAAGGAGAACCGCTTCGAGGCCCATCGTCTACTGATGAGCTCGCAGTCTCCTGAGAACGACACCAACGCCGTGAACCCGCTTGATGGTTTGGTCCAGGCTTGCGTCTGGAACTACCTGACCGACGCGGATGCATGGTTCCTGCAGGCCGAGAAAGAGGATCACGGTTTGGTCCTCTATGTCCGTGAAGAGTTCTGGACGGACTATGAGTTCGATTGGGATTCCAAGGACTACAAGTTCAGTGGTATGTTCGCACAGTCTTCGGGCTGGATCGACCCGCGTGGCTTCTACGGCACTGAGGGCGCGTAGATAAACTCGCCCCCCAGAAGGCATGGGTGGGTTCAAGTTAGAGTGGGGGGAGTAGCCTCGGCGAAACCCCCTTCTCGCAACCAAGGAGGCCGAATTGGCCAATCTTACCGTAGTACACGGCAAATGGGTGAATCTGGACAAGCCCGGAGGCCAAGTATTCTTCGTTAGTGGTGGCACCCCTGCCTATGAAGGCAAGGGTGGTTCCGATGGCAACAGTGGTCTTGCTCCAGGGCAAGCGTTGTCAACAATCCAGGCTGGTTTGAATAAGTGCGTCAGTGGCCGCGGTGATACCGTCGCTATTCTGCCGGGAAGCATTACGGTCACTGCGGCTTTGACGATGACCAATGACGATGTAACCCTGACGGGGGCCGCTGTTGTTGGTCGCCGGGAGAGGTCGCCAGTCATTATTGTTAACGCCACAGACGTGAACACCGTCGCCATCAACGCCAACAATTGCGAAGTCTCTGGGATTCAGTTCGACGACAATGTCGCCACGGCTACCGCTGACACGGCGGTTATTGCTGTGAATACGTCAAATGCGGGGGCTGACTACGTTGGCACCAAGATCAAGAATTGCTTCCTTGACATGCTGGGTTCCGACAGCGACAGGGACGGCATTGCTCTTGGGTTGGCTGGGGATGCCACAGACGGAGCCATTGGCTCTCTGATCGAAGGTTGCACGATCCTTGACTGCGATCAAGACGCGATCGCCATTGCTGCTGGATCGGAGTATTCCACAGTCCGCGACTGCGCGATCATCGAAGTGGCCAACGGCACAAGGTTCGGAGTAGACGTTGCTGCCGTCAGTTGTGCTATTGAGGATTGCGATATCCTCGTCAACGGTACGGCCTGCATCCAGAACGGAGTAGCTGCCGCTCGGCTTACTGTGACAGGGTGCAACTTACACGCGTGGGGTGCCAATACGATTGGCATTGTTGCGATCGCAACGGCAACTCAGCGCACGTCGGGCAACAATGTGACAGCAACTGCTGCTGGCAACCTGGTTGATTACACAACCGACAACACGACGCCTTCAGCCGATGCGTTCCTGTCGAACATCTTTGCTGCTGATGCGGGTGCGACCGCCCTTGGCGAGTCCACGGTTGGTGGATCAGACGCATAATGCTGACTCATCGGGCCGCCCACTATCTTATTCACCAGTTTCCCGACTCCGGTCGTGACGTTGAGGAACTGGCTGAGAGATGGAAGCGGAAGTATCCAGATGAGGCTTTCGATGTTAAGGAGGGAGAGGATCTTGTTGTCAGGATCCAATCCCTCCTTGACTCAGGAATGTCCTTGTTCCCGGCGGTCGAGGCTGCGCGGGAAGGATCTGTCGTTAAGAAAAAGGCTCCCAAAAAGAAGGCTCCCAAGAAAAAGGTGAAGTGATATGGCCACAGTAAACACCAAATACACCAAGACCGAAGGCCGCAACGGGTTCACGTCGTTTCACACTTTGTGGGATTCGACAACCGACCACGCTGCAGTCACGGTCATCGATTTGTCCGCAGACGGGGCAGAGGGCCATACCAACTCGATCACGATCCAGAAGGTGAAGATTCTCTGCTCTGCGGGCATAGATGCACAGCTGTTGTTCAACGCCACCTCCAATGTGCCTCTGATCAATTCGGTTCTCGGGTCCACAGAATGGCTTGAGGTCGATTACACTGAGACCGGCATGAGCGGAGTGCAAGACTCTTCCGCTGGTGCGGATGGCGACATCCTGGTGACCACGACCAGTGCCGCTTCTGCAGATGAGATGCTTGTTCTGATCTGGTGGCGATCGAGTTGAACTTCGAGCAGAGGCTCGTAATGCTTTACCGGATCCAGAGAACCTGATAAGGGACACTTATGGCACTGACACTCCTGCAGGCAGTCAATTCAGCTAAAGAAGCCGTGGGCGATCCCATCGTCACGGCCTTCACCGCTTCGGACATTCTGGAACTTCAGGTCATCGAAGAGGTCAACGATGCGATCGCTGAAATCCGGGCCGAGACTGACTACGCGTGGGCCTACAAGCGGGCGGTGCTGAAGACGACCGATGACGTCACCACGGAGAACGCCGCGGTGACTAACGGCTCTACTACGGTTTCTTCCGTGGATGAGGACGGCTCCGGGGCCACCAACTGGGGATCTGGGGTCACTGCAGGGATGTGGTTTAGGAACGACGCTGACAACACCTCGTATCTGATTTCCTCGGTAGGCTCTTCTTCTCAGATCACCTTGGAGACCGCTTACGAGGGTACGACGGCCACCGCTGCCACGTACCGGATCTTCCGAGATACCTACTCAGTCACCGACTCTGACTACGACAAAACCCAGGCCCTGACCTATGGAGACGCCATCTCATGGTCTTCGTTCCTGCAGGGTAGAGTCCCAAGGTCAGAAATGGGGCTGGTGAGCCTCGAGGATATCCTCTACGCCTCTGGCGGGGATTTGCACAGGGATACCTCCGGTCGGCCAAGGTTAGCGGCCCTCATCGGCAACGATTCCTCGGAAAAACGCCAACTGGTGATGTGGCCGTTCCCGACAGAAGTCTACGTGATGCAGCATTGGTATACGATTCTGTATTCGAGCATCACGTCCACCTCCGACCAGGTTTTCGCCCAGGACGCTCCAGATGCCGCCTACGTGGCTGTGCGGGCCAGGGCAAGGTATCGGGCCTTCAAATACACCGAGATGCACCAGCAGGCCGCTGAAGAGTATCAGAGGTTCACCTACAACCTCGCTCTGCTGAAGAAGCGAGAGAATGATCTGTCGCAGGACAATTCGATGAAGGTGGCGACCTTCCGTCGATCTGCCGGTTTGAGCGGCTTTCCGGTGCGCTCCGGGTTCCACTTCGATACCAAGAGCTCGTTCGAGAGGCGCTGATGTATCGCTACGATCGACACGATCTATTGGGCGAAGGCATGTATCGCCACACGGTGACCAACAACCCCGAGTTGCCGACGGGGTCATTGTGGGATGCGTACAACATGACCTACTCAAGATCGTCCGAAGATCCAGAGAAGATGCCTGGATACACTCGATTGGGATCGACGGACATCGGTGGCGCCGTGACAGGTCTGGCAGATTACTCCGAGGGCACAAGGCTGATTGCAGGCTGTGTGGACGGGGGCATCTACGAATATGCCGGTTCAGACTTCGCTATTTCCACTGGGGCATCTGCGGGCACCTACAGTACCACGGCCACCACTCGGTGGGCCTTCACGATGTTTTATGGGGGCACCACTTCCGCAGACCTTTTGGTTGGCATGAACGGGGTGGACGCGCCGGCTAAATACACCTCTGGAGCGGGGTTTTCAGCACTCGGCGGTGGTGCCGTTTCTGGTATGCATTACCCCACGGCGTTCGCAGGAAGGCTGTGGGCCGCGAAAGGCGATACGCTCTACTACACATCTGCAGGGGATGCGGAGGATTTCTCAGGGGGTGGGAACTTCCAGATCGAGCGCGGATCCGGCGACATCACGGGTCTGTATGTGAACCTTGGAAATCTTCTGATCTTCAAACGCCGAAAGATTTTCCAGCTACGCTTTGAGGATCGAGGGACGCTGAACTCCACCTCGATCAGAGACGTGCATACCCGGATTGGGTGTGTCTCTCACTGGACGATCCAAGAGGTAGGCGCCAACGAAGGCGGGAACCTGTTTTGGGTCTCAGAAACGGGCCCACAGGCCCATGTGATGACCAACGCTACGGGCGGCTACAAGCCAGTGCAGGTAGCAGACTCGATCAGAACCTTCCTGAACAACCGCGTGGACAAGTCCAACCATGCCACTTCATGGGCGCACTTCAATGAAGATCGAGGTGAGTACTACTACCAGTACGGGACAAATTCCTCCACGCCTGCGGAGGGTATGATTGCCAACGTCGCTCGCCATAGATCTCGTCCGAGGTGGACGCGTCACACGATGAACGGCATGATGGCCGGGGCGACCTACAGGATCTCAGGGGTGGAAATCCAGGCCTTTGGAGACTCAGATGGCCGGATCTACCGGATGCACACCGACTCTAACAACCTGTTGGTGTATTCGAGAAATACAGCTGGATACACAGGCCGACTGATCTTCCCCGGTTTCTCGCAAGGCTATCGTGGCCATATGAAGAAGTATGGCCGCACCTTTGTGGATATCGAGGGCCAAGCCAACGTCACTGCCAAGCTGAACATGGGCCGGGGCGGTCTTCCGGGCTCCGCAGCGAATCAGTCTACAATAAGTGGGATGGGTGCCCTGGATGGATGGGGCGTGGGCGAGTGGGGTGTGGCGGTATGGGGTGGATCCAGTACGCTTGGCAGATGGATTCGTCCGAACAAGGCGGCTCGAGGCGCATACGTTCGGCCTCTGTTTGAGACGTCAGGCCCAGATTCATGGTTTAGGATCAGCGGTATTCAAACTGAGTATATCCTCCAGAACGCTAACCTGGCAGCATAGCTATGGCGACCAATGTAGCAAACGAAATGACCGATCACTCGGTCCTTGATAACACCAACGACGCAATCAACGGTTCCGAGGTAGACGAGAATACCACTTCCATTGCGCGGATCATGGACGGTACGTCTCAGGTGGACTTCGCTGGTCAGAACAGGGTCGATTTTCAGTCCGCTGCTGCACATACGACGTCTCGCGAGGGCATTCGGATCCTGAACCTCGACAACGCCGCCGGAGCGGTGCATGAGCTTTTGAGGCTGGAGTGGGATCCAGGTGACGGCGGGAACATGACCGACAACTCTTCGGGGATCGGCATTCAATTCGTCCTGCCAGACTCTGCGGATAATCAGGACGTTTACGCCCGTATCGATGCGATGTGCATCGATGATTCCACGACCTCGGAAGATGGTGAGTTGAGCTTCAAGCTGGTAAAGGCAGGGGCATTGACTGAGGTAGCAACACTGGCCTCTACAACGGGCCTGACAGTTGGAGTCGATGATACTGGTTATGACGTAAAGTTCTTCGGAGCGTCTTCTGGTGCTTACCTGGAGTGGGACGAGAGCGCCGATCAGTTGCGGATCATGGGCGCATCGGCTGACGCAACTACCAGCACCGGCAAATTGCTGTTGGCTACGTCCCTCACAGACATCAATGCGAATGATGTATTAGGAAAGATTGACTTCCAGGCTCCCCATGAGGCTGGAGGAACAGATGCCACCACAATTGCCGCCTCAATACAGGCTATAGCTCAAGGCACTTTTGCAGCGGATCTCAATGCCACTGACCTGATTTTCTATACCGGCCACTCAGAAGCAGCTACGGAAAAGGTCCGTATAACGAGTCAGGGAGAGATCGGCATCGGTGGGGCAAACTACGGAACCGCTGGACAGGTGCTCACCTCTGGTGGTGCTGGTGCCGCACCGGCATGGGCGTCTCCAACAGTAGGTGACATCACGGGCGTAACGGCAGGCACCGGACTATCGGGCGGCGGGTCCAGCGGGGGTGTCACCCTCACTGTTGATGCAGCACAGACTGT
>Ga0080013_1000960_pt1 | contig 39234 bp, 49 predicted proteins | sample ETNvirenome_6_85_FD_69236 | JGI IMG/M metagenome (GOLD analysis project Ga0080013, IMG submission 69236) | Marine viral communities from the Pacific Ocean - ETNP_6_85 (SPADES assembly) (version 2) | ecosystem: Environmental > Aquatic > Marine > Oceanic | place: Pacific Ocean | collected 2013-06-19 | reverse complement strand
CCCCGTGTCCGCATGGCATATCACCTCGATGGCGGTGAGCAAGGGCACATCTGGGGACACGATCTACATCGGCACATCCGAGGGAAATGTCTACACCCTGGGTGATGGCAGCGACAACCTCTCCCTTGGAGCAGGTGGAGGGGGAGTGCCTCGCGGGATACCAACTCCAACTGGTTACCCCATCCTCATTGGCCTCGGTCGGATTGGCCGAGTAGATCCAGACGGCAGGACTGTTTACACAGACGTGGCAATTCGGCACCTGCAAGAGACAAGGAATCTGGAGGACGACACATCTGTCAACCAGACCACTGTCATCATCCGCTCCGAGGGTGATGCCCAGCGTCTAATCAACGCCAACGATGACGACGTTGAGGATGAGAAGACGACGCCCAATATGCAGTATGGGGTGAGCGAGAAGACGATGTCTGTGATGGGTAATGCCGCCAACGCCGCGATGGTGCTCGGTGATACCCCAACAGGCACAGCCTCTCCGCTGCTCTCTTCTGAGTACACTGAGTCTTACGCCCGCATCAACGCCCCAGACGAGGAAGCTCGCACAGTGATGGTTGACATCTACCGCCCAACGATTGCTGGCCCGCAGAATCTTAGCGTGACTGAGGTGCGCCTGTACGGCGCTGTCAAGGGTGGCTCCCAGAGGAATCAGTCATGATTATTCCTCGTCAATACCTTGGCAAGAGACAGGGTTCCAGTATCACTGAAGGGAACATGGTCTACCAGTTTGAGGACTTGGTAAACACGCTCCCCCAGAGGTTGACCCCCTACAATGACCTGAGTTACCAGGAGTCCAAGGCTTACTTCTCTCAGTCGCAGATGATCTTGTCTGCTGGAGAGTGGACAGTCCATTCAGCAATGGTGATGGACAGCGATAACGGCATCTACATCACCGGCTCTGGCTACCACACGATACTCAAGTGCGGCCCAAATAACACAGCGGGCGTGATGGTGGTCAATGGAGACGATGTGGTGATTGAGAACGTCAAGTTCTCCCGGACTACCGACTCCAGGGTTCCAAATGTGGGCTCCCTACTCCACGTCACAGGCGAGCGCGTGGTCATCCGCAACTGCTGGTTTGACGCGAGCAATGCCTTGAACGCTATCACTGCTACCGTGGCAGATAACTTGACTATCGAGTCCTGCGTGATTGATGGTGGTGCTGGCGACATCGTCTACGTGCTGGACTCTGACAACACGATGGTGAAGGAAAACAGGATTGTCCCCGTCGCCGGATGGGACTCGGTTGCGTACAATGCCATCTTCCTTGCGTCCACTAACACTGGAGTTGTGGCCCAGCGGTGCAATGATGGTATTATCGTGGGGAATCATGTTGGAAGTGGATCGCGCATCCGGCATAACAACACAGGAGCCCACATGTTAGCTGGCAACAACACGAGCGCGATACTGGTGGGATACCCATAATGGGAACGATAAGCATAAATCCAGACGCTGATGGTGATCTCCACGATGCGTCACTGCACAATAATAAATTCCAGACGATCTTAAACGAGATTAACGGGAACCTGGATGAGCACAACCTGGAAAAACCAAACTGCATTATTTCCACGCAATTTGGGGCTCCACGGTCCTATGTCGAGATTGCAGGACCGGCCTTCTACTATCCGTTCGGGCAGTGGGGATTCCCTGCGGTTCCAACCGACAGGCAGTCTAGGCTAAACGAAAGCGGTGTCGCCACTTACAACAGTGAATTTGCTCCACAAACCATTGCGAATGCCTGTAACATATATCTTAATTCAATGTTCAGGAACACAACTGGGAACACGATGACAATCATCCCATCTCCAGAGTTGTGGCTGCAACAGTCCAGGGCGTACAACAGTGCGAATGTGGTTGCGTATATGCAAAAAAGCGCCTCATTTGATGGGAATGCGTGGGCTGACATGGCAACTGCGACATTCAATCCCTCCCATGGAGGGGCAGCCACTGAGGTGGTGAACACAACGGTTGCGTTTACCATAACAGATAACGCTCTGCCAGCCGGGAACTGGTTCCGAATCCTTATCCAGAACAACTCCGGGACTGCCCTATCTGGGACAGCGATTCCGCCACCATCAAGTGGTGGCTCTGTATTCTTCAAGGCACTTGGGCTTGCATAGGATTAGGTCATGGCAAATGGAAATCAGTCAGGATTCGGCACACCAGGCACACAGCAGACTGCCCAGCAGAATGTGAAGGCTGGTGGAGTCAACCCCAACATGCCTGCGGGGCAGCAGCTAGCCAAGCAGGGTGCAAGTTCTTACCAGCAGTCACTGACCACTGGAGGGGCCTCTCCTGGCGTTAATCTGGCCAAGGCTGCGTACACAGCAGCGCCTCCTCCTGTTGCCAAGCCCTCTCCACTAGCCGGATTCCCTTACAAGGAGTCCTTGGGGATGAATGCTTCCCTGGGGTTCTCTAACGAGGCTCCTGCCACAATGCCAGAGTACACTCCAGGTGGTGGTGATTTGGAGTCCACCTTCATGGCACTTAGCGGATTGCCTGCGACTGAGGGGCCTGGGAAGTGGGTGTGGGATGAGAATTTACAGCAGCGTGTGCGTGAGGATCGCGAGACAAGCCCTGCGATGGAAGAGGTTGAGGAGGAGTGGCAGCAGACGTACCCAGGCGATGCGACGCCGGATGAGGTTGGCTTTGCAGAGGAAGATAAGCAGAAGATCTTCGACGACATGCAGGAGAACGCAGAGTTCACGTACCAGCAGGCTGTAAGCGGTCTGTCTCGCCAGTACGCGATGATGGGCATGACGGGCTCTGGCTCTCACATTGCTGCCAACAACGCCCTTGCCGCTGAGATTGCTAACCAGTTGAACAATGAGTATGCAGCGCTTGCAGCGGCAGACTTGAAGCAAATCGAAGTCGATATCCAAGAGCGTGTCGATAACCTCCACAAGAAGCTGGCCCTGGGTGAGCAGATCAAGGCTAACGACTTGCAGTCACTCGCCAACTTCCTTGGGATTGCCGATAGCACAATCATCCAAACTGCACTGTCTATCTTTGATGAGCAGGGGGTCACGCCTCCACCTGGGTTCACGGCCCTCCTCATTGAGGGGATCACTGATTACGCAACCAATGGCGACCAGACACTCCTCAACCAGGCCCTGGCCATGGCAGAGCAGTCATCCGGTCTTGTGGCCGGTGGGACTACTGCGGATAGCGAGATTAATATCCTATTTACCCAGTATTCTTCAAATAACCCGCATGGAACCAAGTTTACACTTGAGGATATTGAAGATTTCGCACAAAAGAATGGGATATTGCCATCAGATTTCTGGGACTCGGTCAAGGGGAAGGCATTGGCCATGGGCCTTGGTCATGATGATGTGGTGGCAATGTTTGGTGGGACGTGGGGCTCTTCCTACGGGAAGGGTGGTAGCGAATCATTAGAAGACCAGGGCATGAGCAATTAGACTTGGAGGGATAGCAAAATGGCAACATTTCCAGGAGGGCGAGGCTCTAAGTGGTCACTTAGGTCAACGCAGGAAGAGCAACGCGGACTGAATAGACGCCAGGACCGCCAGTTCATGATTGACCTTGGCAAGTCCGTCCTGGACCTCGGCACCACCCTTGGGCTGGAGTACGTCAAGTACGAGAAGCTAGGTGGTAAGGAGGATACCGCGTCAAGATCGTATGAGGCCCTTGCTGAGGGAACTAAGGCTGGGGCCAAGATGAAAGAGGCTGAGGCCCAGGTCACAAGGGCAGATGCTTACAAAGCGTCTAGCAAGGCTGCGTCTGACCTTGCCGTAAAACAGCTAGCTGCCGATATAAAATCGGGTAAGGCACAGAGGACATCTGCGGAGACCATTGCGAAGCTAGATGCGTTAGCGCAAGTTGATGCGGCAAAAGCCAATCAGCGTGGCAGCCAGGCACTGGCAGCCGCACAGACGAAGGTCGCGCAGATCCAGGCAGATGTAAGCCTTAACACGCAAGACAAAGCACAGTTGGAGAAGAAGGTCGCCGTGGCAGTTGCAACGCGTAACAGCCTCAGTAAATACAAAGAGGGGAGCCCTGCGTGGCAGAGGGTGTTTAAGAACTTCACCAACCAGGTATTGTCACTAGACAATCTCGCTGACAAGATAACGGGGCGTTCCACGGCTGTTGACGTACCCCCGGTGGGCGCGCAGACCACCCCTACGGGGCCGGACCCGGCCACAGTTAGTGGAATGATTGAGATAGCAGCGAAGAAGATGGGTATTGGAAGGAGGGTGTTGACACTGAGCGGAGATCCCACGAAGTTCCCAACTTGGTACGATGCGGGTGTCAAGGCGAGCCTCGACGCCGTCGCTCCTGGCATGGACTCCATGCCGATTACTATTGGCCCATCGACTACGACAAAGAAAAAGCTATTGGATAGCCTCCTACAGGGTGGATACATAGAAAGGCGAAAGCAATTTGCCTCCCTGATGGGGCTTGCCGCCGCAAATCCACCCGATGTGACAGCAACCACCATTGTGAACAATATCATCGCAGCTATGAAGAAAGAAGATACTGGTGGCGGGGCTGGGTGGAGAGAACACTTCTAGGGGAACCGGAACAGCGGAGATGCATTTCAAATGGCTAATGGAGAGTACCCAGCGGCGGGAACCACGCAGCCCCAGCAGGGAGCGGGTGTATCAGATGACCTGTCATTCCTGTTAAACCCCACTGGACCGGCAGATCCGGCGCTCCAGGAGGTGGCAGGGACGGATGATCTATCATTCCTGCTAAACCCACAGCAGCCAGCACAGGCCCCCGCACCACAGCAGGCAACAGGCCCAGGGGCCTATCTACTCAACACGCTACAGGCAGAGCAGGAAGGGGAGCAAGCCGCTGCGGCACAGCAAGAGACGGACATAGTCAACACCATCGCCACCAGCCCCATCATGGAGGCGCTGGACGCCTTCAAGACGCCAGCCTTCCAAGATGCCTTTCCTGGGGCAAAGCAGCAGGCAATCGAGGTGCTCACTGGACGCATGGTCAACGAAGGCCATTACGACTCCAGAATGGCCCTGTTCCCACCGGATATGATTGGTGAGTTGCAGGAGAGGGGGTATTCGGTAAGGCCCTCCGTCCAGGGAACCACGATATCCTCCTTCCTGACCCGTGGAGGTGGCCCATCTAAGTTTGAGCCAGCGTTAGCAGAGCCGGAAGCCGCCAGCGGAACCCTATCCCCCGAGACCCTGGCAGACCAGTTGGGGTTGGAGGGGTTTTGGAAGGAGTCTTTTGTTGAGAGGCTCAAGCAGGCCGAGATAGCCGGTTGGTCCGCACCCCAGGAGATATCTGAGCTTGGCGGTATCCTCGCAGTAGAAGATGACGATTGGTGGGCAACAAAAGCCGCAAAACAGCTATCTGTCATCGCCACCTGGAAGCCCACCCTTTTCGTTGGTGCCGGGGAGGCGCTCGCGACAGATACGGCCAATGCGTTTGAGAACATGGGCCCGGCAATACCGGGTGAGGCCAGGGATGTTGAGAGCCGGGAGGTGCTGTCTACCATCGACGGCTTGGCCGCCCTTGAGTCCCTGGATAAGTTCGATGCTGCCGGGGCGCTTGGGTTGGCGGGTTGGAAGAGTGAAGAGAGGGCTGCCGCAGAGAAGACCGCTGGGGTGCATGATGCGTTTATGCTCTTTAGCCGGATTTCCAGAAGGAGTGGTATCCCCATCGGGGATGTTGCAACCAAGCTAATGGAGGCGCGGCGCACCGCTGCGGAGACCGGAGAGCCTCTTGGGATGCTCGTCCGAGGCTACATCAACTCGCAATGGAGGACTGTTGCCCCTGGCGAGGAGCCAACACTTGGGAGGCCCGTCCCCCATATGTTTTCCTGGGGGATGGGGGAGGAGTCTCCAGAGGAGAGTGGGTACCCAGTGCTGCCACCAGGGTATCTGGGGAGGTCTGACACAGAGCGTGCAATTCTTGCGGATATGTACAAAGAGAACCCCGATATGTTCACAGAACGTAGCGTAGGGGAGGAGCTAGAGGCAATGGGGCCAATCCCCACTCGCTTATCTACCGATGTGAGTCAAGGGGTCATTACGGGTATTGATGTTGCGAAGGAGCTACGCAGGAGGCTGAAAAAGCACGACTTGGCCCAGATTAGTGGGTTGGCGAAGGGTGGCGCATTTGGCCCAGAGATTCAGGCTAACCCGGCTATTGCGGAGGCAATGTACGGAGAGGTGTCTGGGTTCTTCACAGAAGGGGTAACAGGGTCTGCATTCCTGAACTACATGAAGCTCCAGGCAGAGTTCTTCTTGAAGGATATGTGGGTGCATTCGGCCCAGGCCGTTGCGGCTGCTATGCCAAAGATTGACGCGGGAGAGGGCGATTGGTATCCGTCTGATGAGTTCATTGATGCGGGGAGAGAGGGTTGGGTAGAAAGACCTGGGTTCTCCATGTTAGACATGGCGTTCTCTACCGCCATTGTTGCAAAGCATGCAATCAAGCCAACGCTTGAGTTGACCGATGCGGGTAGCCGTTTCAACCGCAGGGTTGAGGCGATATTCAGAGACCCACTCGGTGCAGCCCTCGGCCTCGGCCAGAATAAGATGCTGCGGACTGAAATTGGCTCTGACGGCGCTCCCGTGAGCTTTGTGGTGCATAGCTGGGTCGATGATGTAGCGAACGCATCCCTGTCAGAGAGCAGGATGCTTGGTGCTGAGATATTGGGTGAGATGCCATCTCTGGCAAATCAGATAGCAGACAGGGTTCCCCAGGACTTGGTGGCACAGGGCGCAAGATCCCCCCTCCAGCTTCCCCCTCACAAGCCATCAGAGATGACCCCCGAGGGTAGGCAACTTCCCGCAGAGACCCCAAAGGGGAAACTCATTAGGGAGATGCAGGAGGTATTGATTAACGAGGAATCTCCTGCTGTAAGGAAGGGGGGCTGGGGGATTGACCCGAAGACCAAAGAGCCCATGACCCAACTTGAGAGCGTTGGGCATGAGCGACCTGTAAAAGGGAAGCTCCCAGCCGACATCAACGGCTCTGACATGGCAGCAGAGTGGACTGCCAGGCACCTGAACGAGGTGTCCTCGCGCTTCTATAACGAACGCTATATTGAGGCCAGGGAAAAGGGTTTGAAGGTCATTGATTCCAGGACGGGGGTAGAGATCCCCACCGGAAAAGACAGGGGCCTGACGTCATTCCAGGTTGAGGCTCTGCAACACGGCACATTTATCGTCACCCACCCCAGCGCAAAGCCAGGAGGGAAGCGACCGCCAGACGCTGCCGCTATGGTGGAGATGGTTCACAAGGATGTCCGCGATATGTGGAAGGGTCTCCTTGATAACGATGTGTACCGTCGAATACTGGACGAGAAGGTCTCGGAATATCTGGGCGTCCCAGAACATGCCCCATTTACCCACTCCGCGATTGCTGAGTTTTCCAATAACCTTATGGGGGCAATCCTGCCAGCCATTAGGAATGCAAGAGAGGGTGTGCTCAAGATCGGAAAGGGGGAAGGTCCTGTTTTGTTGGGAGACACGATCCCGCTGCCAACGCTCAGGCTGTCCGGTCAGAAGCTGGGAGAGGCAGAGGTTTTGATTGGCGCAGGCGTTGGCCTGTCTATCAAGCCACCGAGGCAAGAGGGGGCAACCTGGGTAGCACATATCACTGGTCCTGGGCTCCACAAGGGTAAGATTGTTGTCAAAGCAAAGAGTGCTGGGGCTCTCTCCACGGCAATCGTCAACAAATATCTCAAGGAGATGAGCAAGAGGCTGAAAAAGAACAAGGAGTCCCCGAACATAGCTCACGAGATGGCATTCATCTCAGAGGCATCTTCCAAGCTGACTGAGATATTCTCCCGGTACATGGAGCTTGGAAAGGACGTGTACGGACCCGAGGCATCCCCTCTGTTTGGGGCAAACTCACCCCATGGCAAGATTATCACCCGTCAGATGAGCCAAGGCCCCGCTGTTCGAGCCGCTGCCGCCAGGAGGGGAACTGATAACACTGCATACGCCAACGCCATCGAGGCGAGAGATGCTGCTGTTGCTGAGCGGATGAACACGATCATAAGCATCACGCGCCCTGGGTACGTCATCAAGGCGCTCGGTCTGTCGGAGGGTGCCCACAACATACCGGGTAAGCCAAAATACGCACATGGCAACGTATGGAGCCCTCTCGCTGATATGGCCATTGATATGGCTGAGTTCATGGCAGCGGAGACAACGGGCATCATATCCGCTTTTGAGCGAGGGGATAGGCCACATTCTGCCGGGATAGGGAGCTATTCTGCTGTTAAATACGCGGAGACCCGAAGGGTTCCTGGGATTAAGGAGAGGCCATGGGCTCCTAGCAAGGAGCGAAGTGAGTATCGGGATGGGCAGAGAGAGGCGGCGAAAAGGGAGCAGCAGAGAAAGTCTGATGAGGCAGCCAGGTCTATTGTCTTCAGGGAGCCAGATCCATACGCCAAGGAGGCTGGCGTAGCCCAGGTGAACGTCGCTGGGGACGTGGTTGCCCAATCCACACCTGCTCAAAGGGCGGCGCTGCTCGATTGGTTTGAGGCCAGGGTTGCCGCAGAGAAGGGGATTATCAACACAGGGTTGCATAAGGATGTGGGTGAGGGTGCCCGTGTGTCTGACATTGGTGACGTGGCTAGTTACCGGCGTTCGGCCAGCCCAGAGACGAGGGCTTTTGAGTTGGCATCTCGTGGACTCGGTGACGCCCAGATATTCCGAGACCTTCTCGGCGTTGAGGGTAGGGAAGGTATCATCAACTATCTCGCTGAGATATCCAGGCAGGCGCGTGAGTCCAGCCGCAGGGACCGGATGAATACGGAGAGGACGACTTCTTCTGACATCCCCCCAGATATGAGTTGGAAAGAGGCGCGTGCGCGGGATGCCAATGAGGCGTATCAGCGGGAGCTTACGGATGCTGCTGCTGTTAGCGGCCAGACTCCAGAGCAGTGGCTTGTCAGGAACACGATGGAGCAGAAGGGTGAGTCCTTCATTGAGGCTGGTGTGGCAGATCCTGCCGTTTACCAGTACCTGGGATTTGAAGCGAAAGAGGCTGTCACCCTGGCCCACGCAGGCTCCCTGAGGCGCACGGCAGACGTCAATATCGTCCCCAAAGAGGCATTTGATGGCGTACGCGCAGTCTCTGGTATGGATCCGTTCACAGCCAAGCTGATGTCTGAGTTCAACTCCAAGGCTAAGCAGGATGAGACGGCTGTGGCGTTGGCGCAAAGAATAGGCGCAGAGCCGACTAAACTCGCGTCATTTGGCGGTCTGGATAGGCCGTTTTGGTATCACGCTGCCACATGGTTCCTTGATAGGTCTGGGTTAGACATCCTGGCGGGGTATAAAAAAAGCCCATACGAGGGGAAGTGGCGCTCTAATATCTATGCCGTGACTGAGTTCATGGAGCGCCCTTTTGCCTTTCTTCAGATCCCGTTTACGGCCCTGGACCAGATGGGGAATAGGCTTCAGCTTGAGTACGAGGGTGTCCGTCCAGAGTCTGCGTGGACATCTTGGTTTCACTTCTGGACCGGGCCTAGCAACAAGCTGGGGTATGAACTGTTTCATGAGCTTGCAACTGCTGGGAGGTCTGGGTCGCTCCTTAATGAGAGGGTTGCCCCCATTGTTGAGAGGTTGTCTGGCGAGGAGGTAAGGATCACCACAAAGGAGCAGCAGAACGTCGTCGCGGCTCTGAATATGAAGTACGGGGAGGAGGGGTACAAGGGTCAGTTGGCTAGTGACGGGGCTCTTATTCTGGGGGCCTCTGAGAAGCCTGCGGTATTCACTGCTGCCCATGCGAACCGAGTTGTGGATGTTGCCAAGCGGCAGGTGGATGAGTTTGTATTCACTGACCAGAATGGGAACTCTGCGAGGTGGGGTGATTTCGCGCAGAAGGTTGTTGACTTTGAGGGCAAGCGTATCACGGTGGACCGTCTCCAGGAGATGGTATCCGATGGTGTGATCACTGTCACACGGGCAGCCCTGGGTACACGGCGCTTCGAGTATCGCCCGAAGGACGGCACATCCTGGGCTGATCTGACGAGTCAGCAGCGTAGCCTTCTTCTTATCGCCAACAGGTTTGCTGCCCCATTGGACATGGCGTTCTTTGACGCTGGCATTCAGCTTACAATGTCTCCCGATGCGATGCGCCTCACACTTGACCCGAAGAGACTTGCAGCGTTTGAGCCAATCCTCAAGGCAGACAAGAACAATGTTGTCAAGCTGCTATCCAACTGGATGTCTGACTATTTCGACCCAAGGGCTAGCTTCACCACCCTGATCGACACTCTGCATCAGTTGGGCAAGCCGGGTGTGGATGCCAAGACGCTTGACGGTCCCAATGGGTCTGCGGCCATGCTGGATACGATGTTGGGGGAGATCACGCCGGGTGGTGGCAAAGAGTCCACCGCTACAATAGAGAGGTTCTCTGGCAAGAATGATTTCTTCACCAGAGAGCGGCTAATTGAGCGGCTCAATTCCTGGGGAGTTGATGTTGAGGCTCGGTTGGGCAAGAACCCTTCCATTAAGGAGTTGATAAAAGAGCAGCCAGAGCTTGGTCTCTCTGAGCTTATTGAGCTTTGGAAGAACGATGTTACTGGCCCGCGTTACCGAAAGATGTTTGGCCAGGGTGAGACACCTGGGATTGTGGAGCGTTATTACCGATCTCGCATCTGGGATAGGCGACTCTCTTATCAACAGAAGATAAATCTTGGTCTCCACGACGTCAGGGAGGCTGCTACCAGGGCGTCGATGAATATTGGGCAGGCTCTTGCCCACCAAAAGCTCATCGTCTATCTGCGTCAGAACGGGATGCTCCTGACCGCCGAGGAGATCACCTCAATGAGGGACAACGCCCTCGCGGATGCCGGGGCTACTCACGGGCACAATACGGAGGCAGCCAGGGAGGCTGCGGCGCGTGCGGTGAGGTTGTCTGATCAGTACACAGTTCCTGGCGCAGGCTTGCTCAAGAGCGGTGACCGGGGCCTTTGGTCTGGTATGCAGGACAAGTTCTACATGCACAAGGCTGTGAACAGGCATGTTGTTGACCAGGCCAACATGTTCCAGGGGATGAAGGGCGGCTTGGCCAAGGCACACCAGAACATTAAGCTGGGCCTTGTGTTCGACCCCATTGGCGGCACGTTGCTGCGCAACTACTTCTCCAATCGTTGGATCATGGGCGCTATGGCAGATATCCCATGGACACAGGTGTACAACGGTGAGGCTGCGAACATGATTCGCAGGTTCCACAAGGAAGGGGTTGTAGACCCATTCTACGTCAAGGCCAGGGAGGCGGGGTACGGGAAGTCCACAGCGGCAGCCACAGAGTTCTCTGTCACCAAGGACTTCCTCAAGATGGACCTGGAGATAGCCGACAGGACACAGGGACTGTATAGCGAGCTACGGGGCGCACAGAAGGCAGGTGATGTGCCCCAGAAATGGCTGGATGTCATCCACTACGGGCTCCGTAGCAGGCTCACAAAGAAGGGTAAGGACGAGAAGATAGTGGCCCCTGAGGATGCGTTCCTTGAGAGCATTCGCCTCCATGAGCAACAGGCACCGCTTGGGGATTGGACACAGAGCGCCCACCTCCAGGGCACGAGAAAGTCAAGCCGTCTCCAGAGGATTGGCCACTCTGCGCGCAAGGCGAAGAAGTGGGCTGTCGATGAGTATGGGTTTATTGATGATGTGGCAAAGTTAAGCTACATCCTGGAGCTAACGCGCAAGCATAATATGTCTGTCAAAGAGGCCGTTAAGGTGGCAGACAAGACATTCATGGCGTATGACGACGTGGCTCCCATCATAAACGGGCTCAGGAACAACTTCATGGGTGGGTGGTTCTCCTCCCCATTTATTGTGTTCTCAACAAAGGCGATGGAGATGGCGTACCGCTTCCTTGCGAAGCACCCGACTCGTGCGTTTGTGTGGTCTAATATCTACCAGGCGCACTTGCAGGCCAGCGGAGCGATGCTTGGGTACGACGAGGAGGAGATCATGAACCTCGTCCTGCACCAGGGAGTCACACCGCTGCCATCCAGGGGCTACCAGAAGTCCATGCGAACCCCCAGGGGGGCTGATGAGGACCGCAAGATAGGTGGTCTCAAGGGTGTCAACGCGATGAGCCCATTCGGGATGCACGACATCGGTGCCAAGGGGATTGATTGGAAGATGTGGACGCTTGGTATGCCGCGAGAGTTCTTTGATATGGAACGCGGGATGGGCAAGAGCGAGGGTCTTCTGGACACCGTTGGGTCTGCCTTGAGTGGTATCACGGGAGGCGAGTCTCCGATCATGTCGATGGTGCTGAACGCCCTGATGGAGAAGCGGCGTAGTAAGGTGATTGACAAGCTGAATGACGCCAGCTATCGGAGCGATGAGGATAACATCCTGTCCAGCGCATGGCGTTCATTTGCCGCGTACACAGACCCCGTCATGCCTTCTGCCGTGAAGTCCACATTCAAACTAGCGTCAGCCTTCAGTGGGGAGGAGGAGTTTGGGTACAGGGGGCGTCAGGTTGAGCGTCTAAGCACGTTTGCTGGCCCGAAGGTGAAGGTGGTCTCCCCCGCCAAGGTTGTGCTTGAGGCAGAAGACGCCCTATTGGGTGTGCTGTCTGAGATGACGAAAGAGTACAATGCCCTGTACAAAAAGAACAATAACCCGGCGCTCGGTGATATGACGGGTTCTGAAAAGGCGAGGATGGCGGATCTGGGCAAGATTGTGGGCCTTATTGAGACAATGACGAAAGAGATCAAGCGGGAGTCCAACTACAAGATTGCCGCTCGGTGGAGAGAATGGTTGCCAAAGATGGTCACATTGCTAGAAGATGGCAACTCACTGGCGCTCATCTCTGCAAAGAGGAAGCTAACGGCACAGAAAGAAGCAGGGGCTGACTATGAGGACGCCCTACAAGGGCTGACAACAGCCGAGAGGAGAGCCTTTGAGGGGTTCTTGCAGAAAAGAGACCTTTTGGAAATATCCCGCATAGGGTCTATGATTGGGACCGGGGACTTGCCCCCACCGCATATGCGCCAATAACAGGAGAACAAAATGCCTGACTACGGACAAGACTTCAGCCTTCCAGGCTACTCGCACACGAAATTGACAGACTCTGCTAAGGCGTCTGATTCCAAGTCTACCCCTCCCTCCACCAGTTCTGCTGGCAAGGGCGGTGGCAAGAAGAAAGCAAAGAAGAACAATCCAAAGAAGGGTAAAGGCGGGTACTAGAGATGTCCTTCAATCATCAAAGAGTACTGGTATCCAATCTCGGTGATGGGAATTGGGGCGACGGTACAGAGAACAACCTTGATACCGCCGCCGGAACGAGCATCTACTTCCCACCAGGGGCAGCAAAGGGCACGCAGCCAACCCAGGCAGAGTGCTTCTTTGGCAGCATGGACTACATCGGTTGGAACAGTAAGACCAACTGGATGGTGCAGATTGATGACGCAACAGGTGCTGCCCCTTATGGGTGGAATGGCGCGAGTGTCGACGTTTATGTTGGTCGCCCCACCGGGGTGGAGGAGCTTATTGTCAACAATGCAGGTGCTGACTTTACGTTTGGCGGCATTGGCGGCGAAGAGGTTTACGGCCCTATCACCTACATCCGGTTCTACGTGAATGTTGGGTCAGCTACCCCGACAGGACTTCTTTGTTTTGTCACCGCGTGGAATTACGGCGACATCAATGACGACACTGCGGACACAATCTCACGTCCATAGTAGGAGCACTTATGAGAAGCGATGGAATGCCCACTAACAGGCCGTCCTGCCTGGTGATTGACCTGTCCCAAGTGGAGTCTCAGATTGCGGCCCTGGAGAAGAAGGTCGCCACCCTCCAGGGACAACTCGTTGACCTTGCCTCTGTGATGTCAACCCTGTTGGCCCAGCAGAAGGCTGCTGAGAAGAAGCCTGCGGCTCCCAAGGCATCTCCTCCACCTCCAGCCCCCAAGCCAGTGGCTAAGAAGGCACCGGCTAAGAAGAAGGCTGGGTCTAAGAGGAAGAAATGACCGTCAAGGACGTAGCATCACACCCAAGCTCTATCTGGGTGACTCTTCTTGCTGCTGTCGGTGCTATTCTCACGGGTTACTCTGAGAACAAGACTGCGACTGAGTCCATCAGTGCATTTTGTCACCAGGCAGAGGACTCTAGTTACCGGAGTCTTGTTGACCTTAGAGATAAGGTGAACTGGATCCACATGAGGGTGAAGACCAATGAGGAGAGGCTGGCCTTTGTATCGTCGCCCCCTGGCGGTCCAGCGCAAGAGGAACCGCCTACCCCCTCCGAGAGTGATGAGAGCGGAGAGAAACCTGAAGAGGTTCCGCCCAATGAGAAGAAAGAACCGGCGGATAAGTCTGTACCATTAAAAGATGATGGCACTATTGATTGGGCTCCCATAAAGCGCCCCGCAGAGCAGACGACATCCCCAGAGAAGTAGGTTGTCATGGCTGACAAAGATGACTATGAGAGCCTGTCTGCCATGGTCCCAAGCGGGCTTCTGGGGGACAAATCCGAAGAAGAGCAGCGTCTTATTGGGGAAATGCTGCAACGGTACAGTGAAGCCTACGGGTCCGGTGCTAACCGCGATGCTTGGATTAACCGTCTGGCCTTGCAGGATGAGGAGAGGCTTGCTGCGATAGAGGAGGGGATCCCCGTATCGCAGTCTGTACTTGAGTCCACTGACTACACGCCTGCCCCGTACCTTGAGTACCAGACCCCGATAGATCATATCCCCTACACGCCCACGCTGGGAGATGCTGCCGAGGAGTATTACGATGAGCGGATTGCCCCGGTAGTGCTCAGTGCAATCCGGGATACCCCGATAGACCTTGGATGGAGCGGCGCTCAATACATAAACCCGAGGGACAGTGCCTACCGGGATGCAGTGCGACGCAAGTTTAGGCAGAATCGTAGGTCGCAAGATGCCTACGGCATATACAGCCCCTCATTGGAGAGCTTTGTATCCGGCGCGTCCAGCTTTCCGAACACCGAGCTTGGCGGTGAGGAGCAGTTCAACGTCACGTTAGGCCATGAGATGGGCCATGTGATGGATAGCGCAATCTCGACGGACCGTGCGCATCCATCCAGGACTACACGCCTGGCGGGTGAGAGGCGTTGGCCCGAGGCCCGTTATCTGAGTGACGTACCGCCAGCCCTCTCTCGTGGCATTGCCCAGATGGCAGGACAAGGTCGCCTGGATTTGGAGGGTACGCCTGGAGGGTTTCACCAGAGGAATTGGTGGCATCCGAAGCCAGATCGCGAAGCAACTATCTCTGAGATTGTGTCAGGTGGTGACCCATCGGCTGCCGGTGAGGCCTGGAATTACGACAGGCTACACCGCGTGTTCCCGTGGCTTGCCGATACGCCGCAAAGCATTAAGGGTGAGCACTGGGCGCGGCCGTGGGAGATATACGCGAACATCATTGACTTTCGGACGAGGGGTGGGGGGTCGATCCGCGATGTTCGCGGGGCGATGATCACACCATCCAATGTAAAAAGCATGGCTACAGGAAGTGGGGAGTTCCTTAGCATATCAGGCGAAGAGATACCAGCAGAGGTGCATGAAGACCTCTCACGGGCACTGAGGCACTCCCTGAAGGAGTGGCGTAAGAGGTACCGCGATTACGAGGGTTCCGAGGAGAAGCTCGATGAGATGTTCTACCAAATGGCATCGGACAACCTGAACGAAATATCTGCCGTAGACCTCCCTGCACCAGACACACCAGACACTAGAGGACTCGCTTAATGGGACGTTCATTCCTTAACAACTTCATCGCCCACCTCGCCAGACGCATTGAAGAGGACTGTAACAAGTCTGAGGAGGTCTGGAGACCCACGTTTATATTGACTATTTGGCGTGAGTCTCAGCTAGCAGATGGGTGGGAGGATTCTCTTGCCAATTTTGATGCTGTGTCGATCAAGATCATGGACGGCGTCAAGCCATACGACCACAAAGGTGTCGAGTCCATGGTGTCCAAGCTGAAGGGCTCCCCGATTGATGTCCATGGCTGGGGCTACCACTACTGCCAGGAGCCCGCCAGGGCGAGAGATGAGGCCATTGCTGTGGCCATGCGGTGCGAAGAGTTGGGCATCACCCACTACCATTGGAACGCAGAGCGACACTGGAAGGAGGGGGTAGGCACTCCGTCTGACAATGCGATTGTGTTCGCTGAGGAACTAAAGAAGCTAGCTCCGAAGGTTATGCTGTATGCGAACTGCTTTGTGTCTCTTACAACAAAGGAGATGTCCAGGCATTTCGACTACTTCGAGCCCATGTGTTACGGAACGAAGCGAAAGACGATAGCATCCAAGGTGGCCAAGAGGATGAGTGGCAAGCCATTCCCTGCCGTAAGGACAGGTGTTATGGTGGGGACAGGTCGTGTGAACGACAAGGTTGATGGTCAGTATTGGGGATATGTGTCCCCCCCTGGCAAGGAGAGTGAGCCGCTTGGTCTTGCACAGTTGGTTAAGGTTCATTCCCCTTGCTTTGTTAATTTCTTCAGAGCGGGGAGCATTGATGGCCAGGATATGGGGATGTCTGGCAATGAAGTGAACCCTAAGTTATCGGAACAGGTTGGGATAATCCTAGACCACCTGGGCCAAGCACAGGTATAACGATGGCAACGACCGATACGGGAGAGCCTTTTGTGAGTGATAACGAGGCCAAGACAATGTTGCAGGAGATTCTCCGCAAGCAAGAGGAGTCACTGGACCTGAAGGGTCAGCTTGTTCTAATCAATGAGAAGATGGACGCCTTGATTGCAGCGGTTGAGAGTAAAATCAAGCCCCAGGGCGCGCTTGCTGCGCTCATTGAGTCATCTCCGCAGATCCCCCTGTTCATCTTCATCATCGTGATGGTAGCCTTGTTCCTTGGCTTTGGCCCGGAACTCGTAGGACTACTCGGTGGAGCAAGTGAGTAAGCACAGCATCCTCATTGCCACATTCATGCTAGCCATGTCGCTGGTATTTATCATCTCATCCACCAAAGGTTGTGCCTACGTAGAGAAGCTGGGGCCTGCGCTGTCTAGCGTAGGTGGGTGCGCCTTACATACAACGCTGAGTTGCGTTACGAGGGCTAGTGGCGACTGTCCACCTCCCTCTGACATGTGGGGCAAGGATGATTGGCGCGAGTATGGAGCATGTCTTTCAGATAGAAGTTCCAGTTGTTCTTTTGATGGTCTTGCTGGATGTCTTTATAGGTCTCTGGATAGGGCTATGGGTTCTTCGCTCACCCGAACATCACTGTCATCAGGCATTGGACCCTCAGCGAGGGTTGCCTTTGAGGTGGAGGGGAGCATCGACAATGAGGTCGCAAGAGGTAGGATACAATCCTGCGTCGCTATCTCGGAGATTACGACAGAGGATGAGGCGATTGCTGCGGTGGCTGCTTGCCAACGCAAGGCGTGCATGGGGATGGTGGAGTGATGGAAGCCCAGGAAGAGGCAGTGGAGGGGGAGGTTATCCTCCTAGAAGGATTCGACAAGGCGATCCTTGGATACGCTGAGAGGTATGGGATGCCAACCTCTGTCTGCTATGACAGGGAGACAGTCATCGACATCATCATGAAGGATCGGGGGGCAGACAGGGCTACGGCAGAAGAACACTTCACCATCAACATACTCGGTGGACACTTCGGACCATCAACCCCCGTCTTCGTTACCATCGACCCCTACCTTGAGCACTAGCGCTCCTAATAATCCCCCTCAAGATAAGCGCACCAGTTGCCCTGCTCTGGGGACCACGCAATAACCCAACCCGCTTGTACTCAGCCTCACCACACCACCTGAACTTACTCCCCAGGATGGCCCCTGCCTTGGCCGCTATGGACTTGGTCTCGCAGATGGCATAGTCACCCCCTGGCCCTCCCCACAAGAGCGTTGCGCCAGCTTCCAGTAGCTTCTCCTCCAAGGCGTACCTCTCAGTCAGCCTGCCCGTCCCCCAGTAGATTTGGATGCACGTTGGCTTCTTCTTTTTTCTCCAGAACATCTGAACTCCCTTGCTCCTCCAGGAATGGAACCTGGACGTTGTAAATGTGCTCTGCTGCCAGCCTATGGGCCAAGAATGGCTCCTCAGACAGAGACACCGCTGTGATATACACGGCTGGGTTTGGGTCTGGTTTCTTCCTGGAGATGAGTAGGCAGTGTATGTCCTTGTCATCTTTGGATGTGAGGATGTCCTCTTGCAGTGCATCGAGCAGTACCTTAATGGGTGCGTCGATGTCTGGTGACCTGGGGAATGAGTGCTCAATGATAACAAATGCAGGTGGCTTTACGGGCTCCCCCATTATCTGGACGTTTGCCTTGTAGGCATTCAGCCATTTCTTCTTGGCGTTGTGCGCGCTCCTCCAGTGGGTAGAGCGTAGCTTGTTGCCAAGACACTGGCGCAGTAGCCAGATGGGGTCTGTCTTCTTCCACAATGCGTTGTCGTCAGGGGCTTTCGCTTTCGATGGGGCCTTGGTTCCCTCTAGCTTCACAGTGATCATCCCAACCCCTTGCCCTTGCTTTGGTAGCGAGGCATCGTCCTGCCACTTATGTTCTGTGTCTTTTTTGTACCCATGACGGACCTGAGAACAATCTCCATCCTATGGATGGCCTCAATGGCGGGTGGGATATTCGACTCCACCTTGCTCTCGTAGAATGCCTCCACCCTACGGGGTCCTATGAACGGGTGGATTGCTTCCAATAAGTCTGTAACGCAGGCGTCTACAAACCGCATCCTGTCTCGTATGGAGTGGTCTGATATGGAGTCTGTATCATCGTGTTTAATTGAATCTGCTATGTCTGTTATCGGTGTCATTGTAGCGTGCTCCATGCCTGACAGCTTAATATGAACAAACCCACCCCCATCATTAGCCACTTCCCCGGCTCTGGGCGGAAGTGGTGGGACACGTACCTCACCATTGCCCCTGCGAGGGGGTCTCCGTAATGGTGTTTTTTCAGGTAGCGGTAGCTCCTTCCCGCTTTCCACTTCGCCCACAGGTCTTCCGCCGGTAGCCAAAACAGTATGGCCCCTGCTATCCACCACATCAATTCCTCCCACATCACATCTCCCTTATCTGGCATCCTGCCGGATCAAAGTAATACTCAATCGCTTTCGACTCCCCCTGCTTGCACTTCTCCACGTTCACAATCAGCTTGTTGAACTCCCTGTCTTGCTGCTCAGTCGAGACCCTTGGGTCTCTGTATGGCCTGTACAAAATGGCCCCCACGTAACACTTCTGCTCCGCAGCACCCATCCATTCGACATTCCTCAGCCCTGGCTTTACTGATATCGGCTCCATCTCCCATTGGCGGTTCAATTGGGCGGTTATCATCAGCGGAACCTGGAGCCTCTCTGCCTCGCGCTCCATCATCGCCCAGGCATACTCCAAGAAGTCACGCCTTGAACGGCTGTCCGTAGACCCCGCATAGATGGCTTGCAGATAGTCGATCCAGATTATCTCCACCCCCTTGCGCACAACCAAGTCATTGAGAATGCGCAGCACATCCACAAGACGCGCTCCCTTAGCATCTACAAGCTCAATGTTATCAAGGTGTGTGACGTGTGAGGTATTCGATATGGCAACCTCTTCCTCCTCTGACAGGGGCGCTGTGTCCTCCCCAGGGCTCGATAGGACTGCATCCCTAATGCGCCTCAACTGGACCCCGGATACGCGGGAGATCCAACGAGAGGCCCACACACTAGGGCTGTCCTCCAAACCAATCACACCCACCTTATGACCAGCCATAGCCTGGTGGCTGACCACCTGTGAGACCCACGAGGACTTACCGTGTGACGTCCGCGCAGCCCAGAGGTAGGTGCACCCAGGAACCAACGTGCCAATCGTCTCGTCGAGCTTTGCAAAGCCTGTCTTTATAGATGCTGCGGGTTTATTTTTCCTGTCATCCCAGATAGACTGCACAATCGACCTGACACTACCTGGCTCATACTGCGTATTGGCATGTATTGAGACGATATCCTGCTGGATATTGTTAATAGTGTCCTCTGGGCTCAGGCTTCCGTCCGTTAGCTGCCCTATTCTTGTGCAGACTTTCTTATCTATAAGCCTAGCTGTGGCATAACATTCTAGTAGGTGGTGTAGTCTTTCTGGCGAGCCTTTGATGGATGGGTCTTTGGCTGATGTCCAAACCTCTTTGAGGTTGTGCATGCGTGCCTTTTCAAACTCAGCGGTGAGCACAATCTCTTCGTAGGCTACGGGGTCGAGTAGTGGATCACTCTTCCCTCGGAGGTTGATAGCCTGCTCCACCATTCGCCACAGACTAAGCATGTCTTCATTGGCGAAGATGATATGCGGTCTGTTGACGCTGAATGCGTAGCGGGGTGTGCGTATGACAGAGGCCAGGAAGTAGTGTTCAGCCCTCCATGTGAACTCCGGTTTTATCTGTGGTTGTCTCATTAGTATCTCCAACTCGACTTTTGCTGGGTCGCAAGTTGTGTGGCAATGCGGAAGAATACGCTGAACCTGTATCCCCACTGTGCATTTTTCTTATCTTCAAAGAACAGCTTGATTGCATCATAGACCTTCTCACCCATTGAGTGATGGAGTGACATCCAATCTTTTCGCTCTCTCCAGAAGTCGTTTTGCGCACGCAGGTAGTCAGCCCCGGTAGCCCGTAGAAAGGCTTTGTCCCAGGCTGACATCATTTCCCTGATGGGTACGGATTCTGGAACTGGCAGTGACCAATCGCCATGTAGTAGATGGGCGCTTGGGCTCATGTCTATTGTCCACACACCGCGCTTGCCCTCACCTTTGGTGAGTCGGATCACACCGAAAGAGCCGAGCTTGGTGATGGCGTTTTCTATCTTAGACCGGGTGGTGTTCAGCCTATCGGATAGGTCCACCGGTCTGAGAGTAAATGTCAGGTTGTCTTTCGGAGCGGCTAGAGCCGCCAGGTACACAAACACTCCAAGCCTTGTGGGTGTTGCGAACGCTGGCGACTCCATCAACTCCCTTACGTTGATGCTGATGTCCATTAGAACGGTAAGTCTGCATCTTGTTGGACTTCGCCAAACACTTCCCACTTCTCGCCGGATAGCTCAAAGATTGTCCCACCCATGGTGGGTTTCTTATCGTCAATCCATGCGACACAGAGTTGCTTGCCGACTTCCGTAACGAATGAGTAGCCCTCGTCGTTAGGCTTGGGCCAGTTGATACCATTCTTCTTATCAGAAAACGGAAAGGTTTCCCTGGGGGGGCCTTTGGGGGCCACCGGAGAAGGCTCCTTGTCTTGGTCATTGGGGTGGGCAGAGCGTTTCCTGCGCACCAATGCAACAGACTCAGCAACTACCTCTGTCTTGTACCGCTTGTTGCCATCACGGTCCATGTAGTTGGAGTTGGATATGCGTCCCCTCAGTGACACAAGGTCTCCCTTGTTGAGGTTCCTGCAATCCTCTGCGTCATACCCCCAGGCTACGCAGCGTTGGAAGTTGGTGTACTCGTTGTCACCGACTTTGCTGGTGGTTGCGATGGTGATGTTAGCCACCGTCTTGCCACTGTTTGTCTGTTTCACATCGGGCTCGTCTGCCACGCGCCCTTCAAGTAGAACCTGATTGATATCTGCCATCTCCCTTTCTCTCCTTTTATCCCATGTCGAGGGATGCCTTGCGGATCTCTTTAGCAGCGTCTCGGATCTCGGACGCCACCTTACGCACCCGCCGACCGGCGGCCTTGTTACCTTTGTGCTCTTGCTTTATCGCATCCGCTTTGATGGACTGTGTGAGTCCTTCCAGTTTCTCTACCAGTGCATTCAAGCTCATCTCTTCCTCCGTATATAAAAAAGCTAGTCTCTCCTAGCAGTCACACCACTCTGGGCAGGTGTCGCAACCTATTGGCACGCCTGGGTGAGGACGACCGGGCCATAGTCAGGGGAGTCCATAGCCCCTCGGGTCTTCCGAGTGTCACGCTGCCCAAGCAACGCTCCCAGCCCTCCAAGGTATCCCAAGGAAGGTGCCCCTGGATAACGGGGGAGCAACCCCCCGCTACCCTCACCGCGCCAATGCCGACCTGATCTTGTCCATTGCCTCCACTGTCATCACATTGTGCGCATGAGCTTCGCGCACAGAGGGAAAGCCAGTGAATTCGCGGGTGACATTAGCCAACTCAATGAAGTTCACTCCGGAATTCATAATCCCATCTGTGAACTCCCGAACCATGTCCTCCGTTGCCAATGTACCAGCCTGCGGAACGCTAGGTTCCTCTGGCTGTACAATATCAGGCACAGCCTCTAGTGGTGGGGCTTGCTGCTCTACTGATGGAGCAGCCTCGCCCTCTCCCACCGTCATGCCAGAGAGTAGCCGCCACTTGGCCCCACGTTTCTGACCAAACATGGCTACCTCTCCACTATCCCTCAGCCTGGATATTGCCCCATTGAATACCCCAATGGTTAGCCCGGTGGCCTTCAGGATAGCTCCTCTTGATGCCTCACCGCCACACTCTACGAGATAGTTTCTGATGACGTCAATGGGATCTGCGCCCGTATTTGCAGATTTTACCTCAACAGGAGGGCCGCTACGCTCGTAAGGTGGGGGCGCTCCCTGGCTGATCTTACGAGGAGGGGGCACTGCCACAGGAGGTGCCTTTGGCAGAGATGTCTCCGTCGCAGTGGAAGCCTTCGGCTTGGGCGCATCACCGCCACTGGGACGATTAGGAGCAGACTTCTTAAACTCGTCAGCTTCCTCCTCTGAGTACACATGCCCACTCAAACCAGCCAGCTTTAAGATGACACGGTCCTTCGCACGCTTCTCACTCATCGCCACAGGGTAACCGTTCTTACAGTTCTTGGGCGTGACCTCACCAAAGGACCAAGCACTCTTTTCGCCCATGTGACCCCGCACAAACATGCAGGCAAGACCCTTCTCCAGGTCCAGCACCTTCACATCCGGGTCATCAAAGGTGATTCCCGCCTTGTCAGCGATGCGCTCAAGGTGACGGTGGTAGATGACCAGCGTACCCATGCAATCCCAGCACGCACGCTGAGGGTCAATGCCGAACTGGTTGAGTATCTTCAGCACATGCTCTTCAATCTTCTTCATAGTTCCTCCTATGCTAGCTCCCTACAAATGTCGTAGCGCCTACACCATCTCGGTGAACACCTGCGCGCAACATGCCTCTTCTTTGTCTTGTCCCATCCACCCCATACCATCTCGTCTGATGGGTCAGGGATCGGGGGAAGTGTCTCGCTAGTGATGTGATGCTGTATCAGATCAAACAAGTCAGTCGATGCCTCATGCACGTCCTCCTCAGCATCAAAGTGAATGAATGCCAGCCTGTCCAACTCCTCCTTCTTGTTTCCAAAGCCCCTGGTAGGGCGCTCCTTTGGATGGTAGATGACAATCATCCCACCCCACTCATACCCCGGATAGTCCAGGTCCTTAACCATCACGCCACGCTGCAACGGGTAGTCATCGTCATCCACTACGGAATACTTATACCCGGTAAGCTGCTCCTTATGGGCACGCTTGGGCTCACCATCCTTCACCACCATCGCGTACCCGTAGTTGCTCGTCGTCTTCACGTCCATCAAGTACCGCTTACCACCCATCGGCATGCCTTCAGGGATGAGCAGGATGCCATCAATATGGCCCGTGATACGCTCACCCATAGGGCTAGAGGCCAACACAGATAGCTGCTGCGCAACCACCTGGATGCCAGCCTTCTCCAGATACCTGATAATCCTAGCCTCGCCCGAGTGACCCATATCAAAGGTCACCTGGTCACCCCACTCTGGACGTGGAGGGTTGCTCCACTTATGACCCTGCGCCTGCAACACAGCGTCCCGAGCACAGCGAGACACACCACTCATACGATGCGTGTACTCACCGTCACCTGTGGATGTAATCTTGCTAAGCACGGCCCGGGCTAACTCTACTGTCTCACTCACCTCTCGCCTCCTTACGCTCGCTCTCAGCGTCTAGTGAGCCCTTGATAGGGGGCTCGTCCAGGATTATGTGTACCTCCACGGGCTCAGGGCACTCCTCTAAAAGAGCTTCCAAGTTCTTCCGTGACCTCTGTCCCACATGAAACAGATGGGCGAATGAATCCGAACTAAACGTCACTGTCAGCAGCGCTGTCTCGATCCTGTCGGAGAAGGCAATGCTAGTTGCCTGCCCCAACTCCCCCCTCAGTTGGGGGTTTCTCTCCTGAACATAGGCAAGAAATTCCCCCACATCCGCAGCCCCCGATCCGGTCCCGTTACAAATCGGGCACACTGGTTCAGGCTCCGCACTTGCCTTTAGCGCCGTGCCATCCCCATCAGCCTTGATGATGGCCTCTTCTATCTCGATGTCTTTGTCTGTCAAACTCATAGCTTCTCCCTTCTGCGTTAGAAATACAGGTGCAACCTTTAGCGGTACATGAGTGGGTCACTCCATCACCGCCCACTGGCCTCCAGTTGCTTCTCCGTTGGCACATCACGTGCTGTACCTCAAGACCCGCACCCTGCGTGCGGGGTTCTGCCGTGCTGCTAACTACCCTCAGCCTTTTGGTGACTGCTTCCAGTGTGCTCTGAGTTCACTGGGGCTGAGGCACACAGCATTAGATGTTAGAGCGCCCGCAAGGCCGCGAGTGCCCTAACAACCATCTCGTTTATCAGGTCTGACACAGTTCTATCCCCCCTCTCTGCTCGGTATGCTTCAAGTTGCTGCGCCTCTGTCTGTGACAACAACAACCACAGCTTCTTCTTCTCTGTCCTGCCAACAACGGCGTACCGCCTCTCCTTGTTTGCGACACCAGCCTTAGACTCCCTCGCCGCCATTGGGTTTTTGAGAGCCTGCATTAGCATCTCGCCCATGAACTTCTCATCATCCAACAACTCACCCTTCGCCCGGTTCAGGGCGCTAGTGATCTGCTCTGCCAAATCACTAATGTTATCTGGCATCTCACCCGAGTGCTCAAGCTCAGATATCTTTACTGGTCTTTTGTCAGAATCCATCTTCCAGGGCCAGAATCAAGGGTTTTTATGTCACAGTCAAGCAAAAACTTATTTAGTCATGCGTTCGATATACTGCTCCACAGCGCCCGGATCCAGGTTAATCATCCTGTCCTCCAGGTACAGTGTCTTTGGCCTGCCAACTGCCGATGGCCCTATGGGTAGAACATCGTCCTCCACCCCCAGTATTTTCATATATGCAATGACCTCAGCCAGGGTGTCCTTGTCAGACACAACTGCGCGAAGAACGCCAAGCCTCTGGATGACTAACTCCCGCACATCCTTCCTCTCAGCGCGTGCATCCATGATGGCATACCTACACCACCCTAGCTGCCCCTTCACGTTGCGCCTGAACTCAGACCAATCCCACAGGGTCTGCAACATACACTCGCCCAGGTCATGGTGCACACAGCGCCCCTCATTGCGAGCCTCCACATGCCACTCGTCACTGACCCATGTGTTGTCACTGATTTTTATGGCGCACCTGCGATACGCCGCATCAGCCTCACTATTCCCTAATGGCAGAGAGAACACAGCCATATAGGCTTGGGATTGATGACCCATCATTCACCTCCAGGGGTTATGTCCAGTGCTTTGGCCTTAGCGATTACATCGATTGCCTTGTCCCGCCCGTGCTGCCTGGATTTGTCAAACCCTGCCATTTCGCAACAGGCGTCCAATGTGGACAACACTGACACCAGTGCATCCAACAACTCTTGCCCGACTTCCTCTGCCTTAGAATTGCCCATCGCTCCTCCTACCTGTGAGATGGGATGACAATATCTTTGCCCTCCCCTCCATTGCACAACCCACACTTGATGCACTGAATCCCATGCTCATGGAACGGGCACCATATCTCCCCCTCACTCAACTCATCCCCCGTCTTGAATGTCCTCCACCCAAGGGCCTTGGCCTCCTGCCTCTCCTCCTCGCTATGCACACTCGCCATCGCATAGTCCTTCAGCCATTGGTTCTCAGGCTTCCTCCACTCATGCTCATACAAGGTGTGCTTATCCGCTGCCCTCATCAGGGCTTCCACTGCCTCCCTAGACACACTGGACATGTTGCCGTACTCACCAAAGCGCACAGCACGCCCTGAGACAGCCGCTATGGCACCCTCAAGGTCCTCCTCTGCCCTCCTCAGTGCCTTCCACTGTGCAACCTTGCGGTAAGTCAACACATAGCAGGGGTGCTTTGCCACTTCCTCCCCCACCATCTTCAGCTTCTTATGTACAGATGGTCTCAGCTTGCACCCACCACACACAGCCTCATCGGCACCTGTCTTGGTAGCCTCATGAGGATGCACATCCCTCAGCATGGCCACCACTTGCACCATGGGCCCTGTCTTTGTGTTCCTGCTTGGCTCATTTGGTTTCTCGGCTGATATGCCGAGCATGACAGGCTCCCCGTTAACCTTGGACTCCCCCTCCCAGGCTAGTATCGTCATTGTCTGCTCCCTTTGTTCGTACCCTATCTAGCAATTCCTGTGCGTCGCGCCAACACCGGGCATCCCACCCACCCATCTCGTTCTCCCACATGAGCAACTCATCGAGCATGGCCACCAACTCTGCCATCAGTTCCAGTTCATTCATTATCTAGCCCCTCAAAGGCGACGATCTGAATACCGTCATCCTCTATGCACTCATCCCCGATGTAATCCAATACAACCTCCTCAGCCTTGTGCCCACACTCGACACCCACCGATGTTTGGTAGTTTTGCAGGTCAACCATGTTGCTTGCCCAATCACAGGCGTATTGCTCTAAGTCTCCAAGGTCTTTCACATTACACTCGACTGTTGCTGTCACAAAAAAGTGTATAGGTATCGAAACCTTCGCTTTTACAAGTGGCATATCATCTCCCTTTATAGTTCAATCCTTCTCTCATCCCATCTAGAATCAGGGTCTACCTGAGCCCCCCGATCAGGCTCCTCAAACTCCCCCTCGCAATCGTAGCAGTATCCACTACTGCCATCAGTTCCCTCATGGTCCTCATCTATCTTGTCACTCCCGCAATGCGGGCATATCAGAACTGTTTCCGTCCACATATTCCTTCTCCCAACTCCCGTCCCCCAGTGGCCCATGACTTCTACACCCCTCGCAATAGTAAAGGGTCACGTCACCAATACCCTCAGACCTGATCCACTCCCCCTCAGACGTGAACCAAACGTCATTCGCTTGGTAACTCAACTCCTTGCTACCGCAATGCGGGCAGCTTTCTACCCGCCCCATCACTCACCTCCTATGCCATCGCGTAATAACCACCCGAGTCCTGCACCCTCCCCTCTGCGATTAGGAAGGCCAGCGCAAGAATTAATTCGCCAATCCTCAAGTTCTTCATGGACTCATCGACCTCCCAATACTCCCTGTCTATATGGCAACGCAGCACCACCATGATGGTGGCCGCATCGATTGCCCCCTTTGGCCAGCCCATGATCTCGCACAGGCCAGGGTCCGTGCGAAGCATGATTGCTTCCTCCACGTCTCTCTCTTGCCTTGTCATCACTCCTCCTATCGGCACACCTTGCCTGTTGGGTCCAGATTGAAACTGAGTATCGGTGTAGGCAGTGCCTTGTCAGAGTTAATTGTCACAGACACATACGGACGCAGAGGGCCACCCCTGCTAGGCCAGGGCCCCTGATATGGGGGTAACCCAACGGTGTCAGGGTCATAGTGCCTCACGTCCACATGCTCAAACGTGATTCCGCCATCATCCACCATCCTCTTGATGGTGTCGTACTGTTGCCTTGTCATCGCTCCTCCTATGCAAGTGACAGCACATGCTGTGCAGCCTTGATATTCAGCTTATTACCACTCCCAAAGAGCACAGAGTGCTCCCTGTTGAGCCGCTGGACCTCACCCACCCCATTGGTGCTGCGATGGTGGTTTGTGTACTCAGTCACAGCCTGCCATGCACCCCACCCTGTCCCCCTCACGCCAGGGATATGAGTACCAAGCCCACCCTCGAACAACTCAGTTAGGTGTGCCCGGATATTCCAAGCGTTAGTTTGCCGCTTGTCCTCAGCGGGTAGCGGTGCCACCACATCCAACAACCCTGTCCATCTCTCGCTGTTGATGGAGATTGAAGCCATGCGCTTGGCTACTTCACCAAACTCCCTAAAGGCTGCACTTGCAGCCAACAGACCCTTCACCCCATCCGAGATGCGCTGGTCCATATTCCGAGTGTGTCTCACCCGTAGCAACGAGTTGGCCTTCAGGTTTCCCATAATCACAGGCTGTTGGTTCAGGCATACCATCCTGTTTCCAGTGCCACCCACCAGGATCGAACCCTGGCCCGCATGGCCCCAAAACATGGTCAGGTATAGTTGAACCGCGTCACCCATGATGGCGTCGAAAGTGTCGGGCATACGGGCTTGTGTCCAACATTTACCCCCGTTGTCTTTGCACCCACCCTTCAGCTTTTCAGCGCCAGCCTCCTCGCACATTGCATCCAGCAGTTCCATTGCCTCACTGTTTTGGAATGTCGGGCACCCCTCACCAGTGGTTCCAAGGTAGATGCGAGACCCATCCTCATTCAGACGGAAGTGACCCACATCACCCTTGCATGCAACCTCACGAGTGACACCATCGTCACCCTCTACCAATGCATGGGTTGGATGCGTCTCAACAGTCCAGTTAAGTCCGCACTTCTCTAGAAACTCCTCGGAGTCGGTTGTTGCCTCATCCCAAGAGCCGCCACGAGAGCCGCCAGTTGCCTCTTCTATGTACGTGTAGTCCATGTTCACTCCATTTCAATCAGATCAAACCTCCCCCCACGCCCGCCCTGATTGACATGCGGTCGCGGTTCCTCGACTCGCTCAGCCCGAACGGGCTCAGCGAACATCTCTTGTAACTCCAGCGCGGGCTCAGTGAATGCCTTCAGCGCCTTTGTCATATTATCTGCATCCACCATGAATTTGAGCCTGTCATCCCGGCCCATTCTGCGGTGCTTTCTCGACTCATTCACCACATCAGTGAGCGGTACCAGCGCCGACATCAGCGCTTGCACTAGCTCGATGAATCTATTTGGATCTGCCATTACTCCCTCCTAAAAGTGCACAGCCCCTTCAGGGCTCACACCCATCGCCAACCATCTCCCGTCCCCAACCTCAAAGGAAACGGAAGCCCACCCATCGGGCAAGCCAAGGCAGCCAACTACTACCTGCATAGACTCAGCGGCAACCTTGTACCGCTGCGCCACTCTTTTAATCGCGGCCACCTGCATAGCAGGCAGCCCATCCAGACTAGCCATCGCCCCCCCCTATTGAAGACTCAGCGCAGTGCCAAGCCACAGTGTAGCAGTCAGAACCACATGGATTGTGGTGCACACCACAGCCCAAAACAGAACGCTGTTTAGCGCTTTCCTAATCATAACAAGCTCCCTTTCCCCCCTTGGTTCGTACCATCTGTTGTGGCCCCGATAGTCGGGGCCAACTGGGTTAGGGACGAAGGCGCACATTGCAGTCCCGGATTTCCCCGTAGGACTCAGCAATGTCCGGACAGTCAGTGTACGTCCATCGCATATCAGCGACGCCCTCTGACTTGAGTAGCGCCTCTATCTCACGCAAATGGGTGCGAACGTCTTTAAGCTCAGTCCGCAGCCCATCCACAGCACGTTGCGCAGAGGCAATGGTATCCAACTCGGATTCTAGCTGCCTACCAAGTAGGGACCAATGGGCTACCAACGTGCTGAAAATAGCGTGCAATGCGTCAAGCGGGGCGTCCTTGAGCGTGCCGTTATCAAACATGGAGTAGATAGCGGTCGAGCAAATGTCCGGCACAACTGCCGGGCTACTGGAATAATATCCGGCGCGCCCATTGCTGTGACGAACCTGCACCCACGTGGCATCAATCACATCTTTCATTGTATCTCCTGTTGCTGAAACCATTAGAACCACAACAGGTGGTACGATAAGCTACCCTTACCATCTCATCTATGCCGCGCAGCCTAGTCGGTTATGCCAGGTTTATCATCCTGGCTACGTTAACTCTACGCTCCTGCTCAAGTGCGGCAGCCAACACCCTGTCGTCCGCTGCACTGTTAGACTTGTAAGCCACCGCTGCACCCTTCTTGCTACCCCTCTTACGTTGTGGCTTTGGCCCCTGTGACTTGTTTCCGATGTATGTGACAAGGTCGGGTTGTGGCTCGAAGGTGGGACTGTGCGTGTTAGCACCGCGCACGATTGGAGGGCGCTGCACTGTCTTGACGACACACGGACCACCCGTCTCCGGGTTGATGCCCTTGTGCCTCAGGATTGTGACAGCATCCCTGCCCGACCAGAGGTCGCGGCGCCTGTCCTTACCAACCCGTTTGTGCATCCAAGGCGAGATGTTGCCTGCTATCCTGCGAGGGCTATTGCTAACCAACTCAGCATTCCAGAACCTCTCAGCGCCTACGCTGACCACACGTTGTGGGTACTCTTCATCAGGCTTGGAGGGCGGTGGAGGCTCCACGTTGTCAGCAGTCAGCATGGCAGCCATCGCGGCAATACCGCGAATCTCACCTGTGAGCCGACCACATGCAGCCCTCACATCCCGCCTTGCCTTACGCTTTTTACGCTTTGCTAGTCTTCGTCGATTCATAGGAACCTCCATTGACCACACTGCGCGGCATAGAAGAGACGGTATGGGTTTAACATCTACCGATTGCGCACCTTGCTAGCCCGGCTAGCCCGAGTCAACGGGTGGGCATTTGCTGAGTCCAGCGATGCACTGAGTAAGGCGGGGGTCGGTGATACCGAGGAGCAAGAGGCCTAAACGGTCTGGCTTTGACGTCGGTACGCTGTCGCCCGATGGTGTTACCTTTCAGTTAAACAGAGCGCTGAAACGTGAGACGAACCTGCTAGCAAGGCTAGCAAGGTACACAATCGTCGGGCACTAACTGGGCCTCCATGGTTTTCGCCTGGAGGTCTGCAGTCGCTGCAATCTCACGTGGTCACGGCTAAACGGGAAACGGTCACCCGCATCCCTGGCTCTCACGCTCTCGCCCTAAATTTATATCTCCAGTTCAGGTGCGCCCGCCGGTTCTGGACGGTCTCTGGCCCCGAGGCTCAAGGCCCCTACGGGTGCCACTGCCACGTGACCTAGGCCACGTGCGGTACTGGATATCTAGCTACCATAGACTCCTGGTCTCAGCCAAAAAAGCGCCACCTGGTGAGCACCAGGCAGTCGACAACCCTATATGCATCCACTATGCCAGGTTTGTCATTTATTGCATAACCCTTTGTATTTATTGGGTGTTTTTCATTGTCAGAATGCGCCTATTTATGTGATATCTCTGGATTGTTCAATGGTTACGCATACTTACAAACTATCACTAATTGTGCTCTAATGATTACAGTAACTTACGTTGCCATACATATGACATAGATGTCGTGGATTATGCTATTCGCTGTACTGCGTCTATGACATAAATGGCATATCAGTAACGTAAGATTACATAAAGCGTGTATGCCGTTGAAATTACAGGTAGATATAGCGTTGCGCACCTTATGCCGTTTGGCTTCAGGTTGCGTCCGCGTTTCCTGGCGCGTGCGTACGCATGTAAGGGCTGGTGATTGTGTGTTAAGCTTTTAACTTTTAACTTTTAACTTGTGGAGAATGTTAGACGTTGAGCTTCCCACTTATAGCTTTGACAAAATGTCACTAGATCTGTCAGGTTTTGAACGTATTATGACAGAATGTCTAGGCAATGACAGAATGTCTCAGGTAAGGGAGTCACTTGTCATAATGTCACTTCCTGCCCACCCTTCTAAAGCCTACGTGGTCCCTACACCCCAGGGGAATAGTGTGTAGTCCCAGGGGGGTAGTGTGTAATCCCAGGGGAATGAGGGCTGAGACGGGGTCTTTGCTTTATAGGGGGGTTTAGTCATGGGGGGAGATCTCTATCTCTTTACCACACCCCATTTAAAGCTGGTCTACCAGGCGGGATGACAAAAGACAAAAGTTTCATGTACACAAAGGGGACTTACTTTATAAGTAAGTAGGAAGGACTTAACACGAAGCTATCGAGGACGTACTATAGAGTAAGCTAGAAGGACCTAGTATGGAGCTACAAGGTATAGATTACGTCCTAAGAAGGGATTATACGGAGTAAGCCATAGGTTTGAGAGGGTGTCAAGGGAAAAGCCACCAACACTAAAGAAAGTGTAGATGGGTGATGTTGTTGAGGAAGAAGTCTGGACCTTTGGGGAATAGTGGTGCATACAAGAGGGTGGGATCTACTACAAGGAGGATATGATGGCGAAGCCGAAGAAGACTTCCAAGCGGTGGAAGGCCAATCCTGGGATGGCGTTGTTGGAGACGGAGTACAAGAAGATTAAGCACTCTGGCGTTAAGCTGCGGAAGGCTACGGATGTGACCGCTGCAAAGAAGGTCCTCAAACAGGCTGGTCTTACCGGAAAGAAGCACCCAGAGTCACGCAGAGGGAGTAGAGACTAATGGCGAAGCCAAAGAAGAAACGGGTAAGGCACGACGCATCACCCAAGTACAAAGATGCTCGTGGGTCTGAGCTTTACGGGGGTTCGGGTTGGACGGCGGCTCGGCGTTCTCCTGGTTTTGAGGTGCGGGAGACGCCAGAGGCCCGGAAGGGTAAGCCTGCAAAGGTGGTCAAGGCTGCTGACACCAGCAAGGGTGAGGCCAGGAAGAAGGCTATAATCAGGAAGGGCAAGAAGGTTCTGAGTGGTCTGGGGAGGAAGAAGTAATGGCAGTCTTACCTGATTATTTGAACCTGTCGTTGTTGCTTCGCATCAGCAACAAGCAGCAGACGGACATCGAGTACGAGTTGCCTGATGACATCCGTAAGTGGGAGGACTTTGTTCTCCCTGACGGGTACACACTTGTTCGGGGGACGATCCCGCCTGCTGCTATCGCTACGGTGGCGATGCCCGCCAACAGCGTCCTTGTGTTTGCCCAGACATCTGGGTCGGCCATTTTCCGGGTAACTGCGGGTGCCGTTGCTGGGTTTACCGGGACAATGTTTATGGCCGCTGCCGGGTCTGACGCTACGCTTGGGATTACTGCGCTGCAAATTACGGCTCCTGCTGCCCCGGCCCCTGCCATTGAATACACCGTGCTCACGCTGCCCACATGAGTGGTAAAAAGCCTGTGTCTAGCCTGGGGTTGCAGCTTGGCAACCTCCCTCCTGCTACGGTGGACGCTATGTTCGCTGGTCTTAGTTGGGAGGCTGAGAAGGCCCACGGGCCCGCTGTAAGGGCTGCAATCGCCGCTGTGTTCGCCTCGGCTACTGTGGAGGCTGATGTGATGGCGGATGAGTCTGCCAGCCCCAGGGACAGGCTAGCCGCAGCCAAGCAATTCAAGCAGGGATTCATCGAAGCGTGTAAGCTCGTCTCTGCGCCCCCTACCGCCCGTGTGGCTACTGTGGTAGTGGATGACACTCGGGAGAGTGTGTCCGTGGCGTTAGGGAGTTTGTATGGAGACGAGGGCTGAGAGATTCAAGCAGGACTGTCTGTCGGACATAGACTTCTTTGCGTCCAACCCAGTAGCCCCTCTTTTCATCGCGCCGGAAGACGGGCCTATCGCGAAGGTAGAGCTTCGCCGGGTTCAAAAGCGCATCGCTCATATCGTCAACCGCCAGTGGTACACTAAGGGTTGCTTGCGGATTATCCTCTGCAAGGCACGGCGGATTGGGTCTACGACCTTCTTTTGTATGGATGCCTTTCGTCAGGCAGCGCTCAAGCCGAACACCAATGTAGTGATCGGGGCCCAGCTAGACGATATGGCAGAGCGGATCCACGAAAGAAACCACATCTTCTACGCAAACTACCCACCATCACTACGGCCAGAGAGAGCAGGAAGGAGTCGCTCGTTCAAAGAGCCGATGGACTTCAGGCGACATGTGACAGAGGAAGAGCTTATGGCATGGGAGAGGGGAGGACCCAAACCAGACCATGGACTCAACTCCTCCATCTCCATCTTCACCGAACGCACTCCGCTGGCCAGAACAGGTGCGACCATCCAGTACCTGCTACTCTCTGAGTTCGCCAAGTACAGAAACCAAAGCACCATCATCAAAGAGATGTTCCCCACCGTCAGGAGAGGCACCGGGGCCATCGTCATCGACACCACCGCTGAGGGCAGAGGGGACTCGTACAGCAGGCTGTGGGAAGAGGCAGTGGCTGGGCGCTCAGAGTTTGAGCCTGTGTTCGTCTCCTGGCTGGATGACGACCAACAATGCCACCAAGTGCCAGAGGCATACCAAGTTGAGCAGTTCTACCACTGGATGGCCTGTGTACAGCGAGAAGACGCAGGTGGGATAGAGAAGTACAGCAACAACCTAAACCTCAATGAGGACGAATCGCTGCTGCTCAGGGACTTCATCGTACCCAGATGGGCCAAGTCCTCCATGGAAGAGCAGGACAGATTGCACCCAATGGGGTGGATTTGCTGGAGAAGATGGGCGATCCAGGACAGATGTGACGGAAAAGTACAGATTTTCCGCAATCAATACCCAACACACTGGCGAGAAGCATTCTTATCCAGCGCGATAACAATCTTCGATATGGGCCAAATTGCAGCCCAATCTGACCGCATTTCGACTGAAAAGCCCCCTGAACGCGGGGAATTGATAGAAATAAGCGGTAGAAGGGCCCTAGATGTGGACCAGCAGGCCATGATGGCGCAGGTAAGTCATACTAGGATGCAGGTAAATTCTGGGATGTTTAGCTTTGTCAAGGAGAGCTTCGGCCCTCTACGCATTTATGAGCACCCTGTGGCTGGGGAGGAGTATATTATCTCGTCTGATTATGCGGAGGGTGTGAGTGACAACTGTGACTACAACACGATCCATGTCTATCGGCGGGGAGATAAGCTAGAGCAGGTGGCTCATTTCAGGGAGAAGTGTTACCCGGAGGAGTGTGCATCTGAGGCGTTGGCGTTGGGTGCGTACTACAACATGGCGTGGCAGATACCGGAGGTGAACTCTTGTGGTGCTGCGGCGTTGGCTCTGTTCAGGACGTGCTATCCGGTGCATCGGATCTTCAGACGTAAAGTTGCGGACAATGCGAGGAAGTTTTCGCCATCAGATTTGATGGGCTGGAAAATGACCGGACGGTCCAAGGCAGAGGCCGTAGGGGGAGCTACAACCTATTGGAAGCAGGGGCTTTGCATCATCCGCAACAAAAATACGTTGAGGGAGTTGGAGGTCTTTGTAAAGAAGTCTTCCAGAATGTTGCCAGAGGCGATGGAGGGCACAGACCCAATTACGGGGGAGAGATACCACGACGATGAGGTCACAGCCTTTGTGCTCGCAATCTTTGCAAACAGGCAGCTTCCCTTTAAGGGAAGGTCTGTTGTGGAGCGGGAGTCGAAGGAGAAGAGGGAGTGCGCCCATCCAGTTATTGCTGGGGCCAAGTGCCTCAAGTGCCGCAAGGAGTTCCCCGAAGCAAAAGAAGAACCCTTGACTTTCGAGGCGCTACGCAAGATGGTTAAGGCCAGGAACAGCCAATCTGGAAATGGGCGAGAATCTGCCCTTGCCAATTTCTGGACAGGAGGGTGGGGTTCCATCCGCTAATTGGCTCCTTTTGGGGACGACTGTCGTAGCGACAACTGGAACAAGTGCTTCGCTCCCTTGCACTCCAGTTGGCGCTTACCCCCCCATCGGCAGTCGTCCCCTGCTTACGAGGTGATTAAATGGCGTATGATCCGACGATGGGAAGAGGGATGCCCGGTGGACAGCCAGGGCGCATGGGCGGCCAGCAAGGTATGCCACGGGGAGGCGTTCAGCGCCAACAGCCGATGGGACGACCTGCCACCGCAGCACCACAACCCGGCATGCGGCCCCGCAGAGAGCCGACCGTTGGGGAGTCCCTCTCGGCTCAGTCCAGTGGGTTTGGGGCGAGCGCGCAAGAAGAGCAGTTCCTGGTAAACCTCGGAATCGGCGCGCTGAAGAATGCTCATGACATGGGCTTGCAGCGCCAGGAAAGAACGCCTGGGATGCAGCCTCCTCCAAACCAGCAGCGGATGGCATCGTTCCAGCAGAACATGCAGACCCCGCGCTATGGCGCACCGCGCACCCCGAACATCCAGCAGCGCCGCCAGCGGGCGATGAACCCTCGCCAGGTGAGCCCTCAGATGTTCCAGCAGTCGCAGATGGGTCAGGGAGGCTTTCAGCAACACGGTCCTCCCCAGCCACCGCCTGGATACGGCGGATTTGGGACGCAGCCGATGATGCAGCAGCAACCGCAATGGTCTCCTATGCAGCAGCCTCAGGGCTTTGGCGCAATGCAGCAGCAGTTCAATCCTCAATTCAGGCCTCAATTCCCACCGCAGAACATGGGCTTTTATAACCCCTACATCGGGTAGGTGACCTATGGCGTACTTCCCCTCGCAGACTGAGTATTACGAAGCGGAGGTGCAGGATCCATCCTCTGGCTCCATCGGCTCCGGTATCGGCACCGGGCTTGGCATTCTGGGTGGTGCGCTGATTGGGGTTGCCACCCTTGGTACTGCGACCCCTGCGGTTTTGGCTGCTAGCGGAGCGGTCCTCACGCCAGCCGTTCCCGCCGCGATGGGTGCAGGCGCAGCGGCTTCTCTTGGTGGGAGTCTTGGCGCGAGTTTTGGCGGTGGCATTGGGGGCTCTATCGGTCTTGCTGCGGGGAAAGAAAAGAAGATGCTCCCCGTTGGGACGTCCCCTCCGGGGCAAGTGGATTCATTTTCACCTTCTCAGCTTATCAATAGCGACTTGGGGAAGGGTGTCATGGAGTACATGAAGTACAAAGACCGACAGAAGCAGGAAGAGGTTTTGCCTCCCGTTCCGGCTCCGTTTCCAGACGAGGAGCCATGGGAGCAGGGTGTTGGCTAACAAAGGAAACAGCAAGGTCCTGGAGTACGTGAAGCGGTGTGTGCGCCGCAACAAAGAGGCGCGCAAGCCGTTGGAGTGGCGTTGGTACGAGAACGCTGCCTTTGCTGCTGGGTACTCCAATATCGACTATGACCCCCGGACTGCCCGTCCTGTGGTGCTTGGTGGGTCCGCAGACGACTCCCCGTCGCCCCAGGTCCAGGACAAGCTGCGCAAGTACCATGCAAAGCTGGTGGCTCCCAGGATGATGCCCCAGTGCATACCGGCGACAAATGACCGGGATGCTCGCAAGCGGGCTGAGGTTGCCAACGCACTCATTCTCCACTTCTGGGAGAAGAGAGAGTTCATTTACGCAGACCATGCGGCCAAGATGAACATGATGGTGTTTGGCAATGGCCTGTGGTGTACGCAGTGGAACCCACGGTCTGGAGAGTGGGCAACGGAGTTTATGTACGACTCTGGGGAGCCCTCGTTTGACACGTATTCGATGCCTACAATGGACGACTCGGGGAGCCCTCTCCTCGTGGACGAGCCGTTTACGACGGTGAAGGAGCCTCGCACGACGATGTGGCAGTCTGGTTTGCCGCAGATTCGCTCTGTCCACCCGTTCAATTTTTTCCCAGACCCCCAGTGGCGACACCTGACGACTGAGCAGTGTCTCAACTACGCAGAGCGCAAGTTCATGCCGCTGGATATGGTGGAGTATTACTTCCCAGACGTGGACATGGACAAGGTCCAGGCCAAAGAGGTGTCAGAGGACCATTTCCTCTTCAGGGAGGTGGACCAGACGTTTGGGTTCCGTCATGACCAGGGTTCTATCGAGAACCAGAAGATGGTGGAGGTGTGGGACTTTTACCACTCTCCTGTTGTGATGAAGGGATCTGGCCTTGACTACCCTCGCGGGTTCCGCTGCATCCACATCGGTGATGAGGTTATCGACCTAGTGGACGGTCTCCCGTACAACCAGTACCCCCACACCACATTCAGGGACCGCCAGTACAGCGACCGAGGCTGGGGGATGTGTGTGACGGATGTGCTGCGGATGGCGCAAAAGCGGCTGGACCTGGTGGATAAGATTCAGATACGGGCAGCCGAGAGGAGTGCAGACCCGCCCATTCTCAAGCCACAGGGGACAAATGACGAGTCCTTCCAGGGGCGACCGGGTGAGATCTACGAGTACACACCTTACGGAGAAGAGAAGCCCACCTTCATGATGCCCCCTCCATTCTCTGGCGAGTACCAGTACATGCGTACCAACGCGATGACAGACCTGGAGACTCTCAGCCTTACCTCAGCCCCGGTAGGTGGGCAATCCCCAGCGAGGGGAGAGAGTGGCGCGTACCTGGACAGGTTGCTGGAAGAGAACCAAGTAGCGATGTCCCCTACGGTCCAGGAGATTGAGGCTTCCCAGGCGCATCAGGCAAACACCCTCATTAAGCTGTGTCAGGACCACCTTCCTCTGGGGTACAAATTCGCTGCCCTCGGGATCGACAAGATCCCCCAGGTGGAGGTCTTTGACGGGGAAGACTTCAACCTGATTGACATCAGGATTGTGCCAGGTTCTGCCGCGATGACTTACCCCGGCCAGTTGCGCACATCTATCATGCAGTTGGCTGCAAACGGGATTTTGACAGATGAGAGCCCCAAATCAGCCATTATCACTGAGCTAATGCTTGGCGCACCCATGGCGGCAAAGCTGACAGATTTGGATGAGCCTGGTGATAAGGCAGTGGCAGAATTAAACATTCGCCGCGTCATGGATGGATCCAACACGTACTTCAAGCCGTGGATGAACCACGAGAAACACATCGCAGCGTTGCTGGCGTTTATGAGGTCTCCAAAGTTCTTTTTGGAAACAACATTTGACCAACAGCAAAAACTTGAGGCATTGTTGGCACAGCATCAGTCTGCTATTGCTCCGCAGCAGGGAATGGAGCAACAGGGTCAGCAGCAACCGGGTGCTCCGCAGGCTGCTCCAAGTGGGGCGGCTCAGGTTCCGGCTGCTGCTTCAGGGTTCACAGGAGAGCTAGGGCGAGGGAAGAGCCCATTAGAGCTTCTGAAGGGGTAAGTGATGAGTAAAAGTGCAGAGGAAAGGATTGCAGAGCTTGAGGGACAGATAAAGGCGCGGGATGCGGATTCTGCCAAGATTAAGCAGAATTACAACACTCTCTACAAGCACATGCAGGAGGCCGAAAGAGCCGCCATGTACTACAAGGGACAAATTGACTCTGGTCCTCCGCAGCAGGCGCAAGCCGAGCCTGAGGTTGACCTGTCCCAATTTACAGATGCCGGTGTCGATCCGTCGAAGATCGAATCCTACATCGAACGCATTGTGCGCGAGCGGATCGACCCACGATTGGCGCAAGCCGAGAAGGTGGCAACTGACGCTCTCCAGCAAACTGCTGGTAGGGAAGTGGACCGTGCCTTACAGGACTTCAAGGGTAGCAACCCAACCTCTGGGCAAATCATGGATTTTGAGCGCTTGGTCCTGATGGACGCGAGTGACGAGATCCGACGCAGGCAAAACATTGGTGAGCCTGTGGATG
>Ga0080013_1000959_pt1 | contig 39296 bp, 49 predicted proteins | sample ETNvirenome_6_85_FD_69236 | JGI IMG/M metagenome (GOLD analysis project Ga0080013, IMG submission 69236) | Marine viral communities from the Pacific Ocean - ETNP_6_85 (SPADES assembly) (version 2) | ecosystem: Environmental > Aquatic > Marine > Oceanic | place: Pacific Ocean | collected 2013-06-19 | reverse complement strand
AAGGCCCTCACCATCAGAAATCCCATGAACTCAACTTTAAGCTTCGGGGAAATTTTTCAACGGGAATCATAAAAAACTTTCATCCTCGCGCGGGAGACTTTGTTCAATCGCCTTGAAATTTATCTTGAATTTAGTTCTTGCTTTTGTGTACAGGTAAGCATAGGTTGCTATTTCACACTGACCCACACGCTACACAAAATTCAAAACCAAAAAGGACAACGAACGATGAAAATCCACGATGAATTCAAAGACGACTTCAACTTGGAAGTCGGACAGACCTACCGATGGACTGCGAACAAGTCTTGCTCAATCGACTTCACTATTCTTGAAATAAGATCCGACGGCGAAGTCGTCGGGCAAGAGGTGAACGACTGCGACTCATCCTTGCCCCATGTCTATGCTTGGAAAAAAGGCAAACTAACTTCCTTAAACACTTCAATGATCGATAGCCAATGACTCCACCAAAGGACAAACCAACGTGGGGCGGGCCTCGCTTGAATCAGCGAGGGCGTCCTCTCATTCGGGAGGGGGCGCCGCGAGTCCATCTGCATTGCATGGTGGACCCCGCCACAAAGGAGATCCTCAAGATCAAGGCGAAAGCCTCAAAGAAATCGATGGGTCGCCTCTTGGACGACTTGGTCTAGCCCTAGCGGAGAAACTTCTCCAACTGGGCTTCCTCCGCAACTCTTTTCGAGGCGGGAGCCATGAAGCGATTCCCTCGCGGAGGCGGTCGGGCGGCCCGTGAGCGGCCTTCGCCTGCTGGCATGAACTGCCTGCCTACTTCCGGCGGAACGTCTCCGGTATCAGAGACTCTTCCTCGGGGCTTGGGTCGTAATTCTTGTCGCCCCAATTCAGGGCGAGGTAGTTGCTGCGCGTTTTCGGGAGCCCCGAGACTTTCATCTGTTCCACGATTGGATCGTCGTCCAACCCATTCCGGGTCTTTGATGCCTTCGGCGAGGTCGAGGATTGCTTTTCTTGTTTCATTGAGAGTTAGGCTTCCATTCTCGTATTTTTTCCACAAATTGTCAACTTTCGCCTTGTTGCCCTTGGTCTTCCATTTAGCCTCGAACAATCCTCGGATCGCCTCCCAAGTGATGCTCTGCATCTCGCGAGGAAGCACTCCTCTAGCTTCGGCGGCCTTGCGGTAGGCGTCGGCGTAAATTCCATAGGTTCCTTGTATGCCGGTGACCGAGCTGTTCTTTATGCTCCTCTTGGCTCCCTTGGGTTTGGTCCCGAAGTTATTGGCTACTTCCAAATCAGCGCCAGCTAATGCCCTTAGAAGAGCTGCGGCTATTGCATGAGTGTCAATAGTAACTGAAAGTTTATCGGCTTTCGGAAGCAGTATGTTGTTATAGAAATTTCTAATCTTATGGGCATTCCCGAGCGCCTCCGAAATATTTCGATGGCTAGGATCTCGCAGGACTCTGACCGCCTTGGCTATTTCCGACATACTCCCCCAAGCTACGGAATTGGACTCGCCGTTCTGATTCCTCGAAATCCCTATGAAATCCCCTTCCGGTGAGACGATTTGGTATTCTCTCGGATTGTAGACTTCATCGTATGCTCGGATGAAAGCAGCCTGCTCGTAATTGGTAGGCAACTCTTCGAGAGTCTTCCCTTTCATTGCATTGGCGATTTTCGACGCCTCCTTGCGGCCCAGGCTTTCGCTGAACTTCTCGACGTACTTGTCCACCATCGCGGAGTCGAATTTCTCTCTCTTCTTGAAGGTCATCACGTCCAGAATCCTCCGGGCGAGATCCACGTTCATAAACCAATCCTTTTGCGGAGAAAGAGCGGCCAACGCGGCTGCTATGCCCTGCTTCTCCCTAGGATTAACTCCCTTGATCCTGGGCGAGCCGAACTCCTCCGACCATCTATCCACGATTCGGCGGGCTCCGTCATACCAAAGCCTCGATCTCTCCCTGACTTCCGGCGCCACTTGATCGTAAAGCCAAAGCAAATTGTCCACCACGTGATCGATGAATTTCTCGGCTATCACCTTGGGCGACCTGGAAGTCCTCTTGACACCCGGATATTCCTGCAAGGCGAAAGCGTGAGAGTGCAACATCTTGGGGTCGGCCTCAATTGCCTCCAGTCCAATTACAAGATCGGACGTCAAAGGATTCTCCGAAGCATTGACCGCCGTCGGATTCCTAGTGCTTACCTTATAGGGGAGATCCGGCGAGTCGCTTGCTGGCATGAATTGCCGCTCGCCCTTCGGAAACCTAGGCTGGAATTCCTGCACCTGGGACTGGTTGCCCATCGCCTCCTGAGCCTCGGCCCGTGAAAGTGGCTTCTGAAAGCGCTCGAAGTCGGCCTTGCGCATCTTTTGCGTCGCGACGCGCTTGAACCCCGCCGCCGGCTCCTCTCCACCGAGATCCTCGATGAAGGGTAGCGGGACGGTTTCATCGTCCATTCTCGGCATCATCAGACGCTCGGCTCGCCTGTAGTCGAACAACATACCTTCGCCCGTACGCTGCGATGAAAAGATCCTGTCTAAGCGGAAAGTTCGGATCGAAACCCCGAACTTTCCTCGGGGATTATTGGATGAGGCGATCTTGTAGCCTATCTCCCTCAACAGAGGATTCAATTCAACCTGAGCCTTGGTGAATCCCCCGAGCAGGGCATTCAGGAAAACCGCCTTCTCGTCTCCGAGGCCAGTCGGTCCTGGGCGTCCTGCAACTTGGTTCGCCGTGTAGATTCTCAGGTCGTCCCAAATTTGAGAGTCACTGTCGAAGATCGCAGCTTCCTTCGGAAATCTTTTCTGCAAATACTTTAAATTCTTGGTGAGGATGCTGGGGTCCAGCAACTCGACCATGATGTTACCTCCTTGGGTGAGCTTGAACTGATAGGGAAAGGCCGTTCTCAACTTGTAGGGGAGAGCCTTCGGCTTACGCCCCCTGCTGGCTGAGAAATACCCAAGAAGGAAACCAGCCTCTCCTCCGTCGCCTTCCCTCAAGGCTCTAGCTACGTTGCGAAGAGTCTCGATCTGGCGAGGATGCCAAGGCCCCTTCGCAAGATCGTCGATCATTTCCTCGGTGAGATTCTTGAAGGTGGCTGACTTCTTGATCACGTCCACTCCCTTTACCGTGGCGGCGACCTCTTCGATGGGTACGCCGTGTTTTTCCAAAACCTCCAAGGCGTGTTTCGAGGCCGCCTCGTCCCTCACTTTTATCTCTCCTTCCGTCATCCGAATGGGACGGCGCATGACATCAAGCTTAATGGAGCCGTCCGGGTTGGTCTTGAACACTCCTCCCGTGTTCATCACGTCCACGACGTTAGGGTCGCTTTGGTCCTTTACCGAAAAGCTCTGCTCGAACTCTTCGGTAATGGGGAAAGCCTCCTCGATCTCGCCTTTCGTCTTCCCCGCCGTGTCCCTCTTGTATTTCTTTATGAGAGCATCGATCTCGGGGACGCGCTGTAAGTTCTTGAAAATGGCCGACTGGACGATTTGACCTTTTTTGTCGATTGCCACACCTAGCTTGAGCATGAGGTTCTTGGTGAAAGCCTTCCCGAAGATCACCTTAGCAACACCCTCCATCAGTTTGCCTATCGGACCCTTGTCCAGATGCTTTTGAAGTTTGCCTGAAAGTTGGAGACCGGACCCCATTTCGGCGAATAGCTCACGACCAATCAACTCGGGGGATTGCTCGTATTTCTCCATCTCCTCCGGCTTGAGTCCCCTCGTCCTGCGAAGTTTGGTCATGTAATCGTCACGCAGTTTGTGGAACTCATCGGTGAGTTCCCATTGTTGGCGACCCACGTCATCGTAAATCAAGTTCCCATCGGCATCCTTGAGATAGACGGGGTCACCTTTGGCGTTTCGCTTCACGTACACGCCCGCGATGCCCATTTCGGCATCGCCGAACATTATGCGGTTCACTTGAGCGGTCAGGCCGTGAGTTTCCATGTGATGACTGCTCTCATGGGCGAACACGGGGCCCATGGGAGTCTCAGCGTCTTTGTTGTAGGTGGCTACGGGGCCTTCCTCCAGAACTTGGTGGGAACCTCTCCCTCCGCCTTTACCCCAAGATTCCCCTCTATAAATTAGATCAGGGTTGGAAAGCGAATACTCGGACAAGGCCATTCGCACTCCCACTGGCATGGCGTCGAACTCCTTCTTCTCCACGGGCGTCAGATGATCTCTGTAATACTCCACGTCGCCGAGTTGCTTCTGTATCAAATCTCCCTTGTTGCGATAATTGGCGAACTTGCCCAGGCCCGCTCCGATTGACGTGAAAGGAGTAGAGATAGCCGCTCCCACCACTGCCCCAACGGGATCTCCTCCTGCTCCGACATAGCCTATGCCAGCGGGTAGGATGGCTCCCTCTGCCATTGCTTCCCCAAAGCGTCCGGCTCCTTCGACCCATCTTCCGGTTCCTGTTCGATCCAAGAATCGCGCGACCCCCTTCGGAACCGCACCGAGATAGGGAGTCTGACCCACCGCCTCCATGCCAGCCCCTCTAAAGGGCAGCTTGGCGGGGTCGGTGGCGGCGGCCTTCGTCGCCTGCCAGAAGCCTTGAGTCAAAACGTTCGTCCTGTCCTTGGCCGCCCCGGCCAGACCTTCGGCGGGTGTGGGCAAAGCTCCGAGACGTCGTAAGAAAGGATCGGTCGAGCGAGCGAGCGACAACTCATGTCCAATCACCCTCATGTCGCGGCCCACGGTGGCGAGGGCTTTGGGTCCAATGTAGACCGCCAAAGCTCCGAGTATTTCGGTCCCCACGTCTCCTTCCTCCAGATAGGCGTAACCTCCCCCCCCCACTGCGGTAAGTCTCAAAAGGATGCTCTTGGCCTCTTGCTCGGTTAATTCCCTTGCGGTGACTTTCTGTATTGCGGCCAAGAGCGCGTTCTCGGGCATTTGCCTTATATACATGGCGGTTCGCCCGAGAATTTCCATAGGTGCGCCCAAGGCCTGCATCCCCCCTCCAGTCAGTTGACTAACCAAGGTCTTCGGGGCCCTCGGGGCTAGTGCATCGCGAGCCATCCAGGCCGCCCTCTTGCCGGCGTCAGTCGTCAGGTCGAGAGCCTCCTCCGCCGCCAGCACCGAAACGGGAGATCCCGTGAGACGCCCGACGAACCCCTTGCCGCCGTATTTGGCCAAAGTCTTCTCGCGAGCCGCTATGCTCTTGTTGACTTCCGCCAGGGCGGCCTCGGTCGCGGTCCGCCTCGCGCTGACTTCGCCGCTCGGAATGGCTACTTTATTAAGCGCGATCTTGCGCCCCTGAAGCGCCCCTTGCTTGATCAAATCGTCTTGGAGTCCGAGAAGGGTGCTTTTCACCGCCGACGTCAGAGAGGCCCGAACGGGAGCCGTCACCCCCTTCGCGACGAGTCCTCCCGCGACGTTCGCGGGGTCGAGGACTATCTCCGCGAGGAATGCCGCCCCCTCTCTAGGTTCCACTTCCTCGGCCCTTAATTTCCTGAAAGTCTCCATGTCGCCCACCTGCATGGCGACTTGTTGGGCGCTCCGTTGACGGCCCTCCTCCAGTTTGTTCACCTTCTCGTAAGTCTCGATCCAGTTGTCGATCTGCTCTTCGTCGTCGAGCCAAGCCTGAGAGAACCACGCCCCGGCCATTTCGCCCATCATCGGATAACCGTAAATGATGTTTCCGGCTCCCTTGTAGGTGGTGGCGCGGCCTCGGGCCTTGTCATGATCGGTCATGTAGGTGGTGATCCAGCGACGGACGTCCTTTTGATTCGGCCACCATCCCATGCCGCTGTGAGCAATCGCCTCTTTCATTAGCCCTTCCGCGTCCCACTTACCCACGGGGGCAGCTTCCAAAAGTCCTTGAAGATAGACGCCTCCCTTCTTCAGGCTTTCGGCGTGATCCCTGAGGTCCCTGACTTCGCCTTTCTCGTTCTCGAAAGTAAACATCCCCTCGTGGGGCTTCAACTTTCCGGTCGCCGAGAGTTGGTCGAAGGGTTCGTAGTGGTATCGATAAACGTCGGCCTTCTTGCTCGCCGCTATGCCCGTTCCAACCTCGGATACTCCGTCCCAGCCCAGGTCCCATATAGCCTTAAGTCCCTCGCCTAAACCACCGCCCTTGAAATACCCGTTCCGAGCGGCGTTTCGAACGAACTCCTTCTCGCCCCGATGATAGGCCGAGAACATGTCCTTGGGATCAACCGTCTGCTTGACCGCGTCCCATATATTCTCCTTCGAGGGAGTCCAGTCGCCCTCGAGCGGAATGGTTATGCCCAACGCCTCTATCTCAATCGGATAAATTGACTTCGCCATCGCTCCGGGCTTTTACTCCAACTTTATGGGGGGATATATTGTGTGGGAGCCGTCCTCCGTAGTTGGCAAGTCGGAGCCACCTCCGCCGGGATTCCAGCCTCTAGCCTGAGTCTCCCAAGGAAACTCCATGTATTCCTTCAACATGGAGTGTTCAAGGACATACTTTGGGGTAACGTTCAAGTCTCCGTAAGTGTTAGCCACCGCCTTCGCTATGCTGCTGATGGCAGGCTCAACTGTAGTCTGGGCAGTTGCGAGAAGACTGTTGGCCGCTTTTAGCATTTGTGTGTAATTCGCTTCAGTGAGCTCCCCTCCGGCATCAGCGAACAATTGATCGATTCGATCCAAAAGCGCCCCCGATTCCCCTATTCGACTAATATCCGAATCGGTCAGAATCCCAGTCGGCTGCAACAAGCGAGCGAGTTTGTCTCGGGCGACGTTTGCCGAAATCGAATCTTCCTTTCCGGCATCCAACGCCTTTATGAATTGGTCATACGTCATGTGAATGTCTCGCACCTCATCGAGCTTGAAATCCATGATTCCTTGTCGAGTCAGTTTATTCACGGCCTCGGGAATTAGCTTGGCTAAATCAACCCTCTTTTTACCGATGTCTAGTCCAGCGCTGGTGGCTGTAAGTCGAGCCGACTCCGCCGCTTGCTCCGCCGCCACCTTCTGCCGGGCGAATTCATATGCCTTCTTCATAGCGCCCGGAGACAAATCCGCTTCCGTCGCGCTTTGTAAAAAGGGATTGGAAGACATTGCGGCGGGAGCCTGGGCGGGGCCTCTTTCTTGCTCCATCCGCGACTGCAAGGCAGCCGCGCCGACGTTCGGGCGGGCTCCCATAGGTTCGGAAGCCTCCAGAGCCTGATACTCCGCCGTGCCGGGAACGTCACTCGGCGCGAATCTCCCCAGTCCGGCTTCCAGTTCTCTCCCCTTCGTCGTCAGTTGACCGGGCTGCGGCGTAAAAGCCCAACGATTAAACGCATCGGTGGCTTCTATTTGCTTCGCCCGTTCCGCCATCGCGATGCGATTGGCCTCTAGCTGTTGAGTTTTCAAAGACAGAGTCGTCTCGGACAACTGCTTGTTCTGAGTCTTCAATTCCGCATTCTCCATGCGGGCGATGAATGCTTCGGGACCGCCGGAAGCCCGAACGATTCCGCGAATGTCCTTTATCCGTTCCTTTTGGTCGGTCGGGACCGTCCCTTGATCGCCGTAGACCACTTGCAAGGCGATGGGATTCTCGGCCATCGACTCGACCATCTTCGTCTCCTCTTTCTTGTCGAACCACTTCGAGATGACGTTGCCGAACTGCTGCCCCAAGTTCTGGAACATCTGCGCCTGGATTGCAGCCCCTTGCGTGATCGGCGAAGTGTCGAGGCTCTTGAGCGGCGCTCCGTATTGTCCTGTGTAAAATGCCATGGCTTTCCTATTTCATTATGAATCCAGTTGCCAGCCCGCCTCCGATGGAACCCAAGGCTCCCATCAGGCCCGCTGATTGGGTTGCCTTCGCTTGCTGCTGCGCCGCCCACATATTGGCCTGATTCGCCGCCTGACTTTGAATGTATCCAAGCCCCGATTCTGGTGAAACGTACTGCGGCCCCGCCGTAAGCCCGTACTGGGCCGTGCCGCCTATCTGCTGGCCCATGCCGAATCCCGGCACCCCGGAGGATGAAGGGCGGCCTACAATCGCCTGAAATGGGTCTAGCTTCTGCTGCTGAATATCCTGAAGCGCCGCAAGCTGCGTGGTCGCTCCCATGTAACCCATGATTCCCTGCTGCCTCAGTTGCTCGTTGAGCCGCTCCTGATCCATTTTGGCGCCGACGTCAGTCATTCCAGCCGACATTTGACGACCTATGTTCGCTTCCTGTCGAGCGACGTCTTGGCCGATGTTGTACTCGTCCGCCGCCATCTGTCGCAGGGCGTTCGACTCCTGCCTGGCGGACTCCTGCACTACGTTGAATTCATCGGCGGTCAACTGCCTCCCTAAATTCGCCTCCAGTCGGTTGATCTCGTTCTGAACGTTGAACTGCTCCGCTGCCATCCCCCGGCCCAGCTCGCCGGTTTGCAGACCCGCTTCGCGAGCCAAGACGTCGCCTGCGAAAGCCCGCCGTCGGGCCTCCTCCACTCCCCGAGCTTCCATGACCGACTCGACCTCGGCGACCACCGCCGCCGGATCTCTCACCCGTCCACGCGCCTCCCAACCCTCGCGAGCAGTCTGAATGGCTTCCGTCCTCTGGCGATCCGTAAGACCTCGCCCTGCCGCCAAATCCGATTTGGCGTCGGTCAAGAGACTGCTGCGAAGAGGGTCCATCCCCGTACCGAAATCCCCATATCCCGAAACCTGGTCCGCCTTTGCGGACGCAGCAGTCGTCACCGTTTCAAGACCTGACGCCGCCCTGAGTTCGGGGGCCAGCTTATCCGCTTCGCCGGGAGGGAGGCGCTGAATGGAAGTCGCCAACTTCTCCATCGACTTTGGTTCGCTGATGGCGAAATCATCACCGATCAACCGCTTGCCTTGCTCGTCTATAACCTTGACGGCATCATCGAGGGCTTGAGTGGTTTCGGGCCGCACCTTCTCCATGATCGCCGTGAAGCGATCCAAATTCGCCTCGATGTCGGCAATGTCGGCGGCGCGTCCAGCCGATGCCCCCTGAATCCGCAAATCCTCGCCCAGTTTCGAAAGTCCGAGAAATTGGCCGTTAGAATCGAATCCGGGCTTCCTGCTGGTTGGTTCGCCCAACGCTTGCAATTCATCCCTAGCATCAATCGCGGCAGCATACTCCTCGTCAGTAGGATACGTCCACCCTGTCGGTGGACGAGGGCCGGACTGAGGCGGGCGATTTTCATACTGGTGTATTATTTCTACATTCTCTAAAAATTGCGCTTGTTGCTCATCCGTCCTACCACTCCTTTCCATAGCCTCCGACGAACCCAGCAAATCGACCAAGCCGGGTTGCAATGGATCGCGTACCTTTGCTCCGGGTTCGTAGGTTTTCTCGTCATAAATTGGTTTGCGAATTGTGGTTATGCCTGTCACGCCCGTGGCGCTGTCGTAACTTGCCTTCGCCCCAATTTGCGTACCACCTACGACTTTTCCACCCCCCATCATTCCGGCTAATCCACCAGCCTTCTCCCACGTACCCTTTTTCCAGCCTGCATCGGCAAAAAATTTATTCAGTCCCGTTTTATCGGCGGTATACCCCATTTCCTGCAACAGAGGCTGGCTCGCAATGTCTTCTTCGGTGACGTTGGGGTTATGTCCCAACTTCCAAAGGGTGTCCATGGCATCCTCATTTGCGAGTTGCACCGAAGTGTCCATTTCATCCCAACCACTAACACCATCACCTACTTCCTCCTCCGAATAACCCTTGATCACGCGCCCCTGTGAATCGGCCACGGTGAACCCGCCGAGCAGGGCGGTCTGAATGGCATCGGTGTCGGCTTGGGTCGATAGTTGCCTGACCTCCGCTTCCAGCGGCACGAGTCCCGCCAATCCTTCGGGTGCTATTGCCGCGAAGTCCCCCGTCCCTTTCAGTAACCCTACCTGCGCTTGCAGCGCCTCAGTCAAGCCCTTCTCATAGCTCGGCTGCTGCGGCATTGAACCTCCTCCTCCACTTTTACCCATTTTTTGATCCTCCGTTTATAAAATCCAAAAGTCGTTCCGTGTACTGAACTCGTTCAGCAATCCCTGTTTTCTTGTTCTTTCTGGTACCCCAAATCTCGATCTCCCCGTAGTCGGGGTTTCGTTTCGCCAATTCAACTCCCATCGACCGCATGACCCTCGGCTCCGTGGTCACCACGTCGGAAATATAGAGTAAATCCCCGTCTTCCCTGAATGGCGGGGGGTTGCCGAATATCTCATCGTCGGGAACTTCGGGATCAATCTCGTCCTTGTTCCAACGATACCATGTCACGAAACCGACGACCTTCCCCTTCACCCTAACGAATAAAATGGTCTTCTGATGGAAATGGAAAAGGAAGAACCTTTTGACGTCTTTCCGCTCCCATCCGGGGAAGCATCGCTGCTTGTCGTTCGCGAGGGCGAAGTCGGTCAAATCCTCGAGGAGTCGATCCACTTCCATAGCCTGTTTTTCCGCTATCACGTCGATATAGTGGCCCCCAATGCCACGACCTTCCAGTTGCTGCCATCACTACAAGCGACGGTTGCCGCGCCAGAGTTGCCGTCCGTCACGTAAATCAGTTGGCCCGCCGGAGATGCCGAAGGCACTCCGCTCACCGCATAACTCGGAAGAGTCATTATCGTCCCGCTTATCGTGCCGCCAGTCAGAGCCACCGCATCGGATGCTTGCGTGGCGATTGTTCCCAATCCCAAACTGGATCTCGCCGTGGAACCGCTTTCAGCTACCCAATTCGCCCCATCCCCGACGATGAAATTTCCATTGGTGACGGCCAGCCCGGCGATGTCCGCCAAACCGGCGTCATAGGATTGAACGCCTAAATTCGTCCTGGCGGCGCCAGCCGAGGTCGCATTGGTCCCTCCATTAGCTATCGAGATAGGAGTCGCCACCGATACGGTGGGACTTCCCAATTCGTTCAAGTTCGCAGGGCTTAACTCGACGCCGACCGAATAAGTGAAACCACGGGTTACGCTTGCCGAAATAGCCATTACGCAACCTCTAGTCGTTGTCTGAGTCCAGCCGAGCCGTCCAAGGCCACCGAACGGAACTTCGGGGAGCCCGCCGTGACCGTCACCTCGACGTTCGCCCCATAGCCACGATTCCTCGCCCCGAAGCGAAGAAGAGCCTCCTCAGTCCCGCTCGCCGTATGCGTGAGGACCGTCGAGGTGGAATCAGGGTCCAACGTGTTTACTTTTATACTAAAGGCATCGCTCGCTACCGTCTCGACTGCGAGTTGGCCTTGGGACCATCTTTTGACCCCGAGATTGCCGAGCGTATAGTCTCGTGTTTTGAAGAGGCCAGCCACTTGCGTCGTCCCGCTTTCGGAACTGCTCCCGATCTCTCGCCCACTATCGTCCAGTCCCGCGTTCTGCTCCATTAGATACCAGCCAGTCGGACCAACCGCGAACAAACGAGTCTGAGTCGGATTCGATCCGTAAGGCATCTTGACGAAACTCTCGATGGTGAAACCGCTCGGAAAAGTGTCTTTGCTGACCCAAGCATTCAAAAGAGCGTCGTAAACGAAGATCGTCGTGGGAGCCGTGTCGCTGCCCAGCGGAACCGCGATATAATACTTATTGTCATGGAAGGCGCCGCAGGATTTCGAGATCACCGACTCCGTCATATTGAGGTTCTCGAACTCGCTCGTAATCGTCGATGAAAGCGGAAGCACCTCGCCCTGAGCCTTTGAGACTGCAATGCCCAAACCCTTTGCTGGGTCCACGCCCGGAGCCACGATGTAGACGCCCCCGTCTCCACCCAAGAAATAGACGTTAGGACCGCTTTGGGCTATCGTCCGCCTAGCTACGCAACCATGCTCCCGAGTGATCTCGAAATGGCCGCTGGCGCTAGTCGCCTGAACATTCGATATCAAATGGATGCTATGCCTCAAAAATACCATTAACTGGTTATCTTGAAAGCCTGTGGCTCCGACGAAATAATCCGCAGATCCGAAATTTAAATAGAACTCCGAGTCGGTGCTGGTGACGTTGTTCGGGGTCAGCAAATCGCTCATTATGATCGTCTGCGCCCCAGTCTTGCCAGTCGTCGGAGTCGCCACCGTGGGAGGCTGGCTCACGATCATCCTGTTGCGAAAGTAGATCCCGAAATCCGAAGATGGAAGGGGGTCTCCTCCGCCGCTGGCGGAGGCACTCAATACCTCGAATTCAGAATTGACCGTCGAACCCGTCGCCGCAGTGGCGCCATCCCAAACCAAGGGCCTCGCCCCAAGTCGAAAAATATATACTTTGTTGAATGCTTGGACGACCCATGCGTTGTGGGCTGAAGTCACCGTGGGACTAGTTCCCGTGTCGTAATTCACGTTTAAGCCATTCGGCGTCCCTTCGTTCCAAATAATAGCCTTCGTCTTGGTCACGGCGACCATCCAGTTCTTGTTGTCGTCGTCTGGATCGCTGTAAGCCCCGCTGGCGAATACTTGCTCGTCGCCAGCCGAATAGGTGAGGGTCACCGTACCGGCCAAGAAATCCAATCCCTTGCGTATCTCGATTCGATCCCCGCCCATGCGAACGTTGTCGGCAGTCTGAACGAAACCGGGCTTGAGGGACGTCGCCTCGTTCTCGGTGTTCCAGCCGATGAAAGCCGGATCTCCGTCGCGACTGATCTGATCGTCAAGCTGCCCGAAACTGCGATAGCGACTCATTTCCACCTACCTTTCCGCTTCTTCTGTTTGCCCATCTTGATCAAACTCCAAGACATGAAGAAAATCGTCAGAATGCCGGATATGAAAGCCAGCCAAGGATTGATTTGGGTGAGCCAGTATGTGGCTCCCGTTCCAGTCGTTCCCAATGCCGTCATTCCTACGATACCCGCCATACTCTCATTCATTTCCCATGCCCATTAAGTTGTTTCGCGACCGCCTTCTTCACGTGTGATTTCGCCCATATCCATGGGATGATGAACCAAAGGGCCATGCCTATGCCTAGCAGCCACAGGATGCGGTAAATGCCGTCTATCACGGCGTCGAAACCCGATCTGTCTTGGGCGATGAGAGCCGCCACGTCGCCGGAAGTCAGGGCGTCCACCTTGGCCTCTATCTCCGCATGAGCGCCCGTCTCCATCATGGCGGTTCCAACCGCCGAACCGACCATGCTTCCGCCAATGGCGCCTCCCGGTCCCCCAAGGCTTCCGACGCCGGCCCCCAGGCCACCGCCGATGGTCGGATACGCAGCCCTGAAACTACAACTGGAGGTAAGAAAAAACATTATTATCAGCGCATGTTTCATTCCGGCGGGTAATCTTCGAAAGGCCAAGTGTCATCACAATCCACCAATGGACCGGGAACCAAATGATCCGACTTGAATGATCCGCCCAAGGCGACGAACAATACGTATTTCCCTGCATCGGCATGGCCTTCTCCCACGACCCGATCTGTCCTGTCCATGGAGTAGCCCTCCGGCAATTTGGATTGAAAATGCTCGTTCAATGCGTTCACGCGATTGATTATACCCGCTTGGGTTGAATAAAGTTTGGCTTTAATATTCATCAGTCGGTTACCGTGTCCTGGGTTACGTCGTATTTGTCCGCGATCCACGCATGAACCCCATCCATCTCCGCATTGCTCAACAGTCGGTCATACCAAAAAACTTCATAAACATTCATTTTCGTCGTCGCGGAGCCTGCCCCAATATAAAGAGCGTTGGTTCCCGAGGCGTCGCCTGACCAATACGCATCCCCATCTACACCGGCGCCAGACGCAGAACCGGTAATTGTCTCCAACGCAATCGGCGCACCCCCATTCCGGCGTGGAATGGGAAGGCTGGTTCCCAGATCGCAAGCTATAGAGAGGACGGCAAAATCCGTGTTCGGCGCACCGTCCCAGTAAACGAAAGCATCCGTTCCGTACTCCAGGCGCAGACGAAAGCGTCCAGCATTGGGCCAATTTTGCTCGCGCCCCAAAAGCGTCCATGGCGCACCGTTGGCGAACATCTGTCTGTTGTTCCCGTCGACCACCGTTGGATTCCAGATCCAGAAGACAGTGGCTGTGCCTGCCTGTGAAGCGTTCTCCGCGGCCTTGGAGTAAGTCCCTAAATCCACCATGTCCATATAAGGCTGACCATTCTGGCCGCTGGTTCTCAACGTCGGATTTGATGCAGCAGACCAGTAAAGGCTGAAGATCGCATCATCCGTGTGTCTTGACTGCCACACCAGAGCGGTGTCCCCATTGGTAGCAGCTGTACCATCCACGGAATCAGTCCAAGCGTTCGCGCCAGCGTCCATCCAAATAACGAGGTCATCGACTTCATCGGGAGCGGTCCCGCCACCGCCACCCGGAACCGACCCGCTGGAGGTCGCCGCTCTGGGAGTCCCAAGGCCGAGACTCGCCGCCATGCCGAGAGGAGGCATCAGCTTAGATAGATGATGGCACTACCGGAATCCAAAAAAATGTAGGAGAATCGTCCATATATGACGTCGCCTTTCGAGAACGTCTCGGTCGGAGTGCCGTCCATGTTGCCGGTGAGCGTGTTGATCACCGAGTCGGAGAGAAACTGGACCGCGAAAAAATTCTCAGTAGTTCCAGCCGTGGTGATGTACTTCGAGCCATTGCCGCCCGATAAGTTGTAAACGTTTACTTGTCCCATTTTATACCGTGGTTTGCGTTACTAAAAGTGTAGGCCAAGGGGCCTGATATTGAGTGATCACTATCTTGTTCTGAGACTGGAGACGCTCGGCTCGGTCGATCTCGTCGAGAAGGTAATTCTCCGCCCGAACTTCTTCCGCCGCCGCTTTGTCGTTCTGACCGTCCGCCCGATACCAGTCCGCCACCCCGGCGGACAATAGAAAGCGCTCCATGAATTGTGGCAAAGTGGTCGTCCCGTCGCCGTAGTCGCTGGCTGGTACGGTGGAACCGACGACGAAGACCGTCGTGTCGCTGTTCTCGGCCGGCAGGACCAGATAACCGTTCACCAAACTGAAGCTCCGCTGAACCGCTGAAACCTCGGTGAAAGGATTCTTGTTCCATACCGAAAATACGTCGAAAAGATCCGATGCATTGTCGATTCTTACCGCCTTATCGAAAGGAGGGTCGGCAACCGCTGCCACCGTCTTTTCCACGACGTCGGTCAACTCGGGCCACTTGCTCCTCGTCCAGGCTCCACGCACCCGATCATTCAGGCTGCGCTTGAAGGCAGTCTCCTCCGCCGTCAAAAGAGAATCCACCCCGATGGCCGAAGTGAATCGATTCTTCAAGTCGGTGTAGGAAACCGTCCTCATCGGCAGTCGATCTCGTCGTTATGTTTCAGGAGTTCCTTGCGATAAGTGTCGTCCGCCATGCAGCCCGGCCTGTCCTGCTCGTGCCGCATGTAAGTCCTGGCGTCCATGACGCTCTCCAAACGGAAAGCCCCCTTTCCGCCTCGGATCTCTTCCGCAGCCTTGCGAATCCGCCGACTTCGATCCTGGTAAGTGGCCTTCTCGCGAACCGCTGCCTCTTGGTTGTGCTTCGCAATTATTTCCGCCGTCTCTTCGGAACTCCGGCGACGACTCTTTCCGCCGCCCCTTATGATGATGTTGACGCTCATAATTCTAAAAAAAGGAAAGGCGAGGCCAGTACCCCTACTGACCTCGCCATGTTTTCCCCATGATACCCTCGGGAAATAAGCCTTCCCCGAAACGATCTAAACTATTGAACCTAGGGCGCGCGCATTAAGTACGCATACGGTTCCCATCCATTCGGCGAAACCTCTGCGGCCTCCACCTCCGACGTCGGGAAGCTCGATTGTGGTCACGCCTTCCATCGTCTTGAGCGACACGCTGTCGTCCTTCGGAATCAAAAGACCCGAGTTGCGGACGTCGGCGTTTATTGCCACCCCAGAGGAACGACCGGCGAACAACGTGGGAACGATGTCGATGCGGCCATAATCACTGAGCCAGCTCGTCACGCTCAAACGTAAGGCGGCGTCGTCCGAGTCGACGTTGAACGCCGCTCCGGTTGCCGTCACCGCGCCGGATGCGCGTGAATAGTCGGTTATTTCGTTCACGACTGCGGGACCGGAAAAGAGGGTGTAACCCACGCTTTTTCCACCTGCTTCGTAAACCGCTTGGACGAGCGCCCGAAGATCGGACTCAGCCATCGAGCCACCGCCGGACAAATCGAAACGACTGCCGGAAACGGAACGAAAGTCCTGCTTGGCCGAAGTGTCGAACACGCCGGTCGTGGCGGTTGGATCGGTCCAGTGCTTCAGTCCGCCAAGCATGTCGCCCACCGAGCTGGTGCCGGTTTGCGGAAGTTGACTCGAGCAAATCGCCGATTCGATGTCGGTCTTCAGAAGAATTAAAGCCTTGGCGGCCGATGCCCCGTAAAGGTTGGACTGAGGTCCGGCGACGTCGATCTTCTCGGCGAGCCGAGATACTGCGAAAGCGCGTTGAACTTGCTGGATGCGATTGCCCATTCTGACCCGAGTCGAAATCTCGTCGGCGAATCCGGCGTTGAAGCTGAGATCAGCGCCGTCCACCGGGGGAGTGGCGAACACTGGCTCACCAAGTGAGTCCACCATCCACTCGCTCAAAAGAGCCTTGGGCGACCGGCTTTGACCGAGCGTCGAGAAGACTGGAGTCTGTTCTGGTGAGACACGCTTCAATTGGTCGCTGAGATCCTCTCTCGACCCCTGCACGCTAGTGACATTGTACGAAGTTGCGATAGCCATTTTTTTGTAATCCTTGTTTTTTAAATGTTTTATTCAGTGAGATAAGCAGCCAACTGGCCTTCCGATATTACTCCTTTGCCGAGGGCTTTGTTCTTTCTCGCCTGACTTCTCGCTTTCTTTGACTTGACCGGCGGCGCCGCGTCACCCTCCTGACTGGGGGGCGGCTTGGCCTGCGCCGTCTTCTTCTTGGGCTTCCCCTTGGCGGCTTCCTGGTCGTCCTTCGCGCCTTTGATTCCCCGAGCCAAAGTGGCTCCTACGAAATCGCCCTGCGGAAGGCTGTCCAACATGGCCGCGTATTCCGGGCCGCTGCGGATCTGCAAATACAGCTCGTACATCGGCCCCTCCTGAAGATCCAACCAAGGGAAGGTGGTCCGGGCATCCGCCCGCCACTGTTGCCTCGATTGAATGAACTGGCCACGAGCCGGAATCTTCTCGGTCAGGTACTCCTCGGCGGCGGCGAATATTTCGCGGATCTGATCCCCGTCGTATTCCTTGCCGTCGCTCTCGACGTAATCCTTTCCCAAGTGACTTAGCGCCCATTTCTTGGCCGAGAGAGCTTCCTGCCGAACCGTCTCCAGGTCGGCGATGGACTCCACGTCGGTTAGAACAGGCGATCCCTGAGCCTCCGCCTTGCCGGTCCCTTGGGTCTTGAGGCTCGCGATCTCGGCTTTCATCGCCTCGTTCGCTTCCTCCGCCCCCTTGGCTCTCGCCGTGAGTTTCCCCACCTGCTTGAGCAATCGACCGACCGCCGGTGACTCCCCCTCCGATTCCTCCTCTGCGGATTCCTCCGCTTCAGCCTCCTCTTCGGGCGTCTCGTCGTCGTCCTCTTGCGAGATAGACTTTGAAAGAACGTCCTCTTCCTCCACCGCTTCTGCGCCTTCGGCCTCGGTAGCCTCCGTCGCCTCGGTTTCGGTCGGCTTCTCTTCAGCGTCCGCCTCGACCCGCTCCGCAAAGGAGTTGGCCAAGTCTTCCACCGTCAAGATGCCTGCGTTGTCGTTTTCTGCTCCCGATTCAGTAGCCGGAGCCTCGCTAATAGTAGTCTCGTCTGCCATTGCTGCGTTTGGTTGAGTCGCTGTCTCACTGCCGGGACGGAATCCCAGCCAAACGCCATTATATAGATTTTTCGGGTTCCAATTTCACCGACCCGAAAATAAATGAAAAAACTTCAGGCGAACACGTTCCAGGCTTCTCGCCAAGTCTCGTAGCGTCCGACCGATTTCTCGTCGGAAGGACTAACCAAGACGCTCTTCGAAGTCAGCTTTTCGATGGGAATCATGTACCACGTCTCGACCGGCTCGACGTACAAGGCCAGGACGTCGGCGTCATCCACCGTCAATATGTTCTTTTGAAGACCGCCTCTTCCGGTGGCCGCCAAAATCTTGTAGGACTGCTTCCCCTTTTGCTTGTACGAAGTCCCCTTGACTTGAACCCGGAAAGTCTCCCCGCGATCATTGACCGCAATCCGGTCATATCCCAAATAATCACCCGCAGGCTCCAGCACGTCGAACCCACGCGCGATGGCGTCAGCCGTGAAGCGAGCCTCGAAACTCGCCCCCTGCTTTTTAGGAGGGTTCGCCATCCCCCAACAAATCCTCGTCCGCCTCGAAGATCACCGACTCCTCGTCAAGCCAGTCGTTGATCGTCCTCGCGGCAACCTCCGCCAAGTCCAAGTCCTCTAGGTCGCTCTCCTCGAGCCACCGATTCAACGTGGCCCGAACCTCGGAGGAAAACTTTTCACTGGGAGTCTTCTCGGGAGTCTTCTCGGGAGTCGTCATAAGTCAAATTCCTCAAAATCCGGTCGAAAGCCGAAATCTCACCCGCCAACCGAGCCAAAGCCTGCGGGTTCTCCAGCCTCTCGGGATCTTGAAAATCTCCAAGGCAACTCTCACGCTCCTTTTCCAAATACTCCAGAATCGCATTCCAATCGTCGCGTCCATGCAGTCTCGCCGCCGCCGTTTGCAAGTCCATCGCCCTATCCCCCCATCGGAGCCGCTTGGGCCCCCGACGGCATCGACGTCGCCGGTACGTTGCCCGGAGGAGCCCCTAGGGCTCCGGTAAGCGCGTTGCGATGTTGCTGCTGCTGGAATTCGAGCTGGGAGGCATAATTCGTCAACCTGGCCGCGAACTGCTCGTCTTCCTGCAACCGAGCCTGCACGTCCTCCGCAGGGATCTCCTGAGTGCCCTGCAAATACTGCTGCATGATCTGCAAACGCAATTGCGAGTTCGAGTTCTGAGGAGCCGTCACGACCTGGCCGCTGTATATCTTCGCGATGTCAGCCGAAGTCTCCGCCATCTCCTTGTTCGTCGCCTCCTGCGCCGGAGCTATCAACTTGCTCGCCAAGTTAGGATCAACCGCCTCAAGGAATATCCGAAGATATTCATCATATCGGGCCTGACCACTGCGATCATACTGCGCCAAGACCTGGCCGACCGTCTCCAATTTCTTCAAGACCTTCTCGGAATCCGCGTTCATCGTGTCCCAGGTGATGTTGAAATCATACAACTCCGCAGTGTCGTCCATCACGATCTGGGCCCCCTGCTCGTTGCCCGTCACCCGAAACCATATCTCGGGACCGCCGTACTGCCTCTGCAAGCTCCAGACCATCCGCAAAACGTCCTTCCAACCCGAAAGCCAGTTGTTCACCAAAGCCTGCCTCATCACGTTCGCCTCGACCGCGTCGAGGTCGCTCGTCGCCCGCCCGGTCACCCGGTTGGCCAGGCTCCGCAACTGCATCTCGACCTCCGTCGAGGCAGTCGAGTAGCGGGGGATCTCCATGAAACCGACCTCGCCCCTCCGGCGGACCGGCACTTGCGTTCCGGGTCCCAATTTCTCAGGTCGTCTCCCGACCAAGTACTCGACCGGAGGAACCGTCGAAAGACTCGCCCGATCCCTCCTCGCGTCCATCTCCGTCTTGACGGCCAACTGGTAACTCCTCAACAGTTCGGGATAACCACGAGAATCAAGCAGCCTCCTCGACAAATGCTCGCGCGTGATCGCAACGAAGGGATACTTCCCCGGAGCGTACATGCTCGCCCCGTGAGTCGCGTAGCCCTCCACTCCCTCGCTGAAAACAGTCTCCGAACAAATCGGCACCCCGTCCTCGTCGATGTCCTTCCGATAACAAGTCACCAACTTCACCAAACCGTCGTAATTCTGCGGCAACGCCGCCTGACCCGTGAACTGATACTCCGAAAAAGTGGACTGACCGTCGAACTCCCCGGTCGTTATCTTTATGGCGTCGTCCACGAAGTCGGAATCCCAGCCCTCCAAAATAACCTTCTCCTTCAACGCCTCCGGCGTATGCCAGTGAACGCAGTAAATCGCCCGCGCCGACTGCAAATCCAAAACATTCGAGTCCACGATCAAGTCTCGACCCAACTCGTAAGCCCGAACCGCAGGACGATTCTCGATCAACTTCTCGGTCGGGATCTCAGTCGCCCCGGTATCGCGCAACTCCTTCACCATCTTCTTCGCCCGACCCTTGCTCAAGTTCGGGAAAGCCGATGCCACCATCTCCACCACGCCCTCGGACATCTCGGGATCGAGAATCGCCTGGGCCACCTCCGGCGCCTGGGCCGCAATCTCCTCCATCGAAATGGATTCGTAAACCCGCGTAACCTCCCGCTTCCAGTAAATCCCCAGAAAAGCGACCCCAGTCTCCAATAATAAATTAGCCGCCACCCCGGCCTCGCGGGACATCTCCGTCATCGTTCCCATCCGCCACTGCATGAACTCCGTCACCAACTTCGCCGTCGTGATGTCGCCCGATTCAACCGGAGCCGCTATCAAGTTGCCCTTCGTCAAGCCGCTCTTCAACAAAGCGACGTCCCCGTCGATCAACGGGTTCACCAAGTTCGGCTCAAGATCACTTGCGCCATCCCAAGGAAAAGCCCCCGGACCCTCCTTCCGTCCGTAGCGACCCTTTCCCGCCCACTCGTTCCGCCTTACGTCGCGAGCCTCCTCCGCCTTGTCCTTCCAATAACTCAGACTGATCCGACAACGCTCGAAGTCGCTCTTCAGCTCATCGACGTCCGGCTCGCTTTCATATTCCTGCACTCGGTTCTCTTCAGCTTCCATCATTTTTCTCCCAGTTCAATTCCCACCATTATATCACTTTTTCACGGATCTTTTTCAGAGCTTTTCGCTCGATCCTTAAAATAGTCGCGGCCCCCACGCCCACGAAATCACCAATCTCCTTCAATTCATACACGCGAACGGGACGACCCTCCGACAGACTCTCCAATCCCTCCAAAACAACCATCTCCCGCAACATCGCGTCGATCCTCCGGTCACGCTCAAGCAAAGTCTCTTTCAATTCGCCACAACTCATCGTCCCCCTCCACCGGCATCACCATCAACTTCGCGTTCGATACCCAATTCACGCGAGGCTTCACCACGCACTTCGCAAACCGACCCTCCTTGCGCTCCCCGAAATATATGCAAATCAACCTCGGATTCGGGAAAGTCTTCAATATCCGAGCCTCAACCCGCCCCGCAGGAGAGGGAACCGACTCGACCGCAGGACCCGTCTCACGCTGGTATATCCCCAAAATAGTCGACGTCGGCATGTCCAACTCCGCCGACAACTTCCCCCACGACATGCCGGCGTCGCGCAAAGTCACGATCCGCTCCCTCACCTCCCGACTCGCCGGCTTCGATACCCTACGCTTTCGCTTCCTACCCATCTCAATATCCCCCGGTTCCCGAAGCCAATAAGTCGGACTCCTCGTAATGCTCGTAATTCCCAACCGCGAAATATCTCACGCAATCAGCGAAGTCCTTGCTGATCGCCTTCGCCCCGTCGCTCGGCTGGTACTCCTGCATACACGCCCGCAAATTCTGACACCTGTCCGAAAACATCAACCTCGGCTTGTTCGACAAACTCATCTCCGAATCGCGATCCCAGCTTAGCAAGTTGTTGATCGCCTGTATCCCCGTCTCCACGTCCAGACCCTCCGCAGCGTAAACCGAGATCCCCGCGTCATTCAAATCCCCGATGATGTTCGACGATCCCTCGGCTTTCTGATAGCTCGCGGCCCCCAGTCTCGGGTCGATGATCCGCTCCACGCCCTCGCGACCACCCTCCAAGCGCTTGATCGCCTCCACGTAGTCCTCGATCCCATAACCGTTAGGCTGCGCAGCCTCCCCGGGACGTCCCTTCTCCTTGCTCAAGTCCATCCAAGGCCCGAACCCGTCGAAGTCGGGGAACTCTCCCACCGCCCAGGCCACCTGGTGAGCGTCGATCCCGAACAAGACCATCGTCCAAGGCTTCGCTCCGGCAGGGTCTATCGACAATACCCAGGTCGCAGGATTGTCCGCAGGATTCTTCAAAATCGGTATGTCCTCGTGCCGAGCTACGTTCGCGTCGGTCAAGTTCGGGAAAACCGTGCGCGACGATTTCACCGGCACTCCGTACGCCCTGCATAAAATAACGTCCCGCTTCTCTCCCTCCAACTGGGCCTTCATGTTCGACCATCCGCCGAAAGGATTCTCCGAAGTGTGGAAGTAAACCACCGTAGACGCCTTCCGCAAAGGCTGCTGCACCAACGGAACCTTCTCGCCGGGTAATAAATCAGCCTCGATCTCCTCCTCCGTCCGAGCCCCAGTCAACATCGACTTCACCACAGCGTTCCATCCATCAACCGCCGTGAAGGTCACCAAGCCCTTGCTGTTCCTCGTCACGCAGCGGTACCGAATAGTCTCCAACCAACTCTGAGGAATAAGCTCGTCAGCCCAGAATCCTATGTTGTGAGTCCCTTCCACCGGCTCCTGCGGGCAGCCGATCTCCCCGCCCTCTATCGTCGAGATATCCTGACTCCAGTGCCGGAAAATCGCCTCACTTTTATTCGGTAACGAAAACTTAGAGGCCGTGAATCCATTCCGCAAACTATACATAACGTATCCAACCTTACCCCGACCCAAACTCTTGTGCTCCTTCTTTAAGTACTTGTAAATTAACTTCATTTGGAACTGAATCGAATTGGCCGAAGTCTCAGTCAGGCACCAAATGATAGTGCCGGGATTCTGCGTCAGACACTCGACCACCCGCTTCGCAGCCCATTCCGATTTCCCCGCCCGGTTGCCTCCCATCACCAAAATCTCCTGGTGCGAACGCAACTGCTCGTCGGCGCGGGCCCACGGCTTTAACTCGAAACCATGATGGTAAGGATCATCAACCTCGTCCGATATAGCCTCCTCCCGGCGATTGTAGTACTCCAACAACCTCTCCGCTCCCATCGACAGCATCTCCGCTTCCGAAGGAACCGGCAGGGCGGGATGCGGAGTCCATTGCATGGCCATGCGATCATCATATCAGATTATGCGAAAAGTGACGGCAATTTGTGAGAATTTTTTTACGGGACTTAATGGGTCGAGGCCGCCGGCCCGCCGAAATCCTGACCCCCCGCCCCCCCCTTGTTGAGACTGGCCTGGGGGTCTAACTTATTTTCCTTATTGAGACTGACCTGCGTGGATGTTGCGTAAGTGCTTGGTCATGACTGGGAAAGAAACCAAAACCCTTGTCAGTTCAAGGTTCGCAATATGTAGATTATGTCTAATCGTCCTTGCCGGTGAAGCTTATTGCAAGTCTTTTGCATTTGCTTACACCCATCCCTTCCAGTATTTATTTAAATTTAATTAAATATTCGATTCCTGCCATGCCTACCAAAAAGAAACGAGTCTTGCACCTAGCCGAAAATCTCCCGTCCCAGCTCGATGAGGACGAGTTTTGCCCGAGCGTGTACACGGCAAAGAAACTGAAGGAGGAGCGGCCTCAAATATATTCCCGAGTCGTCCTCGCACTTGTCGAGGGGATGTCCATCAACCAGATCAAGAAAAAGTTCAAGGTCAGCCACAACATTCTGGCCGTAGTCCGAAACAGGGAAGAGGAGATCATCAAGACGAGCCGCGAAGTCTTGAAGGGCCTCACCGGCATCGCTGGACAAAGCACCTTGGAGAAATATCTTGAACGCCTCGAAGCCGACAAGATTCCGGACGGCGTCCTGCCGATAGCGGCGGGCATCTTCCTCGACAAGGTAGCCAGAGACGCTGGCGAATCGACTCAGACCATCGAGGTAAAGAAGACGATCAGCTTGGACCAAGTGCAAGCCGAGTTGGCCAACATGAGGAAGGCTGAAGCGATTGAAGTGGAGGCCGAGGCGATCGAGGAGAAAGCGGAACCCGCCTGACCGGCATCGCCTTCTGACCGGCTGTCCTCTTTGTCCTGCGATGGTACGTGAAGCTGCGCGCCTTTCCTCCTTGTCCTGCGACGTGGGCTGTTTCCGACGTGGGTTGTCTGCGTGACGCTTTAACGTTTTGCGAGTATGGGAGGTTCGCTTCTTATCGTTTTGACGAAGTCCTCCGGATAGGAGTAGTTCGTTTATTTTCTGGTGGACGGCGCCAGCAAGGCCGACCAGAAACAAACGCTATCCTTTGGTTGAAATTCATTTGAGGACACATTTATATCCCCCCTTTAGGGGGGTGGGTTTGTCCCTAAATGATTTGGGCCCTTCTGAACATCTTCGGGGAGCCTTTTCCGGGGAGTTCTCTGGAGGCGATTTTCTCATCATCGACGAGTTGGGTTAGTTGTCGTTGAAAGGTTTTTGGTTTGATCCCTTTTTCTCGTGCGATTTCCTCCCAGTTCGATCGAAGTATTTCGCCGATGACGGGGAGGAGGTCGAAGATATTCGTTTTCTGGGCTTTTTTCATTTTGCTTGCGGAGATGGTGAGGAGATCGTCTGGGTCCAGGTCGTCTCTGATTTTGAAAGCGGGAAAGTCCCACTCGACGACTCGATTCTCCAGCGGGGCGCAGTTTCGTTGTTTCGCCTCCATCGTGAGGCAGTCTTCCTCTTGGTGGTTGGTGAGCATTACCTTGGAGTCTGGATCTCTGGAGAAGACTCCTGAGCCGGAGGCCCGATCCATGGCATCGACGTCGGCTTTGTTTCCTTTGGAGAAGTGGTGGGCATAGACGAAGGCGGCGCCGGTTTTCTCGGAGAACTGCTCGATTTTGGAGAGTATTTGCAAGACGTCTCCGGCGGAATTTTCATCGATTCCGGCGGCGGCCTTGTAATATGGGTCTACGATGATCAGTCCGTAGTCTTGTGATTCGCCGGAGATGACGAGATCGGAGAGCAGGACGTCGAAGTCGTAGCATGAGCCTCTCAGTGGCCAATAGACGAGGTTGTCGGCTCTTTCGAGTGGGACGGGGAGGGCTTTCCCCACTTCGGTGAGTCGGAAGGTTCCGAACCAGGGTTTCAATTCGAAGTCCATGTACAGGACTTTGCATCTGAACGTTTCGACGCCGAGCCAGGGCTGTCCGGAGGCGACGCAGAGGGCGAGGTTTATGAGGGACCACGTCTTCCCCGCCTTGGAAGATCCCTCGACGGACATTCGGCAGCCTTGATGGAGGAGCCCGGCGAGGATTTCCGGTGGAGGGGGTTTGGCGCGTTCCTCCAATATGCGGTCCCAGTTCCATCTTTCGGGGAGGGGTTTTCCGACCGGGACGGATTCGGTGGGTGCGAATTTCGGGACGTGGTCGTGGGATTGGTCGTCTTGTTCGGTGGCGGCGAAGCCGTTTTCCTTGCACCATTGGTCGGGCGGGTTGTCTATGATCCAGTTCATCATGTCGTGCAGGTCGTCGTTCGGGTCTTGGTATGCGTATTTGATTCTGTCGTTCATTTGATCATTCGTTTTCTGGTTTCTTGAAGAAGATAAGGTCTTGAGTCCCTTTGCCGGGTCTGGTTCCGAGGGGGAGTCTGGCGGGTTGGGTGGGTCGTTGCATGGCCCGGTCACCACCCAGTTGGGCGGAGAGGGCGTGGAAGGCGGTTTTGGCGGCTGGGTCTTGTGAGCGGAAGTCGAACCATGCGTGGAGCGACTTGCCGGCTGACCAGACGACCATTTGCAGGGGGAGGAGGTCGGCTAGTTTCAACGCAAGCCCTATTTGAGCCTCCAAGTCCAGATTGGGGTCATCTACCTCGTGGGTCAGCCAAAATGTCTCCTGCACCCCTTGTTGAGCCTTCGAGAGGCATCCCTGCGTATAGGTACTAGGCACTATGAACTGATATTCGTGAAGATCGGGCTTTTCGATCCAGTTCTCGGCGAAGTCGAATTCGGGTCTGTCGATGGCTTTCGAGAGGCAGATCCAGTCGGTGGGATGGTAGAGTTTCGCGAGGGCTTGTCCGGCGGTCCGGATGGTGAGGTCGGATGAGATCCGGAGGGCGTCGAGGTCACCTTCGCGACCGCGATGGGTTTGGATGAGCTGGGGGGAGGGAGGGAGTTTGGGCGACTTGGGGGCGGAGGGATCTTCGTTTCGCTTGGCATATGCGCCGGTGAGGGCGTTTTGTATTTCGTTCGGCTGGGGTGGGCGCCGGTCGAATTGGCTTGCGGCGGCTTCGCAGTATTTGGCGGCGGCCTCGGGGGAGGGGAAGAGTTCGGGGCAGCGGAGGGTGAGGTCGAGTATGGTTTGGTGGAACTCGATTCCGCCTCGGGCTTTCTTGGCCCAGGCTTGTAGGGGATGGTCGAGCTTCATTTTTTGCGCAGCTCGAGGATGAGTTCGGAGAGGACTTGTTTCCCGATTCCGAAGGTACGGAGTTTCTTGAGGGCCTTCGCCTCGATCTGGGTGACTCTCTGGTGCGAGAGTCCGGTCTCGGCGGCTATTTCTCGGGTGGAGTATTCGCGTCCGGGGTCTGCGGATCGGAGCATGGAACGTAGTTTGGCGTCTGCGGCTCGCGATTTGATGTCTCTTGCGTTCGGCATTTCACTCGAGTTCGAGATTAAAGGCGCGTTGTCTGGAACCGGCCCAGACTGGGGCGGACTGCGTGGCCTCGACGCAATGGGCGATGACTTGTGATCGTTGCCCTCGCGTGGGCGGGGCATACATCCCGAACCTTTTCAATAGTATGCCGTTTCGCTCGGCGTTGGTGGAGTCGGCGGAGTGGAGGGGGAGTCGGGAAAATATTCTGGGGTCGAGCATTCGCAGCCCGTGAAGTTTTACGGCGGGGCGTCCGTCTACGTCGCACACGGCTCTCATGGCCTCGTCGATTCTCGCCCACCAGGACGGAGTGTTTGGGGTGGCGAACTTGTCGGAGGAGCCGAGGCATACCTTGTGGAATCGTTCGGCGAGTCGTTCGAGTCGGGGAAGGCTCTCATGGAGATGCCAGACGGGGGCGGCGTATCGTTCGGGGAACTCGCGGAGGAAGTCTGCTTCGAGTCGGTCGTTGTTCTTTTCGGTTCCGTCGATCTCGTCGGGTATGACGACGAAGTCGCAGGCCGGATGCTTGACCCACTTGAGCGCGAACTCGACGAATCCGGCGAAGTCATGTTCCTTGCCCTGCCTCCATGCCGAGAAAGCGCCGTTGTCCAAGGCGAAGGATTGTGAAACTCCGGCGATGATCTCGAGGCGTTGGGGTCGCTCGAAGGATACGAAGCAGTGTCGCCCGGTCGCGAGAGCGACGGCGTCGCGAGAGGTTCCTCCTTCGCTTATGCCGTGGTAGTGAATCACTCGGCTTTGCACTCCGAGAGGATTCGCACTCCGCCTCGATGGTAGCAGAGTAGGGTGACCTTGCCGCCGAACTTCGCGGCGAGGTTGTGGGTCCAGTCTTCTTGAAAGGTCGGAACGGAGGAGTGTTTTTCGCAGTATGCGAGCAAGTCCTCGACGATCACGGTTCGAGAGGTCGTCAGTGAGGCTTGATATTTATCCGACCGCCCGTTGACCGGGCAAATTCCCTCGAACCTCCATTGATATTCATTTTGAGTTTCCATTATTTGACTTCTTTAACTACGTGGCGAAGTTCGTTCCTTAGTTTCCGTAAAGCTTTTTGTTCAATGTACCTGATGGCCTCGGCACTCACTCCACACACTTCAGCTATGGCGGTGCGCGGTTGGGGGAATCCATCAAACACCTTAACCATAACGGCCAAGCCCAAGTCCACCTGTGCGCCCTTTTTCGCCGTGCTGTATTTTGAATGGTTCTTCACCTTTCGACCATCACGCCAGCAGGACACTATTGCCCCGGGAGTGACGCCGTGGATTTTTCCCAAGCGCTTTGCCTCTTCCCAATCCCATTTGGGATCGCCCGGAATTCCTTTTGCTCCTTGCCTTTCCATTTCATCGCGGGGGCCGGAGGGCGAGCCAGAATATGACGACGAGGGAGGCCATGAAGAGGCAGAGTTCGAGGTCGTTCATCGTCGGCCCCTCGATCTGAAGGACCGCATGATTCTGTTGTTCTCTCGGACTCGGAGGAGTTCTCGTTTGCGGACGCCGGCTTCGAGGACGGCCCATGCGACGAGGAATCCGAGTCCGAAGGAGATGAGGGATATGGTGAGTCCGTTGCCCGAAGCTTCCTCGATCATTCGGGCTCGTCCTCCTTGCGTCTATGGGGCGGGCAGGCGACGTTCTCGTCGTTCCATTGTCTGGCGAGTTCGAGGGCGATTTCCTCGTCGGTGGAGGGGTCGGGGGGAAGCGGGTTGCCGAGGGACTGGCGGATGGTTCCCTCCTTGACCGCCTTGCGGTTTGCCTCGGCTTCGGTCGATTTGCACGTAAAACCAGCCTTTTGGGTACTTTTATCAGGCGTATTGCATGTAAAGTCCCCTTTTGGGTTGACCTCCGTCTCGGACTTTTCCTCTTCGTCGGTCATGCCATCCTCGCCATCGCCTGTTCTTCGCGGCGTTTTTTTATGGCATGATAATTGTCGTGGCATGGCTTGCAGATGGCGACCAAGTGGAACAAAGGTTCGCTTCCGGGTTCTATGTTGTAGTGTTCGTAGGTCAGGTGATGAACCTCGGTTGCTTCGTTCGTGAAACATCCTTGGCAAATGAAGTCGTCGCGTCTCAGCACTTTTCCGCGCTTTGATTGCCAGGCGGGCGACTGGAGATACTCGTTGTAATTCCTCCACCAAGTTTCCTTTTCCCTGCGGCGCTCTTCCTCATCCTCTTGAAGTCGCCTTTCGCGCTCTTCCTCGAACTTTCGGACGCGCTCGGTTTCCTTTTCCTGCTGGTAGATCGAGGCTTCCTTTCGAGGGACGCAATCGCTAAAGGCGATTCGATCTTCCGTCGGAAGCGTGGCTTGATACCTTCCCATTTGCCCGCACTCGATGCACTGGGGCTTGAATCTGTAATCGCCGTATATATGGGGCTGGAATGGATTTTCCTCAAAAACCCATCGTTTTTCGCCTTCACATTTCCCGACGGCTCCTCCTGTTTTTTTACATGGCATCGTTATTCCTCCATCTCCCGAGCTTCTCGGCTCTTCTTGATTGCGTAATAGTTGATTTCGAGGGTCCTTTCTCTTCGATTTTTTCTACGGCGATATGCATTGAACAGGGCCTTTATTTCGATCAAATAGCGGTGGGCTTTCCGTTGTCGATTTCCCTCTTCGTCGGTCATGTTTCCAATGGGTCCAAAGTATGTTCCTTTAACCATCCGCGTTTGGGCGGCAGCATCCAAGACGGTGTCCATTTTGAATCATCTGGGACATCCACCTCTGAGAACGTGATTCTCCTCCCCGTCGTCCGGCGGATTTTACGAAGCGCAACCTGTATTTTGTGACCGATGTTTGAACCAGAACAGCCCTCCTTTTCGGCTATTTCATCCATCGACCGGTCTTCCCAGTATCGGAGCCTGAGAAGTTCTTGTTCTTTAGCCGTGCAGCGGGCCAGGGCGTTTTCCGCCATTTCCTTTCGTTCGAGAACTTCTCGCAGGTCGGGGGAGGTTAATTGCTCTTGACTGAACTCCCTGTAAATCGAAATTTCCCCCTTCGTCGTCAAACGGAAGTTTTTAGGCCACTCCCCCAGCACGTCGACGTATTGTCCGGCTTCGGCGAATGCGATTTCAATTCGGAGGGCGATTTCCTCGGAGGGCCGCTTCTTCATGTTGATTGATTCGCCTATCGTAGTTGTATTTAGTCCCGATTTCCGCGCCAGTTCCGTTTGCGACCATCCCAGCGCCTTCAAGGCTTTCCACATGGCCCCATGCTTGAATCTGACTACGCCCGCCACTTCCATCAGTAATGCCCCTTGATTTCGCCTTCTGCGGCGAGCGGCAGACCCTTCGCCCACGCCGGCGGCTCGCTCAATACTTGAACCAGAGCCGAGAGGGCGGCGTCGCCTTCGGCTTCGGCTACCTCGACGGTGACCGAGTCGTGGACGTGGAGGCAGACGGGCAGGCCCATCGCTTCGAGTCTGAGCAGGGCGTCGGCGAAGATTTCTCTGGCGGTGGCTTGGACGAGGTTTTCGACCAGGAGTCCTCCGAAGAGTCGTTTGGTTTTGTCTCCCTTGGTGACTGCCGCGACTAGGTCGCCGTCCTTTTCGGAGAGGTCGAAATATTTGATTGGCTTGCCGTTCGGGGTGAGGATCTCGCCGACGTCCTCGTCTCGTTGAATGAAGAACCGGAGGGCTTCCTCGAGTTGGTCCCATAGCTTGACGACCTTTTTGTTTTGCTTCCGGTATTCGAGGACGGCGTTGCGGGCTGCGGCGAAGGACAGGGTCAGGGCGCCGCCGGTGAGGGCGTGGGCCACTTGGACGAATCGCTTGGCTCCGCAGCCGTAACCGAGTCCAAGGGTTCTCGCCTTGCATAGGTGGCGGGTATCCGGGGCGAAGTCCTTCATCGGTTCCTCTTCCTTATATAGTCCCGAGGCGCGCCCGTGGGCTTCGTAGAGATCGATGCCTCCACCGACCAAGGTCAAGAATTCGAGATCCCCTGCGAGCCAGTGTAGAATGCGAGGCTCGATTTGGGAGAGGTCGGCGGTTACGAGTACCTTGCCGGCGGGCGCGGCGAGGCACTTCTTCATGGAGGTGCCTTCGACCTGGGCTCGTGGTATGGCCTGGAAGTTCAGTCCTCCCGAGCCCGACCATCTGCCGGTATGGGGCGCTCCGCAGTACTTCAGTCTGGTGGAGACTCGGGCGTCGGGTCGTGTTCGGAGGATGAGTCCTATGAATTGTTTGTGGGCCTTGTTGGCTTTCCGGTATCGGGTCATCGCCTTGACCCAGGCGGCTTGAGTCGGGTGCTTGTTTTTCCAGCGGAGAAGTTTCGGGTCGTCCTCGTTGGAGGATGGCGGGGGGTCGATCCCGGCGAGTCGGCAAGCGTCGTTGAGGGCTGAGGGCGAAGTGATCGGGGCGGCTCCGTTCCACGGGAGAGCTTTCCCCGCCTCCAGCATGGCGACGTCGAGCGCGTCGATTTGCTTTTGACAGAGCGGGCCGTCGAGGGGCAGTCCGCGTGAAGCTATCTTGCGGGTGAGTTGGGAGAGGAGGGCCTCCTTCTCGGGCCAAGTGTCCTTGAACTCGTTCCACACTCCCCAGCAGGCTTTCGAGTCGAGCAGGGCGTATTCTTGGAAAGCGGGATTGGAGGATATCGCCTCGGGGTCGAGTCCGGCCATTTGGTCGCGGGCCTCCTTCGAGAGTTCGGCCCCGAACATTTCGTAGAACGAGGCTGAGAGCGAGCGGGGGTACTGATGCCAGACCGACATGTCGGCGGTGCATGTCCACGAGGCGGGGGAGAAGGCCGGCATCTGGCCGCGCGCGATGGCCATCCTGGCGCAGACCGAATCGAATTCGGCGTTGTGGGCGCAGAGGTCTTGCCCTGAGAGTCTTTCGACGGGAAGGTCGGAGGGCTTGCCGACCCATTGGAACTTGGGGGACCAGAGCGAGACTAGGGTCACCTTGAACCGGGGGTCTTTCACGTACCGGTCGAGGCCCATCCTGGCGACCGAGTATGCACCCGACCAGACGGTTTCGAGGTCGAAGGCTAACATTGTTTCATCTCCAGTCCAGGCATATGCCGCAACGATGCCGGTTCGGGTTGTGGGCTCCGTATATCCACCAGACGCAGACTCGGAGTTTCCATAGGCGGAGGCTCAACTGCCAGCCGGTTCGCCATCTTGTCAGGTTCCACAATAACCTTCGCATTCTCCGCGCCAGTCGTTCCATAAAAGTCCTTGTCCCTTGTCGACGTCGGTGGATAAATCCACTTCCTCCAGAGGATTCATGGTGGGATGAAGATACAAGGCTTCGTTCGCCCCCTTGACTCCATGTCGAAGCATTCGATCCATGCGCTTCGCTTCTTCCCAGCTTTCGGGGTCGTTCTCTTTCATGCGCCTCCATTCGTGATTCGAGTGGAAAGGGCAATAAACGCAGGCCGATCTCGGAGGGGGGGGGTAGCCGTTGGCTTCCATCCAGTTCAGGCAATTCGCTCGATTCATGCGCTTCTCGATAAGCGGCCAACGGTGTGCGACGTAGGATAAGCGACTTTCCTTCATGCGTTGGATTTCATCAGTCGATATTCCGATCCACGTAATGGCCCGGAGATCCTTGCCCCCGCGTTGTCCCTTTTCGAGTCCGAGCAATTCCCTGACCTTTCTTTCGATGGGTACGATCTTGAATTCGTTGGTGCATTGCCTTCGCATCATGCCTCCTCCGCCGGCGGATTCCGTGAACAGAGGCAGGGTCGCGATTCGCGCCCCTGCCTCTGTTCCTACCTCGATCTGCCTGGTCAGCCCCTCCTTCTCCATGACCCTATGAACGGGGAACGGGAGTTCCTTCTCTAAAAAATCAAGCCACTCCATGACTTTCTTGGGCTCGGCTCCCGTGTCTGCAAATATAGCGGCGTCCGGCATGGGCGTGATCTCTTCTTTGGCCGCCATGAGGGCCATCGTGGAAGACTGCACTCCGGCTCCTAGGCTCAAGACGTGGATAGGTTCGCTCATCGTTTCCTATCCCCTCGGTCGAGTCTGTAGTGAAGAAACGCCGTGAAAAACGCCGGGATGCCTCGGGCTAGGAGGCGGTCTGTTTCGCGGACAGCCTCGAAGGCTCTGGCATGGTGGGTGAACTTCACGCCCCCCGTGGTCAGGACGATGAAATCGCCGTCCTCCGGGCCGTTAATCTTCTTTCTCCCCATCATCGTCGGCCAGTATGATTTCGGCGAAAGCTATTGCCGTGTCGAGTTCGGGGTAGGTGGTCGTGGCGGTGGGCGTGGTGAGCCTCCAAACCTCCGCCTCCAAGTCGAGCTTGAGGATGCCCGACTTGCCGGTCTTCTCGTCGGCCAGGTAAAACGTGTCGCCCTTGCTGGTGATCTTCATTTCGTCAGTTCGTCGTAAAGCGTTAAAAAAGCCGTTGCTGAAACCGCCGGAATTACTCCGTTTCCGAGGGCTCGGAGTTCATCGACGCGGCTGTGTACACTGCTTCCCAAGGCGTGATAGGCCGCGAGCAAGTCGGGTCCGTCCAGCCTATCGGTAGACCCATCAGGGTTTCCACCCAGCGGCTTGATAATTTGAGACTCGGATGGGCGACCTCTTCCTCCAGATTGCATTTGTTCCGATTCACCTTCGCGCCTCTCACCATCTGGGTTCTCGGGGTCGGCCAGGCCGACCCCTGCTCCTGCTTCGCCATGTCCCCCGTCAGGCTCTTGTTGTCCACTTGTTCGCTGAGACACCCCTCCACGTACTTCCGCCCTATGCTCTTCCGATACTCCACCCGCTTCCTCACACCTTCGGGCGTCCTCACGATGTCGGTTGTCGTTGGCGTGAACCAGTTCTCCTGCTTCGCCAAGTCCCTGCCCAGGCACTTCTGATTGCTCTCCGGCGCCGTCCTCGCTCCCTCCACGTGGTCGCTCGCTTGGGGCGTTGCCCAGTTCCGCATTGCATCCACCAGAGTCGTCCCCTCGTGGTGCTTGCTGTCCTCGTTCTTCCTCTTTGCCGTCTCGTTCGCCGCGTTCGCGGAGTCGCCGACGGTTGCCGTCGGCCAAGACTCTGGCGGGTTCCCACCAGTATTGCTCTGATCCGGGGCCGGCTGGGGCGAGGTCGATCCCAGCCCCGTCTCCACGTCCCGAAGCTGGACTCGATGGTCCTCCCTGTTCGGGTCGGCTGCCCCGTTCTCGTCGCTCACTTGAGGAGTCGGCCAGGCCGACTCCGAAGCCCTCGCCATCCGCTTCATTAAATTGTCGCCGTAGTTGTCGCTCGTCCAGCCGGGTTCCTGCGCTCTTATCGTGGGCCAAGATGAACAGCCTTTGCCTCTTGTGCGGCAAGCCCTCCGCACGCGCCTCGAACAATCCCGCCGCAACTTCGTAACCCAGTTCGTCCAAGTCGTGGCAGACGTCTTTAAAGCCGAGGGTAAGGTGGCCTGCGACGTTCTCGCAGAAGACCCAGTTAGGTCGAACATCACTAATTGCCCTTTCGATGAAGGGCCAGAGGTGTCTTGGGTCTTCTGAGCCTTGTCTTTGGCCGGCTGTGCTGAAGGGCTGGCAGGGGTACCCGGCAATGAGGCAATCCACCATTCCTCGAAAGCGTTCGCATGGGAAGGTTTTAAGATTCGTCCAAATTGGGGCAGGGTCGATTTGCCCGTTTTCCATACGCGACTCCAAGATTTCGCAGCCAAAAAGTTCGATCTCCGAGTAAGCGACTGTTTGCACATTTCGGATAACTCGCTTGAGTCCCATTCCAATGCCGCCGTATCCGGCGCACCATTCCAAGACTCTAAAAGGCTGTTCGATATTATCCACATTTCAGTTCCTCCACGATTAATATTCTAAGCCATTCGCTCACGCTCACGCCGGCATCGTCGGCGGCCCGCTTCACCATCTCCTTCAGAGACGGCGACACCTGGGCCATGACGGCGATGCCTGATCGGACCGGCAATCCGTCCATACCGGTGGCTTTGAGGCGAGGCGTTTGGGTTTGGAATTTCATCGTCCCTTGGGCTGGCTTTTTTTGAAATCGAGTATCGCCTGGAGGTAGTTGGCGTCCTTGCGGCGCTTATGTTCTCGGCGAACGTTTCGCCGGGCGAACCACTTGGCTCGACCGGGATTCTTCTTCGTTCCATGGTTACTCTTCGGCATCGTCTTCCCTTCCGCATTCGCAGTCGGACTCGTCCCCGATGGCCCACTCCTCGCCGCATTCGGCGCAGCGCTTCCATCCTCGCGGGGCGCGGTCCGCCCAGTCTTGGGCCAAGAGGTCCAGGTCGTCGGAGTCCTGCTCGGGCGTCATGCTCCGCTCCTCGGATCGTAATTCTTGAGGGATCTCCATATGGCGCAGGCGTCCTTGAAGGTTTCCCAGGCAGCGGCGATCTCGGTCGGCGAGTAGCCGAATGGCTCGAAGCGTCCCGGCTCGGTCGATGAGATGTAGCAGTTGGCCCCATGCACCTCCTCCTTCTCGACCGCCTCGGCTCCCCAGTAGGTGGCCGCATAGGCGGCGATCTGATGGATTTGAAAGTCGTAGGGGAGGATCTTCCTGCCCTCGTAGGTCTTCCGAGTCTTCCAGTCGATGACGCCCTTTTCGCCGGTCTGGGAGACGCAGACGATGTCCACCATACCGGCGAACCCATGCTCCGCATTCACGAGAATCTTCTCGCGCTCGATGAATCGCAGCCCCTGTTCCTGCTTCCAGTCGAAGGCCGGTTTCACGTATGTGTACAATTCGTCGGGGATCGGCTCCCCCTCGAAATATTTTTCGATGGCGTCATGCACTTCACTTCCGAAGTCAGCCGCCTCCTCGACCGGAGCTTGTTGCTTGACCATGCACCTGTCCGCAAACTCATCAGCCGTCTCGCCGTCGATTCGAGGCAGGTCGAAGGCGACCTGGCCGATGGACTTCATCTTCCATCGCTCGAGTCCGGGCTTCGCGAAGACTCCGAGGATCGTCGTCACGCTCGGCTTTAGCTTCAGCTTGCGGGCGTCCCGAAGCGTGGTCGATCTCTCGCCGTCCCCTTTCGTCTTGGGTTGAGTGTGGCAGGCTTTGCCGGTCACCGTGTACCAGTGCCCGCCGCCCATTGAAAGTTTCTTAGTAAGTATTGCCATGGAACCAAATCCTTTGGATTGCCCGCCGCGTCATGCCGCAGCGGTGGATGAAAGTCTTGACCCATCCCGTCGCCCCGCCGGCTGATGGGAGCCGGCGAGGCCGTGGGTGGGAGATCCGACCAGACAGACCGCAGTCCATCGGATCAAAAGTCAGGATTGGAGGTTACGGGAGTGAACATGTTGCCCGTCGTCTGCGTCGGAGGCTGGACAGGCGCCGGAGCCGCCGGTTGGGCGACTGGCTGGGCTACCGGTTGGGCGACTGGCTGGGCTACCGGTTGGGCCTGTGGCTCGGTCGCGGGAGGCGCGACGTCGGGAACGGCGAACTTCGAGGCGTCAGGCACTTGGGCGGCCAGTTGATCGATGACTCCGGCGATGCCCTGAACGTCGGCGTAGGTCCGACCCTTTCGGGAAACCCTGTGCGCGACGTTGAGCATCGCGCCTTGGCCTACCATTTCGCAGTAGTCCCAGGAGCCATCCATTTGGGGAGGCTTGCCGATCCAGCCGGTGAGGAACTTCACGAGGTTCGATTTTTCATGCCCCGATATTTTCATTTCGCCGGTTTGGATCATGGAGCCGTCGGAAAGCCCGAATAGGAATCGGGTGAGATCCACCGTCTCGATTACGGACGGGTCCTCGAAGGTCGGTCGCTCGATGCCGAGCGAGTCCTTGACGCCGATGCAGACCGCCACGTGTTGGCCCGGATTAACGAGCGAGTCGCCGAGCGGCCAGCCCGTTCGGGGACCGTCGGAAGATGATGATGCGTGTAATATAGCCATTGGTATCTTTGGGTTGTATTGTTTATTTAAGGAAATGGTTTAAAATCAGCAGGGCGTCGGCTGTCTTGAGGGTGATGCCCTTGACGGTTGGGAAGAGTCGGGAGGCGTGGTCCCGCAGGACGCGCTTCTTCTTCGAGCCGGAGGCCGCCCGCACTCCTTCAAGTCCCTTCTGCCACTCCTGCGGCTTCGAGAGATGGAGGGGAATCTGGAGGGCCCGAATGGTCCCGCAAATGTATCCGAAGTTCTTGCCGAGCTTGAAAGCGGCGGAGGATGGGATCGCCTTGCCGACGTAGGGCGGCACGTGTTCCACGATGGCCACGATGGACTCGGCGTCGGGATGGTCGGCCAGTTCGGAAAGGCCGATCAGCCATTCCGTCTCATCAACCCAAGGTCCGACCTCGACGTCGTCCAGGTCGGAACCGTAGGAGATGGCGAAGCCTCCCGAGGCGCCCGGATCGACGGCGAGGAATATCTTCACTGGGCGATCCCCCATATCCCGGCGACCACGATGGTCGCGGATAAAACGATTTGAAAAAGACAGAAGGCCCTCACCATCAGAAATCCCATGAACTCAACTTTAAGCTTCGGGGAAATTTTTCAACGGGAATCATAAAAAACTTTCATCCTCGCGCGGGAGACTTTGTTCAATCGCCTTGAAATTTATTTTGAATTTAGTTCTTGCTTTTGTGTACAGGTAAGCATAGGTTGGGTTTCTTAACGTTAACCCATGAACCCAAAAACAGGACGACTAACTATGAGCACATACGAAGATTATAAGAAGCAAGAGGTAGTATTTTCCTTTGAGCGAGACAACGACAACTATTTTGCCTTAGTATGGAATGATCCAAATACCATTGAGGTTCGTAACACTGAGCAACTAATGAGGTTTTTTGAATCCATCAAGAAAGACAATGATGGGGAATACGTTAACTTTTGTCGTTCAGGAAAGTTTGATAGTTCCTCGCCAAAGGAAATATTTGAATTCTTGGTTAAGAATTTTGATTCCTCCCTTGGCGACGAAGACGGATTTTTGACCATTCGTTGCTTGGCAATGAAATACTAATTTCCCGAACTTAACCCACCAAAAGGACAACGAACGATGACCCCACCCAAAGACAAACCAACGTGGGGCGGGCCTCGCTTGAATCAGCGAGGGCGTCCTCTCATTCGGGAGGGGGCGCCGCGAGTCCATCTGCATTGCATGGTGGACCCAGCCACAAAGGAGATCCTCAAGATCAAGGCGAAAGCCTCAAAGAAATCGATGGGTCGCCTCTTGGACGACTTGGTGTAAAGCGGAGAAGACCGCGCCTCAATCGGCGGTCGATTCCATGCTTCCTCTAGTTAGCCCAATCACGCAGCATGTCATCTAATGAGGGAAGGGATTCGACGGGGGCGCTCTCTTTACCCGTGATCGCTTCGTAAACGTTTTGCCCCTTCTCTCTCGGCTTGAAATGGAAGAAAGGTTTTGCGCCTTTGGTGAGGATAGGCGATCCCTTCTCTTTGAAATTTGAAGGTTTCGACCAAAACAAATATGCGTCAGTGCCGAGCAGTCCGCCTAATTGACGCGCCCAAGTATAATCTCCTCTATCTAAATTACCTACGGGGTCAACCCAGCGACCCTCTTTCATTCCCTGAGACATTATTTCTTTAGGGGTTCTTCTGACTTCTGCCTCGCGCCATCCCGTCTGATGTATCCACATGCGATCCTTGACTAGATCGAATTCATCTCGGCTCCAAGATTTAGGATCACGTTCAGCTATCTCAATCCGGCGAACTATCTCCTCAGTCTTGCCACCGGCGGGGAATCCAAATTCCTTTGCCTTCGATTGAGCTTCCTTTCTCGACATATCTTTCGGCATAAACAACCGCCCAGGCCCTTCCTCCGCAACTCTTTTCGCGGCGGGAGCCATGAAGCGATTCCCTCGCGGAGCCGCTCGGCCTGCTCGGCGGGGGGCCGGCGTGGCCGGTTGGCCGGCTGGCATGAACTGCCTCGACGGCAACAAGTCGAACTCAGGCATGACGGTCATAAGCGGCTGGGCGGTGATGTCGCCTTTCCGCGTTCGGATCTTCGGGTCGGTGGTCAGTCCCCCTACGTCGGCGAACTCCTTGAGAAATCCTATTTTCTTACCCTCTATCGTGTACGGGTACGAATAATGAAAGTCCGTTTTCTTCGGCGCCTCGTTGACGGGAACCTCGAGCAAGGCGACCACTTCGCCGAACCCCGCGCCGACTAGCTCGGGGTCGGCTATGTCCTTGGCAATCGTCGCCAAGTCGATTCCCATCTCCCTCGCGGCGGTTTCCGTTATGGGGTTCTTCTTCAGTCCGGCTTTTTCAAATATCCAGTCGGCAAGCGCGAAGTTGATCTTCTTCGACTTCACGGCCTTCTCGAAGTCGGCGAAATTCTTTATGTCTCGAATCACTTGGAGGTTCTTGCCCTTCGGGGCTCTCTTGTCCTTGCTCTCCTTGATCTGCTTCATAATCGCCCGTATGTGGCGATTGGCCGCTCCCTCGGTGATCGTTCCGGTGTCTATGGCGGCTCGGAGGGCATTGGCATACGCCAGTTGCCCGTAGGCCGACTTGAGATGGTTGAGGTCGCTGAGTATGGTGATGCCCACCAGAGCCGAGTCGTCGTCGCCGGCCACTTGCCTGACTCGCGTCATAAAGTTGTCGGCGGCCTGCTTGCCCTTGAAGGCCCAGCCTCCGCCGTTGAAAAGGTGCATGAAGCCTCGACCTCCCTGGGCCTCGACCGGCACCGCTTTCTTCTTGCCCTTGGGACCGGTGAACATCTCGCCCACTCCGAGCCTGTCCGAAGTGAGGGCGAACATGGGGCGGTCGGCGTAGTCTTGTAGATTGACCTTGTCCGAGGCCGGCATGAAGAGCCGGAGGGAATCAGGATCGAGTCGAACGACCTCGTCGCCCTTGGCTCGGACGGTGCCGTCGCCAGGCATATAAAGAATATTGCTCTCGCCGGCGTCGAAGGTTCCTCGGTTGCCAGTTGCCGATTTGACCTGCTTGTTATTCCAAACCGCAATCGTTCCGTATTCGGGGTTTATGGTGCTTTCCGATATGATAACCCCGTCAAAACCTTTGCTGTCAAGATGGTCTATCACGTCTTTGCGCTCATAGATGAGATAGTTGCCCTCCTTTATTAAATCCTTCGATTTACCTCCATCATTTTTATCGAAAATCCACGCATCTTCGGGCAAGTTTTTGA
>Ga0080013_1000958_pt1 | contig 39329 bp, 44 predicted proteins | sample ETNvirenome_6_85_FD_69236 | JGI IMG/M metagenome (GOLD analysis project Ga0080013, IMG submission 69236) | Marine viral communities from the Pacific Ocean - ETNP_6_85 (SPADES assembly) (version 2) | ecosystem: Environmental > Aquatic > Marine > Oceanic | place: Pacific Ocean | collected 2013-06-19 | reverse complement strand
AAGTTTGGAAATTATATAATCAAGAATTATGGAGTCTGGTACGAAAATCAAATGTAAAACTATTAGGTTTAACAATCTAAAAGAAAGAAGGAAGGAAAATTAAATTATGAGTTGGGCAGAAGTGAAAGCAGACCAAGTTATTAAAATTCATCGTGGTGCAAAAGCTTTGACAATAAACGGGATTCAACATTCTGCAAATGTCTTAGCTAATTGGTCGAATGATGAATTAAGTAAAATTGGTATTTATCCTTATAAAGAGGAACACGAACAAAGTGATAAACGTTTCTATAGTGATAAAGGTATAGTTTATAAGTTTCAAAATAATGAAGCTATTGGAACTGTTAGTTCTAAAGCTATAGATATAGATGTTCTAAAAGAAAAGTATATAGCTCAAGTAAATAGACATTGCTATAATATTTTATGTCATACTGATTGGTATGTAATTAAACATACTGAACTTGGAACAGAGATACCTTCTGAGATTAAAACTTTTAGAGCTAGTGTAAGAACCAAAGCTAATGAATTAGAAACTTCTATAAAAGCATGTTCTTCTATTGATGATTTTAAAGCTATCATTGATAGTACTACTGAAGGAAGTGGAGAAGATGCAAAAACTATTACAGCACTAATAAACGATTGGCCTGAATTAGAAGAAGAATAAATGTCTACAGATAGTAAAAGAGTACCTCTGGAATTTAGGGCTGGTATTAATAGAGAAAATACTTCTTATACTACAGGTGGACATTGGTATAATGGTAACCGTGTTAGGTTTAGAAGTGGTAAACCAGAAAATATTAGAGGTTGGCAAAGAAAAGTAACAGAGCAATATAACGGAATTGCCAGAGCAATTACGTCATGGGCTTCGTTATCTGGTAACTTATACGCTGCTTTTGGTACTGATCAACTTTTATATGTTTATGCTGGTGGTTCTATCTACGATATAACTCCTGTTAATACTTCTGTTACAACATCATCTACTGCCCCTGTTATCTATAGTAGTACAGGTAGTTCCAAACTTATTGTTGATTGGGTTAGTCAATCTCCAGATTTAAATGCTATAGGATTAAGTCAAAATACTTTTATTATTGTTAGTGCAGGAACTGATACTGTTGGTGGTGTTAGTATAACTGGAGAATTTAGAACATCTATTCCTGCTGATCTTTCTGCTGGTCGTTATTTTAAAATTATAGCTAGTAGTGAAGCTGGTAGTAATGCTACTAGAACTTCTGCAACTAATTTTACTTTCCTTCTTAATGCTGGTTCTCAAACTCAAGTAGCTGCTACAGGTTATGGTACGGCTAGGTATGGAATGGATAGAGTAAGTGCATACGGTACTCCTGCTACTGTAGGAAGTGGCTTTGCTGTTCTACCCCGTAGTTGGACATTTTCACATTGGGGTGAAGATTTAATTGCTTGTCCACGTAGAGGATCTATTTATCTTTGGGATGAAGATACTGGGACAGCCCAACGAGCAACAGCTATAACTTCTTCTTGTCCTACTGATAATACTTTAGCTTTAGTTTCTCCTGTAGCAAGACATCTTGTTGCTTGTGGAACAATGCCGCTTACTTCTGTTTTTGATCCTATGTTAATTCGTTGGTCTAGTTCTGATGATTATAATGATTGGTTACCTACTGATGTTAATACTGCTGGTGAACAAAGAATTACAGATGGATCAAAAATTATTACAGCAGTAAATGCTAGAAATCAAACTGTTGTTTTAACAGATAGTTCAATGTATACAATGAGTTATGTAGGTGATCCTTATATATTCCAAGTCGATCATAAAGGTGGAAACTGTGGAGCTATTGGTTTACATTGTGCAGTAGAAGCTGATGGTAGAGTTTTCTGGATGTCACATAAATCTTTCTTTATGTATGATGGTGCTTTAAGACATTTATCTTGTACCATTGAAGAATATATATTTAAAAATATGAATGAAGAATATTTTGATAAAGTATATGCAGGATTCAACACAGAGTTTACAGAAATAACTTGGCTTTATCCTAGTAGTGAAAGTACTGAATGTGATAAATATGTTACATATAATCCCGGTGAAAATTGGTGGGCTTATGGTGAAGCTAAATGGACAGCTTGGGAAGATAAAAAATTATATGATACAATTTTAACTACAGGTACTGATTCTTATTTATTTGATAATGAACCAAAAAATATTTATACAGGTGAAGGACAAGCTATTGAATCTTTTGTTGAGAGTGGATCTTTTGATTTAGATAAAGCTACCTTTGGTAATAATCTTGTTTTTATAGATAGAGTTATTCCTGATTTTAAATTTGAAAATAGTGGTAATATTGATTTAACTATTAGTCTTAGAAAATATCCACAATCAGAAACAACTACAGATAAAGGTCCGTTTACTATTACAGGAACTACTACTAAAGTTCATACACGAGGGAGAGGAAGAGAAGCTAGTTTAAAAATTGAAAGAGGAGCAACTGCTAATACTAAATGGAGATTAGGTTCTATTAGTATGGATATGGTGGAAGACGGACAAAGATAAAACTATGGCTATTAGAAACATACAACGTTATCCTGAGTTAGCTCATAATACTCCTTCGATTGATAATGAAGATGTAGAAACAACTGTTAATAATGTTTGGGCAGAGTTACAAAGATGGGTTGGTTCTTTAATCCTAGCTTTAGAACAAGACCAATCTTTTAAAGTTTTTAATGTAACTATAGATAATAATAAAAGTATTGACATTGAAGGTAGAATTAAAGTAGCTGATACAGATAGTAGTATAACAGCTTTAGAAGGAGATATTAGATATAATTCTTCTACTAATAAACACCAAGGATATGATGGAAGTAGCTGGAATGATATGTATTAAGGTAATAAAGTAATGCAAGAACAAGATGATGAACCAGAAGATTATGGTGGTATTGCTTCCGATTTTGGAGGAACAGGAGCATCAGGAGATTTTGGTGGTGGCTTTGATTCTTCTGGTCAAGATAGTTATGGACCAGATCCAGATGTAGTTGATGAGGATGGGAATTTAACACAAGTCTTTCAAGATGCTATTGCTAAACAAGCATTAGGTTCATCTCCCTTATCTGGTGAATATCAAAATTATGCTGATGATTTAGGTACTGAATATGGTTTGAATATGGACGAAGGAATGAACCTAGACTTTAGTAGAGGATCAATAGGTAATTTCTTTTCTGGACCTGAAGGATTTAATAAATATCGTGGACCAATAGCAGAAGGAACTGATGCTCATGGAGGATTTTGGGAATCATTTTTAGAAGGTTTAGTAAATGTTTTAACTTTAGGTATGGTTGATCCTGAATTTTCAGGACGAGAGGCATCAGCAACGTATGATAAATCAGGAAAAATGATAGGTGGTGTAGGTGATTTCAGTCATGGTTTCGGACAGGGAGAACAACCTATGGGAGTTGAAATAGGTATGCCTGTTGGTAGTGGGATACTTGGATTATTAGCACCTGAATATCAAGTTGATATGGACGCAGGAAAGCATGGATTAAGAGGAGGAATACTTGAAGGAGTTGCTCAATTACGTGATACGATCCAACCGGGAACAACCAAAGAGACACGAGATTTAACTATGGGTAGTTATCGTGATGTTGCACCAGTAGATCCAAAACATCTTCCAGATCCTAGTGGAGTGGGGATTATCAGAAATTATAAAGAGTTAAAAGCTGGTTCACTACCAAGAGCTACACCAGTACTAACACAAGTTTATCCAGCTAAACCAGTACCAGCTACAACAGTACCAGCTAAACCAGATCCAGCAAAAAAATCTCCATACCCTGATTGGGAACATGAAGAAGCAGATTCAACGGTTCAAGTAGCTCCAGTACCTCGTTTCCAACCTCAAGTTACTTCCGCTTCTTTAACAGAAGAAGAATCTCCAAAGGATAAAGTTATGTCAGGTTTACTATCAGTATATGATCCAAGTTATGTTGCTCCAGCAAGTAATACAGGATATTCACAAGAGTTTCTTTCTAGATACCCACAGTTTGCAAAGGCTGGTGGATATATACATAAGTATTTTAGCGGTGGTGGTGTAGAAGGATTAATAAATCAAGGGATGATAGGTCAACATTTTGATCAAGGTTTTAATAATAGAACACAAACCTTACATGATTTACAAAATATGGAAAGAGGTGGAAAACAAGTAAATAAACCTTTCCAGCCATTCGGAGGAATGTTTGCTCCTCGTCCACCAAGAGGCGGTTACCCTAAACCGGGATGGGATAGACCAAGACCGGGACTGCAACAGGAACTTGATCCTAAAACTTATTTCCATACACATGAAGCTGGTCAAGTAGACTATCCTCATTTCCCTAAGAGATTTGAACCACCCGTACCTAAAAGACCAGATAAACCTCAACCAGTATGGAGTGATACTCCTAAACCTCAATCTGTTTTAGATACACAATATCAAAATTTTGTTAACCAAGCAGAACTAGGACCAGTAGATACTACTAGAGGTGTAACAGCTACAGAAGCAGCGGAAAATCCTAATCAAACTTTACCCGCTCCTGCTAAACCACCTTCTCAGGAGGAACGGATGATGAACAAAGAAATAGATATTACCATGCCTACAAATATAACAGCCGATATAGAATTTCCAGAACAGGTTCAAGGAACCATACAGAACTATGGACTAGGTGGATGGGTTAGAAATCTATTACCAGCGGCTGCTGGAGCGGCTGCTAATTATTTAATACCCGGAGCGGGAATGTGGGGAACAGCAGGGGCTGGAGCTTTAACAGGTGCATTAACTGGTGGAAAGGATAGAGGATTAGGTGCTATTAAAGGAGCTATGCTTGGCGTAGGCGGTGGTGGATTAGGTCAAGCTTATGGTGCATATACAGGAAATGCGGCTCTTGCAGGATTAGCACCTTCAGCAATGCCAGCAGCAGGAGCAATTGGTGGAGCTTTAAAAAGTGCAGCCGTTCCTTTAGGTATAGGTCTTGGAGGTGCAATGATTAATCAAGTACCACAAGGACAACAAGGACCAGCTTTTGGAAGTCCTACTAGACCTTTAACTCCTGAAGAACGTAAACAATTAGCTTATAAAAATCTAACTGGTGGGGAAGCTGGTCCAGTTTTCGCTCCACCTCAAGGTTATTCACCCGGCTTTACTCCTCGTTGGACAGCAAAAGAAGGGGGATTAGCTCCTTTAGTAGCTTCTTTAGTTGAAGAACAATTAGAAGAAAGAGATACTGTATTAACTAGGGAAGATGTATTAAATAAAATAAATGAAATTTATGATCTTAATCTAAGTACAGAGAAATTTAAGGATCATCCAGAAGAAAGTATAGAAGATTGGCTATTTAAGAACTATCGTCCGGGCCAAAAGCAGTCAGAAAATAATAAGGACATGATAGAATATCTAAAAGATTTCATTAACAAAGGATCATTTGATGCGAAATATTTAAAACAGGGCATTGACATGCAAGACTTAGATGAAGAACGAATTAAAATGGATGATGATATATTAGAACATATAGGTCATGGTATTGACTCACGAGAAGATTATGACTTTGAACTTGAAGGAGAAGTACACGGTATAGATGAGGAAGATATTAAGTTAGGAGCAAAGGTTGCACGGCACGGTGGAGAAATACCTGAACAAGAAAATCTAAGACCGGGTAGTTTTGTTCTTACTTCGGATGTTGTATCAGATGTAGGAGATGGAAATACAAACTCTGGCTTTGAAAGATTAGATAATTTATTCGGTGGTGGTTTAGCAGAAGTTGAGAACTATGCGCTTGGTGGTGGAATACATGGACCTACTGGAGGGTTAGCTGATTTACGTCAAACAACTATAGGAGGAGGTTTAGATAATTTAGGACAAACAACTACAAAGGGAAGTCAAGCGGCTGCTTTATCAGATGGGGAATATGTTTTAAGTCCACGCGCCGTTAAAGAGGTAGGGAAACAAGCATTGAATAATCCTCAAGCTACACCTAGCCAACTACAAAAAGCTGGTGCAGAACAATTGTATAGCTTTATGAAAAACATTAGACTTGCAAAGCACGGGACGCCCAATCAACCTAAACAGCAAATAACAACAGGTGGATTAAGAAATGCCCTTGCTTAATAGGAGTCTAAAATGGAGACAGAATTTTCCGCTGTTCCCCCGGATAAAACTTTTCTTGTTTGGAATAGGGTAGCACCACTATTTGAAAAGTTAGTAGTAAGACATAATTATTCTTCACTTGAAGATATATTTAAAAGAATAGGAGTAGATAAAACTCATTTACTTTGGATAGCTTGGGAAAAAGATAACTTAGAAAACATAGTCTTAGCATTACTGACTTATGTTTATGATGGTATACTAATTATATCAAGTTGTGCAGGGAATGATATAGAATCTTGGTTAGATCATTTTGAAACTTTAGAAAAATTTGCAAAGGATAACGATTGTAATCGAATACAAATTAGAAGTGCAAGAAAAGGTTGGTCGAAACCATTAAAAGAAAAAGGCATTAGGGTTATAGCATATACTTATGAAAAAAATCTATAAGGAATAAGGCAATGGATTTGCAAGATTTAACGATAAAAGAAAAGATAAAATTATTTAAAGAGCTTTATACAGATATAGCTTCTAAAGGTATTAACGGGGATACAGAGTTAGCTCATGTTAATAGTCGAGAAGCTGCTGTACTTAAAGCTATGGGTGGTAGTGGTACTGTTAACGAAGTTACAGGCTTACGTCAGTATGATGATTGGTTTGGTGGAGATGATGATCCACCAGCGCAACAAGCAACTGGCACTACTACTGTTAGAAATGTATCTGATCTTCCTGATTACTTTAAACCTTATGCTGAAAAACTCCTTGCAACTGCCGAACAAGCATATGATCAACCTTATAAAGCTTATGAAGGACAGCGATTAGCTGATCCTACTTCAGCAGAAATGTCTGCTTTAAGTGGACTAGAACAATTCTTTACTAAAGGAACAGGTGAGTTTGATGAAGAAGGTGTAGAGTTAAGAGAATTTGCTATGCCCGGTGCAGACGATCTGAAGACAGCAAAAGATTTAGCTGCTACTGGTTCTGCACAATTTGGTGACATGGCTCCTGAAGATTTTCAATCAAAGTATATGTCACCGTATCAGCAAGCTGTAACTGATATACAGTTAAGAGAAGCAGAAAAGCAAGCTGCCCGTACTAGAAATCAACTAGCTTCTCAAGCTGCCAAGACAGGAGCTTTTGGTGGAAGCAGGGCTGCTATACAAGACATGATGCAGCGTGACCAAGAAGCTAGAACTTTAAGTGACATACAGGCTACTGGATTACAAGCAGCTTATGGTAAAGGTTTAGACCAGTTTGAAGCAGATAGAGCGGCTGCTAGGGCAGGGGCTGGTCAGTTAGGACAACTCACTCAGCAAGAACAATCACAGTCTCTTACAGGTTTAGGTGCGTTACAGACGGCTGGAGAAGCTCAACGAGCTTTAGCGCAGCAACCTTTAGATCTTGCCTATGAAGAGTTTGGTAGACAGCAGATGGCTCCTAAACAGGCCATACAAGAAATGAGTGGTGTGTTACGTGGTGTTCCTGTCTCACCTACTACTTATAGAACAACTCAAGAATATCAACCAGCCCCTACTCTTGGTCAGCAGTTACTTACGGCTGGTTCTGTTGCTGGTGGTATCTCTGCTGGTATGGGTAAGAATTGGTTCGGAGGTGGTAACGCTGAAGGTGGATTGATTGGATTAGCTAATGGTGGTACTGCTTGGGGTAAAGTTACTAATAAACCAGTAGGTTCTTCTGCTTTGGCTAGATTGATTAAAAAAATATTATCTAGTGATGTTGAAGATAGAGGAGAAGGAAGAGGTGCAGGACTATCGGCTGATATAGTTGATATGTCTGAAGAAGATGAAACTAGTTTAGTTACTAAGAAACCAGTAGGTTCTGCTTTACAAAAGATATTTTCTAAAGGAAGAGATAGAGGAGAAGGAAGAGGTGCAGGAATATCGGCTGATGTGCCTCATCGAAGATATGATCCTACTGATGAACATCCACCAAAATTAAAAAGATTACTTGAAGCATTAACTAATCCTGTAACTACTGGATGGGAAGGAGGACAAAAAAGACCTGATCTTAGAGTAGAACCTAGTGGTAAAGATATCTTATCTATGGAGCCATTTGGTATTGAACAGGAAGTAGAAGATCCTAACAGGGCTGCTGAAATAGATGCTGGAATAGCAGATATGACTGATGTTAATCCAACTGATAGAATGAGTGGACCTGAATTTGACTTTGATGCTGCCCTTCCTTGGTTTTCTATGGCTGCTAAAGCTCAAGAGCCGGGTTCTTCTGTATACAAAGGATTAGAAGCATACGGTAAAACAAAAGGTGAACAAAGTAAAGCAGCCCAAGGTAGGGCTTTATCTAAATATTATGCAGATTTAGGTAAAGCTGGGTTGTTAAAAGCTAAAGGTAAAGGACCAGAATCTTTTAGAAAATATGCATCAGAGATTATGAAAGGTGCTAACTATGGTTTAAAGGCATTTGATGAAGAGATGAAAACTATTAATGAAAGTCTTGATATGCCTTTACCTCAAAAAACAAAAAAAATTGCTGCTATACAGAAAAAAAGAGAAGAATATCTTAATACAATTAAAAGAATGATACTCCAAATGCGAACAGTAGCAAGTGGAGATAGAATACCAGATCCACTATATACTTCTAAGAGGACAACAAAGGCTATTTAATAATGGCTATCAGTGAATGGGATATAACTAATAAAGAAACAGGTGTTACAGAAACAATTGCTGTTGATATTCCTACATTATTCACAGAAACTCCTGATATGGAAGAACGTTATATTCAGAATGTTTTTCTTCCGTTAGATTATAAGAGAGAAGAAGTTCCTGTTGATATGGAACCTCCTCCTCCTGACGATACCCCCTTATCTTTTTTACCTGATCCTCTTGAGCGAGGCTTATATGGCTTTGCTCAAAGCTTTAACATATGGCAAGACACCATTGGTCTTGATCCTGAAACTAACGCAAAAGATATTGCAGACTACCAGAGACATATAGATAATATCCCTGCTGATAAAAGCACTAGAGATATACTTAAACGGACAACAGAATTAGAAGCTAGTTGGGAAGGTGTAAAAGATTTTTGGGATTTATATTCAACTTGGGATGGACTACAAGCTATAAGTACAGTAGCTTTAGAATCTCTAGGTAGGTATGCACCAGTTTTAACTGCTGCCCTTGTAGGTGGAAAATATTTAGCTGCTGGTAAAGCTATGCAGTTAATAGCAGGAGCTTTAACAGGTCTTGGTACTGTTGCAGAAGAATATGGAGCATCTGTTATTCACGCTATGGATGAACATCTTAGAAAGAAAGGTGTTAGAGAAGGGATACAGAATGCTGATGCTGTCCAAGAACTTCTTAGTAATGAAGATCAAATGGCAGAGTTTAGAGAATTTGGTGTTAAACGTGGTATACCTATAGGTTTGTTTGCTGGTCTTTCAATGGGATTAGCTGGTAGATTTACTGCTGCCGTTATGAAATCTACTGGGGCAACCATTCCTAGAATTGCTGGAGCTGCTGCATCTGAAGCTTTAGGTATGCAACCTATATTAGGTGCAACTGGTGAACATCTCGCTCAGAAGTTTTCAGGAGAACCTTATAAACTTGGTGAGGTTCTGTTAGAGGGAGTAGCAGAAGGACCGATAGGAGCTATTGAAACGGGTATAGGAACTTATATAAATACTGCCGACCTACGTGCAAAGAAAGCTGGTAAAGGAACAGACGTTAACGATCCTAACACAGAAGAAGTAAGTGCTATGGGTAGAGCTACGGCCCGACTTAAATATTTAGATAGCATAGATAAAGAAGATGAAGTAGCTACAGTCAGACAGGAACTAGCAGCAGGACCAGAGAATGCTGCACCTTTTGTTGAACGTCTTATAGCTTGGCTAAATCCTTCTGAAATAAAAGTAGGTAACTGGTTGGATCAAACTCTACTAGATAAAGTATTTGGTTTTAGAAATAAGAAAAGTAAAAATGCAGTAATGCAATACCTAGTTAAAGAGGGATATCTTGAAAAGAAAAAAGGTTCTACTAATCTATTTGATTGGACTGCTAAAGCTGAATCAGAATTTAACTTAGATGTTATTGGTAAACAACTAGAAGAGGAAAGTACAAGACAATTATATGAAGAGGGAAATAAGAAAAGAGAAAATAACGTAAGATTAAAACAATTAGAAAAGGAAAAGCAGACTGCACCTAAGAATAGTCAAGCTAGAATAGATAGAGAAATAGCTGAGTTAACTCAAAAGAATATTGAAATAGAAGAAGGCATGGTTAACTTACGTGCAGTTAAGTTAAGGAATGCTGAGTGGGTAACTGACGCTACGAATGAAAGACAACTTCTTCCTTCAGATATAAATTGGAGGCAAGCTAGACAAGCTGGTTTCCTAGTTAGTTGGCTTAATAGTAAACAAGCAGAAGCTATTGCTCAAGATCCTAATCAAAATCCTGAAGGATTAACTGCTGAAGAGTTAATAGGAAGACCTACCTATCGTATAGGTAATAATACTTTTCAAAATTATTTAGCTAGTACTTTAAACGCTAAACAAAAAGCAGAACTAGTAGAAAAATCTCCCTTCATTTTACCTAATAGAATACGCACTGATCTTAACTCTGTTGTAGATAAAGCTGCTATGCCTACAGATAGAACAGGTAAACCTTGGGATTCTGCCCAAGCTATTGCTGATGAGTATGTTGAGTTACAAGAGACACAAAGATTTCTAGAAGAACAACAGGCTACTGAAGATGCACAACAGCAACCTAATGATGAAAAGAAAGAGGAAGCTTTAAAGAATATTAGTAATAGATTAAAAAGAATGGAGACAATCTTTAGGTCTGGTATTTGGAAAAGAACAGCTAAAGAAAATAATGTTACATTTGATACTCCTTACTTTAACGAGACAGATGAAGAAGTAAAACAAAATAGAATGGATAATATAGAATCTAAGTTTGTTCTAAAAGATCCTACCTATACTACGTTACCTGAAAAAGTTAAAGATGTTGGAGATGTTTTACTTGATACAGAAGATCAAGCTTTTGTTAATGCAAATAAGATAGAGCTAACAGATGATCCTGATACAGCCGAACATCGTGTACAAACTATTCTTCTTGCACAACAAGTAGATCAAGACTTATCTCCTGAACAACCCGGTTCACAAGAAGTAGGAGATGGAGTACTTACACAAGATGCTTACTTAGAAGATATAGATTCTCCTCTTGGTTTTGATATGATTGATGAGAAAGCTATGTCACCTGAAGATAAACAAAGATGGCAAGAACAACGTGAACAACATATTAATAAAAGAAGTCTAGTAGATTTAGCTAAAGATGCTTGGTTACTGGGGTTAAAAGGTAGCCATCCTATACGGTTAGCATCTAAGTTTCCACCCTTCATGCCTTTATACCGATTAGTGCTTGCTCGTCGGGCCAGAAAGATGCAGTTTGATTTCGTGGGATTTGCTGGTACTGAACCTGTCTTTAAAGATAGTACTCCTGAACAAATAAAAACTCTTAGTAAAGTAGCTATGATTTTAGATTTATTTGCTAACCCTATAAATAAAGTTGTTGATGTTCAATCAACTCCTGATGGTGGAGTTAAAATAATTATTCCAGAGAAACCTCCAACTTATAAAAATAAAGAAGGGGATATAGTTCAAGATTTACCAACAGCAGATTACAAACGTATTTTATCTTACAGTAATATTGAAGCTGGTACTCTTAAAATAAATGCTGATCTTTGGAATAAATATAATATTGCTCGTAAATCTTTTAATACTATGTACGATCAAGTTATTAAATCTTATGTACGCCAAATGCTACAAGAGACTCCGTTAAGAGGAGAACCAAACATTCCTCTTAAAGAAGAATCAGATGATACTTTAGTTACTTTGCGTGATAAACTTAAACTATCAATACGTAATAGATTATTAGATTTTAATAAAGTTACTGATATTGATAAGCAAATAAATATTAAAGATCCTATCCCTGAGTTTGGATCAGGTAGAGAAACATTTATTAATAAAGTAGATAAAATAATTAAACCTTTAAGAAATAAGAAAGGTAAATTAAAAAAGGGTGGAACAGATGCTGAAGAAAGAATATTCGTAGAAGGTGGAGATATTATTGAACAACTTAACATGGTTAATGTTATAGATAGAGCTATTGATACAAGAAAAAACAGACCTTATTACATGCCACGACAACGGTATGGTAACTATATGTTTACTGTTTCAAAGAAAAGAAAAGATGGTAAGAAGGGAAAATTAGTTATATTAGAAAAGAGTACTCCTCAATTAACTGATACAACTATGGAAGGTGTAAGTAAAAGAAAAGAACGTAAACGTTTAGAAAAAAGTTTAGCAGAATTAAAAGCTAAAGGTATATTTCCTGAGAGTGAATTTGAATTTAGTAATGTACATGAAGTAGTAGAAGCTAGAGATATAACTGATAAGTATGGTATTGGTCAAAAAGATTTAGAATATTTTGAAGAACTCGCACAAGCTTTTGGTTTTAATATAGATAATCATTCTAAAACAGAAGGTGGTAAAAATAAAAAAGCTGTTGATGCTTTAAAAAGTTCTGATCTAAATAGATTTTTTGATTTAATGAAAAAGAAAGCAAGGGCTGGTGGATTTGATAAGTTCCTTGCTACTCGTAGTCCTAAGAATACAGTACTTGGTTACTATACTCCTGCTACTGCTAATACTTATCTTACTTATTCTTTAAGTAATTATATACGTACTGCTGCTGATACAGCATCTAACTTAGAATATTATAGAGGGATGCGTACTGCTGTTAATAGGTTAAATGATCAAGGTCTTTATAACTTAGCTGATGCTGCAAATAATCTTATAAGAAATATTAACAATCCTAAAGAAGCTGGTTCCTTTTTTAAAGCTTATGCTTTTCATTATGCAATTGGTTTAAACTTTAGTTCTGCTGGTGTTAACCTTACTCAACCGTGGGTAGCTACTGCACCTGTTATGAAATCTATTATAGGATTCGGAAAAGGGAATAGGGTAGTAGCAAAAGAACTTCTTAAAGCTTCTCGTATTGCTTTTAAACTTATGAAGAATCCATTGATAAAAGAAAATAGAGCAACTTTTGGATTCTCTTTTAAAGAGGTAAAAATAACAGAGCAAGGTAAAAAGGCTGGGCTTAATCAAGAAGAGTGGAGTATGTTACGTGACTTGTATCAGAAGGGTGTTATACAAGCCATCATGAATATTGATTTAGGTGCTACCTATCAAGCTACCTTGGGAGAAATACAAGATATGGTAAAACCTGAAGTAGCTAATAAGGCTGCTGATCTAGCTACTACTAGTGCTACCATGTTTGCTGCTGTTGAACAGATAAACCGTATTACTACTGCCCTTGCAACATATAGGTTAGCCAAGAAAAAAGGTAACTTAAAAAAGTTTGCTAAGTATGCAGATATAAATACTACTTATAAAATGGATGCGGCTGATTTCACTCCAGCTAAAGCTGCTGAAATGATGACCTATGAAACTCAATTCCTAATTAGTAAAGAAAATAGACCAGAAGTATTTCATAATGGACTAATGAATGTAGCTACTCAGTTCATGTCCTTTCAACTACAATACATAAGTCTTTGGGCTAAAGCATTTAGAAACTTTGGAGTTGATCCTAAGATGTCTGCAACTATGCTTGCTGGTTTCTTCCTCACCATGATGTTCTGGGGCGGGTTCATGGGTATTCCTTTTGGAGAAAATTTAAGACAACTTGTAAGATTAGCCAGCACTCACGGATTTATACCCTTAGTTGAAGGTGAAGCAGATATTGAAATAGAAGCACGGCGTATTATGGCAGACTTAGGTATGCCGGGATGGGCAACTGATTCTATGATGCACGGTTGGTTTAAAGGTCTAACAGGAATTGATTTACATAAACGTGTAGGGGTAGGAGAAATTATCCCTACTGATCTTATAATGGGAGACTTAGCTGTAGCTGGTGGACCTACTTTAGGATTAACAGGGGATGCACTTACACGTATGTATAACTCTTCACCAGCAGGACTAGATCCAAATTGGGCAACGTTTATTACTTCGCTACTTCCTTTAGGAATTAGAAATGCTACGGATGCTGCTAGACGAGAGATTATAGAAGATACTCCAGTACGTACTTCGCAAGGAAGAGTACTGATGCCCGGTGAACAATTAAGTTCTTGGGAGAATTTAAAGGCTGGTGTAGGGTTTACTCCTACTACTATTTCGCAAGCACGTATGGTAGATGCTTATGCTAAACATATGCAAAGTGAAATGAAAGGAGTACAAGATCGTTATCTAAGTAGACTTGCTAGGAGTATTGCCAAAGCTAATCAATATTATAGTAAAGGGGATATGAAAAGTTACAGAGATACGCAAGAAGATATTGCTGATCTATATGATGAAATACGTGAGTTAAACAGAGAAGCTATAGAAGAAGGTAGGCCGGATAAAATTGTTAACGTATTAGCTGATACTCTGCGTGATAGAGTAGCTGTTGAATTACGAGGTAAGGTTGATCCTGCTGTACTACATAAACGTATACGTAAAGCAGCGCGTCCTTTAGTTACTCCTGCCGTACAAGAACGACTAGGATTAATAAGCAAAAGATAAATTTTTATTTGCATATAATTTATCTATGCTTTAATATTTGTTATGTTGTTGTAATAACTATTAAATAAATAATCACACTATGAAACATATTTTTATTGGACACGATCCTCGTGAGTCGCTGGCTTCCATTGTCTGTAAGTATAGTATAATATCTAATCTTTCTGTTAACGAAGAAGATATATCTATTCAGTTTATAAATAAAAAAGAACTTCAGCATCAAAATGTTTATTATAGAAAAGCATTTATATCTGAAAAGGGACAGTACTTTGATACCATAGATAGTAAACCTTTCTCTACTGAGTTTGCTTTCTCTAGGTTCCTTACTCCTGAACTGTGTCGTATGCAGCATAAGGATGGTTGGGCTTTGTTTGTAGATTCTGATTTTGTTTTCCTTGAAAATATAAATAAATTATTTGACTTAGCAGATGATAAGTATTCTGTTATGTGTGTAAAATTTAATTGGGTTCCACCAGAAGACGAACGTTACAAAATGGATAACGTTATACAAACAAGGTACACTAAAAAACTTTGGTCTTCTCTTATGCTGTTTAATTTAAATCACCCTGACGTTAAGAAGTTAGATCATAAAGCAGTTAACTTAAGTACTGGTTCTTATCTCCATAAATTTAAATGGACTACTAATAATAACATTGGATCTTTACCTGTTGAATGGAACTTTGTTCCTAGTGTTACTACTAAAACTGTTCAACCAAAAGCTATTCATTATACAAAGGGTGGACCTTGGTTTGAAGAATATAAAGATTGTGACTATGCCGCTGTATGGATAGACTATCTTAATAGCATACCTAAGAATTTTATTCTTAATCATTTAATGGAATAGATAAATGAAATATACTGTCATTACTTCTTTTCCTATAAGTCAATGGGAAACTTATGGTGAAAGATTTCTAAAAAGTTTTATAGAGTTTTGGCCTAAAGATATAAATCTTTTATGCTACTGTGATGGGTATCCATTACCCGATGATGCTCCTCAAGCTGATAACATTCAGTACTTTGATCTATTAGATAATGAAGATTTAATTATGTTCAAAGAAAGGAACAAACAATTTGATGGGAATGGTGGACCTAATGCTCCTTATAATTTTTATATGGATGCAGTAAAGTTTAGCCATAAAGTTTATGCACAAGACATGGCATATCAAAAGATAAAAGAATTAAAATCAGATTGGATGATATGGTTAGATGCAGATAGTGTAACATATGAACCTATTACCCATGAACTGTTAGATGCAATACATGATGATAAAGATCAAGTACCAGATATTATTTTCCTTGGTAGAAAGAATGCGTATGCTACTTGTTCTTCTTTTATTAGCTATAATTTAAATGATGTTGTTGAAGTATTTATGGATGACTTCATTAGTTTCTATAACACTGATGAAGTTTTAAAGTTACAATGCTTTGCTGATAACTATGTATTCGATAGGCTTAGATTGTTACATGAACGACATGGATTAATAACTAGAAACCTTACCTTTGAATGTGAAGACTTAGATGCTTTTGATATGTCTCCTCTTGGTAATTATATTGTACATCTTAAAGGTAATAAAAAATATTTACAAACAGGAGCTAACATAAACTTTAAAGCCAGTAGGTATATAGACTTATGTGGTATGGTAAAACATTATGAACGTAAAAATATTTTAGAGATTGGTACATGGAATGGAGATACAGCTTGTGCTATGATCCATTCAGCTTTTGAAGTAAACGATACAGTTCATTATACAGGCATAGATTTATTTGAAGAAGCTAATGAACAAACAGATAAAGAAGAGTTTAATGTTAAGCATCATTATACTAAACGATCTGTCGAATTAAAACTTATTGATCTAGCTAAAGAATATGAAAAGAAAGGTAAGACCTTTACATATTATTTAATGCAAGGAGATTCAAAAGAAAAATTAAAGATATTAAAAGATGATAGCTTATGTAATCTATATAATATAAAACCTGATTTTGTTTTCATAGACGGTGGACATTCTACTGAAACTATACGTAGTGATTATGAAATGTGTAAGGATATTCCTGTCATTGTTATGGATGATTATTATACAGAAGATGATAACGGGAAATTACCACCACCAGAATTTATGGGCGTTAATGAAATCTATGAAGAAGTAGGTGGAACTCTACGTGTCGGGCTACAGCGTAGACTTATAATCAGTACAGGAGACAGAGTAACAGGTGGTGGACTAGTTAACTTAGCTGTTATATTAAATGAACCGGATCTAACTAATCCACCTGATACACGTAAAGTCCCGGTACAAGTACAGCCTAGAGATTGTGTACCGCCTGATAACATACAAAATAATGTGCGTGAGAATTTAGAAATGTTTAGTGGAATGGTAGAGCGTTGTCATTGGCATGACGGTAAGATTGTTCTAGCTTCTGCTGGTCCATCTCTAATAGAAAATATAGAGGAGATACGTAAGTTTCAAGATGAAGGAGCTAAAGTTGTTTGTGTTAAACACTCTCATAATCTTTTAATTGAGAATGATATTATACCTTGGGGTTGTGTTATACTTGATCCTCGTCCCTTTGATGGTGTATCTACACATGGTATTGTACGTAAAGATTTATTAAATAAACCTCATCCCGATGTTAAATACTTTGTTGCTAGTATGACTAATACAGAAGTAACAAAACATTTAGTAGACAACGGTGCTACTGTTATAGGATGGCATGCATTTACTAATGCTCTTATGGAGATGGAAGAACTAAAAGATACTCAACTTATTACAGGAGGTACTTGTTCTGCCATGCGTACTATAGGAATAACTCATACATTAGGATTCAGAGAATTTCATATCTTTGGAATGGATTGTTGTTATGATGGTATACCGGAAGATCTAGAAGAAAGGGATATGTATGATAAAAAGAAATGGTTAAAGATTGGTATACTAAATGAAAAGACTAATAAAGAAGATATCTTTTATACAACAGGAGAGTTACTAGCTTTAGCACAAGACTTTGAATCTCTTCTTCAACGAGATGATCAAGTAGATATGGACTTAAATGTATATGGAAGAGGTGTAGTTCCTTCTATATTTAAAAGTTCTAACTATAAACCTTGGCCTAAAATAGAAACAGTTATAGGGAACTATGCTAATGAGTGATACTATAGATAATGTAATACCTTTTAATAAAACTTTACATACAAAGCAAGAAGATTCTCCTATCAGTGAAAAAGAAAGAGAAGACTTACATAACTTTGTATTAGAAAATATGGATCAAGTTACAGAAAAAATTAGGAATGACAGTGATATAACAGGAGCTATGGTTATAACGTTTAATGAGAGTGGGAGATGTGATAATCATATCATGGGTTCTGTATCTCTTAGCCGTTTGTATACAACCCTAGCGTTATATCAAAACAATTTATTAGATATGTTTTCAGAGGTAGAATAATGATTTCACTTATAGGTTCTTTATTAGGATTTGCAAGCGGTGTAGTTCCAGAAATAGTTGGGTACTTCCGCAAGCAACAAGACCATGAATTTGAATTACAATTATATGAAGCCAAGGCTAAGTATGCCAAGGTAATGACAGAGAATAAACTAAAGGAGCTTGATCTAAAAGCAGAGATACAAGAATTAAAATCTCTATATAAACATGATCAATCTTTAAAAACTAAGAATGGTTTTATATCAGCACTAAGAGCTTCAGTTCGCCCTGTCATCACCTATTTCTTCTTCTTTACTTTTGTAGGGGTAGAAGTTTCTGTTATCTTTAGTTTAGTTGAGCCTCATATAATAGATAGTATTTGGAATACAAATACCCAAGGACTATTTGCAGCCGTACTTTCATTCTGGTTTGGTAGTAGAGCAATGTCAAAAGTTATGAAGGGTAAGTCTTAATAAGATATAGAAAATAAAAGAATACTAATAACTGTAGACTTACCCCTATAAATAACTTCTTCTTACATTTCTCATAAGTCACACGATTTGTTTCCTGTTTCTGGATCATGGAAGCAAGCTGCCCCATCAGGTTCATCCTTTATAGCTGGCTCTGATTTATTTAAAATACCATATCTCTTACCAGCTAATCTAAAAGTTGTTACTCCTTTGAGTTTGCCTTTCCAAGCATCAGTATAAATATTTTTAAATTCTTCAAACGTTACTTTATCTCCTACGTTGATAGTCTTAGAGATAGCACTATCAATATAAGGTTGAGCAGCTATCTGCATATTAAGATGATCTTCAACAGTTAAGTCTTCTGTTGTTTCACATTTCATATTATGAAAATTCCATACATAATCTTTTAGTTTAACTATGGAAGGACCATTTTCTCCCATCACAGTACGATCTACTTCATGAGCAAATACAGGTTCTAATCCACTGGATATATTATCAGCACAGTAACTAATAGTTCCAGTAGGAGCTATAGACATAAGGTGACTGTTCCTTATTCCCTGTACAAGAATCTTTTCTTTTACTGCATCAGGTAATCGTTGAATAAACTGTCCACCTTTTTCAAAATACATCCCTACTTCATATAAAGGAAAGCTACCTTTCTCTGCTGCTAAATCTGAACTAGCTTCATAAGCAGTATAAGCTATTGTTCTTAATACTCTACGAATAAAAGATAAGGATTCTTTTTTACCATACCTCATCTCCATTAAACCAATAGCATTACCTACACCTGTAACACCTAATCCCATGCGTCTTTTCTGTGTAGCTTCTATAGCTTGTTGAGGTAAAGGATAATTAGTTCGATCAATTACATTATCCATAGCTCTGACAATAGGTGGAATATCTTTAGATAGCTGATCATAATCAAAAGTATATTTAAGATTACTACCTACTCTATTAATAGAGGTATACTTAACTAGGTTAAACGATCCTAATAGACAAGCACCATAAGGTGGAAGTGGTTGTTCTCCACAAGGATTAGTTGCTTCGATTGTTTCACAATAAGCAAGGGGATTGTCTTCATTAATACGATCAATAAATAATACACCCGGCTCTGCCCAATCCCAGTTGGCACGCATAATCTCATCCCAAAGAGCATTAGCATCTATCTGTGTATATACTTGATCATTAAACTTTAAATCAAAAGGCTGTTGGTTCATGACACATTTCATAAATTCATTAGTAACACCAACAGAAATATTAAAGTTAGTTAAAGCATGACCGTTACGTTTAGACCTGATAAACTCTTCAATGTCAGGATGGTCTACCCGTAACACTCCCATCATAGCTCCTCGTCTGTGACCAGCCGATACAATAGTTCTACAAATAGCATCATAAATGTGCATAAAAGAAACAGGGCCACTAGCGGAACTGCCAAGACTAACAATCCTATCACCACTAGGACGTATATGACTAAAGTCATAACCAATACCGCCACCTCGGCGCATTGTTTCTGCTGCTTGTGTAGCTTTCTCCATGATAGACTGCATACTATCTTCGATAATGCCTGATACAAAGCAGTTATAGGCTGTAACATCTCTAGGACTCCCCATTGCTGATTGTATTCTTCCTGCACCTATAAATCTTTGGTGCAATAATATTTCTTTTACTTGTGACCTATGCTCTTCATCATCTGCTAAAGTAGCTGATACTCTATGCATAGATTCTTCAAAGGATTCATTTGGTAATCTATATTTTTGAGCATGTAGATTATCACATGCTTTTACTTTTGGTCCATACATTAAATTAGTTCTCCGCTTTTAAAATAGTTATCAATCGATTAAGATACCAAGATGCTTTCTCTAAATCTTCTACTCCATTTTTATATCTATAACGCCATATATATTTAATAATATTTCCCTGTAAATAATCTGCAAACCCATCCCCCGTTGCTGCTTCAATAGCTTTGATACATTCTAATCCACTATGTGTATAATGAGAGGGGGAATTAACAGGCGAATCCTTTTCCAAAAGGAAAGGAAAAGAAACTTGTTTCATTAGTTACTCCTAATTATCGGTTGAATTTATAAGAACATTAATACGTTTACGGTCAAAAGCTAAGTCACCGTCTAGAATTTGTTTGACAATACGGACTAGCCAACTAGGATTAATCCCAGCTAGATAACATACCTCATCTAGATCGTCAATATATTTATTATCGAAGAACCAACTGATTGCTTCTTTTCGTTGGCGTTTAATTAAGTCAGATTCATTAGGTAGTTCTTCTCTACTCGCATCAAGAATACCTTGGTAAATAACAGAGAGAAATAGTAATCTTTCTGGTGAAGATTGTTGATGTTCATCTACTGTAGGATCAAGGATAACATTACTTATACTAGTGACAGAAGGGAAATAATAATCAAAATTTTGATTATGTCTAACCCGTTCATATTCATAATGAATTATACTTTTATTTTTTTCTTTTTTCTTATCCATTGTTTCGGTATAGAACCTTCTGCCCATAAAAACTGATATCTATCGCACCAATCTCCATAGGTTGTCCTTGATCTTTTATTTAATCTATTAGATGCATTTTGAAATATAAATCTTAGATCAATGTGTGGATGTTGTTGTTTAATTAAAAGATGTTTTTTCCTATCCGCTGATTTAAAATATCCTTTATATTCTATAAAGAAACCGTAGTCGATAAGAAAAAAATCAGGGTTATAATGCTTAGAGATAACATAAGGTAATTTAAATTCTTCATATTGAAACTGTACACCTTTACCTGTTAAGTCATTAGCAAATTCTTGTTCAGCATTACTTCTATAACTCATAGTTTAACTTCTTGAATATTTTTATTAGGTTCTTTAACTACCTTAGTAAAGAATCTAGGACCATTTTTATAATCAAACTTCCTTAATCCTTTACCGTCGTTAGCATCCTTCCAACAGTCTACCTTGTAGTCACAGTACATACATCCAATAGCAAGCTTACGGTTACCTGATTCACCATCAGGTTTATCACTATAGCATTTATCAGGTGGAGCATCTTCTTCTACAAAACTTTTAACTTCTTTAACTCTATCTTTAAAGTTAATCATCTCCATAGAATCTAAAGTTAGAACGTGTATATGTCCTGATACTTTATTAGCTACAACCCAAGCAGCTTCATCCTCACCATCTGCATAACCAGATAGTTGTGCGATGTAACCAAAAGGATCATCGTTAAATATTTGTCCAGTTACAAACTTATTAAATGAGAAAGGAGAAGCAGACTTATAATCAACGAGAACACCATCGATTCTCCCATCTGTATGACCTTTAATCCCATCTGTTGTAACTTCAGCTTGCCTATCAGTAACTTCATACCCTGCTGTTTTAATTAACAGTACTAATAACTGTTCAATTAAATCTCCATACATAAACTTAATACGAGTAGACATATGTAATTCTTCTGCTATGTCTGGTTTATTATAAGTATACCATAGTTGTCTATCAGGTCTACCTATACTAGAGAATCGTAAAGCTTCCTTTGAAGTTAGATTTCTGGGTTTGAATGAGTCCTTTATAACCGAAAGGACATCACGAGCAAATACATCTAGGTCTTCATCAGAAGGTTGTCTACCGGCATAGAACATTTCTTCTAAGTCAGGCACAAGATTTTTTAATTTGTTCATGGGTATAGTCCTTTCGGTTAAAGGTTTAAAGCTTAGTCAAATTCTAAATCAGTAGAATTTTCTGAAGCTTCATCCATCTTTGATGGAAGAGGATTAGGAGAGACGTAACCATCTTCCTCTTCAAACTCGTCTTTGGGTACATACTCAACAAGTTCTAAGAGTTGAACGTCCTTGAGAACACCTCGTACACCTTGACGATTAGCATACTTCCATTCCTTTGGATAGAAGGATACCTTTACCATTGATCCGTTACCTACAAGAGTACCAGAAATATCATTCTTCTTGGCATCTATTAAGCGAGGCTTGGGTAGTTCCTGCCCATTAGAAAGGAACTTATCTTTTTGGAAAGTTACAAAGTCACCACTAGGTGTATGATCTTCCCCTTTATTCTTGACCGGAATACCAAGCTCTTCGATATAAGCTTTAGTTTCTTTATCTAAAGAAATATCGATGGACCAACGCGGTTTAGTAGGATCAAAAGAATTAACGGCACGATCCAACTTTGCCCAATATCCTTTTCCTTTTAGTACTGCCATAACTTATTAACTCCTTATATATTATGATTAAGTTTTATGATAAAGTTTAGTTTCTTTAGTGAGTGTCAGCCCATGTATAGCCGACTTTGTAATCGCTGTCAAGTGGACAATTCAAATTAAGTATATTTTCTACAGATTTCATAGCTTGCTTAGTTATCTGTCCTAGCTGTTCAGCTTGATCCTTACGAACTTCAAATTGAATTTCATCGTGGATGTTAGCGACAGGTACTGCATCTATGTTTTGTTTCCGTATGCCTTTCATAATCTGAACTAACCATTCTTTACAAACGATTGCTCCACCACCTTGAATAAGAACATTCAAAGAGGCATGTAAACTACGTACTCTTAGGTATCTACCATCCAAGCCTCGTAGCTTCCCCGTCCTTGTAGCACAGTCATTCACTGTTGTCAACAACGACTGCAAGGACGGGACGTTCCTTAAAAATTTTTCACGTATCAGTTTTCCTTTCCCTGTTGTTTGTCCTATTATAGTTCCTATCTTAGCTGGACCAGCCCCATAAATCAAAGCATAAATAAACTTCTTACTTTGTTCACGGTTATCTAAACCAGCCATCTGTTGATTAGATGTATGAATATCTCCATGTAGAATCTCATCTATATATTTTTCATCTTTCATATAATGAGCTAGTATTCTTAATTCTAATTGAGAAGCATCACAACCTAATAAACTATATTGATTAGTGTCAGGCACAGTCCAACAGGTACGGCACTCCAATCCATGAGGAGAATATACAGCAGGAGTCTGTGCAACGTTAGGATTATTATGACTGCAACGAGTAGAGATAGTTCCTAAAGTCATAACTCTTCCATGTATCCTAGATGTATTAGGATTACAGAACTTAATCCAAGATTTAATTTGGGATATTCTTTTCTGTAATAATAAATAACGTTTAATGCTTTGTGCCTCTGGTATCTCTACCGATTCCAAAACTATTTCGTTAACTATTATATTACCTTTCTTAGTTCTCTCTTTAGGTTCCCATCCTTTTTCTATTAGACGTTCTGCTATTTGTTTCCTAGAGCCGGGATTAAAAGGTTCGTATTTTGTTTTAGTCTTTAATTCAATTACCGTAGGTGGAAAAATTTCTTGCAATTCATTCTCAATATTAATTAGCTCATCAGTAAGAACAGCTAGAAATTCTGTAGCATACGGTAAGTTAAAATAAAACCCTTGCTTCTCTTGATTATCTATAAGATATCTGAATGAATGTTCTCTTTGTATACTACCATCAGAAAATTTAGACATGGCTTGGGATAAATATTCAAATACTTTATAGGTTAATTCAACATCATTGATACAGTATTCAATCATCTCATCTGAGAGATAAGAAAAATTTGGAGACTCCATCTTAGGGAACTTTAATCTTGTTCCCCAAGATGCGAGTGAGTGTCCACCTTCGATGATCGGGTTGAATAGTTGTGATAGAAGTAGCGTATCAATAGTATTAGTAACACTATGCCGATACTTAAGAAGCTTACTAAAGACTCTAAGATCATAAGACAATACATTATGACCTACCAGTACTAAGTCTTTATTAATATAACTTAGCAATTCATTATAGCATTCATCACCTTTAAATACACGTACTTTTCCAGATGGATATTCCTTACATACTACACAGAAAATGGTAGAAACGGTATCAAGAAACCCATCAGTTTCAATGTCAATAATAACAACTTGTTTATCCTTAATCAAATTCTCTATCATCATGAAGACTTCCTAACTCGTCATCATTTGCGTTATCAGGAAGACTATCATCTAACGGTACTTCTGTCAACCTTCCTGTTTCTTTTGTCCAGTAGAACATAGTGGATGGTCCTGTCTCACCAGAGAATCTATTCTTTAATATCCTAACTAAAGTTCTGTTACGTTCTGCTTCACTAAGAGCTTGGTTATTTCTTTCCAAAGCTATGATCATATCAGGTAGTTGAGCAAGACTATGCGAACCTCTTAGTTCTTTTAAAGATACACTTGCTCCTTCCTCATGTCCAGTACCACTAGGTCTACTAAGATGACAGACTACCATGAGATGAATGTTTAATTCTTGTACAAGAGTACGTAACTTTAACATGGCTGCATCAATAGCTTTACGTTCATCAGCTAAGTCATATATTATAATAGAGATATGATCTAAGATTATATATTTACAATCCAATCCCTTTGCCATGTACCTGATACGATTGAGTAAGTTATCTAAGTTAGTAGATCCAAAGTGATTCCAGAAGATAGCATTCTTTAATTGATGCATGTCTTCATAGGCTTGCTTACGTTCATCTTCTGTCCAAGGATTAGTATCGGAAGCAGGGATATGAAACTTCTTATCAGCTTCAATGGATAAGATAGCGTTACTTGTAGTACGTACTGATTCCTCAAGGAATAAACAACCTACCTTTTGATCAGCCGTTGTCATTAGATAATGAGATAACTCCCTCATAACACTGGACTTTCCTATCCCACTACCAGCAGTCACAAGTACTAACTCTCCCATCCTCATACCATAAGTCATACTGTTAAGACTATCCCAAGGGTAGGGATAACTTTCTACATGCTCTTCAGTAAATAGGATGTTGTATATATCTGTACCACAAAGGATACCTTCTGGTGTATAAGTCTTGGCATTCCAGAAAGCTTGAACAAATTTTTGTGTCTGTCCTTTGATAAGATAATCATTAGCATCTTTCTTAGATAGGTACATGATCTTACATTTACCCGGCTCTAAGAGATTAGCTATTTCTTTGGTAGCTTTACGGCCCGGATCATCGTTATCAAAACAAAGAACTATATTTTCATAGGTGTTTAAGTAATCTAAGTTATGTTTGATTTCACCAGCAGCAGAAGCAGCACCATTCCTTACAGATACACAAGGCCATTTACTTCCCATCATCTGATAAGCAGAGAGACAATCTATTTCTCCCTCTGTTATAGTAATATATTTACCAGCTTCTGAGAATAAATGTTGACCAAACAAAGCAGTCTTCTTACCTCGTTCACCTTCAGAGTAAAATTCTTTTGTATCTACTATTCTTATTTTATTTACGACATGATCGTTATTATCTTTATCATAATAAGGATAGACATGGCACTCCTTACCTTTGATACTTCCTAACTTAACGTTGTACTTTCTGCAAGTATCTACATCTATCTTTCGATCTATGATAGGACCGTACCTTAATTTATCTGACTCAAATTTTTGTTGTATAGCTGCCATTGGATTAGAGTTTCCTTCATATGATTTTATATAAGTTACATTATCATCATCTATTTTTCTATAAGCTTCACAAGAAAAACAATATGTATTCTCTTCGTATATTGTTAACGCATCACTACTTCCACAATCAGGACAAGGCTGATGTGTTTTTATAACGTTCCCCATTTCAAAGCTTCCTCTAAAGTTGTGTACATATCAGACTGTTCACAGAAGTAACCAACTTTACCTATACGCTTATGTATACGAGGAGTAAGTTCATCCTTCTCATTAGAATTTAGCTTGATAAACTTATCACGAGTAATAAATAAATCTTTATTATAATCAGGGAAACGTCCTACTACTAATACATAAACATCAGCTAGTAAATCTCTATGTTTACCATGCCAATCTATATTAGGCATGAACAAGCAACCTCTATCGTAAGTTGTTTGTTTAATTTCTAATACTAGATCATCTATCTTTACATCTATATCTTTCTTATATGATCTAGGTTTAACAGAATCCATTGTTATATCTAACGAGTAAGGAAGATTGTATTTATTTTTAAACCAAAACTCAGCAGCAAGACCTTGTAAGTTTATCTCCCTACCTGAACGTTTTACATCTTGCTTTCTTTGTACTGAACCTACCTTCCTACTGTAATCATACACTGCATGGCAGTATATCTCTACCTTTTTTACCTCATCACTTGAGAGTGGCATTCTGAATACTCCTTATCTATACGAATTATATCTTCTTCAACGCAACGTTCTCCATATTGTATCTCAATAATAACTAAACGTTTAGATGTATTGTTGCAGAGTTGGTGCCAAGTTTTGGTAGGTATACACAAGCTCTGACCCGGCGTCAAGGTAATTTTTTTTGTAGTGTTTACAGTGTCTCTAAAAATAGAAACATCTGCTATCCCCTCTGCACAAAACCAGTACTCGCTTCTTAGGTTATGCTTCTGTAAGGAAAGTTTTTTACCAGCCTCGACAACCAATCGTTTTAATTTAGTATCCCAATTTTCTGCTTCTTCATGATAGTAAACGTCAAAGAATCCCCATTGTCTTTCTTCTGTGCAATCAGGATTTTCTGAATTGGAAATATTATTATTAATAAAAGCTTGGTCTTTCTCAAATAATATATTTAATAATTCTTTCTTAGATTTATATTGGTCTTGTAGTTGTTCTTGTAACTCATATACATTTCTTCGTAGGTGTTCAATAGTACTAGCCTGTTGAATATACTCTTCATAGTAATCATCTGTAGGATTTTTCATTACTTATCCTTTACTTAATATTAAGTGCATAGATTCTCTTCGTTACTTTGATTACTTTATTTTTATTTATTAATCTATTTAAAGCATTACGTATATCTTTGTCTTCAAGTTCTTTAATATACTTACGTATCTTTCCAAAGGTATTATATCCTCTAGGAATTATATCTAAGATAGAAGATTCTACATCTAATTTCTTTTTCTTACGTTGCTTCTTTAATAACTTCTCTTGTTTAATTTCTTTCTTTCTTTCCTCTCTGTTCTCACGTTGTTCTTTATACAGATTAAGATCAGGCATCCACCATTTATTTATCTCTTCTATATATTCAGAAGCACGTTTAGTACGGGCTGGTTTACGTTTTAGAAACTTAGGTATTTCTAGTAGCTCGTCTATATCTTTTGTCATCGGAATGATAGTCCTCTAATAATACACATTAAATAAATCAATCTTGCGTTGGCATCTGCTCCATAATTTAAGAACATAAATGGAACAAACGTTGGTATGATTACCAAGTCTCCCATACTCCCTAACTCTTGAGTACCTAGTTTAGTTTTAATAATTAATCCACCACCGCCTACATTTTCTGAGTCATCATTTAATTTAACAAAGCAAACTAACTTACGTTGTTTCTGTTGATGACCTATATTATTTACTGGTTCCTCTAAGAGAGTGGTTGGTTGGTGATATTTAATAGGCGGCATGTAAGAAATTTTTATGGATTCAATTCGATCCAAATTAAAATACCAATCACATTCCTTATTAACTTTCCTTGCTACGGTCTTGATATCCCTACCCAGATCTGACTTGGCTGGGATAGAAAACTTATTATTAATAGTGTTATCAACTATAAGTTTATTCCTTTCCCTTTCATTCATGAAGTCAGGGGTAATTGAGTATAGTTCTTTAAACATATTAATAAATCTCTGCTATATGTTTACTAAGCTGTTCTAATTTATCCTCTGTTATGAATTGATTGTTACCAATATAGAAAGCATTGTTATGAACAAACTCTGCATTCCTAAAAGATTCAGGATGAGGATGATTAATAAAAGGTTGCCTAGTTATATTCCCTACAAGGAAAGGTCTAGTCTCAACACCTTTATTAAATAGATGATCCTCTAATTGTCTTTTTCTTTCAGCATCTTTACAAACAAAAGCCAAAGCAAAAGAAGAGTTACCTTCTTCTTTAACTTTAAAAAATTCATCACCGTACTGTGATAGTATCTCGTTAAAGTATTTAAGATTTCTCTTCCTTAATTTAATCCAATCATCAAGATGCTTTAACTGTTCCATACCTACTACAGCATTAATCTCTACATTCCTAAGATTATATCCTACCGTAGGGAATAAGAATCTCTCATCAAGATGAGGATACTCTTGTTTTATTTCATTAAAAGAATTAGGAGTAGCTTCTCTAGCTAACCCATGTGATCTTTTCATACGCATAAGATCATATAATGTTTCGCTATTAGTACATACCATGCCACCTTCTATAGCTGTCAGGTGATGACCAAAATAAAAACTAAAGGTAGACCCTTGACTAAAGGTTCCTACCTTCTGTCCTTTAAACGTAGCTCCATGAGATTCACAACAATCTTCAAGGATCATAGCATCAGGAAAAATATTACGGATATTATTAATGTTAGAAGGTGAACCTAAGAGATGGGTAATCCAAACTATATCAATAGGATTATCTTGAGGGAAACTCTTACCGGGTAATGGTGTTTGTTTTATTCGCTTCATGTGTACTTCATCGAAGCTATAGGTTTCTAAATCAATATCACAATATTCAATATCATAACCTACCTGTATAAGAGGAGCTATAGTTGTACCCCATGTACAAGCAGGAACAAGAACACGAGGTGCTTTACCTGTCTTCCAAGTCCTATCCTTATTCCTAAAGTAAGCATCAGCTATAGCATCTAACAACAGGAGATTGGCACTGCCACCTGAGTTAACAAATAAAGAATAGTTAGTTCCTTGCCAAGCTGCCCATTGTTCTTCAAAGTTTCTTACCTTTTCCCCGTTAGTAAATTTATTTGTTTCTTTTATAAATTCTATCATTGCATTCTTTTGGTCAGCATCAATAGAGTTTTCCATTAAAGGCCAGTCTAATCGCTTCATCATTAGGAACTATCCTCATCATTAATATGCGTTTCATTTGGTATAGCATATCCACATTCTAAACAAGAGATATGGGTCCACTCTAAATGATGCACTTCAAATTTAGTTTCACACTTATCACAAGTTACTTTTATTTCGACTGTCATTAAATGTACTCCTACTTTCTAAATGATTCGTTAAACTCTAACTCTTTAATACGTTCTTTTAATACAGCAGCAGCCGTATTATATCTACCTCCATCGTGCTGCATTGATTTATATTTATCTTCCAAGACACCTACCTCATGCTTCAAGGCATCGATCTTATCTTGGATGCTGAAGATTACAACCATCGCTGATGACTCCTTTCTCGTCGGGCCGTGCTAGAGTGCCACAAAAAAAAAGTTCTGTCAACCCCTTGACTCGCTCGTCGGGATGTGCTAGGATGAACGGAGAGAGGGGCAGAGGAATATCTTTAAAGATATCTATAAAGATATGTCTAGACATATTCCTCTGTCCTTATCATCTACATATTCCTCTACCCCTATGTCTCTACCCTTATTTCTACAGTACTTATTAAGACTCTCTTTAATCTTATTAGGTATTGTCGTAGGTTTATAAGGGCTATCCTTAACAAACATAACCTTACTTCTCCGTACTATTCTTTTTCTTTTCTGTTTACCTCTTTGTTTAGCCATAGCTATCTCTCCTTTGCGTCGGGCTTATTTAAAATATAATAGGAATAAAAAAAAATATATATATATATAAATTATTTAATTTATTCCCATTATATATACAAGTTAAAAATTAAATAATTTATTGTGAAGGCGTTTCGTTTACGCAAGTAACAGTATAACTACCGTCATGGTTCTTTTGTTTATATAAAATGTAATGATTACCTTCCATATTTAAGGGGTATACACGGGCTTTTCCGGGCCGTACAGTGCCTATCTGTTTACATTCGTGATACCCTACGTATTTAAAATCGCTTTGATCATACGAAGCGATTGTCAGCACCATTAATATTCCAAGTAAAATAGTCATAATTTAAAATATCCTTTATTTATCTAGTGGTTAAAAATTATAAGCGATAGAGAGGCATTAAACCCCTCTGAAATATATTTCATCAGCCAGTAACACTGGCGATGGTGAATGTTCTTTATCTCTGACTTGTCCACGTACCTCACACTCTACGATCCGCAACTTCTCTAATCTTTGAGTAAATCTTAACAAGTATTCTTGAGCATCTTCTAAGGTAGGTAAGACATGCCAGCCAGTGAGGTAGGAAGTCTTACTTGTGCCATCTTTCCCCATCTTTTTATTAGCTTTAATCCATTGATGTTGTGGCATTTTTCTTGATCCTTCGATACCATGAAACAAAGTAAAGATGTCATCATTTACCACTTCCACAATCTTCCAAACTCTCATATCACACCTCTATATCTATCTTGTGTTTAGGTTTGCGAACATAGGAACCCTTACCCTTCTTGGCTTTCTCAGCGTCAGCTTTACGCTGCTTTGCTAACAAGACAAAAGGATTTCTTTTGTACTGCATCTGACTTGAGATACTACTTGGTGGTGTTACTTTCATCTGGTTTCTCCAATATACAACTCACTGTATAGGTTCCATCCTTATTCTTTTGTTTAAAAAGAATATAAGGTTTGTAACCATTTACTTGAGCCGGGTAAACTGTAGCTTTGGTTTGTTCTACAATCCCCACTTGGTTACATTCATGATACCCTACATATCGCCAGTTATCTTGATACTGGTGTGCAGATACCATCAAAGCTATAATCATTAATGTAATACTCATAGTTTTTCCTTCCAATAATTATCTACTTGATCAAGATACATAGTTGCATCTTTAATCAACGGGTTAGCATCACTGTCATAGGTAGTCCATTCCTTACGGACGTTCCCATCTTTGTTATTATTATTAATAGCAAAGTTCCAGACATCTTTCAGCACCATCTTTTCTAAACAGGATAGTATCTCTGTCATCTTATTAAACTCCTTGCCTTTTTCATAGCATTACGGTATGTACCAGTAAAATAATCCAATACAATGTAAAGAGGGGAACCCCATGCTACATCGCCATAGTCCCGCCACACTTTCACCGTACCATTTTCAAATTTTAAAAGTACCCATGTTTTTTCCATCGTTTTCTCCATCATATCATATATATCTAAGAGGTTTCACTAAGTTCAACCTCTTAGATTATATATGGGTTCCTAATATTCTCCATCTCTTTCTAAATTAGCTAATACATTTCCCAATAATTGTGGAATGTATGGCACTACTGTATTACCTAAACATCTAATTCTGTCCATCCTATTGGGTATCCCATTAGATATTCGAAATGCTCTGGTAAGATTCTTTGATCCCCAAACATCTTGACATAGTTTCTGCAACTTTTGTGTTTCTGCATTGAAGGCGCTAGAAAGTTGGCCGTGCATGTTGGGGTATGCACAAAGCCACCATCTAGTTCTTTGATGCGGTGCTCCGCAATCTGCTGCACTGATTTTAATGATTGTTGTTTCATAACCTAATTCCTCTATGTCTTTTTGCGCTTTTACGATAGCTTTCTTAACTACATTTTCTGCTATAACATAGGTTGGCCTAGCTTCTTTAATCACTCTCAACATCTCAGGCCAAAAGTCTATAGCAGTATGATGTCCATGTGCCGCTGTACTAAATGGCTGGCAAGGAAATCCACCAGTTATTACATCCACATTAAAATCAAAGCCTTTGATTGATCTAATATCAGAATGGATAGGAATATGAGGCCAGTGTTTCTTTAACACTTTCTGCTGATAGCTTCCACATTCTACGAAACCAATGGTTTCGTAAGCTCCAGTATTTTCTAAGCCTAATGTAAAGCCCCCTATCCCAGCGAACAAATCTAACACTTTCAACATTGTGTTCTCCTAATACTTCTTGACCTTTTCCACAATAGTTGTGATCCCATTATGCTTATAGCATAATAAACAATCTTTGCACTTTTGTCCAGTACAATTTTGCTTATCCACATCCTCATGTTCAAGAACATTATTAAATGTTCTATCAAAGTATAGTGGTGGCGTAGCCATTATGCTACTAATCTTGGGATTGCTGTAGATTAGTATCAAGTTTTCGGGCTTCTCAAAGTGATCGAAAAACCTTTTGACATAGTCTTTGCGCTTAGTCCACAAAGCAAAGTTACAATGTGGATTGTGTTCCACAATAGCCACTAGATTTTCCAGATGCTGGATGTTTATTAGCTCACCATGAGCATCAAATCTAAAGAATGCTTCCAGTATAACTGGCAATTCTTCGGTGCTCAAAGTTCTTGAACTTAAAAGATCACTGTTACGCTGCAAAGCAGGGGCCATGTTTTTCCTATAGCCTTTGAGCATAGTATGACTATAGCAATGCTTGCAGATTGTCTCAGCTTTCGCTGAGTTCATCTTGATACAGAACTTGTTGGTGGTAGTGTTAGTGCTGATAGCCTTAAAACCCTCCAACTTGCCTGTCATTTTACTAATGTGAACATTAGCCATCTATAACCTCCACTTCAAAGTTACGATCATTTAAAGGATTTACCCAACGCAAATCCCCAGTCTCTTGAGATTCAATGAATATTTCATTTAATCTCATAACGTGTGTCTTTGAACTTTGTTCGCAGACTTTCCACAATTCTCCGTGTTCTCTAACACGGTTCTTACCGTGATTAGAGATGCCTGTCAATCGTAAAATTCTAGACATAGTCTTTCTCCTTTTTTCTATAAGAATTAGGTGAGCGAGATCGGGAATTGAACCCTTGATCCTACGTGTTACAGCACGCTGTCTATTCTCTGTAAGTCATAGACATTAGCCTAGCCCTACTGAGGCTTTACCAAGGTCGCTCATAAATCTAAGGGAAGTTATCTAAGATTAGCTACGCAGACTATAACTTCCCATCAGGTCTAGCAGTATATGCAAACAGCATCCCCCGCCATCTTACTGATAAATCTTCTTATGTGAAGCAGACACCGTAATGTCTGCCCCATAAAAAGATTATGTAATTTGCACAGTCCCTTTATAGTCAAAGATTGACTTCATGCTCCAGAATGGCAAGAAAGCATAGACAGATGTCTTGCCAGTATGGAGTGAAATGGAACTTAAAGCCGGGATTTTAAATCCCAAGAATTTAATCTTACGATTAAACTTAAAAGAAATACCATAGCAGTTTTTCTTTTCACGAACACGGTAAACATTGCTGATACCAAGTTTATCCAAAACTTTTTTGATATATTTTAGCACGGTGAAATGCTCCTCTCACATGTGGATCTTAAAATAGAACTCTAAGTGTTAGTTCGTAAGAACTTCACTAACACTAAGAGTTCTTTAAAGGCTGACCAGTGTCATCAGCGTAGCATAAGCTAAACTGAAGATCACCGGCCATACTATGACAAATCGAAGGAAGATCCATAGCTCTTTAAGCCAAGCCATAGGCCATCTCCGCCTCTATGACAGAGTCAAAAGACTCTTGCCACTCTCCATCACCATTCCAAATGTCTACTGACGTTTCGGTGACAGAAACCTGTACTTCACCAAACCCATAGGCTTGGTCAAGATCAAACTGTAATTGAACTTCGTTCATTTTACTAACTCCACTTCAAAGGTTTCAAAGCCTTTCTCTTTGGCAAAAGCCAAAGCATCGGCTTCACTGGCAAAGCCTACCGCAACTGTGCGGAAAGCTTTTATAGTCAAGACAGCGCCAAAGCTGCCGTCTTCACTAGGAAAGCCCAATAAAGGATTGGAAAATCCTTTCCACTGGTCTTCCTCTTTCATCTTTGTCTTAGCCATAGATACCTCCCGGCATCTTATCTGCCCTTTTCAGGGCAGCTATTACAGGTTCAGTGTACTTTGGGCCAATGCCCATTGTAACACCAGCAAATAGGTCAGAAACGTTGGCTCCCGGCCTTGGCATAGCATCTATGACTGTGTCAAGACGCCCTCCTGTGTAGACAGCCCCAATAGTGCTGGGGCCATAGATGTCTATCCTATAGTCAGCACAGACTATAGTCAAGACTGCCGTCTCTCCGAAGTATCGGAGATCACAAGTCATGCCACGATCTTTGAACTTTGCATAGTCCATAGCGATCTCCTTTTAAAAAGCATAGATAAAAGCCGCCTTTAATAAGTATGTAGTTGCAGGTCTACTTGCTCCTTGGCCTCACATCGGCTCACAAGCTTTGTGATCTATGAGGTTGCAGCCCCTCACCTTGCTTCGCCATAGACATAGTAAGGGGGCATACTATGTCGCTTTTTGTGGCGATAAATCTACTTAACAAACTAGTCTCTTTCGAGACTAGAATGTTAAAGAGACTCAAGAAAATACAGAGTCTTGACATGCTTGGCACATGCCGGAGATGCTGTACTCACGTTTGGAGAGTTCATCAGAAAATGTATCGGCTTTGCCGTTACATGTGACACAGCTTTGTGTCGCTATAGTAGCTTGACGATCCGCACCGAAGAAACTGGTGAGAAATTCATCAATTGCTGGTGCTTTGTAGGTTGCTTCGGCCATTCAGCCCTCCTATGTGTGTGGATCTAAACTAGAACTCTATGGCTCTAAGTTCGTAAGAACTTCACTTAGAGCCTTAGAGTTCTTTAAAGTTCTCAAGACAGAAACACTTTACGAGCTTCCATCACCAACTTACTTTGCTTTGTGCGGTCGGCATCTTTTGCCTTTGCCAAAGCATAGTCAATAACCGCATCATTATGCGGAGCAAGTGAATTTCTTGCTGATCTAGGGACACGTTTCCGTAGCTCTACCCAGAACTCAGGCTGGTAGGTTGCAAGTCTTTTAGTCATAGTCTTTGCTCCTTTGTCAAAGTGAACTGATACATGGCGTTTTCAGGGTATGTATCAGCCAAACCTAACCCTTAACCTTGGCATTAGTCAAGAACTATGTACTTATCTGCACTAGGGCATCATCCACAGCATTGGTTAGCTAGGCCAATGTTACCCTACGGACTATCCCTAGGCAGATAAATACATAGTCAAAAACTATGTCCTTGTGTGAAGCAGACAACCGAAGCTATCTGCCCCACAAAGACAAAGTCTTAGGCGGCAACGTTAGACGTTTGCCACTCAAAACCCTCCGGCAAGTTCTCTGCATTAGCTATGCACTTGAACGAACCGTTTGACCAAGCGATAAAAGCTGGATGGCCTTTGGCCTTATTAGCTTTGAACGTGTCCTTGTTGGCCTGATGTTTGGTTTCCTTACCAGTTTTCGGGTCAACGGTCCAGAATTGTTTTGTAAGTGCCATTTTGGCCTCCTTCATGTGTGGATCTAAATAGAACTCTAAGCTCTAAGTTCAGTAAGAACTTCCTTAGAGCTAAGAGTTCTTAAAGGTTCATCGCAACCTCTCATCATCACCCTTGGTGATGGCAGTGGATCTCATCAAATCCGTTGCCGAGAGGCTTTGCCTCGATCTATGACATTAGTCAAAGATCTCAGTTACTTAGCAAGGCTAAGTAGTCTGTTGAAGTGCCACCAGAGGTGACTACATGGCCCAAGCTCTATGAGCTTTGAAGGCTATGTTGACCTCCAGAGCCAGCCCTAACTAGAATCTCTCTGTATCTCTAGAGTATCTAGGTAGTTCGTAAGAACTCACTACTTAGATACTCTAAAGAGATACTAGAGAAATCATAGACTTTGCCTCGCTATGCATAGCACGGGGGGGCGCAAAAACGCAGGGGTGTGTATATATATAAACAGGGGGTGACATATATAGACCAAATAATGAGGGGTTCATCATGATAACTTTTTAGATCCGTAATACTAAGATATATAAAGGGGGTAGACAGATATACTATTTACCCCCCGGACTACATAGACATTATAGCATACTTTTTTCTACTTGGCAACCCCAGTAAAATATGTTATTATAGTATAGGCTATAATAAAAAGTGAGGAGGTAGATATGGATGAGAATAATAACAGTTCTCTAAGAGAGATAGAGAAAATGATGGATCTAGAGGAAGGAACCCTAAAGAATAATTTTATATCTCTAGATTCTTTATCCTGTTGTAAGGTTTTATCTAACATTATGGAAGAGATGACTACAGCTATTGCAGTATCTCCAGCAGCCCTTAAGCGTGGACATAGGGGTCATATGATTAGAGACTATGTTACCCACATGATAAGTACACTAAGCGAACTCAGAGATTTATTTTTAGAGGATCATACAGAGAATGAATACAGAAGAAAACATATCAATTGATTATGAACAGATAGAGAGTTTACTATCCCTAAGACACTCACTCAATACTTATCAACAGTCTAAGGCTCATACTAACTTTCTATCCTTTGTTCGACTCATAGCTCCTACCTTAGTATCTGACTGGGAGATGGGTAAACATATAAAGGTTATCTCTGAAAAGCTACAGCAGATACAGGATGGGGATCTAAAGAGGCTGATGGTCTTCCTACCACCACGTAGTTCCAAGTCTGTTATCTGTTCTAAGTTATTTCCTGCATGGTATATAGGACAAAACCCTAACCATGAGATACTGACGGTATCACATAGTGATCAGTTATCCTCAGACTTTGGTAGGTCTGTAAGAGATATAGTTAACAGTGAGACATTCCAAGAGATATTTACCAATGTTAAGCTACGACAGGATGTACGTGCTGCTGGTAAGTGGCAGACTAATCAGAAGGGATCATACTATGCTGCTGGCGTAAGATCACAGATAGCTGGTCGTGGTGCTCACATAGCTATACTAGACGATGTGATGTCTGAAGAAGACTCCTTCAGTGCGGCAGGTAGACGATATGTAAAGGAGTGGTGGCCCTCTGGTCTGCGTACCCGTATCATGCCTAATGGTTCTATTGTTATTATTAATACCAGATATCACCACGATGATCTGTGTGGTTGGTTACTTAAACAGGAACAGGAGATGCATGACTATGGAACTATTCCTTGGGAAGTCATTAAGATCCCTGCATGGGTAGATGAAGAAACTTCTGATTTACTAGACCTGCCTATTGGATCTTCCTACTTCCCTGAATGGAAACCCGAAGAGATCTTAAAAATAGACGAGGAAGAAATCAAAGCCACTAACGGTACTAAGTACTGGGAGTCTCTCTATATGCAGAACCCTACACCAGAAGAGGGTGGCTTAATTAAAAAGAAGTGGATTGAGTGGTGGCCCTATGATGATCCACCATCCTGTGAATTTATTATTCAAACATATGATACAGCCTTCTCAACTAAGACTACGGCTGACTATAGTGTTATTCAGACATGGGGTATCTTCTATGCACCGGAACAATCCCATACTGGTGTAGAAACAAATGAGGCTCAACTAATCTTACTGGGTAATCTACGTGGTAGGTATGAATATCCTGAATTAAGACGTATGGCACAACTATCATATAATGAACATAAACCTGATGTTTGTATTATTGAAAAGAAGGCTAGTGGTCAGTCTTTGATACAGGATATGCGTAGAGGTGGTCTACCTGTACTGGACTATATGCCTGATAGAGATAAGGTAGCTAGGGTATATGCTGCTACTCCATCACTAGAGGCTGGGCGTGTCTGGTTCCCCAAGGGTAGAAAGTGGGCTGAAGAACTAGTAGATGAGTTAATTACTTTCCCCAATGCTGCACATGACGATCAGGTAGATGCTATGACAATGGCTGTTCACTACATGAAAGACTCATGGAACCTTCTACATCCTGATGATCCTGAATGGGAAGATGAACCTAGACATAAAAAAAGAGTTGCGTACTGGAACTTTTAAGTGTATAATATATAGGATAGAGTGGAGGATAATATATGGCCGTTGAAAAGAATCCATACGATACAACTAAATCTAATGTTGTTCCTATGAATATGGAAGTAGCAGAAGAAAGTGAAACATCTTTTGAGGTAGAACCCGATGGTGGTGTTACTGTTGACTTCGGATCTGAAGAAGTACTTTCAGATTCAGAAGAGGGTATTGGTCTAGGGGAATGGTACGATGATCTCTGTGGAGAGATAGACGAAGATGACCTAGACGATATTGCTACTCAAGTATATGACAATTATCAAAGTGATAAGGAATCCCGTAGTGATTGGGAGGATATGTTTGAAAGAGGTTTCGACTTACTTGGTTTGAAACTTCAGGATGCAACAGAACCATTTGAGGGTGCGTGTACGGCTGTCCATCCACTACTGATTGAGTCTGCCGTTAAGTTCCAGTCTAAAGCCTCACAGGAACTCTTTCCTGCTGCTGGACCCGTCAAGACACAGATTATAGGTAAGCAAACTCCTGAAAAGGAGATGCAAGCTAATCGTGTTAAAGACTTCATGAATTATCAATTAACAGAACAGATGACAGAATACTTCGATGAGTTTGAACGTATGCTGTTTCATTTGCCATTAATAGGATCAGCTTTTAAAAAGATTTACTATGATGCGAATCTTAAACGCCCTGTTTCGGAATTTGTACCCATTGATCAGTTTTATGTTTCTTATTACGCTAGTGATTTGCGTAGGGCTGATAGGTACACTCATGTCATCTATCGCAGTCCTAATGATCTTAAGAGGGATACATCTGCTGGGATCTATGCTGAAGTAGATTTACCCCAAGCTGGCGTTCCAGAACAAAGTGCAATGGAAGAGAAGATGAATACCATTCTTGGCTTCTCTCCATCTAGTGATAATGATCCACAATATATTCTATTAGAACAACATTGTTATCTTGATTTACCTGAACCATACAATGATCCTGATGGAGTAGCACTTCCATACATTGTAACAGTAGAAGAAAGATCTAAAAAAGTTTTAAGTATTCGTAGAAACTTTAACCAAGACGATCCGAATAGAGAAAAGAAAATACACTTTACACATTACAGATTCGTTCCAGGGTTCGGTTTCTATGGGTTTGGCCTAATGCACTTCTTGGGTAATCTTACTATGACTGCTACGGCAGCTATGAGAGCCTTAGTAGATGCAGGTCAATTT
>Ga0080013_1000956_pt1 | contig 39348 bp, 19 predicted proteins | sample ETNvirenome_6_85_FD_69236 | JGI IMG/M metagenome (GOLD analysis project Ga0080013, IMG submission 69236) | Marine viral communities from the Pacific Ocean - ETNP_6_85 (SPADES assembly) (version 2) | ecosystem: Environmental > Aquatic > Marine > Oceanic | place: Pacific Ocean | collected 2013-06-19 | reverse complement strand
GGCTCGATGAAAATGTGATCAATTGGATAATCAATTTCTTTAAGCTTTTCCTTAATAAATAATGATTTTGAGAACATGTCTGGAAAATGGTTTTTATTGCGCATGTCCCAACTTCCAATCTCTTGAATCTTACCGTCTAAGTCAAGAATTGCATAACCGGTTATAGAAGTGGAGATATCAAGTCCGAGGATCACGTATCACTCATTTTTTTAAAACCGTTGTCTCGTTGGATTCCCAAACCTTTAATGAAATTAAGTCTTGGTTTTAATTGTCTGTGATAGTATGAATTAGAATCCGCCGCAGTAGGAAGAATAAAACGAATAATATATTCGCCCACGAAAGAAGCCTTAGAAGTTGATACTTCTCTCTCGCGATATACCGTCGTTACTTCAGGGATAGCACGTATCTCGTTCATAACCTCAGTTCGATCAATTGGTTTTGATTGGTCAATAGATAAAAAAAGAACAGCCTCATAAATGTCATGAGCCTTCTTGTCTTTCTCAAGCAAAAATTTTCTCCATTTTTTAAATTCTTTTTTCATTACCATAAATAGACTTACATTATATCAAAAATCCACTTTTAATTTAAATGTAATATTGTCATTCTCTCTTTTTCTAACAGGATTTGCCATTTTCGCAATTGCAATTAAATTCTTTGACTCGTCATAAATCCCAACATAGTTTATAAAAGTTGTTTTTTGGAAAGTTGCCTGTGTGTCAGAAAAAGAACTGCTCACCACATTTACTATAGAACTTTCGCTTTCTCGAAAAGATGCGCCGCCAGATATATAATTTGTAAAATTTGTTTGAGCATCGTATTTCTTATACGTTGGGTTGTTTGAGTGGTTAAGCTCTCCCTTGCCAGCTGCGGCGAACATTGTCATCGTTGGGACATAATGGGTTCCGCTGAAATTCAGAGCAAAACTTGAACCAGTCAGCCCATTTCTCATGGTTGCGAAATCAATCCATCGTGGGGCTGCTGCACCGTCGCCAGTATAATCTTCGGTGTGAGACGCAAGACCCCAACTTCCAGTAAGGATGATGAATCCTTCATTGTACATAACAATGCCACCAACAGTTCCTGCGCCAGCGCCGGACCCAGATGCAACTTGTTTGAGTTGACCGTTTCGTGTGTTATCTTTTAATTCTGCAACCTCAGTGCCCGAGACATAAAACTTTAATGAAACCGTTCCTTTCTGGATGGAAGAGCCATAGAAGATTGATGGAATGCTTATGAGCCGCAACTCTTGAGAACTTTTGTCGCCAAGGCTTGAGCTATAAGAATAATCATAATTTAATATCTCATAAGAATTCAGAGCATTTCTTAGCGCATTTATCTTTGGTCTTGCTGCGCCTTCCGCATAACGTGTGGAAGTAATGCTCGCAGACAAAGGATAACTTCCTGTGATTTTCTCTCCATAGGCGAAGTCACTATTGAACTTTGATGTACCTACCGTGCTAAAGGATGCTAAACTTCCATCTTTAGTGACATAAGGATATATTAAATTATCTGATTTTCGATCAACGTTTAATTCGTATAAACTAATATAACCAGAAGGAACAAGCGTAACATTGGAAGTGTGCGAACCTGTGGTGTTTCCTTTGTTGTTATAAAAGAGTTGATTATCGTAAATGATAAAATTTGACTGAGGGTGTGTCTTCAGTTGGTTGTATAAAATATCATTTGAGCCGAACTTATAATAAGGCATAACTATTGATAAATAGTTTCATGTTAATAATCAAGACGAACACGAACTGTCATTTCATTTGTTGGATCTTTCTTTAACGGTTCGGAAAGTTTTGCAACAGCCAAAAGTTCGTTATCTGCGGAATATAATCCAACAGTTGTAATATAGGAAACCGGAGCATCTTGAGTATTATTCTTTACAACAATCTTACTTGAACTTAAATATGTTGGGTTCGCGCTATAGTTATAATCGTTGTGATTAATTCGACAAAAGTGAATTGTAGAATTCAACTCTGTGGTATTGTTGAAACTCATATTATAAATGCGGTGGCGAAAGTCGTCACATGAGCCGCTTATAGCAGAACCACTCATTACTTGTCTTATTGATGCTGCACCAGCTGTGTTTCCAAAGTCTACATATCCAGCGCCTGCTTTAGAACCAGAGGTTGAGTTCAATATTCCTCCGACAGTTGTTTGTTGAAAGACCGAACTTGAAACAACTGCTATTCCAGCCTGATAAAAAATTAAACCACAACTTGGTGTCCCTGATGCACCGCTTGAACATGAAAGAATTCCATATTCGCCCGCAGGTGAGTTTACTCGAAAATCATTTTGGGCATTTGTATCTTGAATTACAATCCTGCTATTGTTCGCGCTAGCATAGGAGCCAGTGCCCAGAGTAAGAGAGAACGAACCTTTCTTTAATTCGTCTTTCCCCAATAGGCGACCAAAATTAATAAACACTGCGTCGAGCATTTTTTCCCCGCCGCCAGTAATATTGCCATCACGATCAAATGGCAGGATGTTTCCATTTTGATCATACCCCATCAAGACTTGCGCCATTTGGTTATACATGTTTATTTTTTTGGAATTTTGGATATTGCTAGAAGAAGATAGAGCACTTTTTGCACCTGTAATTCCGGAGTATCCAACAGTCAAATCAAAGATATGATTCGCAGAAGAACTTAAATAAGGATAATCATAAATACTCTGGAACATTCCGTGGGCATAGTTTTTAATGTTGTCGCCATTTGGAAATGTGCCATAAGTCCCGGACACTAGTGCGCCGGTCAAAGGGATTGCTTCGTGCAATAAAGTCTTTGTTGAGGTGATGTCGTTATTTAAAAATGTTTTATATGTGGTTGCCATTTATTTTCCCTTATGTTACCTTTCTAGCAAACCTTACAGGAATACTGATTGAATATCCGGTTGTTGCGCCAGTGACTTTGATGATTGAATCAATATATCTTAAGGGGAATGCAGTCGTCGCGTTTCCTTTGAGGGTATAACCCGTTGTGCCCAGCTGCTCAAATAAATATGTGCTTGTTGCTAAGTCAGTTGATGCTTGAATTTTAAATCTCAATGAAGTTCCACGCGGACCTGCGATGGTGCTTGCGTCAGTAACCTCCTCAATAAATTCTGGATCTGTATTTTTCGATAAATAATAACTGGCGATATTATCGTCATCAATATAAGAAACGTTGGCGGATTTGGCTGTTACACTTTGTCCGATTGAAACAATTGATCCAAACCTATTATCCATTTCAATAATATATTGTGTCTCATTAAGATCTGCATCAATTGTGTAAGTGTTGCCAATCTCTCCTGTATCAAGACCTTGGTCGATACGAATATATGATCCGAGTCCAGTGAATGGTTCATAACCGTTCATGACACCTTTGATCGCTGGCGAGCCAGTCCCAACCCAGCCATCCTTACTATCAAGAATACCATTGTTGTTGCGATCACCAGCAGTTGCCAAATTGGTTAAAACGGTGAAACTTCCATCAAACTCTCCCGAGCCGCTTGTTTGTGAGTCTGCTGGTCCAGATAGCTTCATTACCGGCAAGTATAACAAATTTGTTCGCGGAATAGAAATCAATTTAGATTTCATCGTGGAGGTATTGTTTGTGAAAGCTTCCAAAACAGGTGTTTGCAAGATTTCTAAATCGTAATATGCACTCCCGCTTGCATGGCTTTTATTATATGAACCATAATTAATTTCATCGTCGCCAAGAGCAAATTTTACGATCTTAAATGACCCGTCGCCCTTTGCTAACCTAAATCTTCCAGTATCAGTTAATACTGCATCGAGAATAATGTCTCCACTATTATCTAAAAATGCCATAAATATCTCCTATCTTCATATAAATAGTTTGTTTTTTTACTTCTAACATATTTTTTGTCCTTGTAAGCTTCCCTGATTAGTCGCTTCTTCATGCTCTGTTTTGAATTCTACTTTAAAATCTATTTTCTTGCCAGTCTTTTTCGAAACCAACCGAATCTTAAATTTTTTCCCCCATACTACTTCCTCTGTCAAACCAAGCGCAGGCTTAGTTCCTGCTGGGATTGCGGAAACCTTGCCACCAGTTACAGAATCTATTAAGCCCGATTCTTGTCGATTCAATTGCAATTGCGAAGTATTCGGAGTAATATAAATGTATTTTTTCGCACACTTGGATGGTGCTTGTGGTGGTTCTTTGCGTCTGATTAATGGGTAAACTTGCGTCAATAAAACTGGCGCACCACCATTATCAGAAATTTGAACTTCATAAACTGGTGATGGATTGGAAGTGTGCCCATGAACATCTATAGTCCTAAACATATAATAATATTTAGTGTTTGGAACTATGTTGTCCACGAACCCGGCTGAAGTTGCCGCCTTTAATGGCTGTAGCGGAGTCGCAGCGTTAGTTTCAACATCTCCCATTTTCCAGTTGGAAAAGTCTTGATATGTTGTTGGGGCGATGGTTGTCCTAAACACTTCAAACTTGCTGGCTTGGTCGTCACTCTTGTATTCAATTGGACCGCGAAACAAGTCTTGTGCCTCTCTTAATTTTATAACTTCATCATAATCGTCTCTTAAGACATTAATTGGGTCTAATCTATAGTTTCCGACGTTGCCTTGAAAAAGAAACAAGACTTGATTGTTTTTCTTCATGTAAGGAAGAATATTCACGTCTGGCCAGATTGGTGGAGAATCCATTATAACGACATCTTGATCGGTGTATGGAACTTCAATCAATCTAACGGATGGTGCTGTAAAGACACAAATCTCTGCTTGACCTGCGTCTATAGCGCCGGTTCCGATAGAACCATCACTTGCATCACTTGACCCTGGGACTTCAATTGTATTTGGAACTCTGTTTAAAACATAACGATATCTTGTTCCAAAAACTGCCTGATAAGCAAAAACTTTATACCGATATTTCTTTCCATACTTGATTTGAGTATCAATATATCTGTGGACATCAACATCATTTGAGTTCGGCAAGTAAAAAGACTGAATTGGTTTAGATCCTGTTTCATCGCCAGCGTTATTTAAAGCCCACTTCTCAACCTTATAAAAAACAGTCTCAGAATAAGCCTTTTTTCCATCCAATATTTGCGCGAAGGTTCTGGTCTTTTCATCCACTAGTTGTTGAAATTTTCCCGCTAATATGACAGTTAATAAGGTTCTTAAGAAGTTCTGGCTTCCTTGCCCTTGAGCCTCTTGGATTTCTTGACTGTATGGACCAAGATAAGTTATCTCTGACATGTCATGGTTGCCATATGTAGGATCTGTCGCCAAGTTGTCTATCCAAGTGGTAATGTCCCACTGCTTGTATGTTGAATAAGAAATTTCATTTTCTGGTTTTTTTATAGCGACGGCTTCTACAGACATGGGGGCGAAAGTGGCTATTTCGCTTTGATTGCGGCGAGATTTAGAAAAATCATGCCATCGAGTTTTTCGACCAGCACGAGCCACAGTGCTTAATGATTGGGCGGGCAAAAAATCTGCGCCTTGCCAGTTATTGATATCAGAAGCGCGGGTCCATCCCAAAATCATCATTGATGTTTGAGTAGTGGCGAAGTTTACCATTTGAGGCGCAAGACTTGTCACGGCAAAATCGCTAACCTCTATTTCATCCCCGATATAAAAGGGTGGTGTGGTAAATTGTTCATCCAAGTCGGGCATATCACGGAACATTCTTTGTCGTCTAATAGAAAGCGCACCCATAGGGACGGAAAACATTACTCCAGAAGCGAAGTAGTCTTGACTACCGGGACCGGCAAACACTAAGACATGAGAGGCGTTTGATGGAACTATCCAGGCTTGTTGTTCGGCTGTAGGCAAATTTAGGGATTCGTTTGGTGCAGTCTGGATTTCTGATCCGGTAATAATAGAACTGGCAAACAAGCTACTCAAGCGAGAGTCTTTTAGGGCTGTCGCAAATTGTGTATTTACATCGGTGGAAAAAGAAACGTCAACTGCCATCGGGAAGTTAAACTTCTTTTCATTAAAATCTTTATACAAGTTTAAGTCAGACATGGGAACGACCAAGTTTGTAAGCTTTTTCGTGTAGGCTTGGTCGGAAGTGTTATTTCCAAATCCATGGTAGTTGTTCGCATACTTATCGAAATATTGTCCCTCACTTGAGGCTTTGCCCAAAGATTTGCCCTTATTTTGCATGTCCGCCAAGGTTGTCTCCGTAAGAGCAACGCCATTTGCGTCTGTGGCAAATAAGCTTCCGGAGATTCTTTTATTAAGCGTCACGTTTTGCTCGAACACGGTGTCAATCGAGGACGGATCGTTTTTGATTATAACATTGTCGGCACTCTGTTGAACCAACAAGAAGGCATATAGGTTGGGCAACACTCTTTCATCAACTGCTGGTTCATCGATAATACATTCATATGACCCAACATAGAAATTATAAAAGGATTTAATCTCCTCATATGCGACTCTCACTGAACCAAATTCAACATTATCAATAGTTTTTTTCTTGTGTGGGATTTCTAATTCACACACATGATCATAAAAAACTTTTCCTCGAACGCCAACAGATGGGTTTCCGAAAACAGAGACTCCCTGTTGACCTCCGAAACTTGGCGCTCCTTGTGATACTTGTTCAGGGGAATAATATGTGTTCTGATCTGAATCGACAACCCATAGCCAAGCAGCATCACCATTTGGAGGATTATTAGAGTCTATAAGTCCATATCTTGTGTTTCTCTCTACCTTTATTAATTCTTTTTTCTCGCCTTGTGCGCAAGGTGCGTTGGGAGTTCCACATGGTTCGGTCGAGGATGTTATAAATTTCCAAATAGTGTTGGGGGCATTACCGATATTTCCCCACTCATCAAGTGTATAACTCCAATCACCCTGGTTGGTCCAATATCTTCCTAGCTTCCATCGAATAAGGTCTAAATTTTGAGGTGCATAAGATTGAACATTGTTTGCTCCGCGTGAAAGTTGCGAGCGATAATCGTTAATATCGGTTTGGATAGTTGGATTTATCACAGATAATTTTTTAATTTCTGGATGTATTGCCGATGAAAATTGTCTTCTAAAATCTACCATGTTTATTCCTAAAGCTCCATAATAAAATATTCTTCATACAAAGGCAATTGAGAGCTTCTATCAACTGTTATACCATACGGTGAGTTCTCGTACCTCTTTAGTCTGCAAAGACGGCGGTCAGTTCTTGTGCTGCCAATGTTGTTTCGATTTAACGGTTCCCACTTTTCTACTAAAATAGGTTTACCTTCTGAGTCTAAATCATAGCCTTTGAAATATTCTAGAATAAATATTGTTTCAAATAAATATCTCATCGCACTTTTTGTGTTTTCATCGCCGCGAAATGCACCGTTTGTAAAAATTTTAGTAATGTTGTCTGCGAAAATCGCCTCGCCGCCTGCGCTTATTGTGGCTCCGGGTTGAAAATCTGCATAATAGGCAAACAGGGCTTTAGTTTGATTCGGCAACTTTTGGACTTCAAGTATATTATTGTTTGCCTGGATTATATAGCCAAGCGGATTCGACGGATTATATAGACCAATGTCAGTCTTTATTTTGCCTTTAAATGTGTTTAAAAATTTGACGAATGTTCCATATGAATCTTGTTCGTTCTGTTTCGCTTTGGACCGAGAATTGTTATAGAGATCTTGCCAGTTCACGATGAACAAGCTCGTAGCTGGACCAGCTTGAAAACTAGTTGCAGGCAACGGTTCAATTTTTGGAACCACAATTAAGTCATAATTGTCAGCAACATAATCTGTAAGAAGAGATGCGAGATCGATACTTTTTTTGCGAGTTTCTGGACTTACCCCAAAACTATCAATAACCTGTGTTGCACCAAAAGCTTGTTCGGTCGCACTTCCAGCATTGTTGCTAAGATCGATGGTCTGTTGTTCTGTTTTTAGAATTGATGGCGTAAAATAAGTATAGTCCACATCTGTTACACCATAAGTTTGCGTTGTGTTGCCAACCTTAAAGTTTAACAAAATGGTTGTATTCGGTTGAATATTAAAGATTTTTGCCTTTTCATTGTAAACATAAGTTTCAAATTCTGATTTTCTTATTTTTCGGAAACCACTGCTGGGTAGTGTTTGGAGATTTCCCAATGGAAAGACTTGGATGCCAACATTTTTGGGCAAATTAGAATTAAAGACATTGCTGAATGTATAATCCACCCTGGTTACTGGTATTGTAGAATCCTTTGTTTCTAGAGGAGCTGCCATCACCGTTTTGCCCGAAAGGGTTAATCTTTTATTTTGATTTTGGTTGGCAGGTTTAGAAGACAAGCCATCCGGTGCAGAAGTGGATGCTCCGATCTCTTTGCTCAAGATATTCTGCAAAGTGTCAATCAATTGAAAAACTTTTAAAATTCCTTCAATGTTGCCTGTTTCGGGTGACATATAATTGGTGAGAGAGTCTATCAAATTTGTTTCTTCAGTGTAACTGGCGTTCTCATAATCACCAAGTTTAAAAATAATGTTTACATAAGTTTGTGCGACAGTTTTCCAAGGGGGATCGAGTGGTAAGTCGGCATACCAAGAGGGCGTAAAGGTTTGTGTGCCGTCGATTATGGGACCATGCCTTTGTGTGGTGGCAAACCCCCGAAACTCTTCAGTGAACCGATTTGTCGCAGGATCAAAAAATCCTGGCTTCTGAACGTTTGCTGGTTGCGAATATGCTTGCTGAATGTGGGGGTTCGTGCGGGCTGTCTTAATTTGTGAAGATCCGAGCTTTGATGCTTGCGAATAATATTCTGTTAGTTTTAATTTTGCTTCGTTTAGCTGATTGATGCTGTCCACCAAGTATTGAACAGCACCATCTTCGAGTTCCAAAACAAGTCTATACTGATAATATCCATCCGTTTTATGTTTGACCGACATATCAGTTCCAGAAAAGAATTTGATATATTCTTGACCTGCTGTTGGGTTTATTCCAATTTCTTCTTGAATTACGGAGCCTTGACCATCCCGAGATATCGACACAAGATCTCCCACATTGTTATAGCTTGCTTCCAAGATTAAATCGTCACCATCGGTTGTATAATTGTTTACTGGCGAGTTTTGACCTTGGACCGTTAAAACTGTTCCGTGAAGATCTGATGGTTCAGAAAACTTCTTTGGCTTACCTGATGGTCCCCGAAGCACTGACGAACCGGCTTCAGGAGATCCCTTAACTCTTACTCTGTGCAATTTCATGGAAAGAATTTTAGTATTGGTGACACATTCGCTTTTCGTCGTTGGCTTGACAAACAAATTGCCAAACATTGAATTATTTTGCATAATTGAAGCAATATCTACAGAGAAAAGAAATCTACAATTATTAGACATATCTCTGGTTAAGGAAATATCGGAAAAGTATTTTACCGGGGATTCCAAACTAACATTGGCAGTCCGCATTTTGGCAGCTAAAGGCAAATCTTTTTTCAACTTATTTTCCAAAATTGAAAAGTCTAAACTTAATTTATCAATCTTTTCAGAAGTTCGAAAATCTTGAATTTTAATATCGGAGACTCTTTCTCGCGTAACCAAGACTTTCTCAATTGGTTCTGATTGAGCACGATGAACGCCATCAGTCATAAATGTTCCATCTGGCATTTGGTGATATCCAGCTGGTGAAGTGCTCTGAAATCGGCTTCCGTTTGATTTTGTCCATTCTCCCCACCACATTGGATGGAGTCGTTGTCTTGCCGTTGGAGAAGTCCATTCGCCTGCCCAGGCTACATTGTTTTCTTCGTCACGAATATCACCCTCCCAGATTTTTCCAGATGGAGTTTTAAAAACATCAACAAACTTAACCGTGTTTCCGCCCCTTATCACGACCTGATGTTTTATTTTTGAACGGGTAGCCGATATTCCAAGTGACTGGGCATCAAAATTAAAACGTGCGGCTAGTGCGAGCAAGTCCAATTCTGCCCAGCAAAAATAACATAAATAAGATGGGTTTTTTCTCAAAAGCTCAAAGCTTAAAGAATAAGGAATATTGAAAAAAGCTGGTTGATTTGCAATCGAAACAGACGACTTGGTAGGATCCCCAACTATATCTGACAAAGATTTTTCTTTCAAATCCAATTTTGCGGCATGTTCTGCTTTAACTCCACCGCTGGCATCCAACAAACTATCTAATGGATCGATGGATGTTGATACAGAGTTTAAAATCTGCTCAGTTAGTCCTGTGTCAGTGTTTTGCAAAACTTTAATTTTGACATACTCTGCTAAATCCAAAGGTGGGGCGGAATTTCCTTGTGTACTTTGAAGATTGTTTAGTGTGCTCAACCACGAATTCTGCAAATTTCTTGCCAACTCTTTTATTGTCACATTCAAAAGGACGTTCAAGTTGGATGGATTTGAGGTTCTTTCTGAACCTTCTGTTACTCCGAGCGTGGATGTTTCTTCAGGGATAAATTCCGAATTCGGACGATGGCCTTGATCAAGGTGCGGATTTAATCGGCGAGGAGGATTGCCGGATAATTGAAGTGTTATTTTCGATATTGATGGAGACGGAAGGACCGAACCGAAAAATTCCTCATTACTTGGGAGTGCCATTGTTAGTCACACCCCTCAATATCTTCTAAGGTCGCATCTGTTCCAAACAAATTTTTAACACTTGGTTTTTGTTGTTTTTGGGAAACATCACAATTCAAAACTCTCTGTGAGAATATTCCCTCTCCATAATCATTCGTTTTGTCACACAAAATATTTGGATTAATTTCATTGTCCACTTCGATGTTCATGTAATACTCCACATAACTAGGATCTAAGCTCAAATTCTGATTTTGATATGAAGGTGGTGGAGCATCTTTTATTATTCCATTTTCGATCATTGATTCTTTTTTCGTAAAATAAAGAGGAATAAGAACTTCTCTCTTGGTTACATCATCGCACAAAGACACTCCGGGCTGAACTTCCTCTTTAATTTCATACACTTCTATGTCGAAATTCTCATTATGAAAGTTGGAATTTTTCTCCTGCACTTGTAGTAAGAGTGCGGAGTTAACCTCGAACACATTTATAACTTGAGCAGGATCTGTTCCATAAACTCCATCGAGTTCTCTTGCTCCGGGCTCATAATTTGAAAGTTCTGCTGCCGAAACATTGTTTATCTTTGTCTTATAGGTGATCGGGAGTGGAGTGATTTCGGGAATATTTATAATTTGGTTTGTACAACTGGAAGTGTTTTGCATTATAACTGAACCAGAAATTTGTCCATTCAAAAAGTCCACACTCCATACTGGTGTTAAATTATTTGCCAAGGTTGAAGTTCCGAGCATATAATTCAAAGAATATAATTTGTCTTCTGATTGTTGAAAATACTGTCCTTGGTCAAGCGTGTCAAGAACTCCTGGTTGTTCTGATTTTTCTTCTGGTGTTGAACGAATGAGTTGGTTTGCTCGTTTAATCGTGGATTCCACTCCACCAAAATTATATTGAGCTTGTATCGAAGGTGTTTCTTTTATAATTCGTGCTTGTGAATCGTTTTGATTTTCTTCGGTGCCACCATATTGAGAGTCATATAAAATCCCATCATCAAAAAAAGCATAATAATACGGCTTGAAGCGACCCTTTGAAAGAAGGCGTTTTCCGTATTGAGTTAATTGAATATCAATTACTTGCTCTTTTTTGTTAAAGAATTTCATTTCTTAAATTTGGTTCCCACTTCCAAGTCTGCCAATTCAACTAATGAAAAATAGTCATATGGCCAATTATAACTATAAGGTATTTCGCCATTTTTAGTTGTAAAAAAGTCTTTACTGAATTTTTCGTCATCTGTTACGTCAGCAGTCAATTTGTAATAATCTTTGTTTGCCTTTTTCTTTACCTTAAATACCATCCAACGTATGTCCTCTGGTATTGTCCTGTCTCCAAAAAATTCAATAATTGGATATCTTTTGTGGGAAATCGCAGTCGAATCTAGTTTGGCATCAGTTGAAATTTTGGGCATCAATCCTTGCCAAATATCAGCTAAATCTTGTTGGTCAAGATGATGTTTAAATTCAAACATATACATCGCAAAAGGTTCAATACGATCATTTCCACTATTATAGGTGTTAAAGTCTAATTCTGGCGGTATGACATAATTGCCCATTTTTTCAATCATTTGAGCAACGCTAGATTCTGATTTTGGGATTGCTCTTTGTCGAGTTCCAAGATATTTTTCATTGAATATACTGAAAAACTGATTAGTTGCGGTGTCTTCAGTGGCTGCCAAATGTCCATCACTGGCTTCCAAACTTTCTTTTATGAGATCATAAACCTCTGTCGCTTCTAAATAATTGGGGTAAGATTTCAATGAAAAGAAATAACGATCATCAAGAAAAGTGTTTTCTGTTGTAAATGCTTCGCGATCCGCCGCTGGGCGAGTGAGATATGGAATTGCGACAATAGCTTCTGAAATGTCTTTGCCCCCTGAATTTACTTGCCCAATTTGTTGCTCCCTTTGGTTTGCGTCAGGGAAAGCAATTGATGTAAAATCTTTAACATCAGATACAGCAGCAAACTCAAGATTAGATAAAGATTGCTCAACACTCATAATAATTCCAGACTCATCTTCGGGGATTTGCCCATATCCGGACCACATACCGCGAGGACCAGTACCTGCGGGATAACTGTTGGCACTAAAATCAAGCACTGGAGTTTCCATAAAAGGACTGATAACCCATTTTGACTTTGCTGGCAATATTTCCCTCACTTCCCTAACAGTTCCACTTTCATCTCTAATCGACTCTCTCTCATTTGCAATTCCATCCCATTTAATAGAAGAAGTAATTTGCATTGCTGAAATTTTTGCAGGAGAACCCCAAGACTCAGGAGCCGCCCCAGCTATTTCGCTGAACATTGCATCCATTTTCGGGTTAGAAAAACTCTTTGTCACTTCGTTAAAATATTTATCCCATGTAAAATTAGAGCCTATATTTGATTCATTAGCAGCAAATTCAAGCGTCATAACAGATTTTCCATAAAAATATGGCGGTGTGTATGGGGCATATCCAGGGGCAGAAACTCTTAAAGTGGGCGTGGCATCGCCATTCTTATATTCTGTAAGACCCCAATTATCCAAATCTCCAGCTAACATTGGAGGACCAAACAATCTACCGTCATAAAAAGGAACATCTCGCGCATATCCTGTTGCTCCAGTTAATGGAATCAAAATATCCCTGTTATCCTCTTGCATCATAACTAAACTTGGTGTTTTTTCTAGAACTATGTTCATATAATATGTAATACCGTTAGTAAGCGAATTTCCCACCTTGAGTTGATTTTCTGAATAAATTGTAGTCAACTTATTATCTTTTAAAAAGAAATTTGGTACTTCAGCAAAAAAATTGTTAATAGCAGCTTTATAAAGATTATAAGGGTTGCGACCTTTCGCTTGGCGTCTTTTCTGTGTGTCGATAGAAACCCAAGGCTTGCGGACGTTATCAATAGTATATGACTGATCTTCATAATAGTTATTTGATCTGTCGAGGCTTTGCCAAGTTGGGGTTAACAAAAACATTTTAGAGTCAGTGCTTGCACTGGATGGAAGACCAATGGTGTCCAAAGGATCTAAAATACTTTCGAATCTCATTCTGTAATTAGCAGAAGAACTTAACGATGCATTGGTGTAAGGGATTGTTCCTGCCGAAACTAGTTTAATAGAAGAACCTGTCATTGCTGCCCAATCAACTGAAATACCTGATTTGATTGTATTATACATAATGCCTGGAGCATAATACGGCTGAAGTAGTGACTGGAGGGCGAGGGCTCCCGATTGAGCAGAATCAGCAGATGTATATGTTCCATTTTTCCATCCGATTCCATTGATATATGGAGCAATTGATTGCGAAAACAATGATGCCAACTGCAAACTTCTTTGCTGCGGATAAAAACCATCATAAGGGAGCAGCTTTTTAACTCCATTACAACGCAAAGTTATTTCAGATTTTTCATCAGGATATGAGCCTTCAAATTCTCCAAAATATTTTTGGAAATCGGAATTAGAATAATCATTAAAGAATTTTTCATCAAATACTCGCTCATCAGTAAAGATAGACCATCCAGCACCAGACTGAACTCTCAATCCGCCTTCCGCATTTGCACTAGATGTTATATTGCCGCCAGGTAAAGATAGAACCTTATCGTTCTGACTTCGGAAGTTATTCTTTAAATAATATGGCATATGTTCAGAGATATTAAACTCTGGTAGAACTGTAAGATTTTTTCCAAGACCACGAATATCTTCTGCGTATTCTTCATAAGAATCGAAGAAAGGCTTCTTGCCTGAAAGTTCTTCTGTGCGCCATTCTAATGGCTTGTTTATCATTAAAGAGGATGTGTGATAATTTACATCTGGAGGATATAAGGAACTAGAAAATTTCCCAGGAGCCAAATATGGATAATGATAATAGTAAGCAGATGCAGTTGGATAGTGTACTGAATTATATTGTGCAAGGGATTTTGGACTGTTTCCACTGACATTGGTGCCTGCCCAACCTTCCCAAACATAACCATTAGCAGAATTAAGTTCCCCCATATCATAAAAATCATTAATAGAGGCACCACCACTTAATCTGTAATTAGCAAACGCCATATTGACTTTACCAGTAGGGGGGGATAAGAGAAAGTTCAATTGGAAATTGCATTCAAGTTGAATTGGTGTTTTTCCAAAGCCATATATACTTGTTGCAAAACCGTCATAATATCCTTGAGAATTTGGTAAAGTTCCAGTTACTGCATAAAATGTAGATTTATTCCACGGACCAAGGAAGCCGCCTGGTGTGCCTATATTTACCTCATTCGTAACTGTTCCATTATCAATTGGTAAAGTGGTTATTCCAGATCTCCTATTCCTATACTTTGCTTGGTTTCTCCAAAACGTTCTTCTCTCAATTGGTCCACAATCAATGCCGTTTGTTCCATTTGATAAAGACGCAGAAAATGTTCCATCAGCATTTAACGTTCCATTCGCAACTTCCGCGTAACTTGTTCTTCCGCGAGTTTGTGCCAAGCCAGTGTTAGTTGAGCGAGGATAAATGATTTCTCGATATTCCACCGATGACAAATCCGCGTCGAGAGAAGCGTCTGCAACGATCCGATCATAAACTTCTATTGAACCGTTTGTATCGGGCTGGAGCAACCAATTGGCAATCGAGCTGCGTTCGGAAGTTCCGTCATTGGTTGGACCTTCAGAAAAGAGACATTTATTGTTACCGTAAGTATGTCTTAGTGTGATCGGTTGAGACACTGTTCCGCCCACTGGTGCCGAATGGACGGTGTTGAGTGGGCGATATTTGAACTCTACGGGTGGTTGGACAAAATTTCTATATTGATCTGTTCGACCAGTTGAGCTAGATTTTAAAATTGAAAGAATGTTATTATTCTTATGATACCGCGCAACTGGAGTTTCACCAGTTCGAATTTGTTTCCAAGATGGATAACCGTAAGGACCGTTAAGGTTGTTAATATAAGAATTGATCGCTAGTGATAATTCTGGATCTAATTCAGCGGAGGCTGTCCAATTCACCCCTGCTTCATAAACCCAATTGGACAACTCCTTTGAATAAGAACCAGTGCCCGGTTGAACAGTATTTAAAATGGTTTGGGATTGTATAACAACATCCGATATTGAAGTATACTCTCCAGTAGCCGAACTGGTGGCATGACCAAAATTAACATATGGAAATAGTTGAATAGAAGCCTTTTTCTCACTTTTATAAAAAGTATAAAAATTTAAACCACCATCTCTTTGCTGCGAAGCTTGATAAAAAATATCATTTCCAATTCTAGTTATTCGAAACTTCGTATTCTTAATATTCTGACCCAAGAAATCCGGATCGGTTCCGGCTGAAACCCACTTATTAACCCCATCTTCTTGCACAGTAATATCATTAGAATATGTATAAACTATATTGTACGGAAAGACCGAGCTAATTACTTCGCGATCTTTTAAACCAATATACAAATTAGAACCACTTTGATCGAAGGTCCATTCGAAATAGGAATTTGGTGTTAGTTCAAGTGTGCCCATTGCATGATTCCGAGCCCAAGAATAACCAACAGTTCCAGCAGCACTAATTTTTTTGCCATTATTAGAAACTGATGTATTGTTTAAATCACGCCAACCGACAGCTGTTCTGGATGATGGAGCACTAGATTGGTTTTGCATATCATATTTATAAGCACCTGGGGGTGTAACTGATGTTGGTAATAATGGAATCATATTAACATAATTAACAGGATAATTTACCCCATTTGTAATTCCATCGAAGCCCCAATTACTCGCTGTTATAAACTGAACTGCCGACGCAGTTGTAGAAGTGCTTCCAGAAGGAACAGTAAAATTTGAAGCATAACCAAATGGTTGTTCTTCTTTACTATCATAAGAATCATTTATCCACGCATATTGCAATTCACTTTGTGGAATTGCGTGTTGGACATACCAATTGTCGTATTGTGGGTTTGAGATGCGAGCGTTTTTAAACCCATAAGTATCGGACGAACCGACGATCCCGTAAACTTGAGCGTCCGCATACAAATCTTGATATGAACTTGTATTTGAAGTGAAAAAAGTTACAAAGTCTGTATCACTTCCTGTTAAATGTTGGTAAATAATTCTGTTTTTATCTCTAACAATTCTAAATCTATCATTAGCAACATATGAAATTGCTGGAAAGTTGGCAACATTAGCACCGCTTTCCCAAATAGCTAAATTGCCGAAGGGCTCGGGAACGGGTCTTAAGCCAATCGCATATTCAATATCTGTGAGCGCCGACAAGTGTGTGGTTCCGCTTATAGTGGCAGGCGGACTCTCATTCAAACCAAATATTAAATACCCAGTATTTGCATACGCCGCAAATTCGATGTAGCCATTTCTAGGTAATTTTTGATTGGACCAAGCCGCCCCGCCCCAACCGGGATTATTCTTGGTTATTGTTTTGTTATAATTGGACTTATTTAAATCAAAGGTGTTCCATTCAATCTCTCTATCGTAACCACTCTTTATTTGATATGGCGATCCAGCATTCCTATTAACCTTATGATAATTCGCCAATGTGTTATAATCTTGTGTACGAGGTTGTCGATAACCCTCAACTGATCCTGAAACAGACACAATCCCAAACTGCCCACAATGATCGGTTTGCCAACTTTGCAATGCATTTCTGACAGTTAAGTTGCGATAATTCAGTTCATTATAAATTCCAAATTCTTCGGAATTAGTGTCCAAGTTGCCGCGAGATACTTCAGGTCCACCAGGTGCAGAAAACCGTTCCACAAAAATAAACTTGTTACTTCCCGTCAGATCATATCGAGGCAGAGCGAAATCAATGACGCCTGAAATGTAAGTTGAGGAAGCTGTCACAAAATTAACATCAGGGACGAAACCTTCAGATTTTACAAAGTACCTATTGTTAATTTTTCTACCAGAAGTTTGTACAATCTGATAATCATGTTGATAATTGCCCGCAACTTGAGAACCAGTTGCCCATTTAATGTTGGCGATGTTTACTGGGCGTTTTGCATATGCATCGCGAAGCATTGTGGCGCGGGGTAGGGCGCTATTAAAAGTTCTTGAGGATATGGTTATTCTTTTATTTTCTGCTTCAAGTTCCCATGCCTCTGGGCGCGTGAGTGTGGTGTCTGAGGCATCAGTGTTGATATCCTGATGTCTGTATTTCCACCCTCCCACATGGGCATTTGTAAACGGACCTTGAATCGGTGTCTCGTTATCACCACCATATGAATCCTCATGAAAGTTGGTAAGTTGCGTGTTACTTCTAAAGCCAGATAAATAAGAAGGGCTAACCGAGGAGCTAAATAAACTAAATGGGGCAAATATAGAAGACTTGCCACCCTTATAACCAACGGAAGACTTTAAACCTGCGCCAGCGTCTGATGTATCCACAAATGCACCATCAAGGCGCGACTTTGCATTTGGATCAATTATATCGTTGCACTCAGATTTAGAATCAATACTAGAAGCTGTAATCCTTAGCCTTAGCCCTGAACTATCAAATGCTGATCTAGTTTTGATCTCTGTATGAGCATAATCAAGCCTCTTTCCTTTTGGAAAATTTGAACCACCATGAATTTCCGGTGATTCATCAACTGTTAATTTATAAGTTTTTGTAAAGTTTCTTAAAGCATATGCTTGCCCTGTATAAGTTGTTGTTGTTGCGGTGGAATTCCTTGAAACTGCAAGAGTTGGACCGGTGCCGCTTTTGAAATCATTTGCTAATCTAAATGTGTTCCTTTGTGGGTCTACTGTTGAATTACCACGTAACGAATTATCAGCTTCGGCTCGTTCTTTCCACCAAAGACAATTAATATTATCTCGAATTTCAACCGTGGCGGAAGTAATTCCAGAAGCTAAAGAAACAATTCTTTCAACTGCTATAACTGGGTATAAGGTGGACGTGTCCTTGGTTGCACTAGTATAAACAGTAGAAAAAGTAACTCCCCCATCCGTACTACGTTGATATTCAATTGTGCCATCACCATTTCTTTTAATACGCCAATAATCAGTCGTATTTAAAGTCCAAGTAGTGCCACCAGTAGGATCTGAGCCATTCTCTAAAATTTGAACGTAGCCAGTGCCGACAGGCGGATCTGCATCGAACCAAAAAGCAAATGCTGGCTCATCGCCTGCGGAGCCTTCCGAAGTATGAAGCCCCACTTTAACACTATTTGTTGAAGCTGGCAAAAAAGCGGATAAGAAAGTGACTGAACTATAAGTATTAACTCCTTTTGCATTTGCCCAGGAGTTCCATGCGTTTGCGCCAGCACTTTTGTATACTCCTCCACAACCAGCAGACCAAGCACCAGGATAGTCAACCACTCTAAGATTAACTGGATTTTTCCATTCGATACAAGCAGTTTGAGTGTCTTCTTGTGTAAATGGAGCATGTCCTCTTTTCCACGAATAAAGCATTTCATTAATGCCGCGAAGTCCTGCTTCGGGATCACTTGCTTTCATCTCAAGCGTTGGAAATTTATTCCAATATTTATTTCGTTCTAGGACATGGCTTTCAACCATGTTGCGTAGATCTTCAGTAAAATTGGCTGATGCTGGAATTAACTGTTGGAGCATTAATCCTATCGAAGAATCAATCCACTTATAGTATTCCATAAACTTCTCAAAGTCAGGAGTGTTTTGCACTCTTTCGAAGTAAAGGGATCTTAATTTTTCTAAATCTTTATAATCTTGACGATAACGATTAACTGGCGCACCGATCAAGTTATTGAAAGCAACAATTGTTCCAAAATAATTAATAATTTGCTCTGAAACAATTCCATACATGCTCTTTTCAAATGCAAAATAGTAATCTATGGGGCGCGAGTCTCTTGCAAAAATCTGATTAGTTGTGTCATCAATGATCGAAACCATATCAGAGCTATTCCCAACTTCAGGTAGTTGCTGTTTCGCTGACTGAACATATCTGCGGTCAATGGAACCAGTGTCCGATGCTTCAAAGTCGTAGCCCAAGCCAGTGTGTTGATATTTGGCGATTGGTCCTAGCCATCCCCATCGATTTGCCAGAGACACAGAGCCCGAAGAAACATCGGGAACAACAAATTGTCCCGATGCATTAGAGCCCGTAATCGTTTCGAAATCCCAATAAAGCGCCAGAGTCTCCATTTGAGGTATATTAACAACGTTATCCCCCAAAGACTGGCTCATTTGTGATATATAAGCGTTTTTATAAGGATATTGGGAGCCAAAGTTGCCTACGTCTTGTGCGTGAGCCTTAATGACGCTGTTGTCTAGATAATCCATCCAAACACGAGCAGAAGAAATTTTTGAATCGGCTCTTTGTAATATACCTCCATCAAAGTTGGTTCTATGAGCACCGACAAAAAACCTTTTGTTAGCCGATAGGAATTGTCTAGCGCCATTAGATGATATTGTTGAAGATGCCTCAAAGGAGTTTACAAGAACATCCAAGACGTAATTATAACCATTGAACTCGATATCATAACTGCCAGTCGCGCTTCCCGCAACACCATCAGCTTGAGGGTATTTGGAAGGTTTTATTTTAACAGCAAAATTCCACTTTGAATCATCATAAACATTTCTGAACACACTACTGGTTAATAGTGGGAAAAATCCACCCGAGGAACCAGTTAGTTGAAAGTATGCATCAGAAGAATGGATGCCTGGGCGCACTGATTGTACTTGGAAGTTTCCAACATCGGGGCTGCCCCAATTACCGGATGTTCCTAAAGTATGACACCCGTAAATTGAAGCCGTAACAAAATCATTCGAAACGTAATAAGGACTGTTAAAATCTAGTTTATCTGGAAAAATGACTTCCGTTTCATACGTGTTTCCGCGAAATATCATCTCGGCGCTTGAGCTGACATACTCTCTCGAATTGACATTTAAACTGGACGTTTGTTGAAAAACTGTTGCGCCGAATCTGGTAGATTTATTAAAATCCGCATAACGCTTCTTTACAACTCTAAAATCTTTGTTATTCCTAAACTCATAAGAGGTGTTGCTGGCATACAAGTTTAACTTAACCAATTCCTCATCAATACCATAGCACCTGATAAGGTTTCTAAATGATTTCTCAGTGCCCTTTGTTTTGAAAATATAGTTTAAGTTATTGTAAATGTTTTGATAAATTATATTCTTTGTTTCGTTTAGCTTTTTGGAATAACTCTGGACATCATTTCGAGATGCAAAATATTCTAATGCAGTTGCGTTCTCTAACACCTCAGACGTTACGAAACCCAAAGAATTTACAAGTTTGTCGGCAAACGGGTACGGTTTATTACTCCCAGAAGGATATTTTAATTCTTTTAATTTAGGAACTGCCTCAATTTGCAGTTGCAGTGTATCAAAATAGCTGCCAAGAATTTGAGTAAGATCTTTCAGACCATCGGAATTATTACTCTCATCCTCCTCGATTATCCATGCGGGGAAAGAGTGATAAAGGCTGGCGTTATTTTGTTGGTCATAGACCAAACCTTCAGCAGTTTTATCAATTCTTAAGCTAGCTACGTCGGGTTGGTTGGGGTAAATAATCGGATCCTTAAATTCAGATTTTGCTGCTTTGGAAATAACCATGGCAGAGCCAGTGAAGCGAGAACCGTAAGTGTATCCAGTCCATGAGCCGTTTGTAGTTCTGCCCGAATAATCTAAAATTATTGAATCATTTGGGACTGATGAAGTCGTACTATTAATACCTTCATTGAACTTATAGTACACACCCAGATCAAGAGGGTTCTCATAACTATATTTTGTTGACGCAGTTGCAGCATTCGTAACATCACTGTTGGTTCCACCGTTGATAGAAGTGAACCAATATTTACCAATTTTTTCGGAAGTTCTTATCCTTCTCCAATACCGAAAATCGTCTAAAGAAGCTGACAGTTTTGCTGCGCCCAGCGCACCATATGTGCCTGAAACGGAAGTTACCAGAGAACCGATTGTGGCAATCATTGAACCTGTCACCTGTCCAATGTTTGAGCCAGTTACCAAAGAATGTGCCAGTTGACCATTGCAATATAACTTGCCCGACATTTGACTTCCAGTATTTTGGAAGGATAAGGCATAATGGTTCCAAGAGCCAGTTAGGGAAATACTGGAGCTTAGGGAAACTGTTGTGCTGTGGGGACCAGTAATGTCGTTTCTATAAGAAAAACCTGCGGAGCCTGATCGTAATTCAATATTGAAAACAGGATCCAGAACATCAGCTGAAGCACCACCTGTTAATTCAACACGGAAGCGACCATAATCAGAATTACCAAAAGTTCCACTGTTCCATAAATCAAAAACAATTTCTTTTGATGACTCATCGGAGCTGTCATAATCATCTTTATTAAGCCAAAATTCTAAAGTTAACCCGTTGTCCCCTTGAATTTCAAGGTTGTACCTACCAAAACTAGAGGTGTTATAAAGATTATAATCTTTCCAGTCATTTCTTAAGCTCCCATTTCCGATAGCTGGATGTGGAGAGCCCTTAACAAAAATATATTCCTTCGAAGCAGCAGAAAAAGTATCATAACCACCAGCATCGGCGACTGGTGTGCCATAGTTTTTTCCAACTAAAATAAATCCATTTGTACGAGGATATTCATTGTCAAATAAATGCTTATCAAAATAAGAACCAGAAAGATTCCAGTCAATTTTTTCGCGTAAGGAACCATCATAAGGATATTCATTGGAGATATAATTTATAGAATCAGTATAATATTTTTCAGCAGAACCGTAGCGAGCAAAATTAGAAGCTGAAGAGAAGTCGATATAAGGAATAAAGCGGCGGCTTTGCTCTAAATTACTTTTTAAGTAATCTACCGACTCTATCTTTGCTCCCTCTTTCTGTAAAGAAGAATCAGATAAAACCTGCGTATTTTTGTTTTTTCCGAAAAGATTCTTTATATCAGACATACTTCACTACTCTTTTACACGAAATTTAAAAACTTCTGGCTGTTCTTCATATGCGCCATTAATATAATAAAGAAATTTAATTCCATAAGAATATTTCGGTTCTAACAAGCGCATATCTAAGTCAAAATAGCTTCCTGATGTATCATAAGAGAGTTTAGTTTGTTTTTCGCTACCAGTCCCATATGCCACCACATCATAGCTGTCGATTTCTCGATAAACCTTCCAATAAGCATCTTGAACGAAACTGTTCTCAATTTCTTTCGACGCTACAGAGTAAATAGTTGGGCTCCAATCTTTTAATCGAGTAAACAAACGTAACCTCACAAGATCATTGTTGGAATATTCAGACACCAAATTGGTTATGGTTGTAACATAACTGGGGATAGAAAATATATTAGATGCGGCAAATGATTTTGGCACAAATGTTCCAGTGTGATAATAAACACTCCCACTAAACCACCGATCATAAGCATAACTTGCAGTGGTAGAAAGCGCAAAGGACGCACTATAAACACCAGTAGAGACATGACCTCCTGTTACTGGTTGTTGTGGTGTTGTTGTTAGTTGATCTCCCCCAGATGCCGAAGTATGGACTGTGACAAAAATTTCGCCTGTGCCAACATCTGCTAGATTTGTGGGCTGACCTCTAACATAGTTGTATAAATAAAGAGTGTTAAGATTGTCTGCTGCGCTCAAATTAGAACTGGAGACATAAAAATCTCCTCTATTATCTAGTGTGGAATTGTTCCAGCGAGCTTCAAGGACTGGTCGCTTAAAGAAATATTCGCTTTCTCGGGCAGAAAACCTCTTAGTATAATAAGAACGACTTCCGCTAGCCTGACTGGAAGTTAACATCAAGCCAATGCCATAATTTGAATAATCACCCGATAACCACTTCTCAACCAAGCCAGTGATCTTTATTTCGACATCTGCGGTTCCCTCGGTGTAAGATTGTTTATAATTAAATTCGTCATAAACAGACGTACCTGCACCCATCCACGATGCGCTTAAGAAACTTCCGCCCGAAGCAGTGACGCCCGGAACATTATCTTTGTCTACCCAGGGAGTGTGCGCAGAGGCATTAACCCAGTTAGAACCCGTACCGCCATAAGTCAGATCTGAATAATTCTCCAGATCGAGCCCGTAGCCCTCCTCCCATGATTGTGAAATCGGCGAAACGACTAGAGTAAAATCCGGTGGTAATGTTTTGTCGTGAGCAACATTAAAGACTCTTAAATAAAAATCAACACTTCCGCTTGCAGGAATCTTTCCCGCAGTGCGATCTGTTTGAATTTTATACAAACTATTCGGTGTTGTAATATCAGACGACACAACAGGAAATTGAAGAATGGTTTTTGCTTGCTCATTAGACGAAGAATTTGCTTGCGCATAGATCGAAAAAATCTCTAAAGAATCAGAACGACCCATGTTAGAACCTGATCCGCGAGTTATTAAGTTGGATTGAAAAGCATTTGTAAGTGTATTGTTCTTAATTGCTGTGTATCTTTTGATAGCCATTTTATTTCACACTTCCCTTGATATCACTTTGAGGATATTTTATCTCCAAAACTGCATTTTTGGGAACCACTATATATCGGTCGTCTTCAGACATATTGTCATCAACATTAAAAAGAACTTCATTGGCATATCCTGTTCCTGTTTTTTGAAAAACCTTGACGCGGGTGGTGTCTAATATGCCGGGTGTTTTATTTAAGTGTGAAAAGATTTCTCCAATATGGAACGGTTCACCAATTTCGAACTTCCTATCATAAAAAACCGATAGGCTCGCCACGGCAGTATTTAAGACCTCGAATGGGTTTGATTCTACCGTTGAAACTGCATCAAATTCAATTCCAATGTTTATTATTTTAGCATCCAAAATATCAACTGTATCATTTATCATCCTTGATTGATTCAGCCATTGTTTTAAATTTTCTTTTATTGTAGAATTGGATCTAGAAAAATCTCCATTTGAATTCTCAGAGAGAATATAAATGTTCAAATTTCTTTTCAAAGAACCTTCGTCTTTAAAGATGGCGGCTCTTTTGACTGAGCCATATTGAGGTGGCATTGAATAGCATAAGGATTTATAATCTAAAGCAGTAACTGCTCGATTTTGGGTAGAAAAGACGTTATTAATCCTTTGTTTAAGCTCATCAAGTGTTGGAAGACTTACATCTCCAACAATTGGTTCTTCATTGTTCACTTCTAAAGAATTTACAACATTGGACATTTTAGGTGTACTTAGCGAATTAGGATTCGCAAAGTCAAACCGAGGCTCTACAGTATTAACAAGAGAGTTCGCGGAAGCGTTCACATAGCCCATGGTATTCGCCCTATACGTTACTGTGAGGGTTGTGTTTGCCGGAGCTACTCCAAATTTATCTGTGGAAATTAAATTGGTAGGATCAAAAGAAACGTCAGGCACATAATCCTTTCCATGAACTTTCAAAACAGACTTGCTAGGATCGATTAGGGGATCTGTTGTAACATCCTTTTCACTGCCAAAGCCGAATTGAATAACTGTGGTGCTACCCAACAACTCAGAAGTGAATCTACGAGGAACTGCGAATGGTCGCATAAGCGATGTTGTTTCAGATGAATTTGCCCCTGTATTTTGCACTGAACGGTAAACCACATCTTGTGAGAGATAATCCACCTCATAATATTCATTACCCAAAGAATCCTCAATTGAGATAATTTCACTGATATTGGAACCTCCGAGTGAAATGCTAAGAAATTTCTGGAAATCTCCGATGGTAAACTTCTCCTCGTACTCTTGACCAGAGGCTACAAGACCAACAGCTTTAATCGCATAAGAAGTGATATTTCCATTATCCTCATCGACAGTAGCAACTACTCTATCATTTTTTGGATCTGCAAAATTAATATCTTCATTCAGAGTAAAGGCAACTCCGTCAGCAGTCGATATTATGCTTCCCTTTTTTAATATTGGAATATAACTTTCATCGACTTCGCTAGTTGAAGCCCTAGATGGGATTATTATAAAAAAAGATGCCAAGCCCGATGAGACTGGAGTTCCTTTAAAATGAAACCCTAATTGCCTACCGATCCTTAAAACATTATTATATTCGATAGCCGTATCTAAAAAAGATTCGTTAACTTCATAATCGAGGTAGAAAGATAAAATGTCGCCCACATAAGCCACCATATCGATCATCATTGAACCGAAACCGGCTTCACTAAAGTCCCTAAAAGTGTTGGGATAATATCGCTTCGCGTATTCTACCAAGTCGTTTTTGATAGTGTTAAAATCGCGAGATGTATATTTGATGGCTGGGTATTGTTTCTTGGTTGACATACTGTTCCTCTTTTTAAAAAATAATTAGTTAATCGCTCCATTTACAATAATAGCATCGTTCAACTCTAACGGGATAATGCGATACTCTACTTGCACATAGAGTGTGTTAGGTTCAGATGACGAATTCTGGGAGGCTGAGTTAAAAACTATATCAGTTATCTCTAAATATGGTAAATATTTACTAATCTGCTCCCTGATCCTGCTCGCAACTGAGTCATATATGGCGGGATTGTCGTTTTCAAAAAGAAATCTTTTAAGACCAATACCAAAATCAGGATTCATCATCTTTTCACCGGGAACCGTAAGAAGTAAGTTTTTTAAATTCTGTTTGACAAGAGTTACATAATCGCTTATCAAATCATATCCGGTGATGAGATTTCTGTTAATTGGCAGTCTTGGAGATAAATAAGGCATTAAAAATTCCCTCTGTAATAATTAGAACTTTCATTCATTTATTTCTAATAACCCCCAGACTGATTTCCAGAATCATTGGTATTATCAGTGTCGGCTGCGGTAATTCCCTCCGGTGGAGATGAGCCAGCAGTTAATTGTTTGTTGTTCGTCTTTAACAACTTTTTAAGTTGGGCGGGGGTTGTGCCGAACTCTAGTTCATGATCAATGTCACACTCTTCAGTGAGAACTTCTACCTCTAAGTTATCCTTATTGTTTTGTAATTGACTGATCCAGTCATCTATATATGCATCAAGCCAATTCACCCGACTATCATCAAGAGCCCAATAAGCCAACCCATGAGGGAGTGTTATTGGTGGTCCCCACAACCATGGGGCAAAAATTGTTGCTGGCATCAATGATAAACCAATCATCCACGTCTCAGGTTCATATAGAAATGTCTCATCAACCGGATCAAACCAGTCATTTGGGGGTTTTTGTGTCGCTTCTGGTGAGTGGATTCCGAATCCGCAGCCCTGCTCCGTTATTTCAAGATTGGCAATCCTCTCGGCAGATGCCGCGAATGCCTCTGCTTGGGCTTTAACAGCATTTGCTTGGCGTTGTGCATCGGCGATAATACCATTCAAGGTTTGTATAGTTCTTTGAATATTTTTAGAGATCGCAATATTAATATCAGATTGCTCCATAAATGACTTAAATATTTTTAAAGGAAACTTCAATACAAGAGCAAGGAATGCTGCCCATGGAGGGTTAATGCCGTTAGCAAATGCGTCAAGTAGATCTTTATTGCCCGTTTGACAAGCATCAGCATATTGTCCACTCCTCAAAGAGTTCAAGAAAATATACATCAAATTTTCCTTAGTTGGGGCAAACATGTTTTTGATATCTGGCAAGGACTCCAAATACATGGCTGAATAGATATTTGTTAAAGACAGCATTCGGTTTACCGGAAATACATATTTAAACAAGAAAGAATATTCATCCGTTCGTATTAGTTGTTGCTGCAAGTCATCACGAGGGCTTGAGAGTGGAATTGTGTCTCCTGCCATGTCTTCGCTTGCCTTTCCGAACATGTACCGGAAATATCCCACCTTTTTCGTATCATCTGGTGTTTCTCTTTGTGCTCCGCATTTATTTAAAATTTCGGCTACATCATTTTCCACAGAGTATCCTTGAGCCAAATTCATGTCACTTATTTTAGTAAACATGTTTGTCTCTTTTTCAACCGCAGTTAATGGAGTAACATAAATCCTTCTTTCTTTTCCGCCAGGAGTTTCCTCTATAAGTTCATATGTTTTTTCTTTTGCTGCGTTGATTCTCGCTATATCATTGCGAGGAGTTCCAAAACCCTGGGGTGCGGCTGAATTTTCAAAACCATCTGGCAGAGAAGATACATGTGAAAGCCTTACTCCGAAATAAACACTTTTAAAGAAATCTCGCAATTGAGGATCAGAAGGTTGAACGATTGGTGGAGCTTGGGTTAAAGTGTTAAAGTCTGTTTGTCGATTCGGCAAGGTGTCGCCACAATCTTCTTGATTGATAGAAGTGGCGACAAGTACGTCAGCAGGGAGTTTTTGAGTTGGGATTGAGCCTTCGAATTGTTTTTTCATATATTGATCCCACAAGTCAATATTAACAACTCCTTTCAACATATTTTGTTCAAGACCTTGCTGGGTGACACTTTCTTGAAAGGAGTTGTTAATATTGATTTGCCAGACATGGGTGAGATTAATATTGCCAGCAGCATCCACTCCACGATTTTTAACAAAATTAATGTTATCTTGAATGTTTGGATCTGGTTCATGATCTTCGACCCGAATATATGGCTCTAGGATGACTCCCCCATTTTCTAAATCGAAAGTCGGAGGTACAAGCATTTCGTTTCTCGGCATCCTCCCGTTAGCAAGAAGTTCTCTTGCGGGCTCTGCCATGCATTGTCGTTGCTCCTCGGCTAATGTAAAGCGGTTGCGAATCTCAACCATTTCGGCTATCCAGTCGCCATATTTTGCTATGATATTGTCATAGTGACCCACATTGGTTGGAAGCTGTGTTCGAAAGGCTTCGATGGCGTCTCGCGAGAGTGTTTCGAGTTCAGGAGCACTTCTTGCACCGAGCGTTCCCTTTTTCAACACTTTCAGACAGAAAGAATGAGGTTCGGCATCGGTAGTTGCCCAATCTTGATGTTCGAAATCGTGTTTAAAATCAATATATTGTTGTCGTTCCCATTCTAAAGTTTTTATGATTGTGCGAACATCCAAATCTAACAAGCTTATATAAGGTATATCGTTCTTGTTGCAGTGATATATTGCCGATTCAACGTTTTTGGTATACTCACTATTTGTTGATTGCGTCCGGTCTTCATTAGTTCCTTTTCCTAGCACATAATTGTGCCAATCAATCAAAAATGGAATCTGAATTTCTGTCCTGCCAGGTCTTTGGGCGATGGCGTTTGTAATGATTGTGGAGCCATAATCTTGACCTCGCGCAGTGGCAGATGTGCCACTTTTATATTCGTTGGGCCAAAACAACGCGGAGTCTTGATACATTAACAAGTGGTTAACAAGCCCAAATACTCCCACACCATTAGCCCATCGATTACTGTTTCCGGGAAGCTGTTTGCGACCATCATACCGAGACATCGCCCACAACAAGCTTCCTGGTCCGATCATGTTATAGCTGCGCAAGTAATTTACACGTTTTGTTCTGTTATCCACGGTTTCACTTGTGTGTGTAGAGCCTGGATTTCCGAGAGGAAGAAAAGGATCAGCATACCACCAAGGTCTGAAGTCTTGAATTCTGACAACATACTCTCCCTGTGTGGTACGAGTGTCACCGCCGATGTTTTGCGCCACCAGGGATCGGTCACTCATATTGCGTGGATCCGATACGTTTATTGGTCCCATTGTCCAATTGGTTGCGGCTTCAATAAACCTTACGAGCCCGCCACGAATAGAGTCCCCATCACCAATCATACCCTCAATTTCGGCTTGAGAGACACCGAAAGGAAATGAACCGTTTAAGATTGTTTCGCGATCTGTGAGGGGGCTAACATCGTTCCAGTTGAGGATTGTCGTATCCAATGGAAAGCCATATTTACCGACAATTCCATTTTCGTAAGGCAAATAGAGTTCTAAGCCCACCTGCCCACCAGCATATCGAACATAAGGAAATTCGGACCAACCAAGTAAGAACCCTTCTCTAAAAGCGTTGCTGTTCGAGTCGGTGCCGCCGTTTTGTGCGGCAGATGTAACCGAGCCTGCACCTGGTGCCCAAAGACTGTTTGCGGCAGATCTGGCTTTTGATTTCAACTCGGATGCTTTGGTAAAAGATCCTAAAAGATTTCTGGCTTTTTCATTTTTAATATCTGGTGCGAAATATTCTCTAAAAAAATAACCAGAAGCTTTCTGATAAAGCATTCCCCAGACTCCGCCTTTCGCGCCTGATCCGCCACGAATCAGATTTATTCGCTTTTCAGACAAAGTACCATCAGGGCTAATGGCTGATATAATCTCGTCTGAGATAGTTGGGATTCCGGCGACTGTCTTATAATTCCCTAGAGTTTTGTTTTTCCAAGTTTCTATACCCGCCTGGTCTTCCACAAGTTCTGCAAAGCGGATTTCATTTGGAGCCTTTACTGGTTCAACCGCTGGAATCCATTCGTCCACCAGAATACTATCGATAGAGCCATCCCCCTTAAGTTTAACATGTTTTGCAAGCCTTCTTGACACCGATGCGATTTGGTTTCTAATAAAAAACTCAAGAGCGACTCTAAAATCTACATAGTTACCCTCGGAATCTTTATTTTCCATACTCAGGGGATTACTTTCAACATTTCGATTGTACAACCCAATGGTTTCTTTTTGAAATTCAGAATAGTAAGTTGTTCCGATTGAACGGTTCTTCAGGGCATCATGAATTTGATGATAGAGATAGTATACAGAAGTATCATCCACCTGGCTTGCGTCGTTAATCACAAAATAATGGAAAGTATAGACTGACTTTAATAAAAACTCCACAGCATACAAACGAACAGTTAATAGCACTGCGCCCGAACGGTTGGAAACCTCAAATGCGCTGTCTTTATTTCCAAGCAAACCTGTGCTGTCAGTTCCGGGTGGCAGATCAAATGCCTCCCTAAAGCACTTAACGTATTCATATTCTTCAAGAACACGTTGCTTGATCAAATCAACATCCAAAAGTGTTCTATAACACAATGGTCCTTGTCCAACAACTTTTGCTGGAGATAATTTAACATTAAGCAGCCCGCGACCCTGATCATCCGGTTGCAGATTTATGTAAGGAGACTGGGCGATTTGATTTGTCATAGAGCAGAGCAAATCTTTAAATTGATTAGAATAGGTATCCTTAGAATATAAGTAATCTATGAACTCTGCTGGATAGTTGGCAGGATCAGTTGTGTTAAGAATACCTTTAAGAGATGCGGGAGTTTGCCGAGGCGAAACTTTCTGTACTGCTTCTCCATTTCGATAGATTGTGTTGCCATTCTCCCAAGAATATTTAGCAAAATCATAAAAGTATCCCTCTTGTGGTTGTACGCTCTGATTTGTTCCTTTAGCAACTTCCAAGTTCTTCCAGTTTAAAATTTCAATTGCTTTAGGATTGATTGGGGAGGTTGCAATCGGACCACCTAAATTCTTTTTTGCCAACGCTTCTGTGCTTGCGCCAGATCTTGCCAAGAGAGGCTGTGGCGGGGAAATCAGCATATCCAATGAAAACTTGTCCTGCTGGATATTGTTGGTTCCGTCGTCATGTTTCACATCATAAACAATATCAAATGACGAGCCACCGAGCAATGCCATTTGGGTTTCCATGTTGCTCATCATTTCTTCGTCGGATTTTTGCGTTCTTGTTTCGCGAGAACCGAAAGACGAAAGAATTTCACCCTTTACTGTCCCCATATTGGCAGCTATAGTATTAAAATCTATACCAATATCTTTAGTTGGATTTGGCAAGTCAAATTCATATTTGGTTGAGGTTGGTTGATTGCTTATTTTAAAAATCCCAGCTTCCGGTGAGCACATTTGGTTATAAGAAGTCTTAAGTCCTGGTGCGAAGTTTAATTCTCCAAAATCATAAGTCTCAACGGGAATGGGTGAGGCACCAAAGGTTTTAGCATAGGCGTCCATTGTAAGCGTTTCGCCAGCGTAATTTTTGCCAAGTTCAGGGTGTTTAACATAATCCCCCATTCTCCTACCACCAATTATTGACTGACCTGCTGAAGCAGTTGCTGCGCGATTTACTTGTTCCCAATCGTATTCCTGTTCGGGTGTTGGTCGCGTCTGACCTTCTTCCCACATTCCTGCGCCAGCGAAATTTTTATAATCATCAAATCCAATACTGCCAAGGAACTGGTTATATAAAATGGGCTCTCCTTCTGGTGGTGAGCCGTCGCTCTCTGTCACAGGCGCAGCAGATTGAGGAATTTTGGATCCGTAAGGCAATGAACCATAGGTTACAAGACCTTTGCCGATCATATCCAAAAATTCAGGATTAAAGACTCTTACATCCGTGTCATTTACATTTGCGATTACAGTTCGCTTGACCGGTTTTTTTACAATAGGTCGTTGGGACATCGCGGGGATCAAGCCAGAAAGATCTCTACTAAAAGTTGTATGCAGGGGATCATAAATTGTATCAAGAGTCCCTTTGACCATCATCTGAGTAACAGGATGAGTTGAAGACAGGACGCCTGGGACTATAATGGGATTTCCACTTTCATCAAAACTACCGCTACAAACCAATGGTGGCAATAGACCTTCGAGAGCATTTCCCTTGCCCATCAAAGCTGCCAAGTCTTTTAATCTTTGTTTTTTTCTGTCTTTTGATTTTTGAACTTGTTCCCTTCTTTGTTCGGGAGACATTTGTGGATCTTTTTTAGCCAGCAGTTGCTCTCTCAGAGCAGTATCATCAGCCTCACACAAGCACCTATATTTCTCAGGAACATTATTTACAATTGAAGTTATTTGCTCAACAATAACAGTATCTGGCAATAAATTACCGACACCAACCCAACATCGTGAAATATTGTCATCAGTTTCTTCATCTGTGGCTCCAGCTAAAATACTGTAAATGTCGGGAAAATCTGGTAATGCATTCCTCATAGCTTCTTTGGCTTCGCCGCCGACATTACATCCAAGCATAGCGTTGCCAACTTCGCCAGGATTTAAGACGGTGGAAGTGAGTTCCAAATATTCTGTTAGTTGTTGGGCTGCATTCTTAAAAGTTTTCGATTCCCACGGACTCTCATTTCTTAGAACTAGGAAGATTCTTGCAGGAGTTACCTCGGTTGACTCAAAAAGAGTGTTCTCATCCAAGTCATAAAATAGTGAATTTGTTGGCATCGCAATAAGACCAAACCGTGCCCAAGTTACGGATTGGATCTCTCCTTGATCATCTGGGCGGCCGACTCTCGCTGGATCTTTAAAAAGTTTTTCAACCTTATCTTGAAGTATAACTTGCTGATCATGTGGAAGTTTGCCATTTTGATATTCTTCATATACCTTCTGTGCTTCCATCACTAGAAGTTGATCCTTGTTTTTAATGCTGTTTTTTAGAACACTCTGGGCAAATAATTCAATATTGCCGCCGCTGCCCTCATCTAATGAGGAATAAAAGGAACCCAATAAAATACTTTCCGGGTTTGCGAAACCCAAACCAAAAGCAGATTTAACAATTCCCCCAAAACTTGCTTGACCGAATCTCAACTCAGAAAAAGTTTTATTTCCTTGAGCATCAGTTTCAACCGCACATTCATTACAAAAATCAAATAAAGACTTGATGATTTCTATGATCATGCTCACCAATGTGTTAAACATGCTCTCAAGAATACCAACAAGCATTTTTTCAATAGTATCCTTCATAAAATCAACTATTGGGAAATTATCGGGAAATTCCATCGTTGGTGGGTTGAATGCGCCCTGAACTGTTGCAGTGGCTTGGGTTAGTGTGTCCAGTATGTCAGTTGATATACCCGTAAGACCGAGTTGCTGATAGTCTAAGCACTGCATGGCTGAATCTAACAAACCATCGATCCCAACCTTGTTTAACAGACTATCGTATAAAGAGCCCATATCTTTCATCAAAGATGATAATTGACCAAGATTTGCCAGAACAGTATCACCTGTAAACTGGGATGCTTCGTTCATCTTCTTGAGATAACTCTCTCTAACCTCCTCATTGTTCATGTATCCGTTAAATAAAGTGATCTGTTCTTTACTTACAGCTAATTGGCGTTGTTCTTGCTTTATCTTTTCATCTTCTTCCTCGCTAAGAACATGTGATTGAGGAGGTGGTTTTGAAAAATCAATCGTTGGTGGTCGAAAAATATATTCTTTAAAAAATTCAGACCAAGAGATTGATTGATTTTTTAAATAAACATCAGCAATTTGGTCCAGTTTTGTTAAAAGGAAAATGGTTCGATCATTATTGACGCTTGAATCAGAGAGAAAATTGTTGTATCCCTTGGTCAGCTCAACATATCCTGAACCTTGATTTACTTTTGCCACCAAAACCTTATAATCATCATTGGCATATAGCGTTATAAGATCTGAATTTGCGCTAGAATAAATAATATTATTGGCTTGAACAAAAGTTGTTAGAGCTGGGAGGAATCCTTTTAGTTTCGTGATTTCGTCATCTAGATCAATATCATAGACTCTGCCGTAAAACTGGTCTATTTCTCCCTTGTATTTTTCTAAAAATGAGACTGCAATGTCCAAATTGAGGGACAAGTCAGAAGTATTTAAATTTATCTCTTTTGTCGGCGGTTTGACGTTATTGTAATCAATCGTGTATTGTTGTTCTGGTAGGCTGTCAATGATGCTGCAAGGAACAGATATTAATACTTTGATTTTCGCAGAAGGGCGTTCCGATATATAATAGTCTTCTACGCGAAATTTATCCCTTATGGAGTCTTCTGGTTGTTTTTCATAAAAGTCTAAAACTTTATCAAGTGCGGGAGTAATGCTCTCTCCCAATCGACTATCTAATTCTGGTCCGCCAGTAGTAGAATATTGTGAAAGAATAGTAACAGAATATCTATCCGCCAAGCTGCCAGAAGCAGATTGGAAAAAGGGTTTTGCACTGGAACCTAGGCTGGTCCAATCGACCGGCAAAATAGATTTTGCTTTATTTGGATCAAAAGAAGCCATTGTTAATTAACGTAGTTCCATCTGCTACAAATATATTTAGAGCTGGATGGCTTAAGGGTATTAAGATTAAGGGAGCCCATATTTTTTTTCCAACTTTCCAGACTCTCCTGACAATGACCTGTTAAGGCTTGTGCGGTGGAAGGTCCGATAAACCACTTCAAAACAGGATTTTCAGGAAGCTCTGTTTTACCATCCATGCCACGATGAGTATGTTTTGCCACTTCACCGTTCATGCGATGCTGAAAGACCAAAAATGATCCCAAAATACCTGACAACTCGTTGACTCTTTTTTGCATATTTTGCAAACATTCTACCAAGTTTTCACCCTTTACCATTGGTTGTAATGACATAAATTTGCCGTCAGTTTTGTTGCCCGCAATTATGTTAATGCCTGCAATGCTTTTTGTTGGCTGTCGGCTTTGCGAAGTTGTTTCTTCCCCCGGACCCATTGTAACCAATTTTATTCCGCGACGTGCGATAACTCGCACATCATCTGACTTGATTGCAATACAACCGGCTGGTCCCCAGTCTTGCTTGCGTGACTTTTTGCCAACGAAGCCGATTTTTCCTGCGACTAATTTAAAATTTTCATCAACATCAGATTTTTGACTGATATAAACCCTTGAAGCATCATGTTGGAACATGGGATGGATATATATTTTCTTAGTAAGAAGATCGACTCGCTTTTTTGCAGCGTCCCAAGCAACAGTCGGGAATTCCCATGGACCCTGCTCCATGGTTTCTTCTACCACCTCACTAAGAAGCGCAGCGGCACCTTCTCGCACGGCGTGGGGCGCTTGTGGCTTCCGGCTGGCGATCATAAATTCTTTCGTGTTTTGTATGGCTCCCGCGATAAGCCCCTTACTACACTCAACCACAGAAGACCCCATTCGTCCGACCACAATGTCAATTGCGCCTGCTTGCGTGGTGTCAACATATCCTGAAGTGGAGGAGCCGGGGCGATCTCTGCCAAGAACAATATATGTATTGTTTTTGCCCTCCCAAACATCCTCACAATCTAATTGAATAAATTGTGGCAACGCTTCAGGCATATGTTCGCCACCGACAGAACCTTTCCATCTTTTTGCGGCGGCTGGATCGACAGCTTTATTTAAGTATTGCTTTACATCAGCACACAGTTTTGCATCAACTTGTGGTTTATTTGGGTTTTTCTTTTTCTTCGAAGCCATTTCTATCCTTCTCCTTCAGGTGGAAATTTGTTAATCATACCATTGGCAAATTGACTAATGGTTGGCATGATGGTATAGTCTATTTCATAACCTATCAAACCCGCTAGGGCGGACTGTCGGCGGGATTCATCAAAAGTGCTGTGACGATTGAAACCTTCAACTCGGTTACGAGCTTCAATCATCGATTGCATTTGCGTTGGTGATCCAAAGTTAATCTTTATAAACATCAACAAAGCATACATTTCCGAAAAGGGATCACCAATACCTTGAACGCCTTCATATTCGATACCAAGAGCAAATACCTTGCTGGTCGGGAAATAGCGGTCGATACCGTCTGGGAAAACACACATTGGAAAACCTGCGCGTAATGTGATTAAGTCATTCCATGGACCTGAGTTAATTTGATTTTGATAATTTTCGAATAAAAACTGGCTTATGTTATTGGGGTTTGCTTTTTCCCACCACAATTTCCAGTAGTCTTCTTTTGTGGCGAATTCTTCTATAGAGGGTGGTAAATCCTTTTTCGGTCCTTTCAAAACTTCACGATCAATTGCACCATTAACCAAAGATTTTCGCATCGCAGCATTTGGCATACCAGGATAACCACCAGTATTGTCCATAATAAATTTATTTATAGCAGAAAATTCTGGTCCTGATGTTGCCCAAGTTGTTGGTATTGATTGTTTGTACTCTGTTGAACTATACTTTTCACCGAATGGGGAGATTGGGACCAAAATTGATAACCGAGAGTCATAAGGGGATAACCCGGTATCATAATCTGCTAGGGCGTAGGTGCTCACGCCCTCCTTGTTTGCTGATTGCGCTAGAGAGGCACCGTTGATCGCCTTGATCACGTCTGCTGCAACTTTTTGCAATTCTGTTGAACTATACTTTTTCGGTGGGGTAGAATTGAAGGGTTTGACTTTCTTGGACTTCCTGTTATTCCCTCCTCTGTATTTAAACGAGTTTTTTGAGCTTGGCTTAGGAAGATCGCGTGGAGGGCTCGGAATTAAAAAACCGACGAATGTACCAGCTACCTCATTAGATGCATACTGATTTGTAAGATCTCGTTGCACCATTATGATATCGCCTTCTGATGGTTTTTGAAGACTTTTATTGTTGTCGGGGATATACCAAGGGTGAGAAAGGATTATCTTATTTGCTTTGGCTCCAGCATAATTGCAAGGATCTGGAAGCCAGCCAATGGCGGATTTATGACCTTTCGCTGCGATACCGATGCGGCGGGAATCTTCTTTTTTGTCTGGCGGTGCCAAATCCATCATTACGCGGCATTTCATTCGATAAGAGACATCATCTGGAATGCCCGGAATTGACTTATTTGGATTCAGCTCCTCGACCTTAAGCACACGAGCAGGAAACTTGCCGATGCTGTCATTTCCAAAAGATTTCTTAATCTGTTCTTTGAGAAATGTGCTTCTTAAAGAACCGAGTAAATTCTCTAATTGATAGCTAATCGACATCTGGCTGAACACCCACCTGAAATTGATTGAAGATCTCGTTTCTTTCCTCATTGGAAAGACCGACTTCTTTACTCTCTACTTTCTGTTTTAAGGCGGCGATCTTTACCAGTTGTTCGTTGGATCTTTGCAGTGTTTCAACATATTTTGCAGCAGTTAAACCAACTTCCTTGTGGCGATGCTCGTCAGCAGATAAGTATTTGATCAGGTCTTTTAATAATTCTTTCGTCTGATCCCGATCTGATCTAATATTATCTATTGCTTCTTCTGTTAAAGAGCCAAATTCTTGCTTTAGTCGTTCCATTTCTTTTTAAAATTGCCGTACTCCAATCTAAACTTGTTTAGATTGTTTAACACTTGTTTGGTATTTAAGTTTGTAATTTCCCTGATATACAAATAAATAGCCTTCTTATTAAAAATTTCAATGGACTCCGCATCAGTAAAAAGTATCTTTATGGCTTCTAAAACCTTTCTTTCATTCTCTTTAAGATTTTGTTTTTCCCATTTTCTAATTTCGACCCACAGATGTTCCATGAATTCTTTCTTCTCACGCTTACTATCATATTGATTGTAAATTGATAAATGATTCATTTGGACTGCTTTTGAGATCTCATCATAATGAGCTTCGCGTCTTAATTGGGTAGAGGTCTTTTTAACTTTTGCAATAAACCAATTTTTGGTTATAACACTAAAATATGAAAACGCCTTTGAACCCTTTGTCGGATCAAAATTACTCAAAATCGTAACCAAGTGCATCTCACATTCGTCCTTAAGGCTGTCAACATTTGGTAGTGATGTAAACTTATAAGTAAAAACAATCTTATTAATCATCTCGGAGAAGGCTGGTCTTATTACATCCCGATAAATTTCATTCCGAAACTTGTCGTCGGTGGAAGCCACAAAGTCAAGAATTGCGTTCTCATGGACTTTGGTGAAATAATTATTATTCTTTTTCTTACGTCGTTTCTTCTTGATCATGTTCTTCTTCTGTTTGTTCGGTTGCTTGTGATAACTGTTCTATCAAATCCGGTTGTACAAATGAATAAACGTTCTCATATCTACTTAAGAAGTTTATTAATTCTTTCGAATGATCCATCAATCCCTGTAACGTTTCATCTCCATAAAAAACTGGCATTTCATGTACCGAGTGAATGTGCTCTTGAAATGTATCTAATTGTGTAAATATATCTGAAGCTTCTTCAGCCGCCGCATATACTTTGAGCAACATTTGGCGAGAATACAAATACAATACTACATTAAAAAATACAGATACAATAAACAATAGCACAAAAACTATAATCAATAAATTACTTTCTATCATATGTTCGGCTCCTTAGTTTTGCCTTCTCTTCTTTCAAATCTTCTTGAGCATCTTTAATCGTAGCTTTCATAAGCTCTCCGGGTTTGGTTTTTTGCCCTAAATCAACAGTTTTTTTGTTTAAATAAAAGGAAGTAGGTATCCGCACCATCTCCCCATCAATGCCACAAAGTTCGCAAATTGTGCATGTTTTGCTCAAAGAGTGTTTTGTCTCAAACACTCCGTTGCAATCAGAACACGCATAAACATACTTAGGCATCTATTGTTTCTTGTTCTGGTTCAAGAACTTGAAAGGTGGGCGGATTTTCTACCACCAAACCTTCTTTAGTTTCTGTAAACACAAAACTTTTTAAAATTTCAGTGATATCTACTTGTTCTAACACTCCCTTCTGTAGTGCCATCATTAGGGCACCGATTGCTTGACTAGATAATTGTAATGTCATTTTGTCTCCTTTATTTGTGCATAATCAGCCTCATACATAAGCTTGCACAATTCTTTAAATTTAATTTTTGGTTCCCACTTTAATATTTTTTCTGCTTTTGAACTATCCCCAAGTAAATAAGGAACCTCTTGGGGGCGGAATAATCGAGGGTCAACCTCAACACAATCGTCTATCTCTAATCCAGCATGAGCAAAAACATTCTCCAAGAATTCACGAACCGTGTGTGTTTCGCCTGTTGAAATAACATAGTCGCCTGGTTTGTCTTGTTGCAACATCAACCACATAGCTTCCACATAATCACCCGCAAAGCCCCAATCTCTTTTTGCGTCAAGATTACCTAAATATAATTTATCTTGTAATCCCAATTTTATTCGGGCGGCGGCTAAAGTAATTTTACGAGTGACGAATGTTTCGCCTCTCATTGGGGATTCATGATTAAAAAGAATGCCGCTTGAGGCGTGTAGATTATAACTTTGTCTGTAATTTCTCACTAAATTGTGTGCAAACACTTTTGCACAAGCATAAGGGGAAGCTGGAGTTAAAGTGGATTCTTCGTTAAAAGGGTGGTTTGGATTATCTCCATACATTTCAGAGGAAGATGCTTGGTAAAACCTGGCATTTGGGACAACCGTTTTCATGGCGTTCAAAATTCGCAAAGTTCCCATCGCAACTCCATCCA
>Ga0080013_1000955_pt1 | contig 39358 bp, 71 predicted proteins | sample ETNvirenome_6_85_FD_69236 | JGI IMG/M metagenome (GOLD analysis project Ga0080013, IMG submission 69236) | Marine viral communities from the Pacific Ocean - ETNP_6_85 (SPADES assembly) (version 2) | ecosystem: Environmental > Aquatic > Marine > Oceanic | place: Pacific Ocean | collected 2013-06-19 | reverse complement strand
ATTACATCTTAGATTTAATTAACTACAGCTAAGATTTAATTAAATTGATTGAATAAACATCTTTGATTGATTGAATTTGGCTAGTTTTGGCTAACTGATTGAATGAACGACTAAGATTGATTGGATCACTATCCCTGTGATCCTGTGAGGAAAATACTTACTGTTAGTTTATTATCAACCCCCCATTTCTGCTATATCATTTGTTATTTTTTGACTCATATAATCAGTAATACCAAACTTATCCATAACTTTAAATTGTGTATCCCATAAATCAATTAAAGAAATAAAATTCTTTCCCTTTTTTTTAACAATCATATTAAATTGTTTGATTATATACTTTTCAATCTTTGGTTTATTTTCTTTGTTTACTCTCATAATATCTCCTTGTTAATTTATTCTTCTAAATCTTCTTTACTATGAAAATGAATCTCAATGTCTTTTACTTTTAGTGTTCTTTCTTCAAAATGAAGATATCCATTCTTTTCACAATCTTCATAATCATAAAAAAGTATATTAATTTTTGAATCATCATCTTCGTCACTATGAAGATGAATCTCAATTTTCTCTCCTTTTGGGGTAGTTATCCCTGTCCATTCATCAATAAATAATTCCATAATATATCTCCTTGTTAATTCATTAAGGATAGATAGGTTTCCAAAGTGTCTGCATACTGACCAATGGAATTAATTTGTATGCTATTACCTATCTATCCTAGTACCTAGACTATAATTCCCTTTGCTCTCACTAGGTAATTCATTAAGGATAGATAAGTAAGTTCCTAGAAAACTTATTTGCAGTAAAAGGGGAATGCCTTAAACCCTATCTATCCATGTCTTAAACAATATAGAAATATTTTGTTTGCGTCAAGTTAATTCACCAAATATTTTCTCAATTTCTCTATCAACCTCTAATTTCTTAGGTTTTGATAGCATTTCATAGCTCAATCTACCTCGAACACTTGCTTTTTTAGACCTTAATTTGAATTGATCCTTTTGCCTTATGTATCTTTCCCTTTCATATTCTTGGATTTTCTCCTTATTTTTTTGATAATAAGATTCTTTTGTCATTTCTACTCCTTGTTGTAAATTTTATTATTAAAATGGTGGCTCATCAAACGACTTAGATTCCTTTTGAGATTCCCATTCGTCTTTTTTTTGCTTTTGCTCAAAATCTTGTAAATGTTTTGAGATAGATTTTGGCTCTCCACTTCTATTTTGTTCTATTGGGTTATCTTCTCTCTTGTAGTTATTAACTTCTGCGTAGAATTTTAATCCGTCTGCTGATCTTTTAACATCAAGATTGATAAACCCTTTATCATTTGCGTCTTTATTCTCCAAATAATCCATTAATTCTCTTTTGTTTATACCAATTCTAAAGAAAACAAAATTTTCTTTGCTCGTTTCAATGTTGCTAGTTAGAGGTGTACTATTAATAAATAATCCACTAGCAAATTCTTTTTTATTATCGTATGCCATTATCTATTCTCCTTTATGTAATTTAATGCTGTTTTTATTGCTTTTATTTTTTTATTAATCTCTTTCCTTTGTCTTTTTAAAACAGTATCTACTGCTAAAATAGATTGTATGTAGGCATGGTCGACAGTTTTTAGTTTCTTTTGTGTCCAATCATTATCTGCCAATGGATCATAAAAATTTTTCATTTCATCTATTAAATCTTGCCATGGGTTGCCTGTTATAAACCCTCTTTGAATTTTTGGTTTAATGTTTGTTATTTTATTTGCCATTACTTCTTCTCCTGTTTTAAGTTATTTATAAGTCTATTCCTTTTTCTTTTGCAACAATTCCCTCTATTGTAAAATAAAGGTCTTTGCCTTGTTCTGTGTTTTCAGTATTATCTCCATTATCTTTTATCATCTGATCCTCAATGTCTAAATGCCTGATAATGCCAAAATAAATGCTGCTTGAAATATCAAATACTTTTTGTTTTTCGATATCTTGCATGGCTTGGTCTTCTTGCTCTTTAGTCATTTCCATATTTATACTCCTTAATTAATTTAATACTCTCATCAATATTGCCCTCAAATTGTTCAGGCTTATCAGCAAGACCATTTGCCTTACCTTTAAGCAAACATTCTGCAAACTCACTTAAATTGCTGATTAGGTAATTGATAAAATCTTGTGAGTAATCAACCTGCCATATTCTGCAAACTGTTGGTGTATAGTTTATTAAGTAAGTTTTCTCTATTTTTTTACCTAGAGAAGATAAAATGTGTTGCTGCCCATAGACTTGTGGCAACCATAATTTGTTAAACTGCTCATACTTATCTCGCGTTGAGCACTTAACCTCTATAATTGTGTTTTCATCTTGTGAAATCCCATCAGGTGTTGTGGAAATACTTACAGTTTCCTTGCTTTTAGGTAAGTTAAGCCAATTTCGAATGATGTAGTTTTGTTGGTCTTTGAGATAGTCTTTAGGTATCTGTTTAAAATGTTTAACATAAAAACCTATTCCCATTTTCTCGTTAAGATTTCCATGAGCAACATATTTCATCATGTGGCTTGGAATCTGTGGCTCTTTACCTTGCAACTGTAATTCCAACATTTCTTTTCTTGGTGTATATTGACCAAAAATATAATTAGAAAATTGGCTACTTCTTAGATTTAGATTTTTCATCTTGAATCTCCAATTTATCTATTAATATCAATGCTTTAGCTAATTGCTCTTTACTCGTTTCATTAGGGTTTTCTAACTCTAATTCTTCAGGTGTGCCTGATCCGTTGTGGAATACTTGAATACCAAGACCAAAAAGAGCAACAGTTTTAACAAAACATCTTTGCATATTGTCTTGAATATCATCAGCATTAGGATTTGCTATCGCATTGTATTTATTGTCATAGACAGGCAGCCAATGTTCCCTACTTAAATGGTCTATTTCTACCCTACAATGCAACATCATAGTGCCATCTTCAAACTTCTCGCTAGGTAGCCAAACAACCCTATATTGAGGGTAAAAATGGCTCAAAATTGCCCTAGCATAAGACCAAGACAGATAAGAAAACTGCCCTTTAGTGTTTAAGTAGGTACTAACATCTATTTTTGATAAAGTTTCCCAAACCTCTTTATATGTTAGAGAACTTTTGGATATCTCTTGTGGTATCATTTCAGGATTATTCATTGATAGCCACCTTTAGTTTAGCTTGAGGTATCTCTACTGCATGATATTTAGCTTTATTGCCCTCTTTAAGATCAGCAACCTTTTGCATAGCATTAGCTAGGTTTTCTGCTTTTTGCTTATCTTCTATGCAATTATTGTCATTTCCAACATAGAATGAACCATAATTACTCTCTTGAACGATTATATATCTCATAAAAACTCCTTTTGTTTTATTCATATAAAGATATTATGTGATTTAACTGTATTTGTAAAGAAATATATTGGTATATATAAAAGAAATATATTGTTTATTCTTTAAAAGTATGGTTTCATTTGTATATGGAATGTGATTATATTGTTAATACAGGGAAAAACAAAAACAAGGACAAGAAAACTATTAAATAATATAATAGTAAAAGAAAAATATAATAAATATCACATAATGAACAACAAAACAAGAAAATAAATTATATGAGTAAAGGTGATAAAAATAGAATTACAGATCAGGCTAAATTTAACAAAGAGTTTGATAGAATTTTTAATAAAAAAGGAGAAGATAAAATGTCTGAATACAAAGACCATGTAGAACAAGAGCATGATAACATTTTATGTGATTTTCAAAAATATATGGTAGAAATTAATAAGGTAAGAAATGATTATGGGTTAAAAGATATGCAATTTAGCTCAAAGCATTTTGAAGAATTTGAAAGACAATGGGTAGAAGCGAGGTCAATATGATAAGTAAAAAAGAATCTTGGCAAGACAACAGGATAAATGAGATTAACCTAAAAAGTAAGATTAAAGGTTATCCCTCATCACCAAGCAATCCATATTTTGATGAGGTTTATGCGATATATGATTCAAAAGCAAAAACCTATGATGAATTTAAAAAAGAATTTAAAGGAGAGATAAATGATAAATTTACAACAAGAAGACTTAGAGAAGTTAGTATCTCACATGAGAAAATGTGGAGATTTATTAGCTAAAGCTACTACTGATCTTGATTTACTAGAGAGCAAAACCAAAGAATTAGAGAGCCAAGCATTTTTAAGTGCTGAGGGAACGATTAAGGATAAAGAACATAAAGCTCGTACCTGTAAGCTAGTTGTAGAAAATAATGGCAAAATAGCTCAATTAAGGGGAGATATACAGAAATTAAGATGGTCATTAAAGGTGTCAGAAATAGAATGTGATTTATTCAGAAGTGTAAATTCGAACAAAAGACTTGAAAGAAAATTATACGAACATTTAAGTTAAGGAGTAATTATGAAACATAAAATAAAAGTTAATGATTTGATAAAAGAGTTAGAACAACACAAAGGAAAAACAGTAGCATTTTCTTTGCTTGGTGGTCATGTAGAGGAAAGTTGTCCTGATGATAAAACCTTGTTCCCCATTGGTATATGTGGAGAATATGATGATGAAACTGAGGGTGGTTGGTGGATAGAGTTTGGACTATATGAGTATGACACTATGGTTAAGTGTGGTATGGAAAATTATAAGACAAAGGAGTAATTATGAACATATTAAAAATTAAAGACTTAGTTTACCGAGTGTTAGAAGAAGAGCCAATAGCTAGGGATCACGATAATATACTTGTGGCTATGGTTTGGTATATGCAATTAAACAATATGGGATATCAAGGCAGCAAAGACTTTATGACCATTTTAGGAATCGATGAATTATCTAAATATGAATCTATCAGCAGATGTGCTAGGAAAATCAAAGAAGATAATATTAGTTTAAGAGGTAGCAATTATCTTTCAAGACAACAAGAACAAACATCTGTGGTAAGACAGATTAAGGAGTTTTAAATGAAGAAATTTTTAAACATTAACAATAAAAAAGAATTTGATACATGGGAGAAGATTATTCAAAACCCCTGTGCTGACAAACTAAAGAGGTGTCCTTACGAACAAGACTTTAAAGAATCAGAATCCTGTAGTCATTATGAACAAATTGATGAGGGAGAGGAGTGTTCGTTTGTTTGGATTACAAGCAGTAGATGTTATTGTGAATTACAACCAATAGAGGAGAAAAACAAATGAGTGGTAAATGGATAGTAGATGTTTCTAGTGTTTATGAACAAGATAAAGAGGTTGTTGATAAACTAAAAAATGGAAAGACATGCCATGAGGATTGGTTAATAAAGCAAGTTAAAGAGGGAACTATAAACATAGTACAATATTATAATGAAGAAACACATGATGAGGGTTAAGACAAATGACAGATAAGGGAATTTTAAATGAAGAAATACACAACAAAAGTTTGCGTTGTTGATAAACCAAAAACAAAAGGCAAACAAAAAAAAATAAACTCTTTTATGATAAGAAAAGGTATTTGTGGCAACAGAAAAAAATAGAGAGTTCTAATGGCAAAGAAACCCAATAAAGAAATACAGAAAAAGTATAAAGAGATGGTCGAGTTTGGTTGTGTTGTTTGTAAAAAGCTATATGGGGTAAATACCCCACCTTGCATACATCACTTTACAGGGGCAGGAATGGGGTTAAAAAACTTAAAACAATTTATTCCTTTATGTCATACCCACCATCAAGGAAAAGAGGGAATACACCATATAGGGAAGTTTACATGGGAAGATAGGTTTGGAACGCAACAAGAATTATTAGATTGGTATGAGGAAAGCAAAAATGATAGAGATTGAAAAAGATATTCCTATATCTCATCAAAGCAAGTATGATGAATATATAAAAGCTATGGTTAATATGAAATCAGGTGAATCTTTTATGGTTGATGATTATAAAATAGTTGACGCAGTAAGAGGTTTTGCTTGGAGAAAAGGACATAAAATAACTTTTCGTACTATCAAAAAATTCGGTCAAAAAAAAGAATACAGGATTTGGAAATTATGAAAACGGAAAAAGCAGATACCTCATTAATTCAGAAATATGTAAAAAATTTATCGGATCAAAACTTACTTGTTCTATTTTTACACTATCAAAGAATAATTGATGATGTGAATTTAACAACCCTAAATGATTCGGTTTGGTTTTTTGTACTTAAAGCTGAAAAGCATGAGAGAAAATTAAATGAAAGTTGAGTTATTATCTACACTTTTACCAAAATCACTTGATATGTCATCAGTTGGTACTTCAAAATCCCATGATGCTATTACACCACAAGATATATCGGTTATATTATCTTATTCAAGGCTATCTGAGAATCAAACTAATTATCTTTTAATGAAATACCTTAATGACCATTCAGCTATGAATAGGTTATTTGATTATTTTTATACAAAAGCAGCAGAAATATTTGAAGATGTTAAGTTTAAACACCCTAAAAAGACTTTAGAGAAGATAGTAAACTGTGCAATTTTAGAATGTGTAGTAAGTGCTTGTCCATTTTGTCAAGGAGTTGGATATACTACTTTCAATAAAAAGATTGAGAAATGCAGACATTGTTCTGATGGACTTTTTATCTATGATGATTTTACTAGATGTAAAATAATGGATATTAAAAAAGGTACATACGGAAAAATAAGAAAAGGATATAAGCAGATTATGGAAATGTTTTATGATCTTGAACAAGAATCTTTATCTAAAATAGGTGATAAATGAAAAAGAATTACTATTGTTATAGAGCCACAGTTACCTTTTCAGGAGCTATTGGCGCTAAATCAGAGGAAGAAGCTATTGATAAAGTGGTAAAAGATAGCGAGAGATTACCAGAAACTGTGTCGTTTAAACCTAGTGAGGTGCGTGTCCGGTTATTAAAAAAGAAACCTGAGAAAGGATTGTACCATGATCCTAAGTATGAATTATGAAAGTCATTAGTAGAAACAGAAAATGATTAAAATAATACAAGGAAATTGTTTAGATAAAATTAAAGAATTAGATGATAATTCCATTGATTGTGTAGTATCTTCTCCACCTTATTTTGGATTAAGAGATTATGGGGTAGAAGAACAATTTGGTTTAGAGCCAAGCATACAAGAATATATTGCCAATACTGCCAAGGTATTTGAAACCTTTAAACCTAAATTAAAAGAAACTGCTACAATTTGGTGGAATGTTGGTGATAGTTATTTAAGTGGACAAAGAAAAACCACAACATCGCAGACACTAAGAAATGATGAAAATTATGGATTTACAAGACCACCTGTTCAAAATGGTGTTAAAGAAAAAGATTTACTAATGATACCTAACAGAATAGCCATAGCACTACAAGATGCAGGTTGGTATATCAGATCAGAGATAATTTGGCATAAACCGAATCCAATGCCTGAGAGTGTTAGAGATAGACCTACATCATGCCATGAGAAGATATGGTTAATTACTAAGAATAAAAAATATTATTATGATGCAGATGCTATAAGAGAGCCACTTGCTGATGGTGCGTTGTTAAGATTGGGAGAAAAGAATATAGAGAATCAAATAGGGAGTAAAAGAGGACATGGTGGTATGAAACCAAATGGAAATATGAAGGCAGTTGGAGATGTTAATAAGGGTGCTAACAAAAGAAGTGTATGGACAACTAAATATGGTAGTGTGGAAAATGAATCAAAGCATAGACAAGGTATGCACAAAGAGAGAGGGGAATCAATAGTTGCTACAAGACCTGAATTGCCTGAACAGAATAAGTTTGTTGATTTTATTAGACAAAGGACTAATGCTAAAAAAATATCTGAAGATAGTGGTGTTAAATTAAGCAAAGCAGAACATTGGTTTAGAAAAGATGAAAGTGGTTTTTCATATCCTAACATACAAGATTGGGATATGATTAGAGAATATTTAGATGATTGGTCAGATGAGTTTAAAAATATAGATGAGATGATGACAAAAATAGAATTACACGATGATTCTGTTAAAAACAATCCTAAAGGTAGAAACAAAAGAAGTGTATGGACTATAACCACCAAGCCATTTAAAGATGCTCATTTTGCAGTATTCCCAATAGAGATACCAACATATTGTATTAGAGCAGGTAGTAGGGCAGGAGATATTGTTTTAGATCCATTTATGGGAAGTGGAACAACAGCACTAGCATCACAAGAAAACGGAAGAAAGTGGATCGGTGTCGAACTGAATCCTGAATATTTAAAAATAATTAAGAAAAGAACACAACAACAAGTATTGTTTTAAATAAAACACTTAGTTATATTAAATCGGCAAAAAGGAGAGCAAAATGGCTAGAAATCGAATAATCAAGAAAGAGTTTTACACAGACCAAAAGATAATTGAACTAGAAATACCTGAAAGATTGTTGTTTATAGGTATGACTAACTTCTCAGATGATACAGGAATCCACATTAATAGTGCTAAAATGCTTAAATGCGAAATATTCCCCGCAGATGACATAAAAGTAGCATACATAGAAAAAGCATTGCTTAAAATGGCTGATTTAGGATTAATAGATTTCAATGAAGATAGATCATTAATTAGGATTAAAAATTGGAGTGTTCATCAAAAAATCAACAGACCATACCCAAGTAAGTATGAATTTGTCGAGGGATTCAATGAACATTCAATGAATACTCATGGAACAATCAATGAGCAATCATCCCCTAATAAGAATAACAATAAGAATAACAATAAGAAGAATAATAAGAATAATAAATTAGGAAGTTCTTTAAAGTCTATGAATAATGAAGATGATATGCTAAGAAGAAAATGTATATTTACCAATCAAACATTAGCTGAAGGATTAAAAAATACCCCAATGATAGATCCAAGAATATGTGATGAGTTTATAGATTATTGGACAGAGCCTAATAAGTCTAATACAAAAATGAAATTTGAATTAAACAAAACTTGGAGTACAAAGCTCAGACTAAAGACTTGGGCTAATAATCAAAAGAAATGGGATAAACCTAAGTCTAATAAAAAAACAATGAGTAAGTTAGACGCACAAATTAATGAATGGCAAAAAGCAAAAGAATTATTATGACAGAAAAAGAATTTTATAATTTATTGTTAGATGAATTAAATGAAATGCAGGATTATATATTATGTCCTATGGATATATTAGATACTGTTGAGGATTATATAGAACATCATATAGATAAAGAAGTTAATAAAAGATTAGATGAAATGGACGATACAATAAAAAAAATTGAATTATGAAACCATTAAAACAAGAAAACCTAAAAGATCTGACTGAAAAAGTCCTAGACTTAGTTGCTAAGACTTCAGTTGAAATAGGACACAGATCAGACGCACAGACTTTAGCTTCACTATCTAAAATATTTGCTGAGGACTTAATACAAGAAAAGCGTTTCGGTAATATGACTTTCAACCAAGTTCAGGACGCATTTAGACAGGGCGTAAGATTTGGAAAAGACGAACCCTTTTTAAATATCAGAACCTTTTACAAGTGGGTGTATGCTCAGAAGAAGTTAGTAGACAATGCCTACTATGAAGTTCACACTTTAGGAAAGCCAAAGGATAAGACCTTATGGTATCAAGAACCTGTAAAGCTATTAAGATGATAGGTTGGGTAATAATAACAGCCATTGTAATGTGGTTAATAAGAAAATTGAAATGAAGATATTAACAATCGTATGGGGAATAATAATTATACTTTGTCTTTTAGAAGCATATTTTTGTTCTAAGTTTGAAGATGAAATTTGAAAGAAAAGCACATAGAGAAAGACAGAACAAAGCTTTAACTCAGTTTTGCAATCACTTTGGTTTAACTTATGGTTCACATCAGGAATATGCTCACATAGACGCAGTTCTTTATAACAAAGGAAAGATTACAGGTTTTGCTGAAGTAAAAGGAGTTCATAAGAATATAGAGGACAAACAAGATGTTATTGTAGCAATGAGAAAGTTGGTAAGAGCTCAACAGCTTCAAGTCAGTAGCGGGAAACCTGTAGCAATTATATGGGCTTTTAATAATGCAATAGTATATGAAAGAATAAATAACTTGAAAGGAATCTTTTATTATGGTGGCAGGAAAATTAGGGAAGGAAGTACCTTTGACCAAGAAATGCTCATTAAAGTATTAATTAAAAACCTAATAAGAATTGAAAAAGACAGTTAGTAAATTAAAAAAGGAACTTGACAAGTGGTTTAGTCTTTACATTAGACTTAGGGAAGCAAACGAATATGGAATGGTACAATGCTTCACTTGTGGAGTAGTCAGGCACTACAAAGATGGTATGCAGAACGGACACTTCCAAAGTAGGAAACATCTATCAACTCGTTTTGATGAGGAAAATTGTCAAAATCAGTGCGTGAAATGCAATGTCTATTCTTGGGGGGAACAGTATAAATTCAGTCTAGCATTAGATGCAAAGTATGGGGAAGGTAAAGCTCAGGAATTACAATACTTAGCTAGAACAACTTTGAAGATAAGTCGTGTTGAATATGAGGAAAAGATAAGTTATTACAAATCACTTGTTGAAAAGTTAAAAAAAGAAAAAGGAATTGAGTAAACTTTTTTATTAAGTTTGGCGTATGATAGAACCAATTTATGCAAGTACCGAACATAAGTTTATAATCCAAAGCTATATCAATATGACACTAGAGTTCGTAAAAGATATTGCAACACCAACCAAGTACAATAACTATTTAGAAGTATTTGAAATAATAATTGAATATCACAACGGATATGGTAAAGGCGTAAGAGAAAATAACTTTTACGATTGGATTATGATAATCCCTATAAACTTATCAGTTATGACTAATGGGTTCTTTGCAGGAATTGAAACAAAGAGAAACGCAACAATAATAAGGTCGTATAAAACAATACTAAACGAGATACTTCAGGAAACAGTAGATAAGATAGAAACTTTAGAAATGACAAATGAATGAAATATATAAAGTAATTGCTGACTGTAGGAGTGAGTTTGAAAAGATGTGTTATGGTTTAACTACTGACAAAAACACAGTAGATGATGCAGTACAGGAACTTATGATTTATATGCTTCAAATGAATCCTGAAGTTTTATCTAAAATATATACAAAAGATGGTAAAGAAGGTTTAATAAAGTATGGAGCAGTTGCATTAAGAAGAAGTCTAACAAGTGTAAGAAGTGCTTACTATTATAAATACGACAAATACTATACACATATTGACGAACTAACAAGCACTTTAACTTACGAATACAAAAATACATCTGCTAAAGACCTTTACAACCTGCCTAATGAAGTTTTAGATGTTTGTAAGTATGAGCAACTAGAAAGTATAGATAACACCTTAGACGGCTTGTATTGGTACGACAGAGCTATATTCAAGTTATATTACTATAAGGGAAAGACTTTATCAGGACTTGCTGAAGAAACAGGAATAAGTAGAAACAGTCTTTTCACTACAATAGATAAAGTAAGGGAAATACTTAAAAAGGAATTGAATGAATAAGTTTTTTGTACCTAATGAAATATATGAAGATAGAATAGCTATCTGTAAGAGTTGTGTTTATTATTTTAAACCTACAGGAACTTGTAAAGACTGTGGCTGTTTTATGAAGATAAAGGCAAGACTTGCAACAATGGGTTGTAGTCAGAAGAAATGGGCAAAAACAACTGAAGTAGAAACTCCTGAAAGTTTACCACAGGAAATAGTAGATGAGATATTAGATATGTGGAAAGATTTAAAAACAGGGAAAGCAAAAAACAAAGCAGCTAAAAAGAGAATGATTGAAACTTATAACACCATTTTTAATACCAACTACAATGTAGGTACTAACTGTGGCTCTTGTATTTCAACTTGCTTTAAAGGAATAAAAAAACTATATGAAGAATATGCTAAGGGATAAACTTAACTTAAATAACAATGCGGTTATTTTCTTATTTTTTACTGAACCCTTAGCGTATTTAAAACTAAAACAATAGATATGGCTTCAACAAATTTAAGTATGTTAAATAAAACATCAAACAATTCTTTGTCTGATGAGTGCTACACTCCTAATGAAGCAATATTACCTTTGTTAAATGAGTTGCCTAAAGATAAAGTTTATTATGATTGCACGAGTGGCATTAGTTCTAATATAGTGGATTGCTTTACTTCTAATGATTATAAATGTGTATCAAGCAAAGATAGTGATTTTTTAACAGATGAACTTCCTGATGGAATTGATGTTATAATTACCAATCCTCCTTATTCTAAAAAAGATAAGTTTATTGAAAGGTGCTATGAGTTGAAAAAACCTTTTGCTTTATTACTTCCTGTAAGTTCTTTGCAGGGAATAAAAAGAGGAGAAATGTTTGCTAAAAATGGAATTGAAATACTAGCATTAAAAAAGAGAATAGATTTCACAGGAAAGGGTAGTCCTCACTTTGGAGTTGCTTGGTTTTGTCATAATATATTAAAGCAAAATTTAATTTTTAAATAAAATAATATGGAAAGAACTTACAAAACAATTAAATGGATATTAAAGAAACATATTGATAAAGGAGTTAAATCTTTATGGACTTGGGAGAACGATAATTTTACTTGTATATTTGAAAACTATGATGGTGATAGTAGGATATATACACCTCATCAACTTTTAAAACTATTAAGCAAATGATAACACTAGCAATAATAGTAGCTGTCTTAATAATCATATTTTTTGTAAATACAATTATAGAAAATAAGATAGCAATAAAAAACAACAAAGATTTAATTGATAACATAAATAAACTAAATGAAAGATATTAACTATAAAGAAACACCAACACCTAATTACTATATTGGTGAAGTATTTGGATATGAAGCTAAAGACATAATTACTGACTTTGGACTTTCGTATAATTTAGGAACGGCTACAAGCTACATACTCAGAAGTGCAAGAAAGCACGATACACAAATTGACTGTTTGCAAAAAGCTATTAATCACTTACAGTTTGAATTAGACAAACTAAAGAAGTAAGACCGAATAAAATAAATAAACAAAAATTCTATTATATACTAAGACACTACATTATGAAACAACAAGTTAAGATAAGTAAAGTAAAGGGAAACCCTGACAATCCTAGAATAATTAAGAACGATAAATTTAAAAAGCTAGTAAAGTCAATACAAGAGTTCCCTGAGATGTTAAAGTTAAGACCAATTGTAGTTGATGAAGAAATGGTTGTCTTAGGTGGTAATATGAGATTAAAGGCAAGTAAAGAAGCAGGACTTAAAGAAGTATGGGTAGAAGTAGCAGAAGGATTGTCAGAAGAACAAAAGAAAGAGTTTATAGTTAAAGACAATGTAGGGTTTGGAGAATGGGAATGGGATATGTTAGCTAATGAATGGGATAGTGTAGAACTTGCAGAATGGGGTTTAGATGTATGGCAGAATGAAGATGATATTGAAACAAGTGATGAGTTTAGTTTACCTGATGGGGATAAAAGCAACTTAGAGCAAATAACATACACGCTAAGTAGTGAGCAAAGCAATATAATAAAAGAAGCAGTACAAGAAATAAAACATACTGAGGAATACAAGTATGTAGAAACTTTCGGAAATGAAAATAGTAATGGTAACGCTTTATATTTATTAATACAACAATGGGTAGGGCAAAAGAAATAATAGTAAAAGTTATAACAAGTAAAGTTGCTAATGCTTTTGTAAAGAAACAACACTACTCAGGTAAGGTTGTTCCTAATAGTACTTTACATTTTGGTTGCTTTTTAGATAAGCGTTTACACGGAGTAATGAGTTTCGGACCTAGTATAAATAAAAAGGGAACAATTAACTTAGTAGAAGGAACAGGTTGGAATGAGTTTATTGAATTAAACCGAATGGCTTTTAATGACTTTCTTCCTAAGTATAGTGAAAGTAGATGTATTAGTGTTGCTATGAAATTAATAAAGAAAAACGCACCTCACATAAAATGGGTAATTAGTTTTGCAGATGGAACACAATGTGGAGATGGAACAATATACAGAGCAAGTGGTTTTAAGTTGGTTGGTATTGCTGAAAATACAGCTTTAAGAATAAACCCTAAAACCCTAAAACCAATGCACATAATACAAGCACACCATTTAAAAATGAGTAGTGAGTTTAGAAATTGGAAAGCTTATGAAGGTTATCAGTTAAAATATATATATTTTATTGATAAGAAAATGGAAAGTAATTTAACAAAGCCAATTATTCCTTTTAGCGAAATAGATAAAATAGGTGCAGGAATGTATAAAGGCGAAAAGATAACATTAAAAGAAAGAAAAGAAAATAAGCGTGATTAGCATATACAGTAATGCGTTGGCTATTCCAAGTCAAAGAAGGGGTGCAATTCCACCATCACGCTCTAATATAACATTGAAAAATGGAACAGAATAGAACAAAGATTAACAAAGAGAGATTACTCAAAGCATTAGAAAGTTCTTTAGGAGTAATAACAACAGCTTTAAAAGCAACTGACCTAAGTAGAACAAACTTTTATAAGTGGTTAAAAGAAGATGAAGAATTTGCAGCTAAGGTTGAAGAAATAGAAAACATACAACAGGACTTTATTAAGTCAAAGTATTATGAATGCGTAAAAGACAAAGTACCTTCAGTTGTAATACACGCTGCAAAGACTAGATTAGGTTGGAATGAAACAAACAGAGTAGATATAACTTCAGGAGATAAAGCTATCAATATGCCTGTTATAACATTTGTTGAAACTGATACTGAATAAGAAATACAATCCTTTATTTTCATCTGATGCTCGTTACTTTATTATAACAGGCGGTAGGGGTTCAGGAAAGTCTTTTGCTGTAACAGTCTTTCTTACTTTACTTACAATGACTAAAGGAATAAGAATACTCTTTACCCGGTACACTATGACTTCAGCTCACTTGTCAATCATTCCTGAGTTCTTAGAAAAGATAGGGCTGCTAGGATTTGATAATGTCTTTAGTATTAATAAATCAGAAGTATTAAATACAAGCAACAATTCAGACATATTGTTTAGAGGAATTAGAACCTCAGCAGGAAATCAAACAGCAAGTCTAAAGTCATTACAGGGAATAAGCACTTGGGTATTAGATGAAGCTGAGGAATTAGTTGATGAGAATATCTTTGATACTATTGATTTAAGTATAAGGGAAAAGAATATACATAATAGAGTAGTCTTAATACTTAATCCTGTAACTAAAGAGCATTGGATATACAAAAGGTTTTTTGAGGACAAAGGTGTAGAGGGTGGTTTTAATGGCTTTAAAGACAATGTATGCTATATCCATACTAACTACCTAGATAACAAAGAAAACCTCTCACAGAGCTTCCTAGAGCGTATTAAGAGCATAAAGCATAGAAACTTTAAAAAGTATCAGCACAAAATCTTAGGTGGTTGGTTAGATAAAGCAGAAGGAGTTGTCTTTGAGAATTGGTCAATAGGTGAATTTAATCCTGATGGCCTACAGACTTCCTGTGGAATGGACTTTGGTTTTAGTGTTGATCCTGATAGTTTGACAGAAGTAGCTATTGATAAAAAGAAGCGTAAGATATATTTAAAAGAGCATATCTATAAGAATGGTATTAAGTCAAATGAATTGGCTAAAATCATATTAGACAAAGTTGGTGATAAACTTATTATAGCAGATTCAGCAGAACCAAGACTAATAGCAGACCTTAGACATTTAGGAGTAAACATTAAACCTGTAAAGAAAGGAACTATTGAAAGTGGGATAACTCGTATGCAAGATTATGAACTTATTATAACTCCTGAATCAACTAACATAGCCAAAGAGCTAAACAATTACATCTATGCTGACAAAGGTTCTAAACTTTATGTAGACAACTACAATCACGCAATTGATGGTATTCGTTACAATGTTATTTATCATTTAGATAACCCTAATGCAGGTCGTTACTTTGTGCAGTAAACTAAAAACAATAAAATTCTATTATATAGTATGAAAGTTAAAATCAAAAAAGAAGGTAAAAAAGAAACCTTTAATTTAATTGATAGTTGGTCAGATGTAACTTTAGAGAAATGGGCAGAGCTTGTTTCTTTAAATGAGGGTACAAAATCTAAAGAAGCACTAGAAACAATTAGAGCTATGTCAGATATACCTAAGCAACTGATTAACCAATTATCACTTTATGATGTAGCAGGTATTATGGGTGCTATTTCTAAAATGCAAGAGGAAGCAAATAATGAGCTACAGAATATTATAGAAATTGATGGAGTTGAATATGGATTTCACCCTAACCTTTCAGATATTACATTAGGGGAGTATGCCGATTTGGAAACTTTCATAAAAGAAGGTGTTGATAAAAGTCTGCCTGAAATAATGGCTGTCCTTTACAGACCTATCACGGAACGCAAAGGGAAATATTATACCATAGAAGCGTATGATGGTGATATACGGCTCAGGGCAGAAGAAATGAAAAAGATGTCAGCTGAACAGGTGCAAAGTGCATTGGTTTTTTTTTGGAGTTTCGCCAAGCAACTATTGATAATTTTGCCATTGTATTTAATGGAACAGACAGAAGCGATAGTGAAGCAACAGCAGACGAAACCTTTGCAAGTAAATGGAGTTGGTTCGGAGTTTTTCACAGATTAACAAATGCAGATATTTCAAAACTAGAAACAATAGTGAAATTAAACCTTTATGAGTGCCTTACTTGGCTAAGTTATGAAACAGATTTAAACGATACTAAAACAGTAAATAGAAATGATTAATAACAAAACATATCAGAATGTAGTTAGCGTGTTAAAAGCAGCAGGTGATTTACATAAACAAATAAACACAACTACAGTTGGAGATATTTATGATGTAGATTTAGAAAAGAATACTAAATATCCTTTAATGCACATCAACCCAACAAGCGTTCAAGCTAACGAAAGCTCACTAAGTTATAATTTTCAGATATTCGTAATGGATTTAGTAAGTGAAGATACTGATTGGTCAGGAGCTACTGTAATAAATCAAAGTAATGAGCAGGAAGTGTTGTCAGATTGCCTAAGTATTTCAACTGATATTATTGGAATGTTTAGACATAGTGATTGGCAAACTGAAAGTGGTTTTGATATACCTGTATATTTTAGTGGAGTAGGTCAAACGCTAGAACCATTCACAGAAAGATTCGACCAAAATGTAACAGGGTGGGTATTTACAATAGCAATAGAAACTGAGAACGACTTTCAAACTTGCGTAATTCCTGTAGAAGCAAATTAACTAACAAATAAATAAAAATAAAATGGCAGATTTAACAGTAACAGTAACCGAAAGTATTATTTTAAATAATACAAAAAGAGGTTCAACAAACACACTAACTGTATCAGATATTACAGATACTTTTGAAAGATTAGTAACTTGTCCACATTCTCAAACAACTACAATAGCAACATTCAATAGTAATGTTTATGGTAGTGCAGGAGCTTTAGACTTAGAAAATTGTAAGTATATTAGAGTGACAAACCTAAGTACAACAGGTGTTTTGGATATAGCAATAGTAACAGAAAATACTAACTATCAAGTTGTAATGACAGGAGGAACTTCACATATTTTATGTCAAGCAGATACAGCAGTAATAGCAGAAGCAGACACAACACCTAACTTCCCTACACTAGAAGATATTACAAGCATTCAAGTTAAACCGAGAGCTTCTGAAGATTGTGATGTAGAAATCTTTGTTGCTAGTGTATAATGAAAAACTTAGAACGCTATCTAAATAGTTTTGGCAAGTATGTAGTGCAACAAGCTAGAACCAATTTGACTAAAAGTAAAAAGAACCTTACTAAAGACTTATACAATTCAATAAGTTATAAAGTAACAAAAAATGCAAAAGGTTTTAGTCTGCAATTGATGATGGCTGATTATGGAAGTTTTGTAGATAAAGGAGTTTCAGGAACTAAGCAAAGTAGAAGTTTTAGAAATTATGAAGGAAAAGTAATTAAAAGTCCTTTTAAATATGGCACAGGTTCTTCTAAAGTAGGTAAATCAAAGGGAGGTATGTCAGGAATTATGGCTAAGTGGGTAAAAAGGAGAGGGTTTCAATGGAGAGACAAAGAAACAGGAAAGTTTATGAGCCATAAGAGTATGGGTTACCTTATAGCAAGAAGCATTTATAGTAAAGGAATAAAAGGTATTAGTTTCTTTCAAAGACCATTAGAATTGGGTTTAAAAAACTTACCAAAAGAAATGTTATTAGCAGTAAAAGATGATATTATTAACGGATTAACAACAGTTTCAAAAAAATAAAAAAGATATGGCATTACAATTACAACAGAAACCTCTTTATAGAACAGTAGCAGCAGAACAAGATATTATATTTGCAATAAAGGAGGACACAACTATTGTTGCTAATGAATCTAAAGTAAAGTATGTAGCTTATGTAAATGTTATGAGTGATAAATCTGCACCTGTTCAGATAGGAGTTTTTAAAACTACACCTAATGCAGCAGAAGTAGGTATATTTGATTTCAGTACAATTCTTAAAAATTATGTTACACCTGACTTTACAGGGATAGCTGATTCTTTAACAACAAGTCAATTCAAAGGAGTTGATTATAGTGATGTTAATTATCACCCTATACACATTATTGATGAGTTTTGTTTAGCACATAGTTCTACAAAGTGGTTTCAAATAGATTTCAAAATAGAGTACGAAGGAGCAGACGCTGCTTACCCTGACTTTGTAGCTGAAGATAGTTCTATGTCTTTAGCTTCTTATGATTATTATTTATTTAATGGGGTTGTTGATGAAACAGATGTATTGAATATAAGTGGAAACGACTTTGGTTACGATTTAGACGCAGCAGGATATATGTGTAATGCAGTAACAACAGAAACAGCAGGAGCTTTAACTGACGCACCAAAAGTTCTACACGCAAGATTAACTGATTATGGTACTTTGCCTTATTTTAAAGGAATGACAAATCAAACTACTTATGGTTTTAATGCAATAGCAATGAATACAGTAGAAGTAGAAATGTATAACAGCTCAGGCACTCAAATAGGTTTTTTTACAATGACACCTACTACTTCAAATGGTGGTGGTGCTTCAACAAATTTATCAGAAGCCAATTTAATATATATAGGTTGCTTCCCTGCAAACTTTGATGGTGCAGGATATTCTGATTGGACTACACATAAAGCAAATTGCGCCTATTATACTTTACGACCTGAGAACACATCAGGCATACCACTTGGTCAGGAATATAGAATAAATATTATATGCGATAATGGTAGGGGTTATGAGGGTATCAGGTTAACTTGGTTAAACAAACACGGAACTTGGGATTACTATACATTTAATAAAAAGTCAGTTAGAAGTCTTAGCACTAATAGAAAGACTTACACTCAACTGAGTGGTACTTGGAATGAAGCTACATATAAATTACACGGCTCAACAGGAGGTCGTAAGAATTATAAAGTAGATACAAAAGAAAAAATCAAAATGAATACAGATTATATTTCAGAGGACGAATCTGTATGGCTAGAACAACTAATAAACAGTCCTGAAGTTTATATTTTAAATGGCTATCAATCTGATGTAGGAGGTACTTTAAGAAGATATGTGCAACCTGTAACGCTAACAACATCAAGTCATACTAGAAAGACCGTAGCTAATGATAAGCTCATTCAATATACTTTTGAAGTAGAAAGAACTAAGAACCTAAGAACACAGTCTGTATAATGAGTGTACAACTTATAATATCACCTCAGAGTGCTGTATCAGCTACAACATCAACTTCATCAACTTCAACAACAGAAGATACTTCATTAAATTTTATTGTAGATGGTGAGACTTTTTCATCAATTAACACTTCCTCAACCACAGAAGTAGCTACTGACCCTTTTGGTATATATACTAACTCAGTTTTAGGCTCAGGTAGTGCAGCAGTAAATGCAGTTGCACCCAACACTTGGTATAGATGGAGATACCCTGATACAGGCACACAACCTGATTACCCTGTGCAGAGCGGAAGTAATTTACTACTAAATAACAACACTACTCTATCAGGAACAACTAATGGATTTTATCAGAGAGTACAATTGCCAAGTGCTACACTTTCAGGTAATCATTGGTTTAGATTACATATAAGAGCAAAATCAGCAGGTTCTTCTGAATTGAGATTAAGGCAGTACAATACGACAGCTTCTAACTTTAATCATATTGGGAATAATGCTTTTCTATTTACAAGTTCTAATTTTGCTACAAAAACTTTTGATTTTGAACTCCCTTCTTTTGCTGACCAAACTTTGTTTTTTCGCATTGAAGGTGACCCTGAATTAGAAATAGAATATATTAGAGTACACCCATTAATAACAACTACAACTACAAATAATTTTGTTGATATTCATAATCAAGTAATATTAGACCTATATGAAGATGAAACAATACCTTTAACTTTAAGTGTTGATGACTTTAAAGATGTAGCTACTAAAACGCAATCTTATTCTAAAGCGTTTCATTTACCTGCTACTAAAAAAAATAATAGGGTATTTGGAAACTTATTTGAAGTTACAAAAGCAACAGGGGATTATACTTTTAATCCGTATAAAAAGACATCTGTAATGTTAAAGGAAAATGGCTTCATAGTCTTTGAGGGCTTTTTAAAACTAATTGATATTGTAGATAAGAAAGGTGAAATAAGTTATAATGTAAACTTGTACTCAGATTCAGTAGCACTTATGGACGCTATGAAAGACTTAACATTTGCAGACTTAAATCTTTCAGAATTAGACCACGATTATGATTTAACTTCAATAGAAGCAAGTCAAACAGGTGCTTTACCTTTATTAAATGCATTACAAGCTGATAGTTTTGCAGGAGCAGCAGGAGATACGACTACTTCTGTTTTAAAGTACCCATTTTTAAATTGGGCAGGTAGTATTAGAAGGAACGCAACATCAGGACAAGTGAGTGACGGAGCAACAGCAAATAGACCATCATTAAAAAGACTAGAAGATGGATTTAGACCTTTTATAAATGTAAAGTATTTAGTAGATAATATATTTAAAGACGCAGGGTTTACATACTCATCTGCATTTTTTGACAGTTCATATTTCAGTAATTTATATATGGATTTTAATTGGGGTGAAGAACCTGACGGTGCAGCACCTTTAAGAAATGACTTTGTAAAAAGAAAATCAGACACTTCAGCTTCACTAACATATGTTGCTGAATCTCCTAATTGGACGAATGTACCTGTAAATTTAGACAATGGTAGTGGTTCTCTTGATTTATGGAATAACTCAAATTATTCTTTTGTTTCAGATGTAAACAATTTACATTGTACAGGGTGGTTTAAGATAGAAGTAAAAAATAAATGTGGTTTAAATTGGGATAATTGGACAGTTGATATGAGAATTTGTGTATTTAATTCAAGCGGCTCTGTTATAGAAACTATTGCATTTAAATCAGTTTTGATAGACCGATGTAAAAATGATTCTTTGTCAGGAAGTTTTGATGTTGTATTAAATAGTGGGGATTATATTCAAATGGAGGTACAGACATTTAATAGTGATAACGACATATATATATCAGACGATTGGCCGTGTTATTTAAACATAACTTATAACAACAATTCAGTACAAGTTCCTACTCTATTAGATACAGCTAGAGGTGAAATGGTACAATGGGATTTCTTAAAAGGGTTGTTTACAATGTTTAATCTTATAACATTACAAGATAAACAAAATCCTTCTAACATACTTATTGAACCTTACAATGATGTTTTTAAAGATGATGTTACTGTATTAGATTGGACGCATAAAGTAGATGTTTCAGATATTAAATTAAAAGCATTAGATTTAAAAAAGAGGGTTGTTTTCAAATATGAAGAAGATGAAGATGATTATCCTTTTAGAGTGTATAAAAATGCAACAGGTGGGTATTTGTATGGAAGTTTAACGCTTGATTCTTCACAGCTAGATTTGTTATCAGGTGAAGATGAGGTTATTGCTAGTCCTTTTGCTGCTACAATTATGAAACCTTTGTTTGACGATACACCTGAATTGACAGCACCTTCTATTTATGGTACAAATGAAGAAGTTACTGAATTTGGTTCTATTAAAAATCTTCCTAGAATTTTATTTGATACAGGAGTATATACAGCTTCAGATACTTTTTATGTTCCTTCCCAAAACGGAGTTAGTGGTGATAATAAATCTGCTTACAGTTTGTTTTCTCATACTTCTACTGTACCTGCAACTGCAAATGATGACGATTTAAACTTTGGAGCTTGTCAGTTGATAGGAATAGGCGTATCACCTGTAAACAATCTTTATTCTACTTACTATGATAGATACTTTCAGGAGCTTTACAGTCCTGATGTAAAATCTATGACACTAAAAGTTTTATTAACTCCAAACGATATTGCGAATTTCAACTTCTATGACAAAGTATTTATCAAGAATAGAGAATATAGAGTGGACAAAATAAACTACAAACCAAATGATTTATCAACTGTGGACTTTATACTTATAACATAATGGACTATAAAAAAGGATTTAAAGTAAAACCAAAAGAAACTAATAGACTTGGTGAAGTAACTTTTACTGATGGTACTCACGACTTCCCACCAAATCAATTACAATGTGAAGCGTACGGCTATAAGTACGATAAGACATTAGGAGTTTGTTCTGCTTTTAAATATAATAATAAAGTAAATGCACTACTTAATAATAAATCTAATAATGTAAGGGGTGGTGAAGCTTTAGTAGGAACAGAAAACTCACTTTTAAATGGTGAAGGTAATATAACAAAAGGGGATAATCGTAACGCTTTTATTACAGGACAAGAAAATGAAGTTGAAAAAGGAGTAAGCAACACTTCAGTTCTAGGTGGTAAAATGGGTAAAGCAATAAGAGATGGTGAAATAGTCTTAGGTGGTGGTTCTTTTAATTTAGGGGCAGGTTATACACAAAGCTCTAAGATTCAATTGAGTGGTAAAACTACAGACGCAACTCCTACAAACTTAACAGTACAAGATATAGTAGGTTCATATATTACACTTCAAACAAACAGCCTAGTTGGATATGAGATTTATATTACTCGTTTAGAAACAGGAGGTACTTCAGGAACGGCAGGAGATTTCAGTTATAAAGTTAGGAGGGGAGCAGTTAGATGTAATGATTCAGGAACAATTGACATTTATACATTTAACACTAAAACAATAGCAAAAGATGGTGCTACAGCTAGTTTTCAAGTAGTAGATAGTACAACAGATGGAATACCAAGTATAACAATAGAAGTAACTGACAGGGCTAATGTAAACAACCTATGGTCAGTAACAATTTACTTACACGAATTAAGAACAAATATCGCATTTTAAAATGGCAAATGAAATAGTAGAATTAGAAGTAAAATCAAACATTGGTGAAGTTACTGATGGTATTGATAAGGCAACAGCAAGTACTAAGAAACTTGATGACGCTACACAAAAGGGTGCTAAAGGATTTAAAGGAATAGGAAATGCTGTAAAAGGAGTTGGTACGGCTTTAAAAGCAGCAGGAATAGGTTTAGTTGTTGCATTATTTGTTACACTTAAAGAAGCTTTAGAAAGAAACCAAAAGGTAATGAATACAGTCAATACGATTATGACTACTGTATCAACTACATTTAATCAAGTAGCAGATGTTCTTGTTGATGTATATAATTGGGTTACAAAATCTTCAGACAGGTTTGACGGATTAACTAAAGTTATTAGTGGTTTAATGACAATAGCCTTAACTCCTTTGAAATTATCTTTTTATGCTATTAAGCTAGGAGTTCAATCTGCTATGTTAGCTTGGGAAGATAGTTTTTTTGGTGGAGGTGATGAAGGAAAAATAGCAGAACTAAGAGTTAGTATAGCTGAAACAGCAAATGATATTAAAGAAGTAGGATTAGCAGCTATTGATGCAGGAAAAGATATTGGTAATAATATAGGTGATGCGATTGGTGAGATAGGAGCTATTGGAGAAATAGCAATAGATGGTATTTCTAAAATAAGTATTAAAGCAAACTATGAACAAGCAAAAGCAACAACTGCTGCTCAGAATAGTTCAAAACTAGCTGAAGCAGCAATACAAGGACTTATTGAAAAATATGATAGACAAGCAGAATTACAAAGACAGATAAGAGATGATGAAACTAAAACTTTTGCTGAGAGAATAGCTGCAAATAAAGAGTTAGGAAGGATATTAGAAGAACAGGAAACAGAGATGTTAAAATTAGCAGATACTAGAGTTGCTTCTGCTGCACTTGAATTAGCTGCTAATAAAGACAATATAGATTTACAAGTAGCTTATCAACAAGCGTTAAATGATAGAGCAGGAGTTGAAGCACAAGTAGCAGGTTTCAGAAGTGAACAAATGACTAATGAAGTTTCTTTAAATAAAGAATTAGCAGCTGTAAAGAACGAACTAATGTTAGAGGGGTTACTTGGTATGGAGTTGGAGTTAGAGGAACTGAGAGTAGCTTATGAGGAAAAGAAAAGACTAGCAGAATTATCAGGTGCAGATATGACTGCAATTACTGAAAAATACGAAAGCGAACAAGCTAAAATAAAGAAGTCATACGAAAAGAAAAAGGAAACTTTTGCTAAAATGTCAGCTGAAGCTCAACTTGATATTATGAGCCAAACAGCAGGGAATATGATTAAGATATTAGGTGAAGAAACAGCAGCAGGAAAAGCTATGGCTGTTACACAGGCTACTATTGATACTTATAAAGGTGCTACAGCAGCTTATGCTTCTATGGCAGGTATTCCTGTAGTTGGACCTGCATTGGGTGCTATTGCAGCAGGAGCAGCAGTTGCTTCAGGTTTAGCAAATGTAAAAGCTATTTTAGCAACAGGAGGTGGTGGTGGTTCTGCTCCAAGTGGTGGCTCTGTACCTACAGCAGGTGCTGAAGCTCCTGCCCCTGAAATGATGTCAGGAGCATTTGAATTAGGAGGTGGTCAAGCACCTGAACCTGTTAAAGCGTATGTAGTAACAGATGAGATGTCAGATAGTCAAGACCAATTAGCAAATATTAGAAGAAGGGCAACAATCTAAAATCAAATAAAGCAATAAATAATCTATTATATATTACAACCTTAAAATAAATACTATGAACAAGCCAACACCAATAGGAAAGAAAACATTTGCAGAATACGAAAAAGAAGTAAACGATTATAAAGAATTTAACTTAGGTAAAGTTGAAAAAGTTGAGTTAGGTTTAGTAGATGATTTAGAGAAAATAATTCAGAATACAAACTCAGAATACAAAACAATGCTAAAAGAAAAAGATAAATTCTTTAAAGCAAATGATGATTTAAAAAAGGTAGCAAACAAAGTATTTGAAGGTGAACAAAAAATACTTACACTTAGAGATAAATTAGTTAAGGCAGTAAAAGATTTAGGTGTTGAAAATCCTGATATTGTAACACGAGCTGAAAAACTTGCAGCGATATATTTTAAAGAAGCAGATATGATGTTAAAAATAGCAAAATATTAATATGAAACCTAAAACTAAAATAGTAGAATTAGTAATTTCAGACGAAAACGAAGCTCTAACTATTGACGCTATTTCGTTAGTTACTTCACCTGCAATAGAACAAGACTTTGTTTATTTCTCAAAAGAGAAGAACAATTTAACTTTTGCAAAGGTAGATGAAGAAAAAAGAGAATTAATTTCTCCTGCTTTGATTCCTAACAAACAAATATTTAGATATGATCCTAATACTGATAGTGAATATTATGTTTACTTTTCTAAAGAAACAGTAAAAAAAGCTTCACATTTATATTTGAAACATAACAATCACCATAAAGCAACTGAGCAACATACTGATAGAGTTTCAGGAGTTCTTACAGTTGAAAGTTGGATTAAGGAAGGTGAACAAGATAAGTCTAATTTATACGGCTTTGACTTGCCAATCGGCACTTGGTTCGTGAAAATGAAAATAGAAAATGATGAGGTGTGGAACAAGATTAAAGATGGAACTTTGAAAGGTCTTTCAATCGAGGGGTATTTTACTAATAAATTTGAACAAATGAATAAGAAAGAATTTACAACAGAAGAAGTTAAGACTGCACTAAAAGAATTGTTAAAACCTAAATTAAGTAAAGTTAAAAAGATTAATTTTAATACACAAAAAGAATTATTTGATTTGTTAGATAAATTTTGGAAAGATTTTGACAAAGCAGTTTTGCCTTTTGAAAAAGTAGAAGGCACTTTGAAGGGAATGATTAAAAGTGCAGAAAAAGCAAAAACAACTGCTAAAGAATATATAAAAAAAGCTGACCAATTTAATAAGCAAATAAAAGAATTAGGAGTATCTGAAAAAGAAGCAAAAGCAGGTACATATATAAAACAAAAACAAGAAGATATAAAAAGTGCAGATAATTGGATAAGAGTTATAAAGAAATTTATAGCTGATGCTAATAATGTAGATTAATAAAACTATAATATGAAACCAACACAAGAACAAATACTAAGTGCTTTAAACAAGCTAATAAGAGAAAACAAAACTGAACTTAAGACTGAGAAGGTTGAGTTGAGTGTTGTTAATGATTTGAAAGTTATTTTAAAATCTTCAGAAAAATTAAAAAAAGAAAGTAAAGCAAATTTGAAATCAGCAGAAAGTTTTAATAAGCAATCTGTGCAGTTATTAAAAAAACAAGAAACTTTAGATAAGGAATTAGTTAAAGCTGAAAAATCAGCAAAAAAAGTATATAATGAATTTATTAGTGGTGCAAAAGAATTAGGTGTAGACCCTAAAGATAGTCCTGCTTTTAAAATAAATGAAGAAATACTTTCAAATTTATTATTATCAAGTACTGAAGATGATATTAAAAGTGTTTTAACTATGAGGTTAAAGTAAAAATCAAACAAACTAAATATTAATCTATTATATACTATGGAACTAAAAGAACAAATCTTAAAAGCACTCGGACTTTCTTCAGAAGTAAAGTTTGAAGTACAAGCAAAATTAGTGGACGGAACAATTATCGTATCAACAGCAGACGCTTTAGCTGAGGGTGTAGATATTTCAGTTCTCACAGAAGATGGAACTACTATTGAATTACCTATTGGTGAGTATGAAACTGAAGATGGTGTAACTTTTGTAGTTGAAGAAGCAGGTGTTATTGCTACAATAGGTGAAGCTGAGGTTGAAGAAGAAGCTCCTGCTGAAGAAGAAGAAGTTGTTGAAGCAGCAGAATTATCTGAATTTGATTCATTAGAAAAGAGAATAGCAAACTTAGAAGTTGTTATTGCTGAATTGAAAGGTGATACAGAAGTAGAAGAAGAAGAATTAGCAGAGGAAACTACTGAAGAAACTACTGAAGAAGAAATTACTGAACCTTCAGAAAACCCTAGAACTGTAACAACTAAGACTACAGAAGTAGTTGAATTTTCAGTAGAAGAATTAAAAGCTGAGAATGAAAGATTAAAAACTGAATTAGCTAAACAACCTGCGGGAACTCCTGTAAGTACTAATAAGTTTACTGAAACAAAAAGAACGGTATCTAAAACTGACTTAAATAAAATGTCGGCACAAGAGCGTTTCTTATATAATATAAATAATAATTAAAAAATAAAAAAAAATGGGTTTATCAATCACATCAAACTATGCAGGTAAAGACGCAGGAATATTTATTTCAGCTGCTTTAAAATCTGCAAAATCATTAGAGTTTTTAACTGTAATGGAAAATGTTAAGTACAAAGCAAATGTAAAAAAATTAGCAGGTGCTTCTTTAATTGCTGACGCTACTTGCGACTTTACTGACGCAGGAACTTTAACACTAACTGAAAAAGTATTAACTCCAAAAGCTCTACAAATCAATGTAGACCTTTGTAAAAAAGATTTACTAGCTTCTTGGGAAGCAAATCAAATGGGTGCAGGAGCTTGGAATAGAGAATCTTCTGACTTTAACGCTTATGTTATGTCTTACTTAGCTGCTTCTATTTCTGATGGAATTGAAACTTCTATATGGTCAGGTGCTGACGCTACAGGAGGACAATTTGAAGGATTCTTAACTGCTACAACAGGACAATTTGCTGTTGATGGTACAGTTGGTACTTCTACTGCTACAGCTGCTTATACTGCTCTTAATATTATAGAAAACTTACAAACATTAGTTGCTGATATTCCTGCTGCTGTTTACGGAACTGAAGATTTACATATCTATATGAACCAAAAGACTTACAGATTTTATGTTTCTGCTATTTCTACTTTAGGATATGTTAATGCTTACAATATGAATGGTGATTACGCTCCAATGTTTGAAGGTGTTAAACTTGCTGTAACAAACGGAATGCCTGATAACCAAATGGTAGCTGCTCAAAAATCTAACCTATTCTTTGGAACTGACTTGCTTTCAGATGTAGAAGTTAAGTTTTTAGATATGGGTGCTTTAGATGGTTCAGATAATTTAAGAGTTATCGCAAAATATACAGGAGGTGTTCAGTTAGGAGTAGGTGCTGACATTACACACCAATCGTAATAAAATAAATAAAACGGAAGTAGTGTAAAAGCTACTTCCTTAACCAAAAAAAAACAATGCGTATGTTTTGTACAAGTATTACACGAGGTAGGGGGCTTGACTGCTCAAGAAGTTTAGGTGGCGTAAAGAATCTTTACCTAGGCGTATATAGTGAATTTGATTCACCAACAGATGGAACAGGTATTGCGATAGTTAATGCTGAGGTTACTGATATCGAAATGTCAGATAATACACTTTATAGATATAGTTTACCAAAAGGTACAGGGAGTGTTTCAGAAACAGTTAATGGTTCTACTGAAGCAGGAACGATTTATTACACACCATCTATTACAGTTCAATTAAACAAATTAACTAAAGAGGACCAAAATGAGTTGAAAGCTTTAGCTCAAGCTAAGTTAGTTGTATTTGCAGAATTAAACCAAAGAAACTCAGCAGGGAATAATGTTATTCTTTGTTTAGGTGTTAAGAATGGTATGCATTTAAATGCAGGTACTAACGCTTCAGGAGCTGCTTGGGCAGACCGTAACGGTTACGAGTGGACACTTGACGGACAGGAGCAAGAACCAATGAGTGTAGTTGCTGATTATACTTCACAGCCGTTTGATAACGCTGCATTTACAATGGGTACAATAGTTACATCATAATTTTCTTTTCATATTTTCTTGATTTGGGTGGGCTTTTGCTCACCTTTTTCTTTTTAAATCCTTTTTAATACAAATAAATTCAACTATTTTCTATTATATAGTAGGATAAAACAATTATGATACTTTTAACTTACGGCACAGCATATAATATAAACATAACAACTGAAGATGTTAGAATAGATACATCTGTACCTAGAACTCAGATAAGACACTTATTGAAGTTTACGAATGATATGGATAAGGGTGTAAAATATGTTTATGGGCGTAGTGAATTTATATACGACAGATATACAAATATCATACTAACACATAACACTACTGAAAATATAGTTGAGGGTAAAATAGATTTTTTACCTTATGGCTATTGGAAATATGAAGTGTATGAAGTTAGTTTTAATGGAGCTTCAGTTGTTGTATCTAACACAACAGTACCTTTAAGTGAAACAGGTACAGCTTCTGACCAATCAGGGATATACGGAACAGTTAAGGGATTAGTAGAAGTAGGTAAATTATTAGTAGAACCACAAGATGGAACTGAACAGGTACAATATACACAAAGACAAGAACCGAGTTCAACAAATTATATATTTATAGAATAAAAAAACAAAAAAATGGCAATAGAAAATGTACAACAATTATTAATAGAGCAACTAGGTAAAAATGGTGGCACAGAAATATTCACTACAGCAGCACAAACAAGTAAAGATTGGTATTGTATTCACTTCCCTGTTGAAAGTGTAGTAGCTTCAATAACAGTAGCAGACGCAACAGGAGAAAGTGCTTTACAAACGACTTTACCTGCGGGAACAACTCTTTTTATGAATGTAACTGCAATCACTTTAACGAGTGGTGTTGGTATAGGGTATAAAGAATAAGATGTTAGCACTTAAATTAGGAATGAGTTTAGGGGGTTCTAATAGACCTATGGGTGCTTGGACACCTGCTAGTGAAGGAACTGATTTAGTTGCTTGGTATAAAAATAAAGAAGGAATTACTGAAGATGTTGGGGTTTCTGCTTGGGCAGATAGTTCTACTTTTAGCCACGATATGGTACAAGATACTGATAGTAAACAACCTGCTTATAATGCTTCTACAGGTGCTTTAACTTTTGACAAAACTGCTTCTCAAAGTTTACAGACTACAAGTCAAATAAGTATAAGTGATGACTTTACTGTTGGAGTAAGGTTAGACCCTTCAGCAATAAATGTAATTGTATTAGGTGATAATACTATAAACAATGAATTTTTTAAAATAAAAGATAGCACTACTTTAAGATTCAAATTATCACACGAAGGTACTAATACTCATATTGATATTACTGTAAATGATGGAGATTTGACTGCTGACAATTATTTAGTAGTTACACGAGCTTCTGATTTAGTTAGTCTTTATGTAAATGGAACTTTGCAAACTGATACAGAAACTTTAGCAGGTATAGTAGATATTGACGCTATAGGAGTAAGGTCGCCTGACGCTAATCCTTATGATGGAATTATACAAGAAGTTCAAATATACGACAGCACAAGTGCAGAACTTACTGCAAACATAAATACTTATTTATCAAATTTATAATATGGAAAACAACATATATAGTGTAGATTTAAGCACTTCAATAGCACCTGTAGTACAAGAGGTGAGAGGTCGTAATTATATTGAATACGGAACAGCAGAATGGGCTAATTTATACCCTCAGTTCTTAATAGACTTATACTACAATTCTAGTACACACGCTGCCATTATAAACGCTACAGCTGAAATGATAGCAGGTACTGATATAATTGCTTTAGAAAACGATAACTTAGAAGCTTTAGTAGGTCTTAAAAAATTCTTAGCTAATGCTAATGGGAAAGAAACCTTACACGAAGTAGTTAAGAAGTTAGCTTTTGACTTTAAACTTCAGGGTGCTTTTGCTTTAAACATTATATGGTCGCAAGACAGACAGAGTATTTCAGAGATTTATCATATTCCGTGCGAACGCATTAGAGCAGGGAAGCCAAATGAATTAGGAGTAGTAGATACTTATTATATAAGTTCTGATTGGTCAAACCTTAGAGGTAATAAACCACAAGCTGTAGCAGCGTTTAATGTAAACGATAGAAGTACTCCAAGTCAAATCCTTTATACAGGTATGTATTCGCCTAATATGGATATTTATTATACACCCGATTATAATGCAGGTTGTAATTGGGCTTTAGTAGACCAAAGAGTAGCTGAGTTCCACCTCAACAATATAGAGAATGGTTTTAGTGGTAGCTTTTTTGTGAATTTCGCGAACGGAATACCTACTAAGGAGGAAATGAATAAAACAGAACAAGCTATAAACAACAAACTTACAGGTGCTTCAAATAGTGGTAAAGTAGTTTACACTTTTTCTGATAGTAAAGAAAACACTCCTGATATTGTACCTATTGCTATGTCTAATGCAGACAAACAGTATATTGCTTTACAGGAACTTCTAATGCAGAATATTTTAACGGCTCATAGATGTACAAGTCCTATGCTTGTTGGAATTAACTCAGACAATGGTTTTGGTAGTAATGCAGAAGAATTGAATAACGCCTTTGAAATATATTTAAACACAGTTGTAAAGCCATACCAAAATCATATCTTAAAAACTTTAAATAAAATACTAACAGTAAATGGTATCAACCTGCCTTTAGAATTTGTGCAGAGCAAACCTATTACAACTATGTTTAGTGTTGAAGAAATGAAAGAGGTAATGACGGTTGCAGAGATTCGTCAAGAATTAGGGTTACCTGAATTAAAAGAAGAAGAGCAAGACTTTACTAAGATGTCTAAGATGACTGAATTAGACAACTTCTTAGAAACAGTAGAAGATATACCTGAAGATTGGGAATTAGTAGATGAGGAAGTAGTTGATGGAGAACACACTGATTTTGATTTTGAAGAAGAACTTAATACTATGGTTTCTGATAAATTAGAACTTACTAGTACAGGAAGGGCTTTACCAAGCAGAAAGTCAGAGCAAGATGGTATTAGTAAAAAGACTTACGACTATTACAGAGTAAGATATGTATATGCAGAAGATAATTTCTTACAAAGAAAGTCAGGTAAGAAAAGAGAATTTTGCACAAGAATGGTAGGTGCTAATAAACTATATAGAAAAGAAGATATTGAAAGAATGTCAAAACAACCTGTAAATAAAGGTTGGGGTAAAGGTGGTGCTGATACTTATGATATTTTTCTCTTTAAAGGAGGTGCAAACTGTCATCATTTTTGGTTAAGGCAAATCTATAAAACTGTAATAGGTGAAAGCAAGACTACTAAGATAGATGATGCAGAGCTTATAGGTTACACTAAAGCTAGGTCAGAAGGGTTTACTGCTAAGAAGAACGACAAAAGAGTTGCAATAGCACCTAAAAGAATGAAGAATAACGGATTTGTTAAAAAAAGATAAGCTATGGGTTATGTATTATTTATAAGTGAGAACAAATTAAAAGATAGCACAGCTATCAATGGGAATGTTTCGGTGGAATATTTACTCCCATATGTAAAAGTCGCACAGAAGAAGTATGTAGAAACAAAACTAGGTACTGACCTTTACGAGAAACTACAAGCTGATATTATTGCAGGAACTTTAACAGGGAATTACTTAACTCTAGTTGATGACTACATTGGTGATATGCTTACGCATTGGGCGTTTTATGAGTGTATTCCTTTTTTGCGTTTCAAGATTCAGAATGGGAACATATATTCTAAGACTTCAGAAACAGGACAAGCGTTAAGTGAAAGTGAAGCGTCAAGTTTGCGTGAAGAAATTATGAATACTAGTGAGTATTACACACAAAGACTTATTGATTATTTATGTAATAACAATTCTTTATTCCCTGAATACACAACTTCTAGTGGTGCTGATGTAAGACCTGACAAAGATAATTATTTTTGTGGTATCAATTTATGAGAAAACATTATAAAGTAAAAAAAGAAAACTTAACTAAATTAAAATCGTACTTAACTAATGCCGATAAAAAAAACAATACAGGAAGTGTCCGAAGTAGCAATAGTAAACGGAACAGTCCTAAGCGTAACAACATTTAGCAACTTAGAGTTGTTTTTAAAGATTTTACTACTAGCAGTTTCAATAGCTTATACTGTAGATAAATGGTATTTGAATAGAAAGAAAAATGAAGAAAAGGAAACTAAATAGTAAAAATCCAAAATACTTTAAAAAAAGTACGGTTAAGTCAAATATTATCCGTAAGTTTGAGCACACTACAAAAAACGGAGTTAAGGTTTATTCATTATGGACGAAAGAAGAAAGTTAAAAGCGAACCTATTAATAGTTAGGGATAAGTTTACAAGCGAAAGCGTTTCAGGTAAATTGTACTTAAATGGTGAGTTCTTATGTTATACTTTGGAGAACCCGTGGTACAAGAATAAAAGGAATGTAAGTTGCATACCTGTAGGTCTTTATGATGTTAGACTTAGATTACCTAGAGAATCTGCAACTAGGGATTATGTACACTTGTTAGTTAAAGAAGTGCCTAATAGATCTTACATCTTATTCCATATAGGTAATACGGCAAAAGACACAAAAGGTTGCATTTTAACAGGAATGTCAAGACAGGATAATATGGTTTTACATTCAAAGAAAGCACATACATTACTAATGCAAGTTTTATTAGATAATGAATTAGCAGAGAATATAGAATTAATAATTAAAAATAGATAATATGAACTTCATTTTAGAAAATTGGTCAGAGCTTATTTTGGCTCTAATGGTTGTAGCAAAAGTAGTTGTAAATATGACGCCAACCGACAAAGATAATAAAGTATTTGCTTATGTTGATGACTTTATTAATTACATTATTGCGGATAAAAGGAATGATTAACTTAAAGTTAATTGAACCAATTTCAAATCTACTTAACACAACTTTAGGACTATTTAAAGACACTAAAGGCAAACTAAGTAGTAAGCGTACAATTTCAGGGATTATAGTTATGACGGCTTCAGCTGACATAGTACAGAACGGAATAGGTTTAAACAATTTAATTTTAACTTTTTTGGGTGTACTGCCTGTAATCTTTTCAATATTTGAATGTCAGAATACAAATCAATCAGACTTAGGTTAAAACCTGAAGAAGCAGAAGTTATTTATAATCTTAGGCAAAAAGAAACTAATAACATTTTAGTTATTGGTGATTTACACGAACCTTTTTGTTTAGATGGTTACTTAGACTTTTGCAAAGAACAATACTATGCTTATAATTGCACGGAGGTAGTGTTTATAGGTGATGTAATAGACAATCACTACTCTAGCTATCACGAAGCTTCTGCTGATGGAATGGGTGGCTTAGACGAGCTAGAATTAGCTATTAAGAAAATAGGTAGATGGCGTAATGCCTTCCCTGTAGCAACTGTAATTATAGGAAATCACGATAGAATTATAATGCGTAAAGCTCAGACTTCCTCAATACCTTCTAAATGGATTAAATCTTTTAAAGAAGTATTAGAAACTCCTGATTGGAACTTTGTAGAACGATACGAAACAGATGGAGTGCAGTATATACATGGAGAAGGAGGTACGGCTAGAAGTAAGTGTCGTGCTGATATGATGAATACCGTTCAAGGGCATTTACATACCCAATGTTATACAGAACACTATGTAGGAAAGAAGTTCAGAGTATTTGGAACTCAGGTCGGTTGTGGAATAGACCATAAGTCGTATGCTATGGCGTATGCTAAGTATGGTAAAAGACCTGCTGTTGGCTGTGCAGTCGTGCTAAACAATGGTCAAACTCCCATCAATCTTTTAATGCCTTTATAGGTACACCCCTTTACGCTCTAAGGCACTTTCACATCTTTTTAATGGTAATATACTAGACAGCACTTAAAGTTGCTTATCTAGTAAAAACACTCTTAACACTTAAATTGTTAATAACTTTGGTAAAAAGTATGTTAAAAGTTTGGTTAGTAAGTTTTTTTTTGTACTTTTGTACTGTCAATAATTAAAAGACAATAAAACAAAATTAATTAAAAAGAAAAAGAAATGGCAAAAAAGAAAATCGTAAACAGAAACACAGGAGAACTAATATCAACAAATGAACTAATATCAACACTTGTTGAATTACAGAATAAGTTAAAAGAACTAATTAACTATAAAGAAGCACTTGAAAAAGAACTAGAAGCTAGAAAAAAATAAATTAATCAGGGGGTGTAAAAACCCCCACAAACAATCAAGAAATGAAATACAAAATCGTAAACAGGAACACAGGAGCAACTTACTTCTTAAACTCACAAGAATATGCAACATTTGTGCAAAGAAACAGCTTTTTCAAAGATGGTGTTTGTCAATATGACGAATACAATTTAACTAAAGAGAAAGCTAGAAGAAGAAATAAGATGTTAGACCTAGTTGCTCACTTGTGTATAATAGGAGCTTCAATCTTAGGTACTTTACTTTACATTCAAAACTACTGCTAAGATGACAATACAAGACGCAAACTACTTAGAATTTTCTACTTATGTAGATTACAACAAGCCGTTCTATTCAAATCTTTTTGGAAGAGATTTAGACAATACTAAAGTAAGAGCTGATGAATGGTATTTAAAGCCTATGTACGAGCAGTTAAGCTTTACTTCATACGACAAGGCTTCAGGTCATTTTAATAACGATATAAGCTATAACAGCAGATCAGTAATAGTTGTAGGAACTGAATTACAAATCTATAACAAGTTTTGTGAGATGATTGAGAAACACGGGTGGCAACTTCAGGATAGTTGGGATAGAGAATTAAAGCCTGAATATTTAAAACACTATAAATCAAATAATAATTCACCAATAATAATTAATTTAATATGACACCAATTGAACTACAAGAAGCCAAAGAGCTTCACAAAAGACTGCACGAAATAAATACTTTTCAATGTGTAGATAACGAACTATACCTAAGAGGTAAAGATGAAATGGGAGAGGATTTTACAATATGTTTTGACGCTTTTAACTTCTTAGAATGGATAAACAAAGATCAGATAGAATATATAAAACAAAAAGTAATTGAGTATGTTGAAGAAAAATAATTTATTACTTTTACACCAAATTATTAACAGGCAAAAATATTCCTAGCCAATTAACATAGGTAGAAAATATGAAAACAGAAGCACTAAAAGAAAAGTACATTAAGTACAATCTAACAAAAGATGATGTCTTTAAACATCAGCACTACATTATCTTGACAAGAAGCGGTATTGATAAGATACAGGCTTTGGAAAACATTCACATAGATTATGATGTTATTAAATGTGAAAAAGATTTTTGTGTAGTAAAAGCCAATGCAAGAAAAGAAGGAAAGGCAATTCAAACATTTGGATCAGCTTTAAAAGGAGCAGGTTTTAAGGACGGAAACACTAACTCGTGGTACACTATGGAAATGGCAGAGAAACGAGCAATGTCAAGAGCTGTACTGAAACTAACAGGTTTCTATGAGCTAGGAGTATTCGGTGAAGATGAAGCAGAAGATTTTAAAAAGAGTAATAACTAAATAAATAAATAAAAATGGAAGTAACAGGAACAGTATTAAGAAAACTTGAATTAGAAACAGGAGTATCTAAAGCAGGTAAAGAATGGAAGAAGCAATCAATAGTAATTGATACAGGTAACGACTTTAATAATGAAATATGTGTTAGTGCCTTTGGTGATAAATTAGAGCAAATGAACAAGCTAGAAGTAGGTATGGATGTATCAGTTCTTTGTAATGTTTATTCAAGAGAATACAATGGTAGATATTTTCATAATATAGATGGCTACTTTTTTACTAATCAGAGTAATAAATCTTCAGACAAAATACAGAATGGAGAAGAAGATATGCCTTTTTAAGATGAATACAGAAGATAACTTTAAAAACCTTTGCGACCTTACTACAAATTTAGTAGGGTTGCCTAAAGGCTCTCTAGCTTTAAAAACTAGAAAGACAGAATACCAAGTACCTAGAATGGTAGCAGCTATGATTTCAAGACTTGAAGATAAAACTCATAGGGATATAATTGCTAAAGTATTGGATAGAGATAGAACAAGCGTGAACCATTACGAAAGGTGTCACTCATCTAACTACTCATCATTCCCTTTGTATCGTGATACATTCAACAAAGTATTTAACGCTTATACGGAACTCAAAGACGCTAAATTAACTTTTATTGACTTGTTTAATTTACAGGAACATCTAAGAAAAAACGGCATACACGATAGCTCAAAACATCAGACTACTATCCGTATTAGTACAGGTAAATTTAAGATAGCTGTAAATGTTTCTTACAAAGACTTCTATAATCAATTAGAATTATGTAAGTTAGCCCTTCAAAATTATCAACACGAAATAGAAGTAATATGAAAGAAAAGCCAAGTTACTATGCCATTATCCCTGCTCAGGTGAGATATGCAAAAGAATTAACTCCTAACGCTAAATTACTTTATGCAGAGATAACGGCTTTGGCTCAAAAAGATGGTTCTTGTTGGGCTAGTAATAAATACTTTTCAGAGCTTTATAATGTATCAACAGTAACAATAAGCAGATGGATAAGCAGCTTAGTTGATAACTCCTTTATTATTAGGAAGATAGTTTATAAAAAAGGTACTAAAGAAATTGATAAGAGGTATTTACAATTAAGTCAAGAGGGTATTAACAATAATGATAATACCCCTATTAACAAAATTGTTAAAGATAACAATACAAGTATTAATAATACAAGTATTAATAATATATCTATAAGGGAATTAAAATTTATTAATGATGTTTCTTTATTTGATTATGATAAAAATATTTTAGATAGTTTTACAGATTATTGGACTGAAAAAAATAAGTCAGGAACTAAAATGAAATTTGAATTGCAGCAAACTTGGGAAACAAAACGCAGACTAAAGACTTGGGCAACCAATCAAAAGAAATGGGATAAACCTAAGTCTAATAAAAAAACAATGAGTAAGATACATCAACACATACAAAAAAATCTTAATGTAAAAGCAAAACTATTAAAACAATTAAAACAATGAAACAAATTAAAACAATGACTGAAGAAGAACTATTAACAAGTTCTGTGGATTTAGTAAGTAAAACATATATTGGATTAGGACAAAACAATATTGAAGAAGATACAATTATGATAATGTCAAAAGACTTAGCTAAAGACTTAAAAAGAATATATAAGAATTTTTATATTGAAGACGCTGAAAATGCTTTTTATGAAGGGATAAGAATGGACATAAAAACTGATTTTATACACTTTAATATTCCTGTTTATATTAGATGGCTAAAAAGTTATAAGTCATTAGTTTGGGAAGCAAGAGCAAAAGTTGATAGCGGTGAAGATCCTAAAAAAGTTCTTCATTACAGACCTGAACCAAAACTATTAAAATGAAGATATTAACAATCATTTGGGGAATAATAATTCTAGCTTGTATAATTGAAGCATATTTTTGTACTAAATTTGAAGATGAGTGGCATGAAAAATAGAAACATAAAACATATAGACGATTGGGCTACTCCTGACTATATCTATAATGAACTAGATGCAGAATTTAATTTTGACTTTGATCCGTGTCCTTTACAGCACGATTTAAAGAAATGGAATGGTTTAATAGAAGATTGGGGAGAAAGAAATTTCATTAATCCACCTTATTCAAGAAAATTAAAAGAAGCATTTGTATTAAAAGCAATAGAAGAAAGTAAAAAAGGCAAATTATGTGTAATGCTTTTACCTGTTTCAACTTCTACAAAATTATTTCACAATCATATTTTACCAAATAAAAAAGAAATAAGATTTGTATTTAAAAGAATTAAATTTAAAGGAGTTAATACTTTTGGTGAATATGTAGAAGATAAAGCAGGTATGCACGACAGTATGATAGTAATTTTAAAATGAAGATATTAACATCGTATGGGGAATAATAATTATAGTCTGTATATTAGAAGCAAGATTTTGTTCTAAGTTTGAGGACGAGTTATGATTTATAATAAAGATTTTAGAGAAATAATTACAGACTTAGATAAAGATAATACTTTAATAATTATAGATCCTCCTTACAATGTAGGTTGGAAATATGACAGTTATAAAGACAATCTAAAAGAAGAAGATTACTTAAAATTATTTGAAAACTTTAAAGGTTTTAAATTAGTCGTTATACACTACATAGAAGATATTATAAAATATATAGTGCCGACAATGGGAGTGCCAACAAAAGTAGTGCAATGGGTGTATAATAGTAATATGGGAAAACAGCATAGAAGTATAGCGTTTTTTAATTGTAAGCCTGATTTTACAAAAGTAACACAGAAGCCTAAAAACCCTGATGATATAA